>Ga0066903_100001072_pt1 | contig 19213 bp, 17 predicted proteins | sample PanSoiMetaGPlot1_FD_67491 | JGI IMG/M metagenome (GOLD analysis project Ga0066903, IMG submission 67491) | Tropical forest soil microbial communities from Panama analyzed to predict greenhouse gas emissions - Panama Soil - Plot 1 (version 2) | ecosystem: Environmental > Terrestrial > Soil >... | reverse complement strand
CCTGATCCCACATCCGGTACATCGCTTCCGCCACCCAGCGCGCCTGGAGCCTTTCGGGCACACCCTCGGGATCCGGAGGGTCCGTATCCCATGCGAACTCCGTCACCCAAAAGCGCGTGGTGCCGCGGCTCCGCAGGGTTCCGGCTCTCCGAGCAGCGTCCAGGAGGACGCGCATCCTCCAGAGCTCAGGGATCGCGACGTTGTCCTGGAGACCGGCCCGGTGCTGCGGATCCCCCGACGTGTACGGATGGTGTGCCCAGATGTCGAAGTGAACCTGCTTCGCACAGACCCGTCGCGGGTCTGGTCCTGAAGAGAGGCATAGGAGCCTGCGCATGAAGAGGAGCGGCGCAACCGCCTTGATCGGGTTGTGAACTTTGCCGTACGGCATGGTCCCGCCCGCGATAACGATGTTGTCCGCATGAACCGCGTGGATGGCCCGGTAGGCGGCGTTGACAAGGGCGCGATAGATGTCGGGGGAGACCGGTCGCCCTGCCTTGTCCGCCTGCGGCAAGAGGAACATGCTGAAGTTCGGCTCGTTCCAGATCTGCCAGTAGCGCACCCGTGGAAGGTTCAGATATCCACCCCCGTATCGCCGGCCGGCCGCGGTTAAGAAGTCAGCGAAGTCCTCTGGTCTCGGGCGGCAGGAACCTGGTCCTTGCGAGCAGAGCTGAGCCCACTCAGGCGCTGTCTGCACATACACGATCGGGGTGAACCCCTCGCCGACTGCCGTTCGCACCTGAGCATCGGTCGAGGCCCAGTCGTAGTTCGGATCGGTGGGATCCCGAGGTGAAAATGCGTACGGTCTCGTCCCCTTTGGGGCTACGTCCGCCCAGTTGACGAGAAGCTTCACGTATCGCGCGCCAGCGCGGAGGGCGTGTGCATAGGCGATTCGACTGTCGTCCCCTCCGAAGGAGGCCGGATCGACAATCGCGGTGTCGAGCGGCCGAGATGTCGCTCCCGGTGCGCTCACCGGACCGGCGTCTCGCCCATCGTCCGTCCTCGAGCTGGCGTCGGCACCTGACACCAGGACGGCGAGCGCGACCGCAACGCCGACGAGAGTCGACAACGTTCCGAACGCACGGAGGCCCATACCCACTGTCGTGTATTTCGGCAGAACGGTGCGAGTTCTTTCGACACTCCACCGGGACGATGTCGACGGAGGCCGCCACTACACTCGCGGCCTGGTGACCGCTCCGACTCTGGACGTTGTCATCGTCTCGTTTTGCTCCTGCGACTTGCTGCGGGCGTGCTTACTGTCGCTCACCGAATACTCGCCGGCCTCCGGGACCCGAATCTGGGTGGTCGACAATGCGTCGCGAGACGGGACGGCGGAGATGGTCCGAGCCGAGTTCCCCGAGGTCGAGCTGCATGCCTCTGAGAAGAACCTCGGCTTCTCGGTCGCGAACAACCTCGCGATCCGACGGGGTCGCGCCCCTTACGTGCTGGCATTGAATCCGGATACCCGTCTGACTGAGGGAGCGCTCGATCGCCTTCTCCAATTGATGGAGACGAACTCGTCAATCGGCATGGTGGGCTGCCGCCTCGAGCTCGAGGACGGTACCTTCGACCATGCTGCTCGACGCTCGTTTCCAACTCCGATCGGAGCCTTGGGGCATTTCATCGGGCTTGGCCGCCGCTCCAATGCGCCGCGCGTGCTCGCCCAGTACCGGGCTCCGTGGATCGAAAGCGGCCCAGTCGATGCGGTGAACGGGGCGTTCATGCTCATGCGTCGACGAGCGCTCGATGACGTCGGACTCTTCGACGAGGGTTACTGGATGTATATGGAGGATCTCGATCTCTGCTATCGGCTGGGCCAGGCGGGGTGGACGACGTGGTACGAGCCTTCGGTAACGGCCCTCCACGTCAAGGGAGCCTCCAGCGGACGCTTTCGATCGCCGCGCCTCAATTACGCGTTCCACTACGGGATGTATCGCTTTTACCGTAAACACTATGCGGCGGAGTCCAGCTCTCTCCTGAATCTCGCGGTCTACGGAGCAATCGCCGGGAAGTTCGGCATGTCGGTCGCCCGAAACGCGGTTCTCCGCCGTGTCGCACTGGCCAAGGCTCGGCGAGCCCTCGATCCCGCGACTGGAGCGCGGCCAAGCGAGAGCTAGCCGTCGCGTCGACGGGCCCGTGAGCGACCGCCGTTCCGCATCAGAGTCGCGCGCGAGGCGGTCCGTTTCGGCGCTCGTCGTGACGTGGAACAACCAGGCGACCGTCGCAGACTGCATCTCCGCCCTCTGGCGGGAGCTCCCGCCAAAAAGCGAGATCCTGACCTTTGACAACCATTCCGTCGACGGATCGCCGCAGATCGCCGAGGCGGGGGGTGCCTCGGTTCAGGTGCATGACGCAAACATCGGCTTCGCCGCGGGCATGAACCGACTGGGGGCTAGCGCGAGTCACGATCTTCTCCTCCTCGTGAACCCCGATTTGTTTGTGGACTCGGGCGCGATCGGCACACTTCTGTCGCATTTCCCGATGGGGAACGAGCGCAAGATCGTCGGCGGCCTCCTTATCCGGGCGAGCGGCGAGCCAGATCCCGCCTCGGCACGGCCGTTCCCGACAGCAGCGCGCCTCGCGCGCTGGCTTCTCACCCGCGAGCGCTCGTGCTGGCCTATCCCGACATCGGCGCAAGAAGTCGAGTCGGTCTCTGGGGCGTTCTTCGCCATCACCGGGGAGCTGTGGCGAGAGCTCGATGGTTTCGATGAGGCGTACCTTCATTCGGGCGAAGACCTCGACCTCTTCTGGCGGGCCGCTCGTCGCGGAGCGAGTGTGTGGTTCGAACCGGCCGCGACGGCGACACATTTGGGCGAGGCGAGCGTCCGTCAGGCTTCACTGGAGATCGACGCACTTCGCCTCTATGGGGCCTTCCGGCTGGTACGAATGCGGGAAGGGGCGTTTGCTGCCGCGCTCCTACGCCTCGTATTGCTCCTCCGTTCCCTCATTGTTCTTGCGCTCGATGTTCTCCGGATTCACCGGCTTTCGCGTCAGCGTCGTAAGAGAGCCAAGGCGCTCCTGAGCCTCGCCGTCCAAGGAGAGCGAGCCTCAGGGCTTCGATTGCCTGTTGAGCCGGAAACCCGAGCGTGATGCAAGCCGTGCCGTCGATTCTCGTCCTCTCGCATCTCTATCCGAGCGTGCGCTCTCCCTACCTCGGCCTCTTCGTCGCGCGGCAGGTGAAGGCCATCCAGGAGACGCACGACGTGCGCGTGCTCGCTCCGACGAGGTGGCTTCCTCCGCTGACACCCTCATGGAGGAACGAACGGACGCTGCCGAAAAGAGAGGTTGTCGATGGCACCCAGGTCGAGCGTCCCAGGGCGCTGTATTTCCCGTTCGGTATGACGGCGATCGAGACCGTCGCCCTTCCCCTCGCGCTGATGGGGCCTGCCCGCGACCTAGGACGAGAGCGCAGGATCGACCTCCTGCACGCCCACTTCGGCGTGCCCGATGGATGGGCGGCCACACGTCTCGCTGAGCGACTGCATGTTCCGCTCGTGGTGAGTATTTGGGGAAGCGATGTGCTCGTGCTCGCACGGGGGCGAGCGGTGAAGCGCTTGCTGTCGCACACGCTGAGGTGTGCGATGCACGTCATCGCGCCGTCACGTCCGCTCCTCGATCGGGCAGTCGAGCTCGGTGCTCACGCTGATCGGAGCACAGTCCTGATGGGAGGAGTGCCCGACGATTACGGCCGGACGTCCAGAGCCCGTGCGCGAGCCGAGCTCGCTCTTCCGCGCGCGTCACGCGTAGTCGTATGGGTCGGCAACTTCGTCCAGGTCAAGCGTCCGTTGCTCGCATTGGAGTCGATCGCCGTGGTGGCTGCGCGCGATCCCGACGTTCGGCTCGCCCTAATTGGAGACGGCCCTTTGCGGAGTGACGTCCGCGACCAAATTCGCAAGCTCCGTCTCGAGCGCGTGGTGAGCACGGTTGGGACACTCGACTCGGTTCGAGTCGCACTCTGGCAGGCGGCTGCCGACGTCGCTCTCAACACGAGCGCGTCCGAAGGGGTCCCGTTCGCGCTTTGCGAGGCGCTGGTCTCTGGCACGCGTGTCGTCGCCGTGCCGGTCGGTGGCATCCCTGAGCTCCTTGCAGCGACCGCAGGTGGGACGCTCGCCGCGGATGCGAGCCCCAATGCGGTCGCCGACGCGATTGAGGGCGCACTTGCGCTCCCGCCCGATCCTGATCTCGCGGAGCGGGCAGCGGTTCTCCGGCTGAGCCGCGTGGCCCCTCGAATCGCAGAAATCTACGCCCGCGCGATGTGATGGCGACGACTGCCGATTGCCGTTCGCGTCTGGACACGATCGTGTGCCTGCCAATCAACGAATGGGCGGGGCTGCCCCTGAACTCGCATCACCTGATGCGCGAGGCGGCGAGTCGCGGGTATCGGGTTCTTTACGTCGACCCGATCGGGCTCCGCAGACCGACAGTGACGCGAAAGGACCTGGCGAAGCTCGGTCGGCGCCTCCGCCTCTTGAAGACGCCCCTCGTTTCCGTCGAGCCGGGGATCTGGCGCCTGGCCGCGGCGGCAATTCCGCTTCAGGACATGGACCTCGGGATCGCACTGAACAAGCGACTCCTCGCATTCCAAGTGCGGCGAGCGCTTCGGCAGATCGGAGCGGATCGGGTTCTACTCTGGGCATATCCCCCTCAGCTGGTCGCTCTGCGGTTCGAGATCCCCTGCGATTTGGCGATCTATCACCGTACGGACGAATACGCGTCGATGCCAGGAATGGACGCCGACCTCCTCGAGGCGCACGAGATCCGAGCAGTTGCGGCCGCCGATCTCTGCATCGCGCCGGTGCGCTCCTACTTCGACGGACCTCTTCGCAGTGCTCGCAGGGCGCTTTGGCTGCCGAATGCAGTGGATCAGCACCTATTCGACCCGTCGCTCATCGGCCCCGATCCCATCGCGGATGTACCTCACCCGCGACTTCTCGTGATGGGGACGTTTGACGCCTGGGTGGATCTCGGCCTGTTGACCGAAGTGATGTCAAACCGTCCCGACTGGAGCCTCGTACTCGCCGGAACTCCCAAGGTCTCGCTGGAACGCCTTCTCGCGCTCGAGAACGTCCACTTCCTGGGACGGGTCCCATACACGGAGCTTTCGACGCTCGTCTCGCATTGCGATGTTGGTCTCGTCCCGTTCCGTCTTGGTCCCGTCGCCGCAGCGGCCATGCCAAGCAAGCTCTACCAGTACCTGGCCGCCGGGTTGCCCGTTCTTTGCACGCCGTTTCTCGACCCAGCACTCTTCAGCGGATGGGTCGCGATCGCAGCAGCAAGGCGGGAAGAGTTCATACGAGCGATCGAGGACCTCCTGGCCGCCGACTCCCCCACCCAGCGCCGGGCGCGGCGGACCTTTATCCGCGAGCACACCTGGACGGCAAGGTTCGACACGGTCGAGGGCGAGCTCGAGCGGCTGAACTAAGCGAGCCGACGAAGGTCGAGTTCGCGCCGATAGACGAGTACGAGCAGGGCGGCCCCGATCCCAACCGTCGTGAGACACGACACCCCGAGCGGCGCTTCCACGGCAACTGACATCGCCGCGAGCCCGACCAAGAGCAGGGCGAAGACACCCACGGAGACGAGGACACCGGTCGAGCCGGCCAGATTCCGTCGGCGATGGAGGCCGAGCATCAGCGCGTAGCCGGCGCAAACCAGAGCTTCGGTCACGACCGTCGCAACCGCGGCACCCACCCCATCGAGCGCGGGGATGAGCGCGATGTTGACCAGCACGTTCAGCACCAGGGCAACGACGCCCAGCAGCGCCACTCGCTGTTCCCTGTCTCGCGAATAGGCGACCCAGACGAGGGCGATGTTCGCGTAGAAAATCGGGACCGAGACGGCCAGGATGCCGAGAACCGGCGCCGCGGCGGCGTACTCGCCGCCGAATAGGAGATGGACCAGAAACTCGCGAGCGAGAACAAGCTCGACGCCTACGACCACCCCGACGCAGACGAGAACCGATACGACCAGGCCTGCTCCGTCGCCGGTTCCGCCGCGTCTCCGCCGTGCTGTCCAGGCAGGGAGAAAGGCCGCGACGACGGCCGTCGGGAGCAGGAAGGTGCCGTCGAGGATGCGGTACGCAGCCGCGTACTCGCCGGCGACGGCGACGCCGGCAAGGGCCCCGAGAAGCAGGAGGTCGATCCGCTGGTACAGGAAAGCCGCAATCGCGGAGCCATAGAAAGGCGCACCCCGACGAAGAAGGAGCGGGGCAACGCGGGGACGCACCGCGATCCCAGGAACCATGGAGCGCGTCGAGGCCGCGATGGCCGCAAGCTTGACGATGCCTCCGACAAGAAATGCCACCGCGACAAGCTCAGGAGCCGCGCGAACGGACAAAAAGGCGATGGTGAGGCCGAGCACGCAGCAGTTTCCGGCCAGGCGGGACTCCGCGACTCTCACGGGTCGACGTGCCGCGATTGCAGCGCCCTCGAGTGACGTCGTAACCGCCAACAGAAGCAATGTCGGTACGTAGATCGCAGCCAGTGGCGCGCCCGACGAATGAAGGAGCGCGAAGGCGCCAACGAGAACGAGCCCGGAGACAAGCGACGCTCCGACGTTGAGCACGACCGCGGTCCAGAAGGGCACTCGGTGCATCCGGCCACTTCGAGCTCCCTGGCGGAGCACGAGCGTAGTGAGACCCATATCCGCCACGAGCGCGGCTATCTGCGTCCCCGTGTAGACGAGAACGAACTCCCCGAAACCGGCAGGCCCCAGCACTCGTGCGGCATAGACGAGAGCGAGGAAGACCGCGGCCTTTGCCGTGGCATCGGCTACGGAGAATCGGCCGGCGCTCCGAACCCGACTCCACCACTCGCCATGTGCAGACGCAGCACCTGAAGACGGTTGGGCCATAGCGGGAGCCAAGGATTTAGGGCTACTCAGGCTCGTGTTGATGGAGACGGCGTACCGCGAGGCCCGCCCCCGCGATGAGCCAGAACGCGGTCCCGATCTGGCTGAACGAGATCGTCCCGACCGTGAGGCCGACGACGAGGACGACGAGCTGCGCGGCAGCCAGTGCGCTCCCCAAGTGGCGAAACCCACCCTGGTGCCGGAGGGCGCCTCGGACCGTTTCGACGGTCACCGCCAAAAGCAGCGCCACGAGCGCGATCAGGCCGAGGAGGCCCGTCTGTGCGAGCACGCGGACGTACGTGTTGTCTATCGAACGGCCGAGGTCCACCTCGCGCCCTTCAACGACGGCAGGGAAGGGGGGCTGATCCGCTGGGTCGAGGCTGGAACTCACGAGTGTCCGAACGCCGTCCCGCCCGATCCGCTTCGCGAGATCGATTCGAACCTGGACGACGAACCGCTCTTGCTTCGTCTGAGGCCGCACGAGCCCTACCGCTGCTTCCCGCATCGGCAACCCGAGCGGAGACACCGTCAGCGCGAGGAGGACCGTCGCGACGGCAACGATGATCTTCCAGCGCCGCCAAATGCCCGAAAGCCCGGCAAACGCTGCGAGCCCGACAAGGGCGCCGAGCCAGGGTGCGCGGCTGAGGGTCACGGCTAGCCCGGCAATCAAGATGATGCCTGCCGCACCCACAACGATCCGGCGGACGCCTCGACTAACGAGAAGCAAGCTGAGCGCCAGCGGCATCGCCAAGGCGAGGAAGGTCCCAAGGGCGATCGGGTGGGGGAAGGTCGATCGTGCTCTCAGGTGATCACCGCGCTCGAGTGCGTCGAAGATCACGCCCGGATAGAGCGGGATCAAGTGACGATTCAAGTACCACTCCACGAGCGCCACAGCTGCGACCGCGACTGCTGTCCCAGCGAGACTTGCTGCGAGGATCCACAGATCTCGGCGCTCCTTTGCGACGGCTAGTACGAGGAGCGCCGGAGCGAACGCTCCGATCGTGAGTGCCAGGGCAAGCCGGAACGAGACGATCGACGGGTCGCCGACAAGGGCGACCAGGACGACGAACGAGTATGCAGCGGCGAGGGCGACCAGCAAGCGGGGAGGGGCCCGCAGCTTCCGGCGAGCAATCGCCGCCGCAAGAGCACAGATGACAAGGGCCCGGGTCGGCGTCATGTCGGGCAGATGTGACTCGAAGCTCGCGAAACTCGGAGGAATCGCGACGCTCAACGGCAACGCGACCAGTACGGCGGCTCGCAGATACGCGAAAGCTAAGAGCCCAGCGGCGACCAGCATGAGCAATGCTGCTACGTCTGTGAGGTGCGAGGGACGTCCTCCGGCCTGATCACCCGTCTGCACGTAGGCCCTGGCCGTCTTGCCGCTCTCGAGTTGCGCATCGTCGAGGAGGTAGCTGACGGGCATCGGGGTCCCCGCAGCTTCGCCGACCACGAGGAGCGCGGATGACGCACCTTCGGGGACCGTCCCCGTGACGACGACCCGCCTCCAGGAGTCGGTTACGCGCGTTAGCGGCCCCCGCGACGCCTGGATGAAAGATCCGTCCTTCGCTCGCCAGCGAATCTCTGCGTAGACGGTCACCGATTCAAGACCACGCACGAAGGCGGAAAAGGTCTCTGGCTTTCCGGCAGCGATGCCGTCGGAGACGAAGTAGGCGGCGCCTTCACCGTCCCGTGCACCTCGAGTTCGGACCTCGAGCGCCGCAGAGCCACCGCGACCAACGCCAGGTGCCGATGAGACGTTGCTCCGGAGTCCAGCGGGACCCCAGCGCAGCGGTTTCGATTCGATGCCGCTGTCGAGAACGCGGTTCTCGCCGCCTCCCGTGAGCAGGACGCCGGCTCTCCAGGCGCCCATAACTACGAGCAGGAGTAGAAGCGCGACGACCGGAAGCCTTCCCACGTGCGGGAGCGCCACACGGGGCCGTGAGCGTGCCGCGGGAGCGGCTTGTGCTAGTGCGGCCTCGAGTGCGAGTCGGAGGTTCGACTGTACGAGCCCGATCTCATCGGCAACCCGGCTTGCCCGCTCTTGAGCCGCCGTCAGTCCTTCTCGCAGTGCGGCTGCAGCTTCGGCACTCGGCGGCGAGCGCAGGGCAGCCTCCACCGGAGGGTCGTCATGGGTCAAGCGCTGAGACGCAGGCTCCGGAGTTCGCGCTGCCGGCGAAGCCGGCTTTTCCCAAGTCGGGTTAGAGGCTGTTCCTAGCCTTTCGGCGAGTGTCATTGGGGTTTCGCCGTTGCGTGTGCTCGTCCCCTGCGGCATGGCTTTCGTGCTTATCGGCATGCGCTCCCGCCGTGTTGACTCCGGCGCTCGGCGAGACCTCGGATGGCGAAGGCGAGGGAGCGCTTGGCTCGCTGTCGGATATCAGGAAGGCACACGTCCGGGCGTCATTGGGTAGGGGAGATGGTCCGACGCGCGCCACCCAGAACCGTCCGCCGTTCACCCCGACGAGCTCCCCGGCTCTTGGAGGAGGACCAGAACCCTCCGAGAGCTCGTAGCCGGATGACTGCGAGACGAGTCGGAGATGGAACGCGGGTTCAGCCTCGTGTGTCTCGTCTGGAGTCGCGTTCGGCGGCGTCTCGAGCTCGCTCACGCGCCGCTTGAGCGACCCGAGTTCTCGTTCGAGCGTCGCGACCTGCGCTCCGCGACCGTCCAGCTCCCCCTTCGTCTCGGCGAGAGCCGCCAGTGCCCTAGCCCGACCGTCCCGCTCACGGGCACGTTCGTGGACGAGCCGCGAGCATGCACGCTTGCTGTCGGCCAGCTCGATGTCTCGTTGCCGGAGCCCGTGCTCGAGCGAGCCGACACGGGTTCGAAAGCGCTCGAGCTCGTTCGCAGCTCCGGCGAGAGATGCACGTGCCTCGGCGTGCTCGCCCTGAAGACGCGCGCACTCCTCCGCGAGTCGCGAGCGCTGAAGCTCGGTCTCCGCGAGCTCGGCTTGTCCCTCCTCGAGTAACCTCGCAACGTCCTCGCTCTGCCGGCACAGACCGTTGAGCTCCTCCTGCAGATCGGCGACGTCTGCCGCGATCGGCGACAGAGCTTCGTCCAACTCCACGAGCTTCTTGACCTCCGGCGATCCCGAGGCATGAAGATCCTGAGCTCGTGCGACGTCGGCGGTCTTGTCCCTTGTCTCCACCGAGTCGATATCGGATGAGCGAGACGATGTCTCAAGCTTCACGCCGGTCAGGCGCGGGGGAGGAAGCTCGAGTCAATACGCACCCCTGCCCGATAGCGCGGCTGGAATCGTCATCGCCAGAATTCGGAGGTCGCCGACGACGGACACGCCCTCGATGTAGTGCCGCTCGACGGCGAGCCGCTCGGCAAACGTGAGCTCGCCACGCCCATAGACCTGCATCGGCCCGGTAATGCCGGGCTTCAACGCGAGACGGTCGCGATGCTCGGGTTCGTAACGTTCGACGAGCTCGAGCTGCTCGGGTCGTGGGCCAACGAGGCTCATCTCGCCGACGAGCACGTTCCACAGCTGAGGAAGCTCGTCGAGGCTCCAGCGCCGAAGTATTCGACCGACTCCTGTCACGCGCGGGTCGTCCTGCAGCTTGAACATCGGCTCGGGAAGTCCGTCGAGTGAGACGAGGTTGTGCAGCAGATCCTCGGCTTCGGCCACCATGGAACGGAACTTGAGCATCCGGAACGGACGGCCTCGAACACCGGCGCGGACCTGCAAAAACAGCACCGGTCCGTCGCTTTCGACCTTGATGGCGAGGGCGATGAGGAGAAACAGTGGCATAAGCACGAGTAGAGCCGTTGCGCTGAGGAGGACGTCCAACGCTCGCTTGAGAAGAGCGGTCATCGGCGACGGAGAGGCACTACTGAATTCGAGAACCGGGAGCTCCGCCAGGTGGTCCTGCCGTACGGTTGGACCGAAGAGATCAGGACACGGGGGAACGACGGAGACGACGCTCTGGGTTGCGCGCGACAGCTGAACCACCTGGCCGACCCGGTCGTCGTCGATTGAGGCCGGTGCATAAACAAGCCGATCGATGGGCTGGAGCAGATCGATGGCCCGGCCCTCGGCAAGGTCGAGCTCCTCAAGCTCTTGCACGATCGTCACGTGCAGCTCATGGAACAACTGGAGCTTGCGCTTGACGGGAGCGATCGTCGCAGCGCTTCCGATGATCGCCGCTCGTTCGGGAGGAGTCGCCTTCCGCCACAGGAGGCGGACCAACGCCCGGAGCGGAAAGATAGAGGCAGCAGCCACAGCCGCGACGACGACGCTTCTTATCGCATCGGGTCGTTCCGCCGGTGCAACGGAGAGGAGCAGAGCTAGCGACGCTGCTCCCGACAGGCTCCACAAGAGCAGGAACCGCCCCTCGTCGATCGTCGTGTGTCGGAGCGGCTTTTCGTCGCGGTCGTAGAGGCCGAGGAGCTTGGCAAGTCCGACCCATACAGGGAGGAACGCAAGCGACCAGGTGACTTGGCCGATGTCGCCCGCGCTGGCGACGGCGAGCGAAACGGAGGCCAACGCAGCGGCAGCGACGTCCGCGCATACAAGCATGCGTCGCAGAACTGAATAGCGCCAGGCCTGCGAAGGGTGGTTCGGTCGCCAGAGCCGCTCCGCGCGAATGGCTGCGGGTACGCGCGTTGCGTGTTGCATCGCAAGGGTGGTTCCCTCGGCGGCCGAGGGGGGCGGCACCGCCATGAGCGCGTCAATCGACTCGGGAAGTTCCGTCCAAAACCCCTGTTTTGAGCATTTTCCGGCCGCCCGCTCCCCGACAGATCGTCGCGCGCGGGAACGAAACATGGGGCCCCGGTCCGCACGATACGCGAGCGGCGCAGCCAACCAACCCTGAGACTGCGGAGTAAGAACGGCCTTGACACCATGCGCGAACGCATTTGACTTTGACTGACGGTAACGGTGCGCGACTCCCGCCACATGGGTAAGCGGGAAAGCCGCCTCGCTTCGTTACCTGTTAGAGGCGCTGGACCAAGGGGAAGGGATGGACGAGAGCTTCACTCGATTGGGCCTGCTCAGGCTCGCCGGACTCAGTGCCGTCGGTGGCACCACAACTGGTTCCCCCGCGATCGACGGGGATCTATCCGTTGTCTACGTGTCGCAGGCCGGGAACGATGCAAACGACGGAAGAACGTGGGCAGGGGCTAAGAAACAGATCTCCTCGGCCGTTTCCTCACTTGGCAGATCCGAAGGGGTGATCTGGGTTGCGCCGGGCTCATACGCACCCTTCTCGCTGATCGGACCGAATAACCGAATCTCCGTCATCGGGGTTGGTGATGTCAGGGTCTCGCCAACGAGCGAGGACGTTGGCATCCTGATCGACAACTCTGCCGGCACGCCGCTCGTCGGGCCACTCGTCGAGAACATTCTCGTCGCCGGAGACGGGGCAGGCAGATCCTCCGTTGGCATGCGGCTACAAAACGCGTTGCGCAGCACCATACGCCGCTGTCGCATAGCTGACTGCTCGGTTGGACTCGATCTCTACAACGATGCGTCCGGCTTCACAGAGCGCAATTCTATTGAGAACACACTCATAAATAACTGCGAAACGGGAATCAGGTACTACCGGACAAGATCAGGTGCAGCGAGTTTTTCATACAACCATTTTGCCAACGTCGCCGTCGATTCGTGTTCTATTGGGATCGATATGGGTAGCGTCTCTCCGGCGATTCCAGGTCTCTTTGCAAACTCTTACGTCAATGGCGTGGTTTGGGGGCATTCAGACGGTGATGTGTTGGTGAGCATTGCCGCAGATATGCTTGGTTGCTTTCTTCAATTGAGCCTGGAACGGCTTTCGGGCCATGTTGTTGGTTATGAGGTACATGCAAACGCAGCACGCACCCTGGAAGCAACGATTTTCACGAATTTCATTGGCGCGTTCGCCGATAAGGTACGCCTCGCGCCGGGCAAGGAGCTGCGTTGGATGGAAGGGCGCAACACCCATATTGCCTCGGGCTCCACCATGAACTGTGAGGGCTATCTGAAGGACGGTGATACAGACCCAAGACTCGGAATAGCGTCAGACGGCGGCATTGCGTGGGGGGACGGTTCGGGGTCTTTCGATGTTCGCCTGTCTCGCAAAGCGCCGAATGTCATTGGCCTCGACGCTGGCGACGGACTTCAGTTCGCCGAGGCCGCGAACGATCTCGTCGCCCCTGCAGCCAACGAGGCTCGCCTCTACACGAGAGACAATGGCTCCGGAAAGACGCAGCTCGTAGTCCGCTTCAACACGGGGCATGTGGTTGTGATCGCAACACAGCCATAAGGCGTGTTATCTCGCCGCAGCAAGGGCGACTTGAGCAGAATTCAGCGAGACGCTGGCGTGGCGACGATCCCTCGAAACAACGGCGAGCGCGGATTGAGCTCTACGGCCTTTCGAAGACTCCGTTCCGCCGCTTTCACGCGACCGAGCCTCGTGTCGACCCGAGCGGAGGTGAGCCAGAGTCGCCAATCGGTGCGATCGCGGGCGATTGCCATGCGGATCCACGCTCGGGCGGAGGGAAGTGCCCCGGCCGCCTCAGTGACGAGCGCGAGTTGCAAGTACGGCGTCGCGGCCCAGGGCTGGATGTCGCGCGCGCTCTTCGCCGCAGCGAGCGCGTCGCTCAAGTCCCCACGTCGGGCGGCGGCCTGACTGCGCCCGATCTCGCGCTCGGCGAACAGTGGGATCGCCTGAGCGAATACGAGCAAACAGATGAGGAAAACTGCAGACACGCCGATACCGAGCCTATTCCGCACCGAACGCGCGGTTCTGTCTACCGCAACCGCACTAAGGCGTGTCGGGGCTGCCTTTGACGGACCGACGGCCAGAGCAAGCGACCCGAAGCCGACGATGCTCACGGCGGTGAGTTCCCAGACCCAGTCGATCCCCGCTGCCACCGCGTACGCAACGAACACCCCAGTGGCCGCCGCAACGTAGACCCGCACGTCGCCTTCCGCGTCGACGGCGCGCATGCCTCCCATGACGATGCCGATGGCGACGACGGCGGAGACGAGAGCGAACCCGATTGCGCCGAGTTCTCCGAGAGTCTCGAGGTAGAGGGAGTGCGCGTCTTTCACGAACAATGGGATCGACCCGTGCCCCGCCCACCAGGACTCGAACGACCCGGCGCCGTCTCCCCAAACGGGTGTGTGGCGCCACTGCTCGACAGCGGCGGACCAAAACTGCCAGCGGCCGCTCCCGCCGCCGCTAAGGAGGTGTTGCCTGACGAAATCGCCGCGCTCGATGGCCCCCGCTCCGGCGGGAGGTGCCTTGAACGCGCGAAGGCGCTCGACGGGGTGAGCCAAGATCAGCGCGACCACGACGGCGAGCAAGGCGACGAGAACGCTCGCCCAGTTCACGATCCGCGGCGCCTCGACCTTTCTCTTCTGAAGGGCTTGAGACCCGAACGCGTAAGCGAGACTCGTCGCTGCGCAGGCGAGTGCGATCAGGAGCGCGGCGCTTCGTCCCTGCCGCTCGACGAGATCGGTTCCTAGCGGGCCGTCCACGAGATCGCGTCGCTGAAGGAGGACCGCGATCGCGCATGCGCTACCGAGAGTCGACGCGGCGAGGGCGGCCACAGCCGCCCAACGGCGCTCCGTCAGTACGACGAAGGTCGCGACTCCGGCCATCGCGGCGCCAACCCCGCCTCGCGAAGAGGCGAGGTAGATCACAGACGCGATCATGGGTAATGGCGCCAGCGCAAGACCGCGAACGGCGGGTGCATGGGAGACAACGGCGATGCTCAACAGGACGGGAACGCCGAGCGCGACGAAGATCGCGAGCCCATTCCAATATCCGAGCGGGAAGCTCAAGCGGGTGACCGACGCAGGCAAGAAGGTGCCTAGGTCACCACCTGGAAACAAGTCGGGAAACATTCTGGCCGCGAGAGCCACTGCCGCAATCGCGCTGATCGCCGCCGCAAGCCCGTTCATCCAGCGCGCAAGTGGGATGCGTGAACACGCGACGGCGACGAGTACGAATGTCCCCAGGTAAAGAGTCACGCGATTGACCTCGTCAAACGCTCTCTCCGAGCTCGTGGACCAGAGCAGTGATGCCGATGTCCAGAGGGCTAGTGCCGCTAACAACCCCCCGACAACAAAGACGGACCGATCGACAGGCTCGTTCGGCCACAGACCGAAGACGATGACGACGATGATCGTCCACCAAACCACGATCGCGAGCGAATTTCGGCTCTCGACGTCGTAGCTTCCGTTGTCGTACGCGATCCAGAAAACGGCGACGGCTACAAGCCCTGCGGTAAGCGTGGGCCCGAGCCTTGACGGTTCGAGTCGCCACCGCACAGCGATACGCTACTCCGCGGTGCTGCCGGTTTCGCTCCGGGCTGCTTCTAGGGGGGCCCCTAGGACTCGCGCTGCGCGGATCACCGCCTTCGTTGCATTTCTCGGTGCGAGCTTCGCAGGAGCCGCTTCGGCACAGAGCAGTCCACCGACTCCCGCTTCCTCCGCGGTTAGCCAGTACGTCGAGCTCGTACCAACCGCCGGCGGTCCAAGGGCGCCCGGCGTCGGGAAGGAGCGACGTCTCCCACTATCCTCCGCGTCCCGGCGTGCCCTGGACCACGTCTCGACCACGACTGCGGCGACCCTACGGGCAATCGCAACCTTGCCGGCGTACGGAGCGCCGTCGAGTCGACTGGTTGGCAGTGGACAGGTCGCTCGCACTGCGCTCGCGCCCACACAACCACCGTCGCCCAACCAGTCGTTCGAGGCCATGGCAGCTACTGCCTCGTCCGCAGGCGACGCGCGCATGATTGGCCTGCTTGTGACTCTCGCCATCGTGGCGGTGACTGCGGGAACCCTGCAACTCACGCGTCACCGTCGATGGTGAGGACTCCTTCGTTGGGCCGGCGCTGTGCCATACGGACGCTGTTTCATCCGACGATCGTCGCGAATGGGCTGAAAAAGCGCCGCTTCGTATCTCGCTGAGAAAGCGGACGCAACCGCGGAGAACCACATGGCGGCTGCAGCAGCGGTGAAGTTCCTGCGCCGCTACCTGGATGAGAAAGAGCCGACGCTCTAGGAACGCGGAGGGCGTCCGTCGCCGCCCTCGCGCCAGTAGTCCCGTCGCCGCGCGAACGAGCACTTCAAGTCGGGGTCTAGGTACGCACCCCCCATTTGGGGGGGGAAACGTAATAGACTCGATTCGCGGATCGCAGTCACGATTTCTGGGGAGAGGGGGATGGGCGGTGAAGCTGCGGCGGACGAATCGACTCCCGTCTTGGGTGCCGCTGGTGATCATCGTGGGGGCGGTGGTGGCGGCAGACCAGGCGACGAAGGAAATTGCACGGACGGCGTTTGGAGCTGGCGAAGGTGCGCATGTCGCGGGCTCGCTTTGGGTCTCGCCCTTCTTCAACCCCGGCGTCGATGGCGGAGGTCTGGAGGGGAAGGCGCTCCCGTTGGCTCTGTTTGGGCTCATCGAGATCCTCGGAATCTTCGGGTTCCTTGCTTATCGCCACGCGCTGCGACCGATCGTGCTTGTGGGGTTCGGTGTCCTCGTGGGAGGGGGGATCGGCAACCTTCTCGACCGTCTGCGCTTCGGATCGGTGAGCGACTTCATCGTCCAAGGCAACACTGCTTTCAACCTCGCCGACGTCGCAATCTACGCAGGCGGAATGATCGTCTTCTTCGCTCTAATCGCGCAGCTGCCGAGGTTGCTTGTCCGCCACGCGAGCTGAGCGGAGCCCGACAACACACCAGCGAGCTTCTCGCTGACATCTAGTCAGAGAAGCTGCAAAGTCGTATGGTCATCCGGCCGGGCGCGGGGTCCTGCGGGGAAGTCGGGCCCCGGCTCATGTCCAGAATCGGGAGGCATCCTCTCCCGCGTTCGGCGTTCTTCTCGGGGTGCTGTCGGTACGACGGGGTCGTCCCTTAGCCGCCCAAGATTCCGCCGATGATGAGAAGGACGATCACGGCGATCGTGAGCGCCGCGAGCGTGGCAACGATCCACGAAAGTGCCGGGTTCATCAGATGACTTCCGCTCCTTTTGGGGCTTTCGTGCGGCCTCCTGGTTTCAGGTGGGGAGGCAGGCACGACAGCAATGGAGGGTGCGTCGCAAGGCGCACGCTACTCCTCGGCCGCGTTTTTCGTGGTCTGCGAGCCACGGTTGCACGACCCGTGTACGAGACGGACACGATCCCGTCTCTAGGCAAAGGAGCGAGTCCGTCCTACTCTCCCTGGTGCCGAGCGCGGGGTCCTGCAAGGAGAGTCGTGCCTGGGTTGATGTTTTCACGAGGGGGCGGCAGCCTTCCCGCGTTCGGCCTTCGGCTTTGTCTCCCCTGGCGGACGGAGAGGGTCGACACAGGGCGATTCGGCCCTCTCGCACGCCTAGTCCTTCTCGAGCGGGCTAGTTGAGGACTGGGTTCGTCGCGCTGGTGGGCGACGTATGCTCGGGACGCCAACTACACGCGGGGGTGGTCTAGATGCATGCACGTGTGGCGACCTTCAAGGGTGACCCTGCAAACGTGGATATGGCGATCAGCCAGGTCCGCAGCGAGATGGAGTCGGGGAACGTCCCGCCCGGCCTTGAGGGGGCAAAGATGCTCATGCTTGTTAACCGTGAGACCGGTAAGGGCATCGGCGTGACGCTCTTTGAGAGCGAGGAGGCCATGCGCCGTGGTGACGAGGCGCTCAACGCGATGACTCCCGGAGCCGGGGAGACACGCACTTCGGTTGAGTTCTACGAGGTGCCGGTCAAGACGATCTGATTCGCACTGATCGAAGCAGCGGGGCCGACCGCGGCCCCTCTCACACCCGTGTTCCCCCTTTCGCGCCATGCGTGCGAGGTGCGGCGGGGGGCGACGATTCGTCGACCATCCTCCCCCGCGCACTGCGATAGGGGACGGATCTCCTGAAGAGAGCGACCGAGCCGCAGCGGCCGCTCTCTGCGCGTACTGCGTAGTGCGCAGTGCCATACGGTTGCGCCGTGCCGTTCACGCTCAGGAACATCAAGGAGGATCTGAAGGACATCGGCCCCGGGTTCGACGGTGCGCCAGACCTGGAGTTCCGTGCGGCGACCGAGGCGCTCGAGCTCGAGGAATCCGGCCTGGCCTATCAGCGCGTTCCGCCCGGCTATCGCTTCCCCTACGGCCACACGCACAAGAGGCAAGAGGAGGTGTACGTGGTCGTGCGCGGGAGCGGGCGGATGAAGGTCGACGACGAGATCGTCGCGCTCAGGGAATGGGACGCGGTGCGCGTCCCGCCCGGTGCGTGGCGAGGCTACGAGGCCGGGCCTGAGGGGCTCGAGATCCTCGTTTTCGGTGCGCCTAGTCTCGGCCAGGCCCGGCGCGAAGACGTCGATGGCCAGCGCGACTGGTGGGCTGACTAGCAGGACAGTCCGCAGGAGTCAGGCATCACCGAGATCCGGGTCACACGTCCGTACTTCCACGCCCGCCCGGACTCATCCGACGAGGCGGTCGCAGCAGAGCTCACGCGGCACGCGGTCTTTCGGCTGATCCCAGAAGAGTGAAGATGGTTCAGCTGTCGGGATCGCTCTCACGCCAGCGTTGTCGTCCCCAGGCTCTGAGCACGTCGCGTGCCTCCTCGAGGGAGGCGACGATCCGGCCCACGTCCTCGATCGCGCCCCGGACGAAGAGATTGACGCCCGTCGACTCGCCACGCCTGCCACGGATGTCGGTGAGGAGCCCAATGATGCCCTTCTTCGACGCATCCGACTGCATGAGCGCATGGAACATCCCGATCTCGCACGCGGTGCCGTCGTCCACCGACGGGCCGTCGAGGATCGCGAGCATCGCATCGGCGCGCTCGATCCCCGGCCGATCCTTCGCGAAGATCTCCGCCGCTGTCACGTCGACGCCCGCCGCGAGCTCGTGCTCGTGCGGGACGAAGACCTCGAAGCCGTCCGCGCGCAGCTCGGCGGCGCACTCGTCGATGAACGAGCGCTCGTACGGCGTGAAGAGCGGACCGGCGAAGTAGATCTTCAGGGCGCGTCGACCCTACAGATCCACCGCACCTTCAAACCGGACGAAACAGGAGAAGGCGGCGATGAGGTTCTTGCGTCGCTACCTGGACGAGAAGCAGGCGACGCTCAAGAGGTCGTCGTGGGGCTTGAAGAACTACTCGTCGGGCTCTTCGGCTCACGCCAGCGTTAGCGACCTGCGGATCGAGGAGCGCGAGCTTGAGATAATCGGGGCCGATAATCGGGGGGTTCAAGTCTGACGGATGAATTTTGCGCACGGTGTTGGTCTGTACGCCGAATACCGACTCACGGGATGCTGACGCCATGCGGAAACTGACCTTTGGCATGAACGTGAGCCTGGATGGCTACATCGCCGCCCCCGGCGACGACCTCGGCTGGAGCGTGCCGAGCGACTAGCTGTTCCAGTGGTGGTCCGACCGGGTGGGGGCGACGGGCCTGGCGCTGTACGGGCGCAGAC
>Ga0066903_100001071_pt1 | contig 19226 bp, 20 predicted proteins | sample PanSoiMetaGPlot1_FD_67491 | JGI IMG/M metagenome (GOLD analysis project Ga0066903, IMG submission 67491) | Tropical forest soil microbial communities from Panama analyzed to predict greenhouse gas emissions - Panama Soil - Plot 1 (version 2) | ecosystem: Environmental > Terrestrial > Soil >... | reverse complement strand
CGGCTGTTTGGACGGTCCACCAGGACTTGGCGGATGCGTTCCGGTCGGCGTGAATGTGATATCGCCCGAAACCGCCTGGCCCTCGATCACGGTGATGGCGATAACAGCGGTGACGGGCACCACGCCTTGGCCCAGATCGGCGTCGGCGTTCGCGTGAACTTCACACGAACCAACCGGGCCGGGGGCGTAAATGTTAGTGATCTGCGGATTGCCGCTTTGGCCGGTGACTTGAACAATGGTTTCATCGGTTGAGGTCCACGTTGTCGGCCCGTCCACCTTCACGGTGTTGCCGGTGGTGTCCTTCCAGGTCACGCTCAACGTGCCCATCGACCCTGATCCCATCGTGGCGGATGACTTCTGCGAAATTGCTTGTCCTGTTGTTCCTGGCATACTGGCTCCTTCAAAAACGAAGTTATCGACCTGAAATTTGAACCACGCGACAAGTTGCGGCGCCGCGCTTTCGTGGATGATCCGCAGCGGGGTGACGAAGCTGATTGCGAGGTTGCACATCGCCGGTTCGCTTCCGCTATGGTAACCCCGATTGATGAGTTCCACGTGAAACTTATCCACACGATAAATCGCTGGTATCGATAGGGTTACGAATACTCGACCCAGGAAACCAGCGACGGCGTGCCGCCCGTGATGGAGCACTCGTAATAATTGCCGGGAAGCACCATGATGAAAATCTGCGCGATGATGCCGGAGTTCGCACTGTCGCTGGCAGTTCGCGCGACTTCCATAGTCGGCGGACTATTTGCATCGCTCAGTATGGAGATCGTAGACGCTTTACTACTGACGTCCCAACTGATCGAGAGGAACATCGTCGTTGCGCCCGCGTTGCGATAGACCGTATTCGCGGCGCGCTGGCCGGTGACAACGTTTTGATTAGAGACCGGAGGACCGGACGGCCCTTCAATCCCCGCAGGCCCTTGCGGTCCAGGCGGGCCAGGCGGCCCCGGTGGGCCGCCGCCAGGATTCGTGGGCGCAAGCTTGACCGAGAATCGCTGCGGCTGCTTTAGCGAGGCTTGAAAGCTATTCACGTGTGACCTCGAGCGAGACCGTTACGGCGCCCGCCAGCAGCGTGGTAATGAGGCCGCCTGCATCCGCGATCTGCAAATCCCACAGATAATTACCCGCAAGTTTGGCGGTCACGTCATGCGGGATCTGCAGGTAGATATACGGCGAGTCGATCGACGTTGTGATCTCGCATTCCACGTCCGTCGCCAGGTCGGCGAACGTTTTGCGGATTTGCGCCTGCGCGGTGTAGCCGGTCAGAACGTCGGCGGGCGCTTGGCCGTTAGTCACCGTGACTACCGCGCTGAAATCGTCGCCTTGATAGAGCGCGAGATTCGCTTTGGTCGCCATTCAACGGCAATCATACACCGGCGCGCGGCGCTCTAGGGCGTTATCCACAAGATAAATCTTTGACATTCCACGGCTTAACCGGCGATAATCGCGCCAACGTGCCGAAAACGAGCGCCGAGATCCCGGGAATGGCGGATCGCGTTGAAATGTGGCCGCTTGCGCGCCTGGTTCCCTACGAGCGGAACTCGCGCACGCATTCCCCTGAGCAAATTGCTCAAATCGCCAAATCGATCTTGGAATTCGGCTTCACGCAGCCGATCCTGGTCGACGAAACGAGCGGCGTAATCCTCGCCGGCCACGCGCGGCTGCGGGCCGCGCACTCGCTCGGCATGACGCAGGCGCCCGTGGTGCCGTTGGGACACCTTTCGGAAGCGCAGCGGCGGGCCTATATCATCGCCGACAACAAGCTGGCGCTCAACGCGGGGTGGGATGAGGGGATGCTCCGGCTCGAGTTGGAAGAGTTGACCAAGGACGCATCGCTCGATCTGGGCGTGATCGGATTCAGCGACAAGGAACTCGAGGCGATTCGGAACGACTCGGGCGACAAGGCCGATGGGGAAACCGATCCGGACGACGCACCCAAAGCGCAGGAGGAGATCGTCTCAGAGCGCGGCGATCTGTGGCTGCTCGGAAACCACCGGCTGCTGTGCGGCGATGCCACGGATCCGGATGACGCGGCGCTGGTGCTCGGCGACGAGCGCGCGAATCTGATCCTGACGGATCCGCCGTACAACGTGAACTATTTCCACAGCGCCCGCGAACGGCGCCAGGCGCGCATCAGCGGGCGGCGCGAGAAGCTGCACGACGTGATCCAGAAGGACGACGCCTCGCCCGAAGAGTTTCAAGATTTTCTCGACGCCGTGATGAAGGTGTACGCCGCGATCCTCAAGCCCACCGGCTCGATGTACTGCTTTTACGCCATCTTGCGCAACACCGCTTTCGAAGCGGCGATCGAGCAGGCCGGCATGGAGATCCGGTGTCACATCATCTGGGCTAAGAATCACTTTGTACTGACTTTCAATCGCTATAAGCAGCAGCACGAAGCGCTTCTCTACTGTCACTTGAAAGGCGAGACGGACGTCTGGTACGGCGATAACACTCAGTCGACGGTGTGGCTCGAGAAGAAGCCGATGGCGAACCGCGAACACCCCACGATGAAACCCGTGGAGTTACTCGAGCGCGCCCTGGTGAATTCCACCAGGCGGCATGACATCGTCGTCGATTTCTTCGGCGGATCCGGCTCGACGCTGATCGCGTGCGAACGCATGGGCCGCCTCTGCCGCATGATCGAGATCGAGCCGGTTTACTGCGACGTCATCCTGCGCCGATGGGCCGCGCACACCAGGCGCCAGCCAGTCCTCGCGGGATGCGCCAGCACGTTCCTAGAGATTGAGCGGCAACGGCTATATCAGAAAGCAAAAGAGCCGCCAGTGTCCGAAACCGGCGGCCCTCAACAACAACAGCCCGAGATGCGACTCGAAGGTGAAGCGGAAGAACCGGTCCTCCAGGGAGTCACTAGCCACTCGCAAGAGTAACACACCGCGCGACGGTTAGGAGGTTACCGGAGAACGTGCTGTTGGGTATTACCGAATATTCGCGCTATCGCGGCTGCGCGCTGGCCGCCGTTCAGTATGCGCTGAAGGCGGGCCGGATCCAGCGCAACGCGGATGGCCTCATCGATACCGAGCAGGCCGACGCCGATTGGGAGCGCAACACGATGCATACCAACGCGCGCCCTGGGCCGAAGCCGAAGCGCGAAGCCGGCGATTCCGCTTCATTGAACCAGAATACGGCCCGGCCCGATCCGGGCGATGCGCACCACCAGGTGGGCGGCGTCGATTACGCCAAGGCGAGAGCGGCGAAGGAAGTTTACGCGGCCCGGTTGACGCGCCTCGAATTCGAACGCCGCCTGGGCAACCTGCTCCCGAAGAACGAGGTCGAGGTCGCGGCCTTCAATCGCTTCCGCGTGCTGCGCGATTCCTGCCTCAACATTCCGAATCGCATCGCGGCGCAGCTCGCCGCCGAACAGGACCCGATGATGGTTCACCAGCTGCTCGAGGATGAAATCCGGCGCGTATTCGAATCCTTCGCGCGGCAATCGAAAGAGCCCGGAACGGAGGCCGCCGCGTGAGCGCAATCGATATGGGCTTCGGCGCGGTCGGGCCTTCGGTCGAATCGATTTACTATGCCGCCGCGGCGGCCGGCGCGATGCCGGATCCCGCGCTCAAGGTCTCCGAGTGGGCCGATCAATATCGCGTGCTCACCACGCGCTCGTCGCCCGAGCCAGGCCCGTGGAATACGGCCCGCACGCCGTTTCTGAAAGACATCATGGACGATCTCTCGCCCTACAGCCGGGTCGAGACGGTCGTGTTCATGAAGGGTTCGCAGATCGGCGGGACGGAAGCGGGCAATAACTGGATCGGTTACAACATCCACCTCGCGCCCGGTCCCATGCTGGCGGTGCAGCCGACGACGGAGATGGCCAAGCGCAATTCGAAGCAGCGCATTGGCCCGCTGATCGAGGATTCGCCCGCGCTGCGCACGCTGGTGCGCGAGGCCCGTTCCCGCGATTCGGGCAATACGATTCTGGCGAAGGAGTTTCCGGGCGGGATCCTGGTTCTCACCGGCGCGAACAGCGCCGCAGGCCTGCGCTCGATGTCCGCGCGCTACCTGTTCCTCGACGAGGTCGATGGCTATCCCGGCGCGGTCGACGGCGAAGGCGAGCCGTGCAACCTGGCGGTCGCGCGCACCGCCAATTACGCCAGGCGCAAGATTCTGATTGTCTCGACGCCGGTTGTCAGCGGCCGCAGCCGCATCGAGCGCTTCTACGAGGCCTCCGACAAGCGCAAGTATCACGTCCCGTGTCCGTTTTGCGCGCTCATGCAGACATTGCGCTTTGAAAACCTGCGCTGGCCGAAAGCTAATCCCTCGGCCGCGAGTTATTACTGCGACGGCTGCGGGCGCTCGATTCCCGATCACGCGAAAAACTTCATGCTGCCGCGCGGCGCGTGGATCCCGGAAGGCGTGGGCGACGGCAAAACGCACGGCTACTATCTTTCGAGCCTCTATTCGCCGGTCGGCTGGCTTTCCTGGGGGCAGATCGCAAAGAAATACGAGGACGCGGGCAAGGACGTAGACAAGCTGCAGGTTTTTCAGAACACCGTCCTCGGCCTGCCGTGGACTGACATCGGCGAGGTCCCCGACACCGATCGCCTCTTCGAACGCGCGGAGCCTTACCCGATTGGAACCGTGCCCCGCGGCGCGCTGCTTTTGACGGCCGGCGCGGATGTGCAGCGCAACCGCCTCGAGGTTGAAGTCGTGGGATGGGGCCGCGAAAAGCAATCCTGGAGCGTCGATTACCGGGTCATCGAAGGCGACACGACGCAACCCGGCCCGTGGGCGAAGTTGGCCGAACTCCTCGACGAGGAATTCCCGAGCGATTACGGCGCGCCGATGCGCATTGCGAAGCTCGGCGTCGATACCGGCTTCAACACGACGACGGTCTACGATTGGGTGCGCAAAATGTCGGCGCAGCGCGTGATGGCGATTAAAGGAACGTCGCGCGTGTCGTCGCTGCTCGGCGCTCCGTCGTTGATCGAGGTCGGCCCGATGGGGCAACGTGTGAAGTACGGCCTGCGCCTGTGGCCGATCAATGCTTCGCTTGCTAAAGAGGAACTATATCGCTGGCTGAAAAACGCCGCGCCCGATTTGACGAAGGGCGAGGCCTGGCCGAAGGGCTACTGTCACATCCCGCGCTATTCCAAAGAATATTTCGAGCAGCTGACCGCCGAGCATCTGATCACTAAGACGGTCGGAGGCCTGCGCAAGACGTTCTGGGAGAAGCGCCGCGACCGCAACGAAGCCCTCGATTGCCGGATCTACGCGCGCGCGGCCTCGGTGAGCCTGCGCATTGACGCCTGGGCCGCCGCCAAGTGGGATGAACTCGAGGCCGCGCTGCTGGCGAAGGTTCCCGTCGCGCCGCCGCCAGCCGTGCGCAACGTCGGCCCTGCAACGACCAGCGGCGGGCCGCCGCAATTCCGCCCGATGGCCGCGAACGAATCGTTTCTGGAGTGAAAACTTTATGACGCCCACGCCGCCCAATATGACGCCCGAGCAGCTGCTGGCTCTGGCGCAACAACAGCTTGCGCTTGTCCTCGCCGGTAAAGCCGTCCTGGCGATTGAAACGCCGCAATTGGGCCGCGTGCAATACATGCCGACCGACCCCGCTCAACTGCAGCAGCTGATCAATTCGCTGCAGCAGCAGGTGAATCCGGGCCAGGCATATCTGTATCGGCGGCGTCCGCTCAGTATCGAGGCCTGTCCATGAGCGCGCCCACTCAAATCAGGCCTCCCGAGATTCCACGAGATCAGCGCGCGCGGGGAGGACGAACCCCTGCGCCGCTGGTACGCGCGCAGCCGGGTTTCGTGGCTCGGCTGCTTGCGCCCTGGCGCCCGCAAGCGGTTTCTGCCCCGCCAGGAATCCGCTTCGGGGCGCAGGGCCGCGATGCCCCTAGCAACGGAAACGGAAGCTTATGGTATGGCGGCGGCGGCTGCGGGTTCTACCGCGATAGTCCCTACACGGGGGCCTCCCAAACCCGGAAGCAGATGGCGAACTGGAATCCCTACCGCGCCAGCGCGGACGCCGATCTGCTGCCCGCTCAGGGGACGCTGGTCGCGCGAGCCCGCGATCTCGACCGCAATAACGGCGTAGCGGCGGGATCCTTCCAAACGCTGCAGGACAACACGGTCGGCGTGGGCCTGCGCCTTTCGTCATCGCCCGATTACCGCGCGCTCGGCCGCACGATGCAATGGGCCGAAGATTGGAGCCGCGGCGTCGAGAGCCTTTGGCGCACCTGGTCGGATTCTACGGCTTGCGATGCCGCTGGCCGCGTGACGTTCGCAGGCCTGACGCAGCTGGTCTTTCGCCAGTTCCTCGAGAACGGCGAGGCCTTGGCGCTGCCGCTGTGGCTCGGACGACAAGATACGCCTTTCAATACGTGCTTGCAAATCGTGGATCCCGACCGGCTGTCGAATCCGCAATGGGAACCGCCGAGTCTCAACCTGCGCGGCGGCGTCGAGATGGACGACTTCGGCAAGCCGACCGCTTATTACATCCAGAAGCAGGCCCCGTGGCCGTTCTTGATGATGGGCCTCGGCCTGTCGATCTTCGAATGGGAAAAGATCCCGGCGCAGACCCCTTTCGGACGCAGGCGCGTCATCCACATGTACGTCCAGGACCGCGCCGATCAGACGCGCGGCAAGCCGATTCTCACGCCCGTGCTCGAGCAATTCCGCATGCTCGACGCCTACCAGCGCTCCGAGCTTCAATCTTCGATCGTCAACTCGCTGATCGCCGGAATCATCGAGACGCCGCTCGATCCGCAGAGCATTCAGGAAATGATGGGCGGCAACGGCGCCGACGCGTACCTCGAGAAGAAAAACAACTACCGGATCCATCTGGAATCGGGCAGCATGATTCCGCTCTATCCAGGCGACAAGCTGACGCCGTTCATGCCAGCCAGGCCTGCGCCGCAATTCTCGGTATTCGTCGAAGCCGTATTGCGGCAAATCGGCGCGGCCGTGGGGTTGCCGTATGAGCTTGTGTTGAAGGATTTCAGCAAGACGAATTATTCATCGGCGCGCGCGGCGCTGCTCGAGGCCTGGCGCTTCTTCATCACCAGGCGCACCTGGCTGGCGACGTACTGGTGCCAGCCGGTGTTCGCGCTCTGGTTTGAGGAAGCCGTCAACGCCGGCATGATCGACGCGCCCGATTTCTACCTCAACAAGCCCTATTACCTCAAGGCCAAATGGATCGGCCCCGGGCGCGGCTGGATCGATCCCGTGAAAGAAGCCGAGGCCGCGCAGATCCGCATGTCGAGCATGCTCTCGACCCTTGAGGCGGAATGCGCCGAGCAGGGCCTCGATTGGAATGAAGTGCTCGAGCAGCGCGCGCTCGAGGAAGCGCGCCTGAAGGAACTCGGCCTCTATGTGCCGCCGCCCCCGCCGAAACCCACGGGAACGCCAGCCGAGCCCCAAGAAGCGCCGGTGAGGGAGCCGGTATAAACCTATGCCGCAGATCATCACCACTCGCAAGCGGCCTTTGCTGCACGTCCTAACGCAAATCTACGACGTGCCGTGGGCAATCACGTCCGAGGCCCTCAATACCATCATCGAAATCTGCGAACGGGAACAGGACATCGACGCCGTGGCCGCGCGCCTGGGCCGCCCGCTCGAGAACGCGGGCGGCCGAAGCGAGATCCGCAACGGCATCGCCATCCTGGGGGTTGAGGGACCGATCTTCCGTTACGCGAATCTCTTTACCGAGCTTTCGGGCGCCACGTCGATCGAGATGCTCTCGCGCGACTTTCACGCGGCGCTCGACGCGCGCAACGTGCAGCAGATCTTGCTCGACATCAATTCTCCTGGCGGGCAGATCGATGGCGTGCAGGAATTCGCCGACCAGGTGCGCGAGGGCGCGAAAGTGAAGCCGGTTACCGCCTACATCGGAAACCTCGCCGCTTCCGCCGGCTATTGGATCGCCGCGGCCGCGCCGCGCGTGTCCGCAGCGGAAAGCGCGCTCATCGGATCGGTGGGCGTGGTTGCGGCCATCACCGATAACCGCATGGCCCAGGAACGCCAGGGCGTCAAGCGTTACGAGATCGTATCGAGTCAATCGCCCTATAAGCGGCCCGACGTCGCCACGGCGGAAGGCCAGGCGCAAATCCAGGAAGTCGTCGACGCCCTAGCCGACATTTTCATCGGACGCCTCGCTGGCTTCCGCAGCGTGACCGCCGATCAAGTTACGAGCAATTTCGGCAAAGGCAAGACAATCATCGCGCGCGCCGCCGTCGGGGCCGGCATGATCGATGACGTCGTTAGTTTCGAGCCGCTGGTCGAGCGCCTGGCGGCGGAACCCCACGCGCGCCCGACCGCGCCCATTTCCATTGCAGGAGGAACTATGGATCCAGTAACGCCAACGCCCACGCAGCAGCCGCCGCAACAGCCGCAGCAGCCGCCGCAAACCGCAACTCCCGCGCCCGCGCCTGCGCCAGCCGCAACGACAAGCGGCGTGACTTCGGCGGCGATCACGATTATGCCGCCCACGCCCGACCCGCGCACCGCGGAACGGCAACGCATTGCCGCCATTCTGAATTCGCCCGAGGCGCAGGGCCGCGAAGCGCTGGCCCGCGTGCTGGCCATCGAGAGCGATCTCGATCCCGAGGCCGCGCGCCGGATCCTGGCCGCCGCGCCAGCCGCCGCGCCCGCGCCCGCGCCGAACCAGTTCGCCCAGGCAATGGCGCAAATCCCCAATCCCAAAGTCGGCACAAGCCCCACCGGCGATGAACCATTGACGGCGGCGCAGGAAGCCGAAAGGATCCTGGCGTTCGTCCCCAAGGCGAACCGCCGACCAAGTTAAGGAGAGCGCTCGTAAAGGGCCTCATTCAATGCAAAGGAGATCGAAAAGACCATGACGCCTACAATTCCATTCGGGACCGCTGGTTTCGCCGGCCCCTCGACTTTCACCTATTACGATCTACTCTCCGACGGCGACGACATCGTAAGCCGTCCGGGCACTCTGAAGCTGGCCGCAGGGTCGCAGCTGCGCGGCGCAATCCTCAAGTTCGATCCGGCTACCGGCAACGTCACCGTGCCTGCGGTCGAGACCGATTGCAATTGCATTCTGGCGATCTCGGCGAACGCCACGGCTGCGGATGTCCCATGCCTGGTTTATGTCGGAGGCAAGTTCAAGGCCGACGCCGTCATTTGGCCAGGCGCGCTCAATCATGCGCTCATTACCGACGCCCTGCGCAAAGTGGACATGCAGCTGGAATCGGTCGTATTCACCGATGGCTCGCTCGTCAAGACGGTCCCGACGCAGGCCGAAGCCGAAGGCGCAAAGAAGGTGATCGAGGAGAACCTCGCCGCCGAAAAGGCGGAAAAGAAAACCGCCGAAGAAGCTGCCGCCGCGATTCCGCCGCGCGATTCGCCGTGGGCCTATCTCAGCGTGGAGCAGATGCAGAAAGATCCAGGCCTGGCGACGATCCACGATCGCAAAAACGAGGAAGCCGCAGCGGAGAAAACCGCCGAGGGCAAGAAGCCGGATCCGAACAAGCAGCAAGATTCCGGCAAACCGCCGCAGCATGATCCGCACACGCCCAACAAGCCAGGCGGCAAAGGCGGCGATTAATCCAATTCGCAAGATTCGCCGCCTCTCGGAATGGCGACGAGCCGGGAGGCGGCCAACCGCAACGGTTTCAACTGTAATCGGCCCGCAAGGAGGGGCCGTTCGAAATGCCGGACATTTTTTCAACCGATACCATGAACGCCGTCGTCGCAAGCCTCCTGGGGCAATCGAATTTTCTGGTCGACCGCTACTTTCCGAATTCGCAGACATCGACGACAGAAGAGATTCATTTCGACGTGCTGCTCGGCAAGCGGCGCGTGGCGCCCTTCGTTTCGCCGCTGGTCGAAGGCCAGATCGTTGAGCATCAGGGCTTTCAGACCAATACGTTTAAGCCCGCCTACGTAAAAGATAAGCGCGTATTCGATTCGAACCGGCCGTTCTTCCGTTCGCCCGGCGAACCCATCGGCGGCAACCTGAGCCCAATGGACCGCCAGCGGTCGCTGATCGCGCGCGACATGACGGATCAGCTGAACATGCTGAACCGCCGCCTCGAGGTGATGGCCGGCGAGGTCCTCGCCACGGGCAAAGAGACGATCAAGGGCGACAAATACCCTGCGGTCATCGTGGACTTCGGACGCACCGCGGGGCAAACCAACGTCATCCCCGCTGTGCTGTGGAGCAATGCCGCCGCGCTCCCGCTGGATGATCTCGACACCTGGGCGATGCAGGTTTTGCAGGCGACCGGCGCGATGCTTACCGACGTGCTGATGACGGTCGACGTGTGGAGGCTGTTTCGCGCCAATACCCAGGTCAAGAACGAGTTGACGCTGTTCCGCACGCTGAATCAGATGCCGACCCTGACCCCCGGCACGCCGCTCGTCGAAGGCGGAACCTACATGGGCAGCATCAACGGTTACAACATCTGGGTTTATTCCTCGTGGTATGTGGATCCCGCGGACTCGGTCGAGAAGCCGATCATTCCTGCGGGAACCGTCATTCTCACGTCGCCCGCGCTCGAGGGCGTGCGCGCCTACGGCGCCATCCGCGATGAAGAGGCGGGCCTGCAGGCGCTGCCCTACTTCGTCAAATCGTGGATCGAACCGGATCCGGCTGTTCGATTCGTGATGATGCAATCGGCCCCGCTGATGGTGCCGTATCGCCCGAACGCATCCCTTAGCGCCAAGGTCGTATGAGGCGCTTCCCGAACAATCCAGGGCCGGATTTCCCTTTGTCGACCCGCTCGTTTTTGCCGGCGAGGCGGGGAACAAACGCCCGCAGCGGCGCGTTTCATGGCGGGCCGTCGCCCGATGCCCTGAAGCGCGCCCGCGCGGGCGATAAGGATTTCGATCCCTCGGTGTTCGTCAATCCCTTCATTAACCGGCACGTGCCGTCGCTGTGGTTCGCCCTCGTTCCCGAATTCGGGCGCCAGGCGACGTACTGGATCGACGGCGACGCCGCGCAGCAGACGGACATCTGGATTATCTGGAAGGAGGGCCGCGAGGACGAACAATACTCGCCTGGCCGTTATTCGCACGCGCTCATTCAAAATACGGATCTGCCGCGCGCGCCCTTGAAGGGGGACATCATGTCCACGCCCGACGCCATTTACAACGTCGTGCGGGTGGATGCGCTGCCCTACAACTACTCGAATATCGTGCTGCAGGATTCGACGGAGACCTTCTGACTATGGCGCAGCAGGGATTGTCAGTAGCGGTGAAACAGAGCGGGCGCTTCAAGCCCGCCAACCTCGACCGCGGCGATCTCACTTTCATCGGCCTGGGCATGGTCGCCGCGCAAAAGGAGCGCTGGTCGAAGGCGATCAACGCCGATGGCAACCCCGCGAAAAGACTCTCCATCAAGTATTTTTTCGAGAAGCGCAAACTTCGCGGCGGGAACCCCAAGCGCGATATGTACATGACCGGCGCCACGGTGAAAAACTTTGCGCTGCGCAAGGCGGTCGACGGCGTCATCCGCGCCGAGAATACCTCGCGCGCGGGCCGCGCCCATGCCAATCGCGCGCAGAATTTCGAGCAAATGATCGGCTTCGCCGGCTCGGATCAAATTGCCGTGTTCCGGCTGTCGCAAGCCACGTACTACGGGCCTTGGATGCAAAAGGCCTTCATTCCCATTGTTTAGCCATGATCAACCTCACCGCTTTAACCGACGCTTTCACCGACACGCTGCAGCGCATCCCGCAGCTGGTCGGCGACCTGGCGAATGCGGATCCGGCGTCGATCATCGGCTATGCGCCCACCGGGGCCATCGAGAACCAGGCGTCGGAAACGATTTACGGGCAGCTTCCCGGCACGGTGCTCGTGATGTGGAAGGAAACGCGCTACGAGGGCGGCATCAATCCCTGGACGCATACCTTCTGCTTCTATGTGCGGTCCATGCGCGGCCAGCCCGGTTACACGTTGATCGATGACATCATGAATGGCGTCCCGAATCCCGGCGATGGACAACGCTGGCGGCGCTGCGCGGTGATGCCGGGAGTTGATCCCACCGACGTAACTGAGATCACCAGTCCGATCGACGAAGAAGGAATCGACTACTTCACGATCATGACGGAAACGAAGGAGATAGGAGACCAATAGCTATGGCAACCGACGTTTTAGAGCCAAGCGCCCCGCCGCAGCCTCTTACGGACTGGCAGAAGGCGCCGCCTTCGAAGAGCGGAGCCCCGCGCGCGGGCGCGGGTTCCTGCCCCGCCAACATCCAGGAAACCAAGATCGCCTGGGGCTTCAAGCCGCAGGCGAATCTCACGACCCCCAACACGGCCGCAGAGATCTGGTCGCTGACCAAAACAAATACGACGCTCTCGATAGTCACGCTGAACACCGAGGACAACGCCGACGACATCGGCAAGGGCGATGAATTTCCCACGCAGCAGTACCCGACGTCGATCGATACGGCCGTGCCGCTTGAGAAGTACACGTCGAGCGAAGCCGCCGCGTGGGCCTTCTGCTTCGCCACGGGCAACGCGACCAAGACGGCGGCAGGGACCGGGTTCACTTACGCCGCCACGCCCAACGATCCCTCGACGCAGTGCATCAACCTCCCGCCCTTCACTTACGTCGAGCAGATCCGCGCCGAGCCCGATTCCGTCATCGACCGCGCGCTCATCGGCATGGTCGAGAACGACTTCACGCTCACGCTGCAGTCCGGGCCTGGCCGCGCCAATTGCACGCTGCAATCGAATTGGGTCGGCACGGGAGCCTATGCGCAGCCCTCGGGCATCGTAATCCCCGCGACCCTGGCCGAGCATTTCCTGAACGCGGCGTCGGCGACCATCAACATCAACGGCATCGACTACGTTCTGACCGGCAGCTTCATCTCGCTCGTATTCAAGTACAACAACAACGTCCGCTTGCCTTCGGGCTTCTACCCAGGCAGCGGCACGCAGAGCGGCTACGCGGTGCGCGGGCGCATGGAGTACGGCAAGCGCCAAATCACCTGCACCTTCGTCGCGCGCGCGCAAAAGGGATCGCAGGAATTCACCAACCTGATGAACCAGACCGAAGGCCCGTTCACGATTACGCTAACCGGGGCGACGATTGGGGCGGGGCCGTCCACTCACGGCGTTAACATTTCCGCGCCGCGCACCGTGATGTCGAGCGTCGTCGATTCCGAAGCCGACGGCATCGTTACCGTCAACTGCGAAGTAAAGTTCCTGAAGCCGGCGACGGGCACGACGCCGATCATCACGATGTCAGCGACGTGCGCCCAGGATGGAATTCTGGGGTTATAGCTTATGGTGACGGCCAACGTGATTTTGCTTATTCTCGCGCTCTTGTGTTTTGTCCTGGGCGCATTCAACGTAACGACGGCCAGCGCGAGCCGCATCAATTGGCAGAGTCTCGGCCTCGCGTTCCTCGCCCTGGCCTATTTACTGAGGTAAATCTATGTCCGACGAAGCAAAGGCGGTATTCGACGCAACCAAGGAATACGAGCTTGGGATGCGCGTGGAAGCGAAAGGCCCGGTCGTCGTGCGCTGGCCGAGCGATCAGGAATGGACGGCTCGGGCGCGCGGCCGAAAGATTCTGCAGCGCCGCCTGGGGCGCGGCGTAACCGAGATGGTGCAGCCTGAGCCTAGCGACGTCGATCTGGCGTTTTACGACAAGATCAAACTCAACGGCGGGACATCGCTCACTAAGGCCGAAGCGGCGCTCGTGGGCGACACTCTGGCCGCTTGCGCGGTTACGAACGTGGAACTCGAGGGCGACACCGCCACGGTGACGGCGACGGTGCTTACCGGCCAGGTGAAGCTGCGGCTTGCGATTCCAACGGCGGCCCAGACTGTCACCTTCCGCCGCGCGGCGTACCGGCTGCTCGAGCTTCCGTTCAATACGCAGGAAATCAGGATGAATCCGGACGCCGGCGCGCGCCTGTTCGACGAATGCAAGGGCGGAAGCGACGATTACACGGGCGGCGTGATCCCGGGGATCCACAAGGATGCCGCGGTGCGCGCCGTCATCGAGCAGCTGGAGCGGAACCTGGGGCCGATGGACAATGAGGCAAATTTTTAATCGGCGGGGATTGGCCGGAGCAGCCTTCGCCGCGCTTCATCTTTCACCGGATGCTGCGGCAAAAGGATCTGTGTCCCGAGCCGTCGAAGTGCCCGGATGTTCTGAACGTCGATCCGCGCGCGGGGCCTGGCGCTCTGCCGTGCGACGAGTGCCCACGGCAGCGGCTATCGGAATATCTGGCCTCGCCCCTCGGCCAGCTTCTCTCGTGCGCCATCGATATGGATTTTGCGCTGCAAAACCACCTAATGGTCACGATGGCTGATGTGCCGTACCACGTATTTTTGTTGCTGCGCCAGCTGGCCGAAGAGCGCGACAAGTATCAGATCGAGGAGATCAAGAACGTCCGAAAGAAGCAATAGCTCTCATGGCCGCCAATCGCATCTTCATCCAGGTAGACTTCCAGTCGCAAACCGCGAATCAGGCGATCAACACCCTTAACCAGAACATTTCGGGCATCGGCAAAGCCAGCGAACAAGCCACGCAGCAGGCCTCGCAGGGCGTGAAGGGCTTCTCGGCCTCGATCGAACAGGCCAAATCGGCCACGGACCAGCTGGCGCAGGCTCTCGTTGGCCTGGGAATCGGCAGGACGCTGCAACAGTTCGTCATGATGGGCGATTCCATAAACGCCATCAAGCGCGCTTTCGAGGCGCAGCCAGGCGGCATGGAGGCCTGGAAGCAATTGGAGGAGGTCGCGCAACGCACGGGCGTCTATTTCGGCGATCTCATGCAAAACGCGAATCGCCTCCGAAATGCGGGCGTGCCCATCAAAGAGATCGCGGGCCTGATGTCGCTGCTCGAGAACCAGACGAAAAAGGCCGCCGCGTCCCAGGAGGATCTCAACGCAGTCGTCGAGGCCTGGGCGCGCATCTCGGCGAATGGCTATGTCACTGCGAAAATGCTCTTCGATGCTTTTAACAAGATCGGCCTCTTCCCGATGAAGGCGATCACGGAGAAGCTGCAAATCAGCCCGCAGGAGGCGCGCGAAGATACGCGGCGGCTGAATCCGGCCTGGATTATGCAGCAGATGCAACTTCAGGCGGCGCAGGCCGGCGGCTACGCCCAACAGGATGTCTCGAAAAATCTATCCGCCAGCCTGAATCAGCTAAAGAACGATGCGATTCAAACCGCTGCGGAACTCTCGAGGGTCCTTACGCCGTCCTTGCGGGAAGTCATCGCAGTTCTCGAGGATTTGCTGAAGCCGGTCAATGCGGCCATCGCGCTCTTCGACAAACTGCCGAAGTGGCTCAGGGATTCAGCAGTGGCGGCCGTCGCGCTTGGCGTTGGCCTGGGCAGCGTCGTCACGGCGCTCTCGCTGATGAAAACCGGAATCGAAGCGGTGATGGCGCTCGATTTCCTCAAGTGGATCCTCGGCCTCGTCGCCGGTATCACTGAACTCGAAACCGTCCTGGGAGGGATTGCCGCGCTCGGCATCGGCGGCGGCCCGATTGGTCTTGCGGTCGGAGCGGTGCTCGCCGGTATTTGGGCGATCACGCAGGCCAAAAAGGATGCAAAAAAGGCCGAGCAGAGCGCAACCACCGGGACGGGCGACGTCGGCCCGGCGCTTCTTCCCGACTATCAAAAGATCAAGGAGGAGGAGCTACAAGCGCTCAACATCCTCTCCGAAGCGCAGAAGCGCTACTTCGAAGCGGGCAAAGAGGGAATCGCCGCCGTCACCGCGGAATACGAGGTCCACTTCCGCACGGTGGTCGATTCCGCCGTCGCCACGGCAAACGTCCGCAAAGCGCTCGAGCTTTCCATCGCCACCGAAGTCAAAAAAGACGCGGAGGAGATGCACAAGCAAAATATCAAGTCGGCCCAGGAGGACGCCGCGCTGGCGCGCAAGGTCGCGGTCGCCCGCATGGGCGAGATGCCGGATGAGACTTTCGCCGGGCGCCAGGAGTTGGCTCAGTTCACCGGGCAAATGGAAGCGGAGCAAATCCGGGAGCAATATAAGCTGCGCGCCGACGAGCTGCGTAAGCACGTCGCGGATGAGATCCAGGCCACGCAGGATGCGGTGAAGGCCGGAAAGATCAGCCAAGAAGCTGGCGTCGCGGACATCAAAAAACTCCAGACCGATTACCAGCTTTGGCTCGTGCTGCAGGGGAAGGAAGGCGCGGATGCAATCGAGCTTCACCGGCTCGAGGCGAACGCGAAAACGAATCAACTGATCCTCGAGCAGCACAAGCAACTCCAGCAGGAAATGCTGCAGGACACGCTCGACACGATCAGCCAGAATCGAAGCCTGCGGACGGCATATGCGGGCGCCACGCCCGCCGACAATCTGCAGCAGCGCCTGGCGCAGATCAACGAAATCGAGCAAGCCGAACTGAAAGCCATCGACGACACGCGCGACGCCCGCGTAGCCGCCGCCAAGGAAGCGCTCGACTACTACAAGCAAATGCATCCCACGGGCGCGGGCATTCCCGAGGAGGAGCAGAAATTTCAACGGGAGCAGGCGCGGCAGTTCCAGCAGGCGATGACGGACCAGCAGCTGGTCCGCATCAATGCCTGGAAGGAAGGCGACCAGGCGATCATCGAGCAACAGAAGTCGATGTACGAGAGCCTTCAATCGGGTTTTGAAACTGTGCTCGACGCGATCTTCGACAGATCGAAAAGCGTCTGGGAGAGTATCGGCAACGCGCTCAAGAATGCGATTCTGAACGCCTTCAAAACGATTTTGTCCTCGCGCCTGGCGGCGGCGCTTATGCCGGTATTCGGAGCGGGGACTGTCAGTTTTACAGGGCAGCGCACAGGCATCCTTGGCCTCCCGGCGCCTGTATTCAGCGGCGCGGGAGCAGCGCCGGCCATCGTGCTGCCGAGCCCCGCGCAAACGGGCATTACCTATCAGGACGTAGTGAACCCGAGCGAGGGCGGCGCGGATCGCATGATGGACGATTACGTCGGCGCCCTGCAAGCCCAGGTCCAAGCGGCCCAATCCCCTGTGGGTTCCGCGGACCGCCTGATTGCGGATGCAAAAACGAGCGGCCTGTCTTACGATTATGGCTACTCGCCAGTAGGCTTTAATCCAGAGACGGCGGGCCTTCCCGGCCCGTCCGCGCCATACAGTCCCATCCCGGTAGGGTGGAGCATCCCGAACGTGGCGCGGCCCCCGTCCCCGCCGCAAATGTCGATGCAGAAACTGATGGAGGCCTTCAACATCGGCAAACCGATCGTAGCCGCTGGCAGGACGATTCCCTGGGCGCAGGCCACGGCGGCGCAGAAGCTCGCCGCAATCGCGCGGTCGCCGGGCGCTTCGACGCTTGCCCTCACGATGGGATCCGCAATGTTTATGGGGGGCCTGCAGGGAAGGGCTACGCTTGGCGGAAACATTCAGACCATCGCGGGCGGCGCCCTTGCTGGCTTCGGCGCGGTGCCGCTATTGAGTTCGCTCGGCTTGATCGCTACGCCAGGCCTCGGCATTGCGGCGGGCGCAGGCCTCGGCATCATGGCGGCGGGGATCCAGCGCGGACGCGGCGCGCTCGGCATCACGATGGGCATAGGCGGCGGCTTGCTGGCCGGCGCGGCGATCGGCGCCATGCTGATGCCCCTCGTCGGCCCGCTCGGGCCGCTCGTAGGCGCTGCCATCGGCGCGGCCGTGGGCGGCATCGGGGCGGCGATCCACCAGCCCGCGACGACCAAGATGCGGAATATGATCCGCCAGGCTTACGGCGTCGATATCTCGAGCATTCAGATCCTCCAGCAATTGGTCGATCTCGCCAACCAGAAATATGGCGGCGATTTCCGCGTGACGGTCTACTCGAGCGAAGTGATGGACATGGTTCGCCAGTATGCGCTTGCCAGCGGGCAAAGCATGGCGGGCCTTCCCAGGCCCATGTACCCGGCGACGTTCGCGCAATCGGCGGCGGGAGGCCTGCAGCTGCAGCCGGTATATTCGGGCGGCCAGCTGGTGCAGAATCCCTACACCGGCAGGACGACGCAGCAGATTCAGAACGCGCTGCAATACACCCCGTCCTCGATCTTCCTGCAATTGAATCCGCAGCAGGCGTCGGATCTTTTCACGGGCCGCGTGGTGCAGGCGGTTCAGGCGAATCCGGGCGTTGTGGCGCAGACTAACGCTTCGGCGGTGCGGTCGGGGATGAGCCGCCAGGCGCAGGCGGGCGCGCTGCTCGAGCCGTCGACGGTGTTGGCATGAGGTCTTGGAACGGGATGACGAAAGCGGGGCGGTCGGGATGCTCGAGGTCGGCAGCGATCGCAAAATCGGCGTTCGCTTTGCCCGGCGCATTCTCGCCGACGTATATTCCCTTCACGCGGATCCGATCGCCGAAGTTTACGGCGACAGAGCGCGAATCGAGGGTCGCGTCTGCGGGATACATGGCATCGCGTTGCGCGATGTATTCCCGCCCGACGCGGCGGTCTTGGAGCGCCCAATTCAGAAGCATCGCGCCCGCTACGCCGCCCGCGATGATCCAGAGCCAGAGACGCCAAGTCTTGCGCCTCGCATCGCGCCGGTCCTCTTCGGCAATTTCCTGGGCGCGCTGCGCCTCGTTCATGTGCGGCCACGGTCTAATTTCCATAACGCCCCAGGCTAACGTCTTGCGCGGCCCAGGCAAAGTTACGGTAACCCCAACGGAGGTATCCCCTTGCCTGGGAATATAACCCCCGCGCAGCCGTCCGACGTTATGCCTGCTGGCCTTTGCGCGGCGTTTACGGAAGAGTTGCGCCTGGAGGGGTTCTGCAATACCTACCCGGACGGCAGTAGCGACAGGGCCGCCCTGGCGTTGAATGCGCGGCATTTCTTCCGGTTCACCCGCAACGTGACCGGGGTGGACTACACCGCGCTTTGGACTTTCGTTTTAGCCCACCTGGTCGAGCCATTCTATTTCTACAATCTCCGCGAGACCGTGCCGCCGTTCGCCTGGGATGCAACGGGCCAGGCCACGAGCGGGCGCTACATCGTCGCGGTCGATGGCAATTGGAGCGATCAGATGGCAATTGGCCGCTCTCAGGTTTCGCTTGGCCTGCGGGAGGTAACCGGCTGATGGGCGACTCGTTGGGGCCGATCCAAATTCCGGATCCGCCAGTGATTTCCGCCTTTCCGCTCAAGGGGGATTATTCGGGAGGCGTGGACTTTCAGCCGCAGATTGTAAGCCACGTTTTCGACCAGCCCGGCCTCAAGACGGAGCAGCGATACCTGATCGGAAACGGCGCGCGGCGCTTCCGTTTTTACCGCGATCATCTGGCTTGCCAGG
>Ga0066903_100001070_pt1 | contig 19231 bp, 14 predicted proteins | sample PanSoiMetaGPlot1_FD_67491 | JGI IMG/M metagenome (GOLD analysis project Ga0066903, IMG submission 67491) | Tropical forest soil microbial communities from Panama analyzed to predict greenhouse gas emissions - Panama Soil - Plot 1 (version 2) | ecosystem: Environmental > Terrestrial > Soil >... | reverse complement strand
GCATGCTACATCTGTACCCGCTTGCTCGCCGGGTCATAGAGCGGCCGCAAGGATGCCCGTGCCGGATAGGCGGCATCGCCAATCTGCACGAACCATTCGCCCTCATCGAGGTAACGCTGGTTGATCGGCTCGTCCGCGTCGATCATCGCCAGCCCAACCGCGCCGCCCAGGGTGAATCCGTAGGACGCGGAACGCATGTACCCGGCAGGCACGCCGTTGCGGCTGACGATTTCGGCATGGAACATCAATGGCTCGGGATCATCCAGCAGCACCTGGACGAGCCGTCGCTTGAGCGGGCCATCCGCTTTCTGCGCGAGAACGGCGTCCCTGCCGATGAAGCCGCCCGGCTTGTCCGTCGCGACGGCGAAACCCAGGCCGGCCTCGAGAACGGAGTCGGTGTTATCGATGTCATGGCCGTAGTCGCGGTACGCCTTCTCCATCCGCAGGCTGGCCAGCGCCTTCAGGCCCGCGTGCCGGACGCCGAGCGGCTGGCCAGCCGCGATCAGCCTGTCGTAGACCGCGGCCGCCTGTTCGGCCGGAATGTGCAGCTCGTAGCCCAGCTCTCCGAGGTAGGTGATCCTGATGCACAGCACCCGGGCGAAGCCGATGTCGATGTAGCGCGCTGCCCTGAACGGCATCGCCTCGTTGGACATGTCAGCGCTGGTCACAGCGGCCATCAGGTCGCGAGATAGCGGGCCTTGCACGTTGATCTGGGCGTATCCCGATGTGACGTCGGTGACGAACGCGTGCGCGTCCCCGAAGTGCCTGCGCATCCACGTCTCGGCGTGCCGGTGCGCAGTATCGGAGGCCACCACGAAGAACTGCTCATCGTCGAGCATGGTGACCGTGAGGTCGGCCTCCAGCTTGCCGCGCTCGTTCAGCCATTGCGTGTAGGTGATCCGGCCAGGTTCGGCCGCGACCTGGTTCGCCGAGATCCGCTCGAGCTCACGCGCGGCTTCCCTGCCCTGGACGAAGAACTTGGCCATGAACGACATGTCCATGACAATCACGCCGTTGCGCGTGGCGTGATGCTCGGCCTCCCAGTACTGGAACCAGTGCGGCTTGCCCCACGTGAGCTCGCCAATCTCAGGGGCGACGCCTTCAGGCGCGTACCAGTCGGCGCCCTCCCAGCCGCTCACGTCGCGGAAACACGCGCGATGCGCGGCGAGCCGGTCGTAAATCGGCGAGACCCTGGCGCCCCGCGCCGTCTTGGTCGGCCGGAACGGGTAGTGCGTCGCGTAGACCAGGCCGAGTGACTCCACTGTCCTGGTCGCCCGGTACTCCGGGTTTGCCTGGTAGGGATGCAGCCGGTCGATGTTCATGGCCGTGACGTCGATGTCCGGGCTGCCGTCGATGATCCATTGCGCGATCGTCCGGCCGATGCCGCCGCCGGTCAGGATGCCGATAGAGTTCAGCCCCGCCGCGACGAAGTAGTTCTTGAGCTCGGGCGCCTCGCCGATGATCGGCAAGAGGTCGGGCGTGAAGCTCTCCGGCCCGCAGAAGAATTTCCTGATCCCGATCTGCTCGGTAACGGGGACCCTGGCCATGGTTTTCTCCAGGTACGGGCCCATCCGGTCCCAGTCAGGCGGAAGCTCGCCGAAGGAGAAGCCGGCGGGAATGCCGCCCACCTTCCACGGCGCGCACACCGGCTCGAACATGCCGAGCATCAGGCCGCCGCCCTCCTCCCGGTAGTAGCCGTACGACGCCGGGTCCTCCAGCACGGGCCACGAGCCGTCGACTCCCTCGATCGGCTCGGTCAGCAGGTAGTAGTGTTCGGCGGCCTGCAGCGGGATAGACACGCCAGCCAGTTCGCCAAGCTGGCGAGCCCACATCCCGGCGCAGTTGACCACGTATTCGGCCTCGATGTCGCCGCGGTCGGTCTTAACACCGGTCACCGTTGCCCGGTCGACGCGGAACCCGGTCACCGGAACGCCCTCGATGATCGTCACGCCCTGCATCCGCGCGCCCCTGGCCAGCGACATCGTCACGTCAACCGGGTTGACCCTGCCATCGTCAGGGATATAGTAACCGGCCAGTACGTCGTCGGTCCTTGCCAGCGGCCAGAGGTCGGCGACCTCGCGCGGCGAGATCTCGTTTACCTCCACCCCGAGCAGCCGGTTGAACTGCGCGACCCGCCGGTACTCCTCAAGGCGGCCCGGCTCGATCGCCAGCTCGATCAGTCCGCACAGCTTCAGGCCGGTGGCAAGCCCGGTCTCGGCCTCTAGCCTGGAATACAGATCGCGGGTGTACTGACGAAGCTCGGTCGACGTCTGCGATGTTGACCCGAAGGTCGCCATCAGGCCTGCCGCATGCCAGGTCGTCCCCGAAGTGAGCCGGTCGCGCTCGAGCAAGAGCACGTCCTTCATCCCCATATGGGCCAGGTGGTAGGCGACCGACGTGCCGATGATGCCGCCGCCGATCACGATCGCCTGCGCCCGGTCCGGGATCGGGCGGGTGCCGCGCGGCCGGCCCGCGTCGGTCATCTCATCACCTGATCGCTGGCTTGACTGCGTGGTCATCTGGCGGATTCTCCGATGTTTCGGCAACGATGGAGTCGATGGATGAGCATATGCCAGAGATCGGCAGGTCATCCCGGTGCCGATCATGCATGGCCCATCCCGCTCTGGGTAGCGCGACAGGTCAAGCCGTGCCGTACGGACGAAGAGACGTGGTGGACGCAGATGACTGAGTTCGGATACACCGCGATGTGCGAGCAGACCCCCGTCCGCGAACTCGTTACCGACCTGCAAAGCGCTGAGGCCGCCGGGTTCGACTTCTCCGCCATGTCCGATCGTTCGTTCCCATGGCTTGAAGCCCCTGGGCGCTCCGGTTATGCCTGGTCAGTGCTGGGCGCCGCGGCGCAGGCAACCCGGCGGTTGCCGCTGATGACGTTTGTGACCTGCCCGATCTTCCGCTATCACCCTGCTGTCGTGGCGCAGAAGGCGGCGACAATGGGCGTCCTGTCGGACGGCAGGTTCACGCTAGGTATCGGAGTTGCGGAGAATCTGAACGAGCACGTTGTCGGGGCAGGCTGGCGTGTCGCCAAGGTCCGGCATGAGCGGTTCACCGAGGCGGTCCAGATCATCACGGAGCTGTTCGGCGGCGGTTACGTCAACTTCAAGGGCGAGCACTACAGGGTCGAGCACGCGAAGCTGGTCGATTTGCCAAGCCGGCCGGTACCGGTCGCCATCGCCCTGTCGGGTGCCGACTCCGTTCAGCTGGCGGCCACGCGCGGAGACGCGATGATCACAGCCGAGCCGGACGCCGACCTTGTCGCGGCCTTCACCAGGGCAGCCGGGACGAGCAAGCCGCGGTATGGCCAATTGCCTGTTTGTTACGACACCGACACGGAAAGGGCCAGGGCGAATGTGCGGCGGGTCTGGCGCTGGGGGCTGCCTGGCTGGTCAGCCACGTCAGCGCGGCCCGAACGGCGAAACGGAGACGCCACGCCGCAGCTGATCAGCGACGACGTGGCTGAGCTGCTGCCCTGCGGGCCCGACGTCGAGGACTACCTGCTCGCGGCCAAGAAGTGGGTTGACGCCGGCTACACCCACCTGGCCCTTGCCCAAGTCGGTTCGGGCACGCGGAAGTTCGTGAGCTGGGCCGAGCGCGAGTTGCTGCCCGCTCTTCGGAGTTCGGCTGGCGAAACGCGCGTGCCAGACAAGGAGAACGGAATCGATGAAGCCAGAAACTCTGCGGCCGCTCTACAACGCCTTTGGCAGGCACGCGACCGTCTACCTGGAGACTGAGCGCCGCACGCCGGATGCCGCGCACTCCATCGAGCTCCGCTGGAGAGAGGCCAGGAGCGAGCTGGCAGCCGCAGGCGCGCATATGGAGACGCTAGACGCGATCGCCGAGGTGGTCGCGAATCCGGACCTGGCAGCGCCTGGTCGTGCGGTATTCGCCAGGGACGGTGCGGTCACCGACACCATCGGCCTGCGGACGGCGCCCGCGCTGCCGGTTGCCATCGTAGCGCCGCTGCCGCACGTGCGGCCCGCCCTGGCCGATGCGCCGCCAGCCGTGCCGCACCTGCGCGTCGCCGTCAACCGGGCGGGCGGTGAGATCATCACGTATTACGGACCTGACCTGTCGGCGCCGAACGGCGCACGGAACTCGCCATCACTCCGCGATAAGCAGGGGGCCCAGTCCGCGGATCAGGCCGGACGATGGGACTTGCAGGAGGCTCGCAGGTCGCCCGAGATTAACGCGGCCGAATGGCCGCTGCACAAGACTTCGGTCGGAGGATGGTCGCAGGCCAGGTACCAGCGCAGCGCCGAGCACACGTGGGAGGAGAATGCCAAGGAACTCGCGGCGCAGGTCGCGGCTGAGGCCGAGCAGGCGCGAGCGGAGTTCATCATCCTGGGCGGAGACATGCGCGCCAGGGGCCTCCTGCTTGACCGGCTCACGGCCAAGTCGAGGGATCTTGTGGTGGTGGTAGACGCCGAGGTTGCGGCCGACGACGACCAAATCGCCGCGGCAGCCGAGGCGGCGGCCACCCGGCTAGCCAGCGAGGAGTGCCAGCGCGGGCTTGACCAGTGGCGTGAACTTGCAGCTCACGGCCAGGCTGCCGAGGGCATCGCGGCCACGATTTCGGCCGTGCGCGACGGCCAGGCGGCGAATGTCTTCCTCGGCGACGACGCGGCCCTCAGCACCATCGCCTGGCTGGGAGTGGAAGGAACAGACGTGGCGACGTCTCAGGCAGAGCTGGCCGAGCGTGGGGTGCTCGCGCCGCTCGCCGATCGCACCGATGAGGCCATCATCCGCGCGGCCGCCACCACCGACGCCGACCTGTTCATCATGCCGGACGACCTGGCCGCTGAGTACGCGCCAAAGGAAGGCGTTTGCGCGACGCTGCGCTACCCGGTGCCGGAGCCGGGCTGACGAGCTTCCTCAGGCCGCGGCCGGTGGCTCACCGTTGTGAGCCACCGGTCTCGCGTCAGCCGCGAGTCAGCTTGCGGTAGGTCACGCGGTGCGGCCGTGCGGCCTCCGCGCCCAGCCGGTCGATCTTGTTCTTCTCATACGATTCGAAGTTGCCCTCAAACCAGAACCAGCTCGATCCGCCTTCCCAGGCCAGGATGTGCGTCGCGATGCGGTCCAGGAACCAGCGGTCGTGGCTGGTGATCACCGCGCAGCCAGGAAAATCAAGCAGCGCGTTCTCCAGCGACGAGAGCGTCTCGACGTCGAGGTCGTTAGTCGGCTCGTCCAGCAGCAGCAGGTTGCCGCCTTGCTTGAGCGTGAGCGCAAGGTTGACCCTGTTCCGCTCGCCACCGGACATGACGCCGGCCAGCTTCTGCTGGTCGCCGCCCTTGAACCCGAATGCAGCTACATAGGCGCGGCTGGGGACTTCCGTTTTGCCGGCGCTGATGTACGACTCGCCGTCGGAGATGACCTCCCAGACGTTCTTGTCAGGATCGATCCGGCCCCTGGACTGGTCGACGTACGCGATCTTGACGGTTTCGCCGATCTTGATCGTGCCGCTGTCAGGTTCCTCTTCGCCCACGATCATCTTGAACAAGGTGGTCTTGCCGACACCGTTCGGGCCGATAACGCCAACGATGCCGTTCGGGGGCAGTGAAAAGCTGAGATCCTCGATCAGCATCCGGTCGTCGAAGCCCTTTGACAGCTTGTCGACCTCGACGACCAGCGAGCCAAGCCGCGGGCCAGGCGGGATCTGTATCTCCTCGAAATCCAGCTTGCGGTTCTGGTCGGCCTCGGCCGCCATTTCCTCATACCGCTCCAGCCTGGACCGGCTCTTGGCCTGACGGGCGCGCGGGCTTGACCGCACCCACTCGAGCTCTTCCTCGAGCCGCTTGCGCCGCTTGACGTCCTTCTGGCCCTCGACCTTGATCCGCGCGGCCTTGGTTTCCAGGTACGTCGAGTAGTTGCCTTCGTACGGGTACGCGTGCCCGCGGTCCAGCTCCAGGATCCAGCCAGCGACGTTGTCCAGGAAGTACCTGTCGTGCGTGACCGCGACGACGGTGCCCGGATACTTCTCCAGGTGCTGCTCGAGCCATTGCACGCTCTCCGCGTCCAGGTGGTTCGTCGGCTCGTCGAGCAGCAGCAGGTCCGGCTGGGACAGCAGCAGCCTGCACAGCGCGACCCGCCGTTTCTCACCGCCGGAGAGCACGCTCACCTCAGCGTCCGGCGGCGGGCAGCGAAGCGCGTCCATCGCCTGGTCCAGCTGGCTCTCCAGATCCCAGGCGTTCCTGTGATCGAGCTGCTCCTGGAGCCTGCCCATTTCCTCGAGCAGCTCGTCGGAGTAGTCGGTGGCCATCTGCTCGGCGATCTGGTTGTACCGGTCGAGCAGCGCCTTCGTCTCGGCGACGCCCTCCTCCACGTTCCCGAGCACCGTCTTGCTCTCGTCAAGCTGAGGTTCCTGCTCGAGGATGCCGACAGAGAATCCGGGCATCAGGCGTGCCTCGCCATTGGAGGGGTGCTCGGTGCCGGCCATCATCCGGAGCAACGTCGACTTGCCCATGCCGTTGGGACCGACTACGCCGATCTTCGCCCCCGGCAAGAATGCAAGCGTGACGCTGTCAAGGATGACCTTGTCGCCGTGCGCCTTTCGCACGGCCTGCATCTGATAGATGAACTCGGGCATGCCATCAAGGGTAGGGGTAGCAAGAGCGCGCTTCGGACCGCCGACTTATCTCGCTAACCGGTCTGAGCAGGTACAGATGCGACACTGATCACCACGCTTGCACCACGCGAATGCCGCACCTGCACCGCACCAAGCCCGCAGCCACAGCCGCACGCCGAGCACACTGCGGCGCTAAGCCGCTGCAGCGACGGAATCGCTCTCCTCGCCTATCGCCGACTCATCGAAGATCGACCGCTCCGGCTCGTCCGGCATCGGAATGTCATTCTCGCCGTCGGCCCATCCGTCGCTGGCCGCCGTGCCCGCCTCTGCCGCACCCTTGGCCCCGGTTTCCTGACGGGCGGCGAACTCGGCGGCAGTCATCCCCGTCTGCGGCCTGACTCGCTGGAACTGGGCGACACCGCGGCTCAGGTCATGCCCGATCGACACCGCGTCGATCTCGACGGCGGTGCGGGGCCTGCCTTCCTTGTCCTGGAAGTCGCGCACCGACACCCGGCCTTGCACCGTCACCGGGTCGCCCTTTCGCAGGCACACTGCCGCGTTCGTGGCCAGCTTGCGCCAGCAATTCACGGTGGCATACGACGTATTGCCGTCGAGCCATTCGCCAGATTCGCGGTTCACGAATCGCGGCGTCCAGGCGACCCGCATCCTGACGATCGTGACACCTTCCTTCAGCATTTTCATCATCGGCTGTGTCGCGACATAGCCGGTCAGGCTGATTTGCGCCTCGTACATCGCCATCCTCCTGAGGTGCGCGGCATCAGCGCGCCTCCCGCGCTAGGGACTGCCGCTCCGGCGGCCGACCGCCGGTTCCACGGGGTTCACGATCCCGGCCGGCAACGGCCGACGGGAGATACCATCTCGCCGCTGTGGACAACGCCGCGTGATGCCGGCGGGATTGTGGACGGCGCCTTGGCGAGTCGCGGCACCTATGGCATCATCACCGCCGCTGAAGACCAAGTGGGCGGTGCCGCCGGTTAGGACGTAGTGGCCGGCGATACCTCGTCTGCCGGCGGCGCGATTCCGCGCGTCGCGATCCTGGCCTCCTCGCGGTAACGCTCCAGCTCCGACAGCTCTTTTTCGGCGGGGACGATCACCATCTCGACGGCCACGGCCGCGACGTGCTCTTTCATCGCCGTGCTGACGTGAGCATTCTCACGATCCGCGGCCGACAGGACGAGCTTCATGCAGATCGAGGCGGTGGCTGCGCCAACGACCAGTGCCCCTACGGCCATGGCCACGATCCAAGGCAGCGCTTGGGTGTTGGTGAGCAGGGTCGGCAGGCCTGATGCCACGTGGAACTCGCCGAACACGATGATCAGCGCGATCCAGGCGACGGCGACAGCGGCGGCACCGAGCAGGAGTCCCTGCCAGACGCCGGCGATACGCCACCACCAGACGACGCTGTCCTCATCTGGCAGCGCTTCGCCGATCGCGGCGCCCAGCGCGGCCGGAATCTGCTCGGCCTCGGCCCTGACCGAGGCACGAACCGTGTGTGACCACGGTTCAGGTAGCGACTCAGCCAGCTCGTTGCCGAGATCGGTGAGGGCGTTATCGATCTCCGCCTGCTGCGCGCCTGCCGGGCCCGCCGTGACCGAGCGCAGATCGTTCCAGAGCAAGCCGAGCCTCACCTTGCGGAGCGGATTCCGCCCGGACAGCCGCTGAGCGAACCACGCCACCGGCCAGCCGACGAAATCCGCCGCGCGCAGCTCCCTGGCGCTGCGGAGCGCGTCGCCCACCGCGGTGATCCCCGCCGCGGCCGCGAATCTGTCTGCCAAGCGCGACTTGCTCGTCACCGGTATCCGGTCGACCCGGGCGTCGAGGTCCCCGGCAAACGGCCTGAACCTCGCGACGACGCCGTCAAGGTCAGCGGAAATCCTGGCGGCCGCAGCACGCCGGGCTTCGACACCGTCTGCTAGCAACGTGCGCAGGTCTTCCAGGCCCGCTCCGCTGACCGCGGAGGTGACCAGGATGGCCACGTCCTGCAGGTTCTCCGCATCGAGCAGCCTGCGCAGGTCCGCCACGCAGTCATCGACCTGCTCCGGATCCAGCAGGTCGACCTGATTGAGTACCACCGCGATGACGGCCGCGTGACCCGCCATCGGGACAAGAAACCGCCTGTGCACCGCGGCGTCGGCGTACTTCTGCGGGTCGAGCACCCAGATCATGACGTCGGCCATGCTGACCAGCTGGTCGACCCGCGTCCCGGCATGATTCATGACCGAGTCGTGATCGGGCATGTCAAGCAGCACCAGGCCAGCCAGGTCATCCTCGCCGCCGCCCAGCTCACTGGCACGTGAGTACCGGTACCTGGCCGGTATTTTCAGCCAATCCAGGATCGCACCTGAGCCGGCCTCACCCCAGACGCAAGCGTGCGCCTCGGCAGTCACCGGCCTCGTCACGCCTACCGTTGAGAAGTCCGCGCCAGCGACCTTGTTGAACAGCGACGACTTCCCGCTGCCCGTCCCGCCAGCGAGTGCCACGACTGTGTGACTCGACGACAGGCGCATGCGATCGCCTGCCCTGCCGAGGATCTCCTCCGCGTCCGCGAGCAGCTTGCGCCCGAACCCGTCGCGCCCGCTGCGCCCCGATCCGATCTGGATCATTCGTGCCAGCGCCATCAACCGCCCGGACAGCCCGGACACTGACTCCTGCCGCGGTGCTGGGTCTGGCAACCTGACCGGTGCCTCGAGACGCACCTGCGGACTGGCGGGCACCCGGATCGGAAGCCGATTCCCGCCGGGGGCGCGACCTGCGACCTGGGTGCCCCCTGGAGTGGCAGGAGGGGCCACGCCAGCGACCTTCTCCGGCGGTTCACTAACCTCCGGTACGGCCACCTCAGCTTTCGGCGCGGCGACCTTAGCTTTCGGCGCGGCCACATCAGCTGGCGGCTTGGCGACATCACCTGCCGCGTTGGCCGACTCATCACCGGCTGCGGCAGCTACGGCCGCCGACGAAGCGGCTGACCGAGCGCGGCCGCGAGGCCGGCTGGCCGGCTTAGCCGCAGGCACCCGGGCACGCGCCGCGGCCTTAGCGGGCTTAGTGGTTGCGGCAGGTTCAGCTGGCGCATCGGCACCTGCACCGGCGCTCGGAGCTGCTGTTGGCTTCGCGGGCTCGGTAGCGTCTGGAGGCGCCTCGTCATCGCCGTCAGCGACCCGCCGGCGAATCGGGACCTTGCGCTCTCTATCTGCCGTTGCCTGCCGCCGCGGATTCATCGCGAAGACTCCAACGAATAAGTGGCCTGGTAAAGATCGGAAGGCGCGCTCTCATCGGCAGTGCCGATCGCGCCGATCAGCGCCGTGAACCGCAGCGCCTCTTCGGAGAACAGCAGGCCGACCCGCTCATGCAGGTCCTGGCGTGCCTGGCCGCCAATGTCGCGGACCAGCCCGGCTCCGAACAGTGAGGTAAGCAGGTGCTGGGGACCAGCGCTGGTGACTTCACCTACTGTGACGTCCACATCGGCGGAACTGGCATCTCCGGCACCGTAGCCGAGCACGCCGATGGTCATGACCAGCGAGAGTGACTCGGGATCGAACGAGGCGAGCCTTGCGATCGATCGCCGCGTGACGTTCTCGGCCTGCACGAGATGGTGCAGGTATTCCTGCCAAGCGGCGACCGCCTGTGCCACCCGGCGCGGCAGGTCGGCCGACGACCGGGTGAGCGCGTCGACGCCTCCCTGCGGCAAGCTGGCCGCCAGTTCGCTTTGCACGCCAGGAAAGCCCCACTGCAGCTCGCCTTCCCACTTTCGCAGGGAGGCGTAGGCCAGGTCCGACCCGAGCGGCAGCTGCTGTGCCTGCCTCGCCTCGGCAAGCAGCCCGGCGCCGGCCGGGCTTGACTGCCAGCGCTCCATCGCGTCCTCAGCGGCGCGGTCGGCGAGCGAGGTGGTCAGCGCCTCGACGCTCTGCCGCAGCGCCGCCTTGAGCGCCTGCGCCCTGGCAGGGATCGCGCCGTGCCGCTTCGACCGCTGGACACGCTTGCCCTTGCGCATCTCCAGCGTGCGCATGAGATCGCCGGTGCCCGCGAAGTCCTGCCACCGCGCGACCACCTCGCCGCGGAGCAGCGAGCCGCTCCTGATCGCCTCGTCATGCTCGGCGAGCGCAGCCGCGTACGCGGCGTCGGCAGCCGAACGCAGCTCGGTGCGCAGCACGACCTGGGTCTGCGCCACCGCTGCCAGCGCCGGGACCCGCGCCTCAAACGAGTCGAGCACGCCCGACATTGTCTGGGTCAGGATGGCGATCCTGCGGTCGTCACGCTTCGCGGTCTCCTCGAGCCAGGACCGCACGGGGGCAGAAACCGCCGACGGCAGCTGCGCGTCGGTGACCGTGGTCTCGGGGACGACGAACCTGGGCACGTCGGTGAGCCCGTTGGCGTCCAGCATCGCGCCGAAGTGCTCCGTGAGCTGCTGAACGGAATCGGGCGGCACCCTGGACAGCACGATGCCGAGCGATGCGCCGCGGTCGCGAGCGTCCTTCAGCAGATCCCACACGACCGCGTCCGCGTAGCGCCGTGCGGTAGTGACGAACAACCACAGGTCGGAAGCGTCGAGGAACTGCCGGGCGAACTGACGGTGCGCGGCCACGACGGAGTCGATATCGGGGGTGTCAAGCAGCGCGATCCCTTGCGGCATCCCGGCGCTCGTAGCCAGGACCAAGAGCCCGTCACGGCCCGGCATGGCCAGCCCCTGCTGGCGAACCCTCGGCAGCGTCGGCAAGAAGACGTTCTCGGCGAACCAGCCGACGTCGTCGGGGTGGCAGGCGAGCACGGGGCTGTTGGTGGTGGGCCGCCGGATGCCGGTAGCGCTCACCTGACGCCCGGCGATGCTGTTCAGCAATGTCGACTTGCCGGCTCCGGTCGAGCCGGCCATCGAGATCAGAACCGGCGCACCCGACTGGCGAAGCCTGGGCAGCAGATAGTCCTCGACCTGGCTGATCACCTGCTGGCGCTCTGCCCTGGCCGCCTCAATTCCGGGGAATTCGAGCAGCAGCTGCGTCCTGCTGACGGCGTCGCGCAGCTCGAGCAGCGCAGTCTCGAGCTTGCGCCCGTCGACCCGGGTATGTGGCTCAGCCTCGTAACCGCCCTCAGCGGGAGGGGCGGCAGTCCCGGCAGTAGCAGTACCCGCAGGACGAGCGGCGGCATCGGCGCCGCCCCACGGCACCGATGCAGGAGCCACGTCCTGTCCCTCAGTCATGCCTCGGGGCCCTCCACGCCGCTAGCTGACGCACCCATCCAACCGGTCATCGTCTTCTCAGGCCATGGCATAACAGTTGCGGCCACGGCCTGCAAAGAACGCGCCATGGCGTAATTGTGCGCCGTCGGCGCGGGCTGCCGCCGAGATTGTGTCAAACGGGCCCTCGGGCGATTCGTGAGAGTTGTCGGTATCAGTAGCCTACCCTCGGTGGCCGCCCCGCTAGGGCGTCCGAACTCGCCCCGCGACGCCGGCGATCGCCCCAGGTCGGCGGGCCGCCCGGTTCGCGCTGACGGACTCGGCGTCGGCCTGCCTGCCAGCCCGCCATGCGGCGGCTAGCAGCACTCCGCACACGGCGGCTGCGGCAACAGGACCGCCCTTCTCCCCCGTGTTGGTCACGGCTGGCACACCGCTCTCGCGCAGCGCCCGCTTTGCCTGTACCGCTGCGACAAAGCCGGCCGGCACTCCGATTACCAGCGTCGGCTGAACGTCCCTGGCGAGGATTTCGTAGAGCGCTACGGGCTCGGAGCCGACAACCCAGATCGCGCCAGGTCCCGCTTCACCGAAAGCCAGCCTGACCGCCGCCGCGGCCCTGGCGATGCCGGCGGTGCGCGAGAGCCGCTCAGTGAGCGACTCGCCAGCCTTGCAGATCGTCATCTCGCTTGCGATCCCGGCAACGACCATCGGGCTGTCGGCCACGACCGGCGCTCCGGCGGCCAGCGCGCCCACCGCCGCCTCCAGCCACGATTCGGCGCAATCAAGATCATTGGCATAACTGAGCTCGGCGGTACTGGCGATCACCTGCTCGGTCACAGCCCTCGTCAGCGGAGGAAGCCCGGCGAGGTCGACCCGCGACCGGAGTGCAGCAAGCTCCGGGTCAGGACCTTCCGCGCTGACCGCCCCGTTGTCGAGTCCGCTTCGCCAGTTCACATTTGCCCCCGCTTAGCTGAGGTCCCCCGGGAATGGCCGCGCAGCGACAACGCCGGATCCCCCGCGGCCATCATCAGCATGGCACACCGACTGCCTCGCGACCTGTCATCCTGAGCCGACGGCTAGTCGTGTCAAGAGGGCGTAATCAGCCGGTTTAAGGCGGGTCCGGCCGATACACTGACCGGACGCGTATGCGGGTCAGCGCGCCGCCTGCCAGCGCGTTGACAGCGGCTGCATTGCCAGCCGCGGGCCACATTCAACGAGGGCACGATCTTGCGCATTGGTTCGTTCACCCTCCGATTGAGCACCGGAGGCTGTGTCCGCCGGCGCGCGGCAATGCGAACTCAGGCGAGGAGCGTAAATGGCGGACGGCAGCCCGTCCCGGGTGCTCGTCACCGGTGGCGCCGGGTTCATCGGACGCCGCCTCGTGCGCGCGCTGCTCGATCAAGGCCATGACGTCACCTGCGCGGACCGGCACGCCTGCACAGACGAGCGGGTCAGTTCGGTGGTCGGCGACCTCAGGGATCCGGCCATCGTGGCGGAGGCGGTCAGGCCGCATACCGATCTCATCGTTCACCTCGCATCTGTGACCTCGGTGCCTCGGTCGATCCAGGACCCGGTGGGTACCTACAAGTCGAACGTCGACGCCACCGCCGCCCTGCTCGAGCTTGCCCGCCAGCGCGGAGTAGCCGCTTTCCTGCTCGCTTCTACCAACGCCGTAGCGGGCGATGTAGGCAGGACGGCAATGACCGAACGAACGCCATATCGCCCGCTCACTCCGTATGGCGCGACCAAAGCCGCAGCCGAGATGCTCCTCGCCGGATATGCGGCGAGCTACGGCATCGCAGCCGCCGCGCTGCGCTTCTCCGCCGTTTACGGGCCCGGCATGGAGACAAAGGACACCTTCGTGCCGCGGCTGATGCGGGCTGCACGCGACGGCAAGGGCATTCAGATCTACGGCGACGGCACCCAGCTGCGCGACCTCGTCCACCTGGACGACATCGTCGGTGGCATCTTCACGGCCTGGAGTGCAGGCCATATTGGCCCATTGATCCTGGGTTCGGGAGAGTCGATGGCGGTGAACGATATCGTGGAGGCCGCGCGATCAGTTACGGGCGCGGAACTACCGGTCGAACATGTCCCGCCCAAACCAGGGGATATACCGGCCGTGATCGTGGATATCTCGGCCGCGAGAGCCCTGGGGTATGCTCCCCGGTTCGATCTCAAGGCAGGCATCGCCACAGTGTGGCCAGAATTCTCGGAGACAGCCAGGTGACATCCCGCCAGAGCCACGCCGCAAGCGGGGCAATCGACCATGAGGCCATCGACGCTGCCGCGATCGAGGCGTTCCGCAGCCAGTACGGCGCGCGCGCCGCGACGCTGCCGCCGCTTGCCATCGTGATCGCCGCCTATAACGAGGAGGGCTCGATCGGCCCGGTTATCGAGGCGTTGCCACAAGAGGTGTCCGGCCTCCAGGTCGCGAAGATCGTCGTGTCAGACGGGTCGGCCGACGCGACCGTCAAAGAGGCGGATGCAGCGGGGGCTCTCGTCTGCGACGTACCGGTCAATCGCGGCCAGGGCGCCGGCCTGCGGCTGGGCTACCGGCTCGCGCGCGAGGGCGGCGCGCAGTACATCGTCACGACCGACGCCGATGGCCAGTACAACCCGGCGGAGATCCCGGCGCTGCTTGCGCCCATCCTGGCTGGCAAGGCGGACTTTGTCTCAGGCTCGCGCACGCAGGGCAGCGAGGAAACCAAGGACCCGGTGCGCAAGCTTGGCGTTCGGGTGTTCGCCCTCACGATCAGCATGCTGACCGGCCAGCGGATCACCGACCCGTCCTTCGGGCTGCGGGCGATGCGAGCCGAGGTCACCGGATCTGTCTTGCTCGAGCAGCCGCAGTACCAGGCCTCCGAACTGCTGATCGGCGTGCTCGCGCACGGCTACCGCGTGAGCGAGGTTCCGGCAACGATCCACAAGCGCAAGGTAGGCCAGAGCAAGAAGGGCCACAACGCGCTGTACGGCATCTACTTCGCCAGGGTCATCGCCGGCACCTGGTGGCGCGAGCGCCGCAGGAACCGCTCAGCGCAGTAGGGCTACTGGCCGCGCTGCTCGTTCTCTTCTGAGCTCGGCACCATCGCCGCGATCGGTGACAGGGCTTCGGCCTCGGGTGAGTCAGCAGTCCCTGGCTTGGCGCCCCGGTCAGCGAACAGAACGTAATGGAAGATCAAGAACCTGGTAATGAACGTCACGAAGTTGGCGACCAGATAAGCCAGGGCGACGACCACCACAGCCTCATGCTTGGGCATACCCTGCGACTTCGCGTAACTGGACGCGAAGTGCGATGTCAGCGACAACACCGCGGCCGTGCCGACCGAGATGGCCCAGAAGGGCAGGGTCTCCTTCAGCAGGTGCGGCCGGCCCTTGCGCTGCCAGGCCCAGCGGCTGAGGACGTAGCTCACTCCGGCGCCGACGAGCCAGCCGCACAACCCGGCTATCCCGCCAGTCGCGCCAGCCAGGTAAGCGATGCTTAGCGCAAGTTCGCTGGCGCCCAGTGAGACGATCGCGACCAGCGCGAACCGGATGAATTGCCGGGCAAGACCTGACCTCAGCCTGGCTGCAAGCGCGCCAGGCAGCTTGTCCATGAGGTGTGGCATCGATGTCCTTGCGGAGCGAAGACATGCTGGTCAACGGACTTGTATACAGTACGGGAACCAGCCGCGCCGAGGCGGGCGCGCACCCAAAAAGGGCCCGCTGACCTCGCAAAACCCCGTCGGCTTTGCTGGTTGCATGGCACTGGTTAGTACCCCGTGTGCGATCGTTGATGCAGGAAGATTCGAATGGTCGGCCGGAATCGGGCAGGCTAGAGGACCAGCCCGCCACCCGAGAGGCAGACAGCAGGAGCGATAGTGAAGATCTTGATTCTCGGCGGTGACGGCTACCTCGGCTGGCCGACCGCGCTGCACCTGTCTGAGGTCGGACATTACGTCGCAGTGCTCGACAACTTCGCCCGCCGTGGCTACGACTTCGAGATGGGCGTCGACAGCCTGGTGCCGATCGAATCACTCCAGACCAGGATCCGGGTCTGGCACGAGCTGACCGGTCAGGAAATCGCGTCTTACGTCGGCGACCTGACTGACGCCGATTTCACTTACCACGTCGTGCGCGACTTCCGGCCTGACGCGATCGTGCATTTCGCCGAGCAGCGCGCCGCGCCTTACTCGATGGTTGATCGCAAGCACGCGGTGTACACCCAGGTCAACAACGTGGTCGGCACGCTGAACCTGCTGTACGCGATCGCCGAGATCGATCCGGACATCCACCTGGTCAAGCTCGGCACGATGGGGGCCTACGGAACTCCCAACATCGACATTGAGGAAGGCTGGATCGAGATCGAGCACAAGGGCCGCAAGGACCGGGTGCTCTATCCCAAGCGTCCGGGCTCCTACTACCACCTGTCGAAGGTGCACGACAGCCACAACATCGAGTTCGCCTGCAGGATCTGGGACCTGCGCGCGACCGACCTGAATCAGGGAGTGGTGTACGGGCAGCAGACCCCGGAAACCGCCAGGGATGACCGCCTCGCGACGAGGTATGACTACGACGCGGTGTTCGGCACGGTGCTCAACAGGTTCGTGATCCAGTCGGTGATCGGCGAGCCATTGACGGTTTACGGCAACGGCAGCCAGGTCCGCGGCATCATCGAGATCAGGGACACGGTCCGGTGCTTGCAGCTGGCCTGCGAGAATCCTGCCGAGCGAGGCGAGTTCCGGGTGTTCAACCAGATGACCCAGTCGCTGTCGATTACCCAGATGGCTGAAACCATCGCGAGGCTGAGCCCGGAGAAGGTAGCCGTCGAGCAGCTAGCGAACCCGCGGGTCGAAGAGGAGGGCCACCACTACAACGTCGTGCACTCCGGCCTGGTCGAGCTCGGCCTCGAGCCGCACCTGCTCTCTGACACCCTGATCGAGTCGCTGTTCGAGATTACGAAGCGCTTCGCGCACCGGGTCAGGCCCGAGGCCATGATCCCGACCATCGACTGGCGCAGAACCGCTAGCCAGATCGGCCTGTAAGCGGAATCCGCAGCCAGGCCGCGCGCTCGCCGCCGCGAATGCGGCTAGGCGACCGGCTCCAGAATGACCACGGGGATCTGCCGGCCGGTCCGCTTCTCGTAGTCCGCGAAACCAGGCCAGTCGTTCTTCTGTGCCGCCCAGAGCCGTTCGCGCTCGTCCTGGTCCGCGATGCGGGCCACCACGTCACGGGTATCGGTTCCGACCTCAACCCGGACCAGCGGGTTCGCGCGGAGGTTATGGAACCAGTCAGGGTTGGTGTCCGCACCTGCCTTGGACGCAAAGACCACCAGGGCATTGCCGTCGGCCCGGTACATCACCGGATTGACGCGTTCCTGGCCGGACTTCGCTCCGGTCGTGTGCAACAGCAGCAGCGGCGCACCGGCGAAGTCACCGCCCACGGCGCCGCCATTCGCCCGGAACTCATCGATAATCGCAGAATTCCAATTCTCAGCCATGAGACCCTTCCGGTTCTGACGCTCCGGTCCCCGCGCCGCGCCCGAGGTGCCCGCGCTCCGGCAAGGCAAACCACGAACAGCCGGCAGCTAATCCCGGCTCTAGCGGCCGTTCCTGGTGAGCAGCCATCGGCTGGTCGCCGGATCCTGGCAGAGCCGGTAGATGTTCGCCGGTACGTTCCGCCCGGCCGAGGCCGTCACCTTCCAGCAGCGCCACGCAGCCGCGGCGCCATGCTCAGCACGCTCCTCCTCATGCCCTGCATGGATAGCGGCGTCAGGTTGCCCTGATGGCCGCTCCAGAATCGACAGGACGGCAAACAGTCGCTCCCGCCAGACGAACCTGGCTGGCCTGCCGTCAATCAGCCACACCTCGACCGGCTCCGATCGGACCACGCCCACCTTGCTCACCTGCCTGCGCGTCCGTGCGGTCCCGGGCGAGCGTTGATCCCTGGTCCGGAGTGATCACTCCGGACCAGGCGCCGGAAGACGTCCCTGGGACCGCTCGCTCCGTCGGCTACCCAGGGGAAGACAGGCAGCTGCGCTTACTTCGAACGTATATTCGATCGCAAGGAATGGCAAGGCTTAAGCGGGGAAATGGATTTCGCTAAAGGCCTACTAACTAGGTGAGTGCACCAGGTGCCGATCTCAGGGCTGCGGCCCGAAGCCGGGCATCGGGAACCCTGCTAGCAGCTCGCGTACCTGTCCGGCGATCCGGTCGATCACGGTGTCATCCTGCTTGCTGGCAGCCCTGATCGTCTCGTCCATCCAGGCCGCGATCTGCGGCATGTGCTCTTCGGTGAGCCCTCGGGTCGTGATCGCGGACGCTCCGATCCGGAGCCCGGAAGGATCAAATGGCTTGCGCGTATCGAATGGCACCGTGTTGTAGTTCACCTCGATGCCGGCCCGGTCGAGCGCTCGCGCCGCCGGCTTGCCGCCGATCTCCTGCGGCGTGAGGTCGATCAGGATCAGGTGATTGTCGGTACCGCCGGAGACCAGGCTGTAACCGCGCTCGGTCAGCGCGGCACCGAGAGCCTTCGCGTTCGCGACGATCTGGTGCGCGTATCCGCGGAATTCCGGAGCGGACGCCTCCTTGAGCGCTACCGCGATCGCAGCGGTGGTGTGATCGTGCGGGCCGCCCTGCAGGCCAGGGAACACAGCCTTGTTGATCGCCGACGCGTGCTCGGCCACCGACATGATCATGGCTCCGCGGGGGCCGCGCAGTGTCTTGTGCGTCGTGGTCGTGATCACGCTCGCGAACCCGACAGGGGAAGGATGCGCCCCGCCTGCGATCAGCCCGGCGATGTGCGCGATGTCGGCCACCAGCACGGCGCCGACCTCTGCCGCGATCTCGGCGAACGCTGGAAAGTCGATCGTCCTCGGGATCGCCGTGCCACCGCAGAAGATGACCTTCGGCCGTTCTTTGCGGGCCAGGTCCCGCACCTCGTCAAAGTCGATCCGGCCGGTGTCCGCGCGGACGCCGTACTGAGCGGAGCGGAACCACTTTCCGGTCACCGAGACCGGCCAGCCGTGCGTGAGGTGCCCGCCCATTGGCAGCGACATGCCCATAACGGTGTCGCCAGGCTGGCAGAACGCGAGGTAGACGGCCAGGTTCGCGGGCGAGCCGGAGTACGGCTGGACATTGGCGTGATCGACGCCGAACAAGTCCTTTGCCCGCTGCACCGCGATGCTCTCGATCGGGTCGATGTTCTGCTGCCCCTCGTAGTAGCGCTTGCCGGGGTAGCCCTCGGAGTACTTGTTCGTCAGCACAGAGCCGCTGGCCTCGAGCACGGCCAGCGAGACGTAGTTCTCCGATGCGATCATGCGCAGCTTCTCGAACTGGCGCCTCGCCTCGGCCTCGATAAGGTCAGCGATCTGCGGGTCGGTGCTCGCCACGTGCGGGACCGGCGGCTGGTGCATAAAACCCTCCCTGTGCATCTGCCTTCATGATGCCGGAACGGCCGCGGACCCGTACACCCGGCCGGGATCCGCGCCGCCC
>Ga0066903_100001069_pt1 | contig 19231 bp, 21 predicted proteins | sample PanSoiMetaGPlot1_FD_67491 | JGI IMG/M metagenome (GOLD analysis project Ga0066903, IMG submission 67491) | Tropical forest soil microbial communities from Panama analyzed to predict greenhouse gas emissions - Panama Soil - Plot 1 (version 2) | ecosystem: Environmental > Terrestrial > Soil >... | reverse complement strand
GCTCTCCAGCTCGCCGTCGTCGGCGACGAAGCGCGCGTGATCCCGAATGTGATTGAGCGCCAAGTGCGCCCCGATCCGCAGGAGCCACGACCGGAACACGCCGGCGTCGCGCAGATCGGACAGCTTGCCCATCGCGCGCACGAACGACCGCTGGACCAGATCCGCCGCCTCGTCGGTGTCGCGCACGTAACGCAGGCAGAGCGCGAAGAGCGCGCGCTGATGGCGGCGTACCAGCCGGTCGAGCGCCGCCCGATCGCCGCCCTGCGCCCGCTTGACCAGCACGTCGTCGGGCGTCTCGTCGGACTCTGCCATGCGAACCAGCGCCAGGCGGGGTGCGGTCAGAGTCGAGGTGGGCATTCGTGGAACCCGTCGGGGTAGACCCACCCGAGACGGGGGCGGTTAGGCGGAGGACCCGCCCACCTTTGCGTCCTTTGCCGACAGGTTGTCCTCGAGGCTCTGTACGGTCGAACGGAGCGCCGACACCTCCTCCTGTGTCGCCAGGCCGAACAGGCCGGCCGCGAATCGGCTGGCCCGGTCCAGCTCCGCCTTGATCGTTCCGCCCAGACCGACCGCCTTCATCGCGACGTTCATGACGCGGGGATCCCCCATGACGCGCGACAGCCGCGGATCGCTCATGAGGCGCATCGCCCGCCCGAGCACCGCGTCCTTGACCGAGTCGAGCATCGACATCGTCATTTTGTGCCACGCAGGCGCTCTTGCGTCAACGCGGCCTGCGCGCCATGCTCTGCTCGTGCTCGCCCGCGTCGGTGATTCATCTGTTCGCAGCAGCTTTCCGTTCCCGGCGTTCGTCGCGGGCACGTTCCTGTTCGGGTGGCTGCTGGGCCTCGCGATGGTCCTGAAGCTGTGGCATCTGGCCCACGCGCCGCGTTGGTTCGTGGTCAGCGGCATCGGCTACGTCACATTGATGCTGCCGCCCACCATCACCGGATTCGCGCTGGCGTGGTGCGCGGGCCGACTGGCCGCGCGCGGCTGGGGACCGGCGTCGCTCGGGCTGGCGGGCGCGGGTGCCGCCGGCCTGGTGGCCGGTTTCCTCGTGCTCTGATCCGGCGGGCCGCGTCGTCATGAGCTCCTCTGCGCCCGTCGCCGACCACAAGGCCCGCGCCCCATCGGCGGGCTCGGTGCGCGTTGCGCTGGTGACCGCGTCGGACAGCCGCACGCCGGAGACGAACGACGGCGGCAAGCTGCTGCGCCGGCTGATCGAGGAGGCGGGCTTCCAGGTGACGTCGGACAGCCTGCTCGTCGAGGATCCCGAGGCGCTGCGCGACGCGGTCGCCCGGTTGGCCGCCGATAGCGACGCGGTGATCGTCACCGGCGGCACGGGCATCGCCCCGCGCGATCGGACACCCGACACAGTCGGCGCGCTGTTCGATCGCCGCCTGCCCGGCTTCGGCGAGCTGTTCCGCCTGCTGTCGTTCCAGGAAATCGGACCGGCCGCGATGCTGTCGCGCGCCGACGCCGGCGTCGTCGGCGGCGCGCTGGTGTTCCTGCTTCCGGGCTCGCCCGCAGCGGTCGAGCTGGCGGTGAAGAAGCTGATCGCGCCCGAGCTCGCGCACGCGGTCGGTCAGCTGCGCCGGGGAAACGCGGCCCACGGCCACCACGATCATCACCACCATCATCATCATGGGCGCTGAAGCCGCGGTCGGCATCGAACCGGCGACATTGGTCGATCCCCAGGGGCGGATGGTCGACTACCTGCGCGTCTCCGTGACGGATCGCTGCAACTACGGCTGCAGCTACTGCATCCCCGACGACGGCGTCGCGCACGCCGATCGCGCGGACGTGCTGACCTTCGAGGAGATCGCGGCGCTGGTGCGGGTGTTCGCGTCGCTTGGCGTGCGCCGCGTCCGCCTGACGGGCGGCGAGCCGACGGTGCGCCGCGACCTAGCGACGCTGGTGCGCCTGCTGCGCGCGATCCCCGGAATCGACGAGATCGCGCTGTCGACCAACGGACATCGGCTCGCCGAGCTGGCGGCGCCGCTGCGCGCGGCGGGCGTCGACCGGATCAACGTCAGCCTCGACTCGCTGGACGCCGAGCGCTTCCGGCGCATCACGCGCCGGGGTGATCTTTCGCGCGTGATCGCGGGCATCGAGGCGGCGCGCGACGCCGGCTTCCCCTCGATCAAGCTGAACACCGTCGCGCTGGCCGGCGTCAACGACGACGAATTCGATGGCATCGCGGCCTGGGCGTGGGCGCGCGGCATCGTGCCGCGCTTCATCGAGGAGATGCCGATGGCCGGCGGGCGCTCTTACGACGCCGGCGCGCATGCCGTCTCGGCGGCAGAGATCCGGAGGCGCGTCGCGGCCGCCTGGCCGGGGACGCGCGTCGTCGACGACGTCGGCGCCGCGGCGGTCCGCGGGGGCGGCCCGGCCCGCTACTTCCGGCTGGAACGCGAGGGCGCGGACGCCGGGCAGCCGCCCCGCCGCTTCGGCGTCATCTCGCCGATGACGGAGCACTTCTGCACGACCTGCAACCGGCTCCGGCTGTCGACGGCGGGCGCGCTGCACGCCTGCCTGGCCCACGACGACGCCGTCGATCTGCGCGGCCCGCTGCACGCCGGCGGCGCCGACGCGGTCGCCGACGCGATCCGCGACGCGCTCGCCCGCAAGCGGCCCGGGCACACCTTCCAGCTGATCGGGCTCGGCGGGCCCCGCAAGGCGATGGTACAAATAGGAGGATGAAGGGCCCCCGCCGTTCGTTTCCGGCGTGTGCGGTGGCGCTGGCCCTGATCGGGACCGTTGCCTGTGAGCGCCAGTTGCTGCGACCCGACGACGTCGTCAGCGGCTCCGATCCGAACGCCTCGGACGGCGCCGCGGGAGCCGGCTCGCGCGGGGATGGCGGCATGGGAAGTGACTCCCAGCCCGTGTCGCCGCTCTGTCCAGTGTTGGCCGAGCCGGCCTCCGGCGCGCCGTCCGATCCGACGCCCGTGCCCGCAGGCTGCTTCTGCACGCGGCGGCCCGGTCCCGCCAATTCCTACCAATGCCCCGTCGGTGTCGGGCAATTCAACGAGGCGATGATCGGCCCGCAGGGCGGGACGATCACCCTGGACGGGCAACAGGGGCAGACCTCCGGCGTTCCGTTCAAGATCGACTTTCCGCCGGGCGCCCTCGCCCAGCCGACGGTTGTGCGCGTGACGGAAACGACCATCCCGCCGCCCAGTGAGTTCATGGACTATTCGCCCGTCTACCGCGTCGACCCGCAGGGCACGACGCTGGCGGTCGCGGCGAAGATGCAGATCCCCTGGAGCAACCTGAGCGGCGGCATACCGCTCACGGCGATCGGGACCTACGCGCTGACGGACCCGACGACAGCCGGCGGCTGCGCGTTCACGCGCGTGGGCGACAGCTACACAAACGCCGGCTTCGAACAGAGCTCACTCCTCCGATTCGGCTACTACCTCGTGGGCGTTCCGAGGACGGACGCGACCGCCAACTGCCCTTAGACGGTGGTACAAATCGCGGATGATCGACCGCGCGAAGCTCAGGCAACGGATCGCGGATCTGGCGCCGGCGTTCGAGGAACGCCTGGCGGCGCTGTGTGGGATCCCGAGCGTCAGCATGGACCCCGGGCGCAAGGCCGAGATGGCGGCCTGCGCGAAGCTGGGCGCCGATACGTTGCGCGAGGCCGGCGCGCGCGTCGACGTCCTCGACACGGGCGGCTTCCCGCTGGTGCTCGGCCGCTTCTTTCAGGACGCCGCGTTTCCGACGGTGACCGTCTACAACCACCTGGACGTGCAGCCCGCCGACGGCGAGGGCTGGCGAACGCCTCCGTTCAAGCTGACGCGCGACGCGACCCTCCCCGCCGACAAGCCCGCGCGCTGGTTCGCGCGCGGGGCCACCGACGACAAGGGACCGGCGCTGACCGCGCTCTACGGCGCGCGGCTGGCGATCGAAAACGGCGTCCGCGCCAACATCCAGTTCCTGTGGGAGCTGGAGGAGGAGATCGGCAGCCCGCACTTCGCGGCCGGCCTGGCCGCCGCGGTCGCCGGTGACGCTGCCGCGGATCGCGCACCGCTCAAGACCGACTCGGTCGTCGTCTCGGACACGATCTGGATCGCCGCCGGCCAGCCGTCGATCTCCTACGGCCTGCGCGGCCTGATGGGGTTCACTGTTTCGCTGGAGACGGGCGCGAAGGACGTCCACTCCGGCACCACCGGAGGCCTGGCGCGCAATCCGATCGGCGAGCTGGCCGCGCTGGTGGCGGACTGTTACGACGCCCGGACCGGGAAGGTGAAGATTCCCGGTTTCTACGCCGACGTCCGCAAGCTGTCCGCCGCCGAGCGCAAGGCCTTCGCCCGGGCGCGCTTCTCGCGCAAGCGCTTCGCCGCGGCGCACGAGCTCGGGTCGCTGCGCCCGATCCGCGACGACCTGGCCGGCCTGGTCGCGCTGACGGCAGCGCCGACGTTCGAGGTGCACGGCATCGTGGGCGGTTACGCCGGCCCGGGCATCAAGACGATCGTCCCCCACCGCGCCGAGCTGAAGCTGTCGACCCGGCTGGTCCCGGATCAGAAACCCGAGAAGGTGTTCAACCTCATCAAGCGCTTCATCAAGTCACGGCTGCCCGACGCCGAGGTGACCCACGAGGCGTCGCTGGAGCCGTATCTGGCGCCGATGGACGGCCCCGTCAACGACGCCGCCGCTGCGGCCGCGCGCGCGACCTTCGGCAAATCGCCGGCGTTCGTGCGAGAGGGCGGATCGATCGGCGCCGTGCTGACCATGCGCAAGACGCTGGGGGCGCCGGTGACCTTCCTGGGGCTGTCCTTGCCCGAGCACGGCTACCACGCCATCAACGAGAACTACGACTGGGGTCAGGCCTCGGGCGGCATGGAGCTTTTCTGCCGCTATTTCAGCGAGATCGCCGAACGCGCAGCGCGCGGTTGAATCCGCCGCGGATGGCGCTACGCTCCCAGCCATGAGCGACAAAGCCGCCCCCGCTCCGCCGTCGCGCGCCGCCGCCCTCAAGATCGTCGCGACCGTACTGGTCATCGGCGGCGCCCTCGTCGTCCTGCTGACCGCGTCGATGAGCAAGGCCGCCGAGTACTACAAATTCGTCGACGAGGTGATGGCCAACACCGACTCCTTCCGCGGGAAGAAGTTGCAGGTGCACGGCGTGGTTGCTGACGGATCGATCGAGCAGGCGAAGGGAACGCTCATGTACCGCTTCAAGATTCAGAGCCGCCCGGATCGCCCGGCCGCCAGCATAGTCGCGAACTACGAAGGGCTGGTGCCCGACACGTTCAAGAGCGGCGCCGAGGTGATCGTGCGCGGGTCGTTGACCGCGGATAACCAGATCAACGTCATCCCCGACGGGATCATGGCCAAGTGCCCGTCGAAGTACAACGCGGACGAACAGGACAAGAAGGATCGCGAGAACCGCGAGAAGCAGCCCGCCGGCAACGTCGCCCAGCAGCTGAAGGTCAACTAGCTCCCGCTCAGGTGTAGCGAAGGCCCTCGACGGGCTTCATCCCGCTCGCGCGCAGCGACGGGTAGATCGTCGCCACCCAGGCGATCAGCATCGTCCCGAGCGCGACGCCGACCAGCTCTTCCGGCCGGATCTGCACGGGAAGCTCGCCGATCAGATAGACCTTGGGATCGAGCGGATAACCGTAGAGCCGCGCGAGCAGGCAGACCAGCAGGCCGTAACCGATGCCGAGCCCGGTCCCGAGCAGCCCCACGATGGTCCCGCCGATCAAGAAGATGCGCGCGACCATCCCCGCCGGCGCGCCCATCGACTTCAGGATCGCGACCTCGCGCATCTTCGACAGAACGATCATGGTCAGCGACGAGACGATGTTGAACGCCGCGACGATGACGATGATCACCAGGTGCAGGAGAATCACGACCTTCTGCACCTGCAGCGCCTTGAACAGGTTGCCGTTCAGGTCGCGCCAGTCGACCAGGTGATGCGGGCTGCCGAGCCGCCGCTGAACCTCCTCGCCGACCGTCAGCGCCCGCATCGGATCCGCGAACCGCAGCTCGACGCCCGACACCAGCCGGCGCACGCTGGCCAGTCGCTGAGCGTCGGCGATGCTCGTGTACCCGATCCGGGTGTCGTATTCGTTGAAGCCCATGCGGAAGATGCCGGTCACCTCGAACAGGTAGGACACCGGCGCGTCCGTCGCGCCCGAGCTGAACGGCACCATGATCGGGACGCAGTCGCCCACGCCGACGTGCAGCCGGCGCGCCATCTCGGCGCCGATGGCGATGCGCCCGACGTCCGTCGTCGTCTGACCCGCCTTCGTGCCCGCCAGCGGACAGCGGGCCGGCCGAGCGAGATCCTCGACCGAGCCGCGCTCCAGCGCGCGGCGCAAATCCTCGGCGCCGCGCTGCAGATCGATCCCTTTCAGGTTCGCGCCGACGCGGCCGATCATCACCTCGCCCGCCGAGAACAGGAAGGGCGCCATCTGCACCACGCCGGGCAGGCCGCGCAGTTTCGTCTCGATCTCCTCCAGCTCGGCGAAGTCCGCGTCACCGTAGGCCTGCACGATCAGGTGCGCGTTCAGCGCCAGCACCTTGTCCTCGAATTCGCGCTCGAAGCCGCTCGTCACCCCGAAGACGACGATCAGCGACGCGACCCCCAGCACGATCCCGAACGTCGAGATGGTGGTGAACACGGAGAGGGCCCGCAGCAGAAATCCGACCATCGCCAGAAGCCCCCCCACCAGGATGCAGACGACGCCGGCCGTCTCGAGGATCCGGTGATGATGCTGCCGCCGGACCAGCATGAAGACGACGAACCCGAGCGCCAGCACGGCGAGCCCGCCCGCCAGACAGACCAGCGCCCAGCGCGTACGCCGGCCCCGGTGCAGGTAGCGGAAGCCGACCAGCCGTTCCAGCCCCAGCTTCAAGAGCTCGAACAGCACCCACCCGAGCCCCAGCGCGACGGCGATCGCCAGCAGCGTCCAGCGCGTCGCGTACGTCAGCCACATCTCCGGGATGTACATGAAGGCGGCGATCAGCCCCACGATCACGACCGACAGGACGACGCGCAGGACGATCTCCAGGATGACGCGCTGGTCAGTCTGGTCGGACGGGTGCATGCGGCAGGCACGTTAGCAGGTCTGCCTCGACGCCGCTGTGCGGGGCCGACCGGGATGCGCGACGTCTCTCTCGGGAACCCGGGGACGGGTTCCCGAGACCTCCCGCGGAGAACTCCGGCGGGCGAAGCCCACCTCCGTTCACGCGATGCCGCGCACGAGCTTTCCTTGACACCCTTCGACGCCAAACCGTACCGTACACGGCAATGGCCTTCCCAAGGGCGCGGCGCCTACCCCTCCTTCTCTGCGCCGTCGGGATCGCCGGGTTCTTCGGAGAGGGACGCGCGCGCGCGGGCAAGAACGATCTCCGCCTGCTGAATCTGTGCCCGCCCGATCCGGTCACGTCCGAATGCAGCTGGATCAAGCGCGACCCGACCAGCGGGCAGATCACCGGCACGGTGCCCGACACCGACGGCCAGTCGCGTTTTCGCAGCCTGATGTCCGAGCTGGGCGTGGCAATCGCGCCGCGGCTGATGACGCCGGCCGATACGCTCGGCTTCGCCGGCTTCCAGTTCTCGGCCGAGCTCGGCATCACCAAGATCAACCCGAACCGGACGGTCGGCACGCCGCCGAACGACCGCGCCTACTGGGACGGGATCGAAAACGTCAGCCCCAACAATCCGATGGCCGCCAGCCGCGATTCCTACCTCACCACCGTCGGCGGTTACGTTCGCAAGGGGCTCTGGCTGCCGCTGCCGGCGTTCGAGTTCGGCGCCGGCGCGCTCAGCATCCTGAACTCTCGCATGTACGTCCTGCAGGGCTACGCGAAGCTCGCCTTGCAGGAGGGTTTCCACGGCTGGTGGCTGCCGTCGTTCGCCGTCCGCGGCGGCGCATCGCAGCTGCTCGGCACCTCCCAGGTCGACCTGACCGTGTACAGCCTGGACCTGCTCGCCTCGAAGGCGTTCGACATCGGCGGCACCGCGCGTATCGAACCGTTCGTCGGCTGGAGCTTACTCTGGATCAGCGCGCACAGCGGGGTCATCGACGCCACGCCGACGTGCGACGCCTACGGGTCGCCGGGCGGACCGCCGTCGAGCCCGCAGTGCACGGCATCCCAGGCCGGCGCCGGCGACGACCTGAACGCGAACTTCACGTTTCCGGCGCAGGACATCATCACGCGCCAGCGGCTGTTCGGCGGCTTCAAGCTGAAGCTGTACGTGATGTTCGTGGCCGCTCAGGTCGAGTTCGCGCTCGCCGGCTCCAGCGTGGACAACTCACGGTCCAACGGAGCGCAGGATCGATCCGGCGCCCAGCAGACCTACTCCCTGTCAGCCGGCTTCGACTTCTAGACTCTGGGTCTCGTCAGCGCGCGTCAGGCGGCGGCGCCGCCGACGCCGCCCGAGCCGGCCGAGCCGACGGGCGGGACCGGGGTTCCGGCGGCAGGCGCGGCCGAGGACGGCGCCGCGGCCGGCATCCCGCCCTGGATGATCTTGCGCAGCCCGGCAACCGACAGCCGCGGCGCCTTCTTCTCTTCCTCGAAGATGATCTGAGCCAGCGTCGCAGTCGTCAGGTCCGCCCGCGTGGTGTTCTCGACGACCCTGACGTCGTCGCCCGCCCGCACCATGGCAGCGATGTGATCGAGGGTCACGTATCGGCTGTCACGCGTGTCGTAGAGCTTCCGGTTCGCATACCGCTTGATGGTGCGTGCTGTGGTCATTGTCCTAGGGTGTCATAAATAAAAAAACAGGTCAATCATGTAATACAAACAACCATTTCATTCATTCATGAAATGGCCTGTCAATACGACCCTTTAGCGGAATCGCTCGTCGCGGCCGCGCGCATTAGCCACGACCCGCCAGCGCGCCGAGCCGACGGACGGCGTTACTGCTCGACGGCGGCGGGCTACTTGGCTTGCTTGGACGACGACGTCTCGGCGTCGTCGCCGAGCTCGCCCTTCTTGTCCTTGGAGCCGGGCGACACGTCGATCTCGTTCTGGGAATTTACGGCGCGTTTGAAGTTCTTGATCGCCTTCCCTAGGCCATCGCCGAGCTGAGGCAGCTTCGTCGCCCCGAAGACGACGACCACGATGACGAGGATGAGGACGAGTTCGCCGAAGCCCATTCCGAAGGGCATGTCTGCTCCTTGAAAGCTGCGCCATCTATAGCACCCCGGGCGAGACAACGCTCGCGGAATTTATGGGCGCCAAGCCCGACCAGGGTTCCTGATAATTTTGGATAACCCGGGCGATCCGATACGATCGGCCGGCTTGTCCGCAGCAACGCCGCCAGCAGCATGAACGTCGTCCGATCCAAAGTCACGGGCGCGCGCCGCGCCATCGCGCTCGCGCTCGCCGCCGCGGTCGCTGCCAGCGCGACCCCGGGGGCCGCCGCTGGACCGGGCCCCGGAAAACCGAAGCCTGCGGCGGGCGCGCGCGAGCCGGGCGAAGAGAGCCTGTCCGAACGCCGCGCCGTCCGCGGTGTCGCCGTCGACGACGTCGCCACGCCGGAGACGCCGGAGCTGCGCGAGCTGCGCCGCTTCGAGGAACAGGCCTTCCCCCGATCGGGCACCGCGCCGCCGGTCGGCGGCGACACGGGGCAGCCCGCGCCGTCACTCCCCGGCAACTGGGGCGGCAGCGGCGACGTGCCGCCCGAGCTGCGCTCGGCCGCGACGCCGCCGGCAGCGGGCGCCACGCCGGTTCCCGATTCCGACTGGCTGCGGGCGCTCAAGCTTCCCGACTTTCCGGTGCGGTGGGACGCGCAGGTGCTGCGGTACCTCGATTACTTCAAGAACGATCCCAAGGGACGCGCGGTGATGTCCTACTGGCTGCGGCGCGCGGGTCGTTACCGCGATCTCTTCGACAAGGTGCTGGCGCGGCACGGACTGCCGCACGACCTCTTCTACCTGGCGATGATCGAGAGCGGCTTCGAGAGCGGAGCGCGCTCGCGCGTGGGCGCGGGCGGGGTCTGGCAGTTCATGCCGTCGGCGGCGCGCGCCTACGGCCTGGAGGTCAGCTACTGGGTCGACGGGCGGCGCGACCCCGAGCGCGCGGCGGACGCGGCGGCGCGCTACCTCAAGGATCTCTACGTCCGCTTCGGATCCTGGTACCTGGTGTTCGCGGCGTACAACGCGGGTTACGGCGCCGTGCTGCGTTCGATCACCAGCTACAACACCAACGACTACTGGGAGCTGTGCAAGCACGAGTCGGGACTGCCCTGGGAGTCGAGCCTGTACGTCCCGAAGATCCTGGCCGCCGCGATCGTGGGCCGCAACCAGGCCGCGTTCGGCTTCGGCGACGTCACGCCCGATCCGCCCTTCGCGTACGACGAGGTGGACGTCCCCGCCGGCACGACGCTGGCGACCGTGGCGCACGCGGCCGGCGCCCGGCCCGACGTGATCGAGGCGCTGAACCCGCAGCTGCTGCGCGCGCGCACGCCGCCTGACCGCGGAACCTCGCGCGTGCGGGTGCCGACGGGCAGCGCGACCGCTTACGCCGCCAACATCGAGCACGCGCGGACGGCGGAAAAGTTCGACACCGTGCTCTTGCGATTTGGCGAAACGCTGGACGACGTCGCCCGCGCGCGCGGCATCGCCATGCGCGAGCTGCGTCGCGTGAACGGCGTCAAGGACGCGGCCGAGCTGCGCGCGGGAACGGCGATCGTCGTGCCGCGCAAGGCGACGGCCGTGGCCGCCAAGGAAAAGGACAAGGGAAAGGACGCGACCGACGACGACGCGCCGGCGAAGGCGGCGGATGACGACACCGTCCTGGTCGCGGTGCCCGACCGATCCTTCAGCTACGAGGGCCGCGAGCGCGTGTTCTACCGGACGCGCGACGGCGATGGGCTGGACGAGATCGCCGATGCGTTCGGCGTCCGGAGCGACGAGCTGGTCGAGTGGAACAACGTCGACCCGTCGGCGAAGCTGCACCCGCGCATGGTGCTGCAGATCTTCGTGCGCAAGGACTTCGACCCCGCCGGCGTCATGGTGCTGGACCCGGCGAAGGTGCGGGTCGTGACGCTGGGCTCGGAGGAGTTCCTGGAGCTCGAAACGGCGCGCCGCGGGAAGAAGCGCCTCTATTACACCGCCAAGGGGGGCGACACGCTGGCCAAGCTGGGGCGGCGTTACGGCCTGACGCCGGGCGATCTGGCCCGCATCAACCGGTTCTCCTACAACACCGAGCTGCACGAGGGCGATCGCGTGGTCGTCTATTCGCCGACGGGCGACGCGCCCCACGAGCACACGATGGGGATGACGCCGGGCAAGAAACGCCCCGAGCGCGGCGCCCCGACGGCGCGCCCGATCGACGCCGGCGCCAACGCTAAGAAGAAGCCCGCCACCACCGTCGCCAAGATCGACGCGAAGCCGGCGGCCAAGCCGGCGCCGAAAAAAGCCCCCGACAAGGTCGCCGACAAGGCCGGCGGCAAGAAGAAGTAGCGTCCGGGCCGCGGCGGCGTTGTGAGCTAGAGTCGCCGATCATGGCGCGCGCGCGCATCCCGCCCGAGGCCGCCGGGCAACGCATCGACCACGCCGTCGCGGCGGCGGTCCCGGGGCTGAGCGTCGCCCGCGCGCGACGGCTGCTGCAATCCGGCGCGGTGCGCATCGACGGACGCCGGGCCCGCAAGGGCGCCAAGATCGGCGCGCGCGAGGCGGGGGCGACGATCGAGATCGACGACGGCGCGCTGGGCGCGGCCGGCGACGGCGCGCGCGAGGCCGTCCAGCCAGACGCCGGGATGCCGCTGGTCGTGTTGCACGAGGACGATACGCTGGTCGCGATCGCAAAACCTGCGGGCGTCCCATCGCACCCGATCAAGCCGGGCCAGGGCGCGACCGCCGCCAACGCGCTGGTCGCGCGATTCCCCGAATGCGCCGGCGCCGCGCCCGATCCGCGCGAGGCCGGTCTGGTCCATCGCCTGGACACGGGGACCAGCGGCGTCTTGATCGCCGCCCGCAGCGCGCACATCTGGCCCGCGCTGCGCGCCGCACTGACCGCCGACGACTGCGAGAAGACCTACCTCGCCGAGGTGATCGGCGCCCCCGCCGATTCCGGCGTCGAGACGGCGCCGATCGGGCGCGTCGGCCGGCGCAGCGGCCGGGTCCGCGTCGGCGGTGGCCGCCAGCCGCTGGCCGCCGAGACCGCCTGGCAGGTCCTCGAGCGTCGCGCCGCGACGGCTCTCGTCCGCGTGCAGCTCTCTGCTGGCCGCCACCATCAGGTTCGTGCCCATCTGGCGGCGGCGGGGCACCCCATCGCCGGCGACACCCAGTACGGCCCCTCGGACGCTGAGGCCGACGCCGACGTGGCGGCCTTCCACCTCCACGCCGCCTCCATCCGTTTCCGCCATCCGATTTCCGGTGAGACGATTTTGATTGAAGCGCCGCCGCCGGATTGGGCAAAGATCCGCGCGTGACCAGCGCGATCGTCCTGCAGCACACGCCGACCGAGGGACCGGAACGGATCGCGACGCTGCTCGCCGCGCGCAGCGTCCGCTGCGAGACCTTGCCGCTCTACGACGGCGCGCCCGTGCCCGACGTCGTCGGGCGCGATCAGCTGCTCGTGGTGATGGGCGGTCCGATGGGCGTCGGCGACGTCGACGATCCGAAGTATCCGTACCTGGCGGCGGAGATCGCCCTGCTCCGCAAGCTCGTGGCGCGCGGCGCGCCCGTGCTGGGCATCTGCCTCGGCTCGCAGCTGCTCGCCGCGGCGACGGGCGCGCGCGTCTACCCGAACACGCGTCCGGGGACCGACGGCAAGCCGGTCGCTGTGCGGGAGGTCGGCTGGGGCCCGATCGATCTGCACAACGTCAGCGAGCCGGCGCTGGCCGGGCTGCCGGCGCAGCCGCAGGTGCTGCACTGGCACGGCGACACCTACGATCTGCCTGCGGGCGCGGTCCACCTCGCGTCGACGCCGGCCTGCCGCAACCAGGCCTTCCGGATCGGACGCGCGGTCGGGCTGCAGTTCCACCCCGAGCTGGAACGCGAGACGATCGAGCTGTGGGTCCGCGAGGACGCCGACTACGTGCGCGGCGCGCTCGGCCCCGACGGCGGCGCGCGCATCCTCGCCGACACCGATCGCCACTACGCGGCGGCGCGCCCGATCTGGGAGCGGCTGCTCGGCAACATCCTCGCGGTCATGCAATAGTAGGCGCACCGTGGCGGCCCCGAGCACATTCAAGATCGGCCTCGTGCAGATGCGTTGCTCGACCGATCCCGACGACAACCTTCGCCGCGCCCGCGCGCGCATCGCCGAGGCGTCCGACCGCGGCGCGGCGATCGTCTGCCTGCCCGAGCTGTTCCGCAGCCAGTACTTCTGCCAGAGCGAGGACCACGCCAACTTCGATCTGGCCGAACCGATCCCGGGACCGACGACCGAAGCGCTGGCCGAGACCGCGCGCGCGAAGAAGGTCGTCGTCGTCGCGTCGCTGTTCGAGCGGCGCGCTGCCGGCGTCTACCACAACACCGCGATCATCATCGACGCGGACGGCAAGATGCTGGGCAGCTACCGGAAGATGCACATCCCGGACGATCCGCTCTACTACGAGAAGTTCTATTTCACGCCCGGCGATCTCGGCTTCCGCGCCTTCGACACCGCCTGCGGTCGCATCGGCACGCTGGTCTGCTGGGATCAGTGGTACCCGGAGGGCGCGCGCCTGACCGCGCTGGCGGGCGCCGACGTGCTGTTCTATCCGACCGCCATCGGCTGGCACCCGTCCGAGAAGGGCGAGTTCGGCGCCGGTCAGGCGGCGGCCTGGCAGACCATCCAGCGCGGCCACGCGATCGCCAACGGCGTCTACGTCGCGGCGGTCAACCGCGTGGGGCACGAGAAGCCGCCCGGCGCCGCCGGCGAGGGCCTGGAATTCTGGGGCGGCAGCTTCGTCGCCGATCCGTTCGGGGCGATCGTCGCCGAGGCGTCACGCGACAAGGAAGAGACGCTGATCGTCACCTGCGATCGAACGCACCAGGAGACCGTGCGCCGGAACTGGCCGTTCCTGCGCGATCGCCGGATCGACGCCTACGGCGCGATCACCCGCCGTCTCATCGACGAATGAGGCGCGCCCGCCACCGCGCGCCATCCGCGGCGAAGGCGCCCGAGCCGCCGCCGGCCGCGCTCGGCTTCCGCATGCCGGCCGAGTGGGAGCCGCACGCGGCGACCTGGATCGCCTGGCCGCACGAGGAACGCGACTGGCCGGGCAAGCTGGCCCCGATCGACTGGGTCTACGGCGAGTTCGTCCGCCACCTGTCGGCGGGCGAGCGCGTGCGGATCATCGTCTCGACCGCGGCGGTGGAAAAGCGCGCCCGGGCGCTGCTGCGGCGGGTGGGCGTCGATCGGAAGCGCGTCGACTTCTTCCGCGCGCCGACGGACCGGAGCTGGACCCGCGACTACTGCCCGATCTACGTGACCAGCCGGGACGGCGAGGTGGCCGTCACCAACTGGCGCTTCACCGGCTGGGCGAAGTACGCGAACCACAAGCGCGACGACGCCGTCAACGCGCGGATCGTGCGGCACGACCGGCGGCGGCAGTGGGAGCCGACCGCCGCCGTCGGCAAGCGGATCGCGCGCGTGGTCCTGGAGGGCGGCGCCATCGACGTCAACGGCACCGGCACACTGCTGGCGACCGAGGAGTGCCTGCTCGACGAGAAGGTGCAGGTGCGAAACCCCGGTCTCGGCCGCGAGGGGCTGGAGGCGGTGCTGGGCGCCTATCTGGGCGTGCGCAAGGTGCTCTGGCTCGGGCGCGGCATCGCCGGCGACGACACGCACGGGCACGTCGACGACCTGGCGCGCTTCGTCGACGAGACCACGGTCGTCGTCGTCCAGGCCGCCGACCCCGACGACGTCAACTACGAACCCTTGCGCGAGAACCGCGCCCGCCTCGAACGGATGACGACCGCCGACGGGCGTCCGCTGCGCGTGCTGTCGCTGCCGATGCCCGAGCCGCTGTTCCTCGACGGCATCCGGCTGCCGGCGAGCTACGCGAACTTCTACATCGGCAACGAGGTTGTGGTGGTGCCGACCTTCAACGACCCGAACGACCGCGCCGCCCTCACGATGCTGGCGGCGCTGTTCCCGACCCGGCGCGTGGTCGGCATCCACGCGGTCGACTTGGTCTGGGGCTTCGGCACGCTCCACTGCATGACGCAGCAAGAGCCGGCCGGCTCTTAGAACATCGCCGCCGCGGTCACGGCGAGCACCTTCTCCGACGGCAGGTTGTTCGAGAAGCAGGTGTCCGTCCCCATGAACGTCGTGCACGTCTTGAGCGGGTTGCGAAGCAGGAAGTTGAGCAGACCGCCGACGCTCACCTTCGTCCCGACGGGGACCATCACCCCGGCGTTCGCGCCGATCGTCCAGCCGTAAGTCCAGCCGCTGCTCTCGAACATGCCGGATCCCGAGTCCGTGTGGTCGACGAAGCTTCCCAGGATCGGGCCGGCCAGGATCTCGAACTTCTCCTGCGGAAAATGGATCAGCGGGCTGAGACCGACGTCGAGAGCGATGTTGCTGATGCCCGACGCGTTCATGTTGATCTTGTCGAACGCCACCCCGAGGTTCAGCGAAAAGCGCTCGTGCAGCCGCGAGCCGGCCAGGAGGCCGACCCGCAGCCCCACACCGACGCCGTTTCCGGTGTCGCCCTGGAACGAGTTGATCCCGATCGCGGGGATCACCTGGAAACCCTCCTTCACGCGCGGCGCGCTCACCGCCGCGGCCGGCGCGGCGGCGCGAGGCGGGGCGGCAGTCGTGGCCGGCGGCGCGGCAGCCGAAGCCGGCGGCGTCGCCTCGGGCTCCGCCGCCTCGGGCTCCGCCGCAACCCGGCCCGCGGCCAGGGTCATCGTCACCACCACCATCGTCAGGACCGTCAACCGCTCACGCTTCGTTCGCATGGTTCGCCTCCACTCTCTCTCGGTGGCGAGCGGCGCAAAATCGGCTCACGCTTTCTGGGCGGCCAACGAAACGGTTCGGTGACGGCGGACCTGCTATTCCGCCGCCGCCTCCGCCGCCAGGCGCGCCAGCCGCTTGCGCCGCCGCCGCATCAGCCTGATTACCACGATCGCGGCCACGATGACGACCGCGACGAGGATTCCGTGCTCGGCCCGGCGCGCGTACTTGATGACGTTGTCGATCTGCCCGCCGAAGAGATACGCGATGTAGACCAGCACGGGGACGGAGAACGCCGCCGCGACGAAGTCGTAGATGAAGAACACCGGCGGGCGGACGTGCAGCGTCCCGGCCGTGAAGAAGATCGTGAACCGCAGCCCGGGCGTGAACCGCCCGACCAGCACCACCTTGCTGCCGAATTTACGGAAGTAGGCGCGCGTGCGCAGCTGGCGTTTGGGCGTGAAGTAGCGGCGCGCCAGGTTGCTGGCCAGCACCCGCCGGCCGTAGCGCCGGCCGAAGAAAAAGGCGATCGTGTCGCCCGCGAGCACGGCGGCGAAACAGACCGCGAACGCCATGTGGACGTTCAGTTGAACGCCCTGAAATTGTTCTCGGTTCGGATACGACAGGTAGCCCGCAGCGATCAGCGAGATGTCTTCCGGGATCGGAAGGCCGAAACCGCACAGCAGCAGGATGGTGAACAACCACGCGTACGCCCCGAAGGGCGTCATGTGCGTCAGATGAGCGATAAACGACTGCACGCGCGGGGGGCCGGGAACGTCAGGAGTCTCTCAATATCACATCATCCGCTCGATGGTCGGGTCGCGCGTTGACATTGTCCCTCGTGGAACGTACGGTTTTCCCCGACGAGGGGGTCCCCAATGCCCAAGAATCGTGACAACTTGCGCGGCTTGCGCGCCGCCTGGCCCCCGGCAGGGGGGGCGAGCTCGCTGGCGCTGGCGGTGGTCGCCGTGGCCATCGCGCTGGCCGCGGCCGGCTGCCCGGCGGAGTACCCGTCGTGCGAGACCGACAAGGATTGCCACGCGAAAGAACACTGCGTGAACAACAAGTGTCAGCAGTGCCGCGACTCGAACGACTGTCCGGCCGGGCAGGCGTGCAGCGCGGGCAAGTGCACCCCGATCCCCGGTTACTGCCGCAGCAAGGCCGACTGCCCCGCCAATCAGGAATGCATCGCCAGCAAGTGCAAGGCGTGCGCGAACGACAAGGAATGCCCGGGCGGCCAGCACTGCGTCAAGGGGACCTGCACCGCGAAGCGGGCCTGCAAGAGCGACAACGACTGTCCGCAGGACGAGGACTGCGTCAACGGCTTCTGCAGCAAGGACAAGGCGCCGGCGCCGCCGCCCGCGCAGTGCACGCTGGACGCCGTCTACTTCGACTTCAACGAGTCGGCCCTGACGACCGAGGCGACGGCCGTGCTGGCGCGCGACGCCGACTGCCTCAAGAAGGTGGGCCGGGGCGTTCAGCTCGTCGGCCACACCGACCCGCGCGGCACCCAGGAGTACAACCTGGCGCTGTCCGAACGACGCGCCCAGTCGGTGCGCGACCACCTCGGGCGGCTCGGCGTCGAGGGGAACCAAATGTCAGTGTTGCCGCGCGGATCGCTGGACGCGAAAGGAACCGATGAGCCGAGCTGGGCGCAGGACCGCCGTGTCGACTTCACCTGGAAGTAGCCGCCTCCGCCGCGCCGCGGGCGCCCTCGCGCTGGCCGCGTTCTTGTGCGGCGCGGGCGGGCCCGCGTGCGTGACGACATCCGAGGGCGACAAGATGCGCGCCGACATCGCCGATCTGCGCGCGAAGCTGGACAAGATCGAGAAGCGCGACAAGGAGTACACCGAACAGGTCGCGAAGCTGCGCACGGTGCTGGATCAGGCGACCAAGCTCTTGACGCGCAATTCCGCCGACGTGGGCGCGAAGGCGGCCAAGGCGGAGCAGGACATCGCGATGCTGCAGGGACAGATCGCCGAGCTGACCCACAACATGGAGCAGCAGAGCCGCCAGACCGCCGATCAGGAGAATCGGCTCGAGACCCGGCTGGCCACCCTGGAGCAGACGCAGGGCAAGCTCGTGGACAAGGTCGCGCCGTCGCTGCCCGACGACAAGGAGCAGCTCTGGCAGCAGGCGGCGGCGCGTCTGGCGTCGGGGCAGCGCGACGACGGGCGCCGCTTCTACCGCGTGTTCATCAACCGCTTTCCCCAGGACCCGCGCGCGGCCCAGGCCTACCTGGCGATCGGCATGTCGTTCGTGCAGGAGGGCAAGCACCCGAACGCGGCCGCCGAGTTCCAGAAGGTGCTGACCGTCTACCCGTCCGCGCCCGAGGTGCCGGAGGCGATGTGGCAGCTTTCGCTGGCGTTCGTCCAGCTGCACTTCTGCACCGACGCGCGCTCGCTGCTGGGCGATCTGGTCAAGCGCTACCCGAAGTCGCCGCGCGCCAACGACGCGAGGGGCGAGCTGAAGACGATCGCCAAGCTCCCCAAGGCCAGCTGCACCAGCTGAGCGATCGGACGTTCATGCGCCGCGCGGGCGTCGTGCTGTTCGTCGTCTCGCTCTCGGTCCTGGCCTGCCGGACCCCGGCGCCGCAACAGACCGCGCCCCGGTCCGGCCCGACGGAGGCGGAGCATCCCGCTGCGCCGTCGCCGGTGCCGGCTGATTGCGGTACGCGACCAGGCGACTGGTGTCCGGCGCCCGCCGGCGATCCATGCGGCGCGCACAAGGACCTCACCAGCTGTCGTGCCGACCCGCGCTGCGGGGGCCGGCCCTACAGCGGCGAGTCGGTCGTCGCGTGCAAGTTCGACGGGCGCGGTTTCGGCGAGAATTGCCCCACCGTCGGTTGCGTCTCGCTGGGTAAACGATGATGTTGTGCGCTCGAGTCACTTGGACGGGCCCGCGGGCGGAGCGAAGCGTTGCTCTGAGACGAGCGGGAGGGACGGCTGTTCGGTCGGCCGCAGCGTAGGCGGCCGCTTGGATCGTTGCGGCCGACGGGATTCCGAGCTTGCTCGCGGAGGACGGCCGAACAGCCGTTCCTCCCGCGCCCGCCGAAGAGTCAGAGCGAGCGGAGCTAGCCCACGATGCAGCGGAACGTCACCGTCACGTTCATGATCGTGCCGGCCGTGACCATGTCGCAGCGCGGGCCGTAGACCTGGATCGCGGTGTGGGCGGCGTTGGTGTAGTCCCACCCGTCGGTGTGCGTGGTGTCGCGCGGGATCGGCATCCCGTCGCCGAAGACGTCGATCAAGTCGACGCTGGTCATCGGGTTGGGCGCGGCGCCGATGTTGAACTGACAGCTCGCGACCTTGCCGAGGATCGTCTGCAGCGCGGCGACCAGCGAGGCGGTGTCGGTCACCTGATAGAACGACGTCGC
>Ga0066903_100001068_pt1 | contig 19231 bp, 12 predicted proteins | sample PanSoiMetaGPlot1_FD_67491 | JGI IMG/M metagenome (GOLD analysis project Ga0066903, IMG submission 67491) | Tropical forest soil microbial communities from Panama analyzed to predict greenhouse gas emissions - Panama Soil - Plot 1 (version 2) | ecosystem: Environmental > Terrestrial > Soil >... | reverse complement strand
GGCGCCGATCCGGACGATGCGCTCAACGCGCTGCACGCTTCGACGCTCGGCGTCCTGCATCGCCTCTGGCAGATGTGCGCGACCGATCCGAGCGGCATCTCTCCCGACCAGTACAACGCCGCGCTGGCCTACATCTCGTGCGTGACGCGCTACTGCGAACTCATGGGCATCCCGCTGCCGCGCCCGTTCGCCGGCGGCTCCGCCGGCGCGACGCGCCGCGATCCCTCCGAGGAAGTGGTGCTGGCGGTGCGCCGGCGCTTCGCCGACCTGCGCCGCACGCTGCTCGACTGCGGCGCCGAGATCGGGGTCGGCTCACGGGTCAACGCCGCGGTCTACCGCATCTGCATCGAGGATCCGTCGATCGATGCGGTGCAGCCGGCCGAGATCGAGAACCTGCGCTATGGGCTCAACGCGGTGGCGCGGTCTCTGCGGTGAGGGAGAGAGCATCCATCTGTTCCAGCTTGAATAGATTGGATGTGTACACGGAGAGATTGTTTGCTAGGAGATGCACGAGTCAACGACGGACACGTGAGGGAACTTTCGGCATGTGGTTCAAGGTTGAGGAGAAGCGTTCTTCGATCGGGCAGAAATATGTCGTGCGCTGTGATTCCGAAATTGCGGGGAGCCGTCTCCGCGAGGAACGGCCCGCGCATGGTGTCGCTGCGGCACGAAAGACGGCTGAATTACTGGCGACAACGCTGAACGTCACGGCGACGGTCTACGGGGCAGATGCAACGGGCGAGTTCGTGTATGGTGTCTATGAGGTTGCAGAGGGAGCGGCCGCAGCAAGCAGCCTGCTCATCAAGCGGCTGTTTGCCGAATCCGCAGCCGCATCCTTGAGTTTCAAGGACCAGCTGCTCGCCGACATTCCCGAGGACACGATCAAGGGATTCGCCTCACTGTCCGCCGCGCTTGGGTATTTCGTCGCCCAGCACAAGCAGGTCAAGCGTACGAATACGCACCAGATCAGTTATTCGGCACTGTTTCGCATCTTCTGCGGCGAAGGCGAACCGAGCACGCTTTCCTTCCCGGCCGACGATGCAACGATTGCAATCCTCACACAAAAGCTGTCGGAGACGCCCGGCTGGAAGTGGCTCAATGAGCTGAGCGGCGCCGGCAACGCAGAGCGGGGAGTCGTCACGCCGCATCTTCGCGTCAACAAGACGACCCTGAATATCGACGGCCAGTTGCAGGTGATCCGCCCACGTACGGTTTTTCGCGGGACGGTCCCGCAGAACAATGCGCTATTCATGCTGATCGTTCAAGGCGGCCATCGGCCCGGCTTTGGCAGCATAGCCGACAGCATCGGTCTGGTGTATCGCGAAGCGGACGAAGCCGCCGTCGTGGCTCTGGTACGTGAGCTGCTGAGGGATTCTAACCCGTTCAAGAACCGTGTCGTCCTTATCAACCGTGATTTGCGCACGGTGCGCTCACGGATTTCCGAACGATCATGGAACGATATCATTCCCCACGAGCAGGTTCGCGCCGAGCTCGACTTCATCGCCGCCTCGATCCGCAATCGGGAAATGCTGAAAGCCGAGGGCTTGACCATCAAACGCGGTCTCCTCCTGTCCGGCCCGCCCGGTGATGGAAAATCGACGGCGATCGAATGCTTTGTCAACGACATTGCAGGCGAAGCGACCATCCTCGTGGTCGAGGCCGTCGAGCACATTCGCGCCGTCTACCACCTCGCTCAGACGCTGGCTCCGGCGGTCGTCATCCTGGAGGACCTCGATCTCATGACCAAGAGCCGACAGAACCCGTATGCATATGCGGCGGGGAAAGACGACGTGACTGGAGAGCTTCTGCAGGTGTTGTCGGGCGGGTCCGCCTACGCCGATATCATCACGATCGCTACCACCAACCACCCAGAGGCTATCGATGAAGCTCTGGCCAAACGCGCCGGGCGCTTCGACGCGCACATCCGGATGGGCCATCCAAGCGACGCCGACAAGCAGCGCATCCTCGATCTCTATCTCAATCAGTTCGGCGTGAACGACGATTTTACACGCCGTCGCCTTCAGCACACCCTGCAGCGCGACTTGGGCCGCTTGCATCTCGTTCCGGCGCACATCGAGGAATTCGTCAAAGCCGGCATCAAGCGCGCGCGACTGGCGCGCCGGCCACCAGAATATCTGGATTTCGAGCCGGGCATCGAGGCCACGAAGTCGATCGCAACTGCGAAGCCGTCGGCCTGAGTCGCATCTGCATCGAGGACCCGCCGATCGATGCGGTGCATGAACCAGGTTGTTTGCCGGAAGATGCACGGAGCGAAACCCCAGCTTCTGATTGTGCTGGATTGCGAAATATCGGCGAGCCGCGGAGATGGGCGGGCCGCGCGCATTCGTCGCGCGCTCGACAGGTTTATACGAAATTTATTTTAACGGAACGTTTGCCATTTCGTGGCCTGATGACGCAAAAGCATCGGAGAAACACGGCCATGAACTTCCGTACATGTATCGGGCTGGCAGCCCCCGGCCTCGCCGCGCTGACCCTCGTTGCGCCTGTCCACGCCGCGGGCAACGCGACAAAGGATGAAGCCATGGCGATGGTCAAGAAGGCCGTCGCCTTCATCAAGGACCAGGGCGCCGAGAAGGCCTACGGCGAAATATCAAACCGCACCGGCCAATTCGTCGATCGCGACCTCTACGTCGTCGTCTATCAGCTCGACGGCAAGGTGCTCGCACACGGCGGCAACGCGAAGTTCGTCGGCAAGGACATGAAGGACGCGCAAGACGTCGACGGAAAGTTCTTCGTCAAGGAGCGCATCGAACTCGCGCAGAAGCAGGCCTCCTTCTGGCAGGACTACAAGTTCGTCAATCCGGTCGAGAAGAAGGTCGAGCCCAAGCAGATGTACTGCGAGCGGCTGGAGAACACCGCGGTCTGTGGCGGCATCTACAAGAACTGATCAACGGCTCGGCGTTCGCCAGGCGACGACGTTGCTCGTGAATGTGGGCACGTGAGGGGGCCTGCGCGGAGGCAAGCAATGTTCACTTGGCTGCGGAATCTCGGATTTTACTGGAAAATCCAGCTCGCACCGGCCTGCCTGATCGTGGCGCTTGTCGCGGTGGGAGGCTATTTCTTGCACACGCTGCGGACCAATCAGCTGACCGCCGAAGCCCTGTTCTCGGGCCCGGTGCGGCAGGCCGAGGCGGTCGCGCAGCTGAACACCGTCGTGTGGGCCGCGAACGCCAACCTCTATCGCGTGGCTGCGATGGCGGCGAACGAGAAGGACCAGAGCGCGTTGGAGAAATTGATCAAGCAGGCGTCGGCCTCGTTGAAGGAGGTCTCTGAGGCGCTCAAGGCGGCGGAGGCCGCCCAGAACGAGGCGAGCGCGACCGAGCGGTTCACCAAGCTGCGGACGGCGGTCGCCGGATATCTGAAGCAGGCGAATGACGCGCTCGACATGGCCGACGGGGATAGCGCATCCGCGCTGGTGTTCATCAAGGGCGCAGAGCGCCATTTTGCCGACATCGCCAAGCTCACGGACGACCTGATCCTCACCAGCAACGATCTTCGCGACCGCGAGATCGCGCGCACCAACATGGCGCTCGAGGCCCAGCGCTCGGCGCTCATCGGCATCCTGATCGGCGTGGCGGTGGTCGGGGTGCTCCTCTCGTTCTTCGTGGGGCGCGACATTTCGCGCCCGGTGGTCGCGATGTGCGCGGCCATGCGCGAGCTCGCTCAGGGACATTTCGATGCGGCGCTGCCCGGGCTCGACCGGCGCGACGAGGTGGGGCAGATGGCCCATGCGGTGGAGGAATTCAAGCTCCAGGCCGTGGCCAAGGCACAGCGCGAAGCATCCGAGCGGGAAGAGAAGAATCGCGAGACCGAGCAGACGCGCAAAGCGGAACTGCAGAAATTTGCCAACGGATTCGAGACTGCGATCGGCAAGATTGTCGAGACGGTTTCCTCCACATCTCAGTCCCTGCAAGGCGCGGCGGATTCTCTCAGCCGGACAGCCGACACGACCCAGAAGCTCGCAACCGTGGTGACGAGCGCCTCGGAAGAGGCTTCCGCCAATGTTCAAAGCGTCTCTGCCTCGGCGGAGGAGCTCGCCTCGTCGGTCACGGAAATCGCCCGACAGGTGCAGGAGTCGAGTCGGATTGCCAGCGAAGCCGTGCAGCAGGCCGGCAAGACCGATACGCGCATCGCCGAGCTGTCGCAGCTCGCGCACCGCGTCGGCGACGTGGTGAAGTTCATAACGGCGATCGCAGATCAGACCAATCTGCTTGCGCTCAATGCAACGATCGAGGCGGCGCGCGCCGGCGAGGCCGGAAGGGGATTTGCGGTGGTCGCGCAGGAGGTCAAGGCACTCGCCGCACAGACCGCCAAGGCGACCGAGGAGATTTCAGGGCAAATCGCCGCCATCCAATCGGCAACACAGGACTCGGTCGGCGCGATCAAGGAAATCGGAACGACCATCGCGCGCATCGCGGAGATCGCGGCCGCGGTCGCCGCCGCGGTCGAGGAGCAGGGCGCCGCAACCCAGGAGATCGCCAGCAACGTCCAGCGGGCCGCGCGCGGCACTTCTCAGGTCGCGGAGAACATCGGCGACGTCAACCGTGGTGCGAGCGAGACCGGCGCCGCCTCGAGCCAGGTCCTGTCGTCCGCGCAGCTGCTGGCGAACGAAAGCAACCATCTCAAAGGCGAGGTGGCAAGATTCCTTCGGACCGTTCGGGCGGCCTGAGCACGGCAAATCCTGTCAATCTCGCGCTTCGCCACCGATTCCGAACCTCTCGCCAACCTTCGGCTTGGCGCCATGACCGGAATGGCGCCTTCCACAATGTGGACCATTGATGTAGCCTGATTGGCGAGCTGCCAGCGGACATGCCGCAAAACCGCGAATTGAAAGGCGAGGCGGCGATGGCGAACCTTCCCAACAGCCGACGAGTGCGACACCATTAGCGCTCGCGTCCAGGTCATGTCGCAGTTTGACCTGCTGGAAGCTGCTGTAGAGGCCGCGTTGTCGCTGCTAGGCGGCTTCGACGAGATATCGCGCGGCGCTCATGCGGCGCATCTCCTTGTCAATGGGCCTGTGGTCCGCCAAGCATGAAGCCGTATCTGATCAACACCGGTTGAAAGGGCGCAATGGAGATTTCCGGATACGCGCTCGACCCCCTTACGGAGGACGACGATCTGGCGCTCTATCGGGGTCGGCGGCCGGGCGATTCCACCTCGATCCTGGTGCTCACACCTACCAACGAGTCTCCAAAACCCGCCATTCTGAATCGCCTGGACCGCGAATATTCGTTGGCATCCGAGCTCCATCCGGAGTGGGCGGTTCGGCCGCTGGCGCTGGAGCGGCGCGAGGGCCGGACGGTGCTCCTGCTCGAGGATCCGGGCGGCGAGCCGCTTCGTCGAGCGCTCGGGCAACCGCTCGAACTCGGGCGATTTCTGCGCCTCGCCGTCAATCTGGCTACCGCGCTGGGACGAGCACACCGGCACGGCCTCATCCACAAAGACCTCAAGCCGGAGAACCTGCTCGTCGACGCGGCGGATCGCATCCGGCTGATGGGATTCGGAATAGCGTCGCGTCTGCCGCGGGAACGCCAGGCGTTCGCGCCACCCGAGGTGATCGAGGGCGCGCTGCCGTACATGGCGCCCGAGCAAACCGGCCGCATGAACAGGTCGATCGATATCCGAAGCGATCTCTATTCGCTCGGCGTGACATTGTATGAGATGCTCTCTGCCGCTCTCCCGTTCGCTGCCGCCGATGCGTCGGAATGGGTCCACTGCCACATCGCACGGCCGCCAATACCGTTGAGCGAGCGCCTGAGCGATGTCCCGCCGACGGTCGACGCTATCATCCTCAAGCTTCTCGCGAAGAGTCCCGAGGCACGCTACCAGACCACGTCAGGCGTCGTCGCCGACCTGAGGCGCTGCCTTGCTGGCTGGGAGGCGCGGGGAAGGATCGATTTCTTTCCCATCGGCACGGAGGACGCATCCGAACAGCTGATGGTCCCGGAAGGTCTTTATGGGCGCGCGCGCGAGGTTGACGCTCTTCTCGCCGCCTTCGAGCGCGTCGTCAGCCGTGGTACCTCGGAGCTGGTGCTGGTGTCCGGCCAGTCGGGCATCGGAAAATCTGCCGCGGTGAAGGAGCTGCACAAGGCACTCGCCCCGCGCCCTGTGTTTTTCGGCTCCGGCAAGCACGACCAAGACAAACGGGGCATGCCGTATGCGACCCTGGTCCAGGCGTTCCAGGATCTGCTTCGCCAGATCTTCGGCAAGGGCCAGATCGAAGTGCAGCAATGGGGATCAGCATTGCAGGAGGCGGTCGGCGCCAACGGCCAGCTCATCGTGAACCTCATCCCGGAGCTCGAGCTGATCATCGGCAAGCAGCCGCCCGTCGCCGAGATTCCACCGCATGACGGAGAAACCCGTTTCCAGATGACATTGCAGCGGCTGCTTGCGGCGTTTGCCCGGCCCGAGCACCCGCTCGTGCTGGTCCTGGACGACTTGCAATGGCTTGATGAGGCGACCCTCAACCTGCTGCGGCTCTGGTTCACGGGATCCGACGTCAAGTACGTCCTGTTGTGCGGCGCCTATCGCAGCGACGAGATCGGTCCTTTGCATCCGCTGACCCGGACTCTTGCGGCCATTCGCGATGCCGGAACGCACGTGCAGGAGATCATGCTTGCGGCCCTGACGCTCGACAGCATCGAGCAGCTCGTGGCGGATGCCCTGCGCACCGAGCGGGAGCGGGTGCAAGCGTTCGCGGGATTCGTGCATCAAAGGACCGGCGGAAACCCTCTCTTTGCCGTCCAGCTCATCACCGCGTTGTCGGAAACAGGGCGCCTGGTGTTCAACGACGAGGAATTCGACGAACGAACGTTCGAGCAGCACCTCGACAGTGACCCCGGCCTTGCGGTCGCGGCCTGCTCGTATTGGATCCGCAAGCTGCAGGCGCGAGTCCTGGCAAACGACCAGGGTGGCGCCGTCGCGGCGGCGACCAAGGCGGAGCGCCTTCTGTGGGCGTCTTCACCCGCCTCGCCCGAGGCCACGCTCCCCTTGAGGCTCGCGCATGGGCTCGAGCTGGCCGAATATCATTTCTGGGCGGCACTCGCGCATGCCGGGGTGGCCCAGGATGCGACGGTCCCGGCCCGGAGGTCTGACGGCCTTGATCAATTGCGTGCTCATCACAAGGCGCTCGTCGCCTGGACCGACAACAGCCCGCGGACCTTTGCCGACCGGGCCGCACTCGTCGCGGCGGAACTGGCGCGCCTCGAAGGGCGGGAGCTGGACGCAGAGCGACACTACGAGCAGGCAATTCGCTCGGCCCGCGAGCAGGGCTTCGTCGACAACGAGGCCCTCGCGCACGAGCTCGCCGCTCGATTCCATCGGGCGCGCGGGCTCGGGACGATCGCCGATGCCTATCTGCGCAACGCGCGCGCCTGCTATCGGCGCTGGGGCGCGTTCGGCAAGCTCAAGCAGCTGGATGCGCTGCATCCGCACGCGGGCGAGGAGCAGGCTTCGCCGTTGCACGGCGGGCTCGCGCCGCTCGCCGAGCTCGATATCGGAACGGTGCTCAGGGCATCGCAGGCCATGTCCGGCGAGATCGTCATCGACCGGCTGATCGAGATCCTCATGACGATCGCCCTCGAGCACGCGGGCGCCAGCCGCGGCACGCTCGTTCTCCGCCGGGAGGACGTGCTGCGCATCGAAGCCGAAGCCGAGGCCGGTCCACGATCGGTTGCCGTCCGGCTCGTCCAGCGAACCGTCACCCCGCAGGATGTGCCCGATGGGCTGCTGCGCACGGCGATGCGCACGCGGCGCAACGTCATCGTCGACGACGCGCAGCGCGCAAATCCGTTCGCGCAGGATCGGTATTTTCAGCGGCGTCAGCCAAGGTCGGTCCTCTGTCTGCCGCTCGTCACGCAGGCGCAGATGCTCGGCATCCTCTATCTCGAGAATGATCTGGCGCCCGGAACGTTCACCGCGCAGCGGACGGCCCTGCTGGAGGTGCTGGCGGCCCAGGCGGCGATCTCGCTCGACGTGGCCCGCTTGTACCGCGATGTCGAGCAGCGCGAGGCCAGGATCCGCCGCCTGGTCGATGCCAACATCGTCGGCATCTTCATCTGGGAGTTCGGCGGCGGGATTCGCGAAGCCAACGACGCCTTTCTTCGCATGATCGGCTGGGAGCGCGAGGATCTCGTCGCCGGTCGCCTGCACTGGACCCGCCTCACTCCGCCGGAATGGCGCGACCGCTCGGCCCAGGCGATCGAAGAGCTGAAGATGACCGGCATCATGCAGCCGTACGAGAAGGAGTACATCCGCAAGGACCGCAGCCGCGTCCCGGTGATGATCGGGTCGGCGAGCTTCGAGGATGGCAGCAAACAGGGCGTCTCGTTCGTGCTCGATCTGACGGAACGCAAGCGCGCCGAGGGCCTGAACGCGCAGGTCTTCGAAAGCGCGCCCGACGGCATCTGCATCGTCGGCAGGGACTACCGATACCGTCGCGCCAACCCGGTTTACGCGAGACGGTGGGGCACGCCTGCCGAGCGAATCGTCGGGATGCATGTTGCCGAGGTCCTTGGAGCGGACGTGTTCGAGCGAATCCTGAAGCCGCGCCTGGATCGCTGTTTTGCCAGAGAGGAGGTTGCCTTCGAGTGGGTGGCCGAAGCGCGGGGAGGGCTGTTCATTGCCGTGAGCTACTCGCCGCTGCGATCGGGATCCTCGGACGTCGAGGCCGCGCTCGTGATCCAGCGCGACATCACCGAGTACATGCGGGCCTCCGAATCGCTGCGCGAAGCGCAGGCCGAGCTGGCGCACGTCAATCGGGTGACGACGATGGGCGAGCTGGGCGCCTCGATCGCTCATGAGGTGAACCAGCCGATCACCGGCGTGCTCACCAGCGCCCAGACCGCCCGGCACTTGCTTGCGCGCGGAGAGGCCGGACAAGAAGGGGCACGACGGGCGATCGAGCGCATCATCAGGGACGCCGCCCGGGCAGGAGACGTCATCGGCAGGATCCGCGATCTCGTCAAGAAGGCGCCGCCGCGACGGGACAGATTCGACCTCAATGGCGCGATCCGCGACGTCATCGAGCTCAGCCGCGGAGGCGGTGAAGAATCGCGTGGCCGTGTCGGCCCGCCTCGAACCGGGCTTGCCCCTCGTCGCAGGAGACAGGGTCCAGCTGCAGCAGGTGATCCTGAACCTCACCGTCAATGCCGTCGAAGCCATGAGCGGTATCAGCGAGGGCCCGCGGGAATTGCTCATTACGTCGGCCAACGCCAGGGAGAATATGATTCTGGTTACGGTCCAGGACTCGGGGCCGGGGCTGGACCGCGAAAATCCCAATCGTGTCTTTCAAGCGTTCTATACGACGAAGCCGACCGGTCTCGGCATGGGTCTATCCATATGCCGTTCGATCATCGAGGCGCACAGCGGACGGCTATGGGCAAGCGCGAACGTGCCGCGCGGCGCCGTCTTCCATTTCACCCTTCCTGGCCCGGGCATGAGGTCTCCAAACTAAGTCAAGCGAACCCCGGCCTTGAAATCGATCGGCATTCGGCGTCGGATGCAGGTTGGCTCGATGCGTCGCAGCCGGCAGGAGGAGCGCAGTGGCAGGCTCACGTTGGCTTACCGCGGTCGTTTGCGCCTGGCTGTCCGTTGCGGCCATCGGCAGCGCGCATGCGCAATGCCTCGCATCGAATGTCCGCCACAAGCCCGTGATGCACACGGAGGGTCCGTTGCTGCGGACCGGGACGGATGCTCCGGTCTGGAAGCGGGTCTCGATCGGGACCTATCGCGAAGAGCTGGCGCTGCGGAATGCGCTCGACCGGGCCGGTTGCGCGCAGGGAGATCTCGCGGAGCAGATCCTGGCGCGGTCGTCGTTCCAGGTGAGTGCGCAAAAGGCCGCGTTGGACCTAGTGGTGCTCTCGGGCCGGAATCTGGGCGTCCTCGGGGAGACGGCGCGCCTCGCGGACATCTACGCGCGCGCCCGGGCGTTCGGCTTCAGGCTCGCGCCGGCCGAGGTCGGCCCGCAGCTGCGGCTCCAGTATTTCGATCAGCCGGTCGGGGAAGTCTTGCACGTCGGCATGGATCCCCTCACGACATGGACCGGTCGGCCGGTGATTTTCGTGGTCGCCAATGGCGCCGAGGGCTTGATGCTGATCGGGCAGGACGTCGCCGCCGGGGACGTTCCTTCATCGATTCGATTTCTGTTCGTTCGGCCGACGGAGCTGGCGGCCGGCGTGTGCCCGGCCTGCGCGGCGGTGACCCGAGAGGCAGCGCCGCAGTGAGCTGCGTACGACAGAATGCCGGATTCTGACCACACGGGCTGGCCACCTATGAAGATCGCACGCTTCTCGACATTCGGGCCCCCCGACGCGGTCATCGAATGCGTCGAGGTCGCGGATCCGTCCGCGCCGGAGGCCGACGAGGTCGCCCTCGAGGTCCTCGCGTTCCCGATCAACCCGGCCGACCTCCTGACCCTCGAGGGGCTCTATGCGCAACGCCCGGCGCTGCCGGCCTGCCCGGGCGCCGAGTGCGTGGCGCGCGTGGCTGCGGTGGGCGGCGCGGTCGACGACCTGCGCGTCGGCGACCTGGCGATCCCGCTCGACCGCGAGAACTGGGTTCAGCGCAAGGTCGCCAAGGCGAGCCGGGTGATCAAGGCTCCGGCCGGGGTCGATCCGCTCCAACTCGCCATGCTCAAGGTGAACCCGCCGACCGCCTGGCTGATGATGACCAAGTACGTGAACCTCGCGCCGGGCGAATGGTTGCTGCAGACCGCCGCCAATTCCGGCGTGGGGCATTGCCTCATCCAGCTGGCCAAGGCCGAGGGGCTGAGGACGATCAACATCGTCCGCCGCGACGGGCTGGCCGCCGAGCTCCTGGAGCTCGGCGGCGACGTGGTGCTGGTTGACGGCCCCGATCTCGCCCAGCGCATCACCGCGGCGACCGGCGGCGCGCGCATCCGCCTCGCCATCGATGCGGTCGGCGGCAGCCAGATCGTACGGTTCGGCGACGCGCTCGCCGACGAGGCGGTCGTGCTCAATTATGGACGGCTGTCCGGCGAGAACCCGCAGCTCAGCGGCCATCAATGCGTATTCAAGCGGCTCATGCTGACCGGTTTCTGGCTGGTGCCGTGGCTGCAGAAGCTCTCGCGTCCGGAGGTCGTCGCGCTCTATGCCGGCCTCGCCCGGCGGATGGCCGAAGGCACCCTGCGGATCGCGGTCGAGAAGACGTTCCCGCTCGAGGAGATCAGGCGGGCGGTCGCGCTCTCCAATGCCTACCGGCGCGGCGGCAAGGTGCTGGTGACTCCGAACGGACCCGTCCGCTGACGAGCGAATTTGCCATGGAACCTTTTCGCTCCTCGGGAATTGACCAGTATGCCCCAAAAATCCGACAGTGCTGCCCGTGCGCGGGCAGAAGCCTTGTTCAAACGCCGACAGGAGCAGGCGGCCGACGCGCCGATTGCAATGGCCGAGTATCGCGCTGCCGAGCGAGCCAAATACGAGCGAATGCGGGAACTGCGAGAACTGCGGCTCGCCCGCGATGCTCGACTGGCACGCGAGGGCGCGCCGGCGCGGCCGACCGGCCTCGGCTCACCCCGGACAGGTCCCCGCACGTGACCCGGAAATGGCCGCGCGTGCGCGCCTGGATGCGGCCCGACAGCTGCGTCCAAGTCATTCTTGAACATCGGGCGAGCTGCAGTTGTGCGGCAGGATGAAGGCCGCGCGTTGTAGTTTCGCCAGAGGATGAGCCGCATCCCCGTTGCGCCGTAGGACTCAGTCCGCCGCGCATGTCCCTGGGGATGCAGTCTTTTCGAAAACCGACCCGCAGCTCAGTCGCATTAGATTAATCGAAGTAGCGGGCGCGGGTGGCTGATCAGGCTCAATCGTGTTCGGAGCCTCGGCTTCGCGACGATCCCGACGCTGGTGGTGGCACCGGCGGCGGGAAGTCGGTGCTGAAGAAAGTGGACGCCGTCGTCGCGTGCCGGCGACCTGATCTTCCGGCCTGCTCCCCGGATTTGCGCATCCGCGTGCGGTATCATGAAGCCTGGATCGGTATACGAGGATTGAATGGCCCGCTCATGGCACTCGTGGACGCGGTATCGATCGCCAACGTCGCCAAATTTTGTCCCTGCTCTTGCTCTCCTCGTGCCTTTCCTCAGTCACATCGCTGTGGCGTGCTCCGCGCTGTGTGAGAACAGGCGAGGGGAGGTAAGAAATGACTGCCACGGTTCAACGCGTGCCAACCGATTTCTGGGACAAGTGGGATTCGACGCGGGCGGCGGATGGGCGGCCTCACCCGGTCGAGTTGATGGAGGGACTGCCGCCGCGCCGCCAGCGCCCCCGCGGCCGGCGCGCGTTGCGTGCGTTCCTGCGCTTCATGATCACGCTCGGCATTGGCGTCGGCGGCACGTTGGCGTGGCAAGCCTACGGCGACGAGGCCAGGCAATTGATGGCCGCGGCCTATCCGGAGCAGCTCGGCTGGATCGCGCCGTCGGCGGCAACGACCGCACTCGCCACGCCGACCGCTTCGGCGCCGCTCGCGTCCGCCGCGCCGGCTGCGCCGCCGGCCGATCAGCAGCAGCTCAATGCGCTGTCGCTCAACGTTGCTGCCGTGCGGCAGAGTGTGGAGCAGCTCGTCACGCAAGTCGCCGTCAGCCAGCAACAGATGAGCGGGGACATCGCGCGGCTGCAGGCGTCGGAGCAGGACATCCTCAACAGGATTTCGGCGCCGCCGCCGCGGCCGGCACCCGTTGCGGCGCGCAAGCCCACGGCGCCGCCGGTGGCAGTCGCCGCGCCACCACCGCAGCCGGCGCCTGCCGCTCAACCGCGGTGAGCATCATCCGCATCGGCACGCCGGCGGGTGTGCCGGCGTCCGCTTCAACGCCCCTTGAAGTGATCCGCGATCCCGTTCAGCCGTTCGACGGGGCCGGTTGAACGGGGCGGCGCGAGCGCGGTCGTGATGTCCCCACATGGCGTCGCGCCTTTCGGCCACATGAAACCGGTCCTGTTGTCCAGTTCGAACTGCTCGCAGCGTCCTTGGTGATCGGGGGCCAGTTGAACCGTGCCGCGATATCTCTCGGCGGGGTCGGACGTCTTTGGCGTGAGGAATTCGCGACCGATCAGCCACGCGGTGCTGAGCATTGCGATGAAGATGGCCGAAATGGCAGCGATGCGGGGGGCGGACTGGCCGGTTCTCCCTCGAGCACCGCGTTGATGAACAGCCGTATCCACAGGCGGATGTCTCGTTGCAGAGCGCAGCTCCGGCTGCAACGTTACCCGGCGAATGGCTAACATCCAGTTTCCACCGCGCCGCCAAGAGCTCGCCCCGGCCTACTTCCGGCCGCGCACCAAGACCCGCTGCGGGGATCTGACCGTCCCGGCGACTGCAGCATTTGACGAAAATTGGATAAGGTTCCGCCCGGGCGAGAAGCATGGAGCCGATGATGAAGCGTCTCGTGATCGTTGTGCTAGCGGTTGCTGGAATTTTCACCATCACGGCACCGACGCACGCGCAGGATTATCCGAGCCGGACCGTCACCATCGTGGTGCCGTTTCCGGCCGGCGGCCCGACCGACGAGCTCGCGCGGCTGGTCGGCAACGGCCTGTCGAACAGGTTCGGCCAGAACTTCATCGTCCAGAACCTGCCGGGCGGCGGCGCCAACATCGGCAGCAATCACGTCGCGCACGCGGCGCCCGACGGCTACACGCTGCTGCTGCACAACCTGGCGATCGCCGCGAACGTGACGCTCTACAAGGACCAGGCCCTCGGCTTCGACAGCCAGAAGGATCTGCGGCCGGTCATGTTCCTCAACCGCAATCCGCTGCTGCTCGCCGGACGCACGAGCCTCGAGCCGAACAATCTCGCCGAGCTCGTCGCCTGGATGAAGACGCATCGGATCAAGTTCGCGATCCCGGGATATGGAACCACCGGGCATCTTGCGACCGTGCTGTTTGGCCAGCAGGCCAAGCTCGAGTTCGACCTCATTCCCTATCGCGGCGGCGCCCCGATCGTGACGGATCTGCTCGGCGATCACGTCGACCTCTTCTTCGGCACGCCGCAGCAACTGGTCCCGCAGATCCAGGCCGGCAAGCTGAAGGCGTTCGGCTTCACAACGACGGACAAGTCGGCGCAGCTGCCGAACGCCGACAGCTTCGCCAGGATGTTCGGGCCGAAACTGGAAATCTACTATTGGCAGGCCCTCTTCGCGCCGAGCGGCACGCCGGACGCGGTCGTCAACAAGCTCAACGCGGCCCTGCAGGACGTCGTAGCCGATCCGGCGATCCTCAAGATCTGGGCCGGTGAAGGCGTCGCCGCCTTTCCCAAGGAGGAACGCTCGCCCGAAGCGGGGCGCGAGCTGATGAAAAGCGAGATCGCGCGGTGGGCGCAGGTGATCCGCGACAACAACATCAGGTTGGAGAAGTAAACGCGCAGGCGGGCCGGCGGCTGCGTAGAAGATCGCGCAAGCCGCGACGGCAGCGCGGTCAGGTGTCCCGCAGCAGCTGCGAGTAGGTCGACCTTCGCGTCGCCCCCTCGTGGCGGGCGGCGAGCAGCCTGCTTTTCCGGCGCGCCTTGACGCGGGTCGCGTCGACCAGATGCTGCATCTCGGCGGGATCGCCTTTCACGGCAAGCTCGCGAAACAGGTTCTCCCATATGCCGCGCCGAGCCCAGCGCACGAAGCGATTGTAGATGCGCGCGTGTGGCCCGTAGTCGGTGGGACAATTCGACCAGCGGCAGCCGGTTTTCAGGACATGCACGATCCCGCTGATGACGCAGCGATCGTCCTGGCGCTTGATGCCGCGCACGTCGGTCGGCAACAGCGGCTGGATCCGCTGCCATTGTTCATCGGTCAGCCAGAACAGGTCCCCGCTCATTACCCCCCATCCTTTCCCCCCGCGACCCGATTGCGTGCGCGCGGCTTACGTCGCGCGCCGCCTCGGTTGTTCATTCATTGCGCGCCAATTGCTCGAGCCGTCGCGCCGCCTCGCCGGAGCCGAGTTTCTGCGCCGTCTCGTACCAGCGGCGTGCTTCCTCCACGTCCGGCACGACACCGCGCACGCCCATCTTCGCGAGCACCTTCGGATCGTAGGTCTGCCCGAGCGCGAGCGCGGCCGCCGCTGCTCCCGCCTCGGCAGCGCGCCGCAGCACGATCCGGGCGGTTGCGAGATCGCCGGCGGCGACGAAATCCTGCCCCTGCTTCAGCATGAGCTCGATCTCGTCCGTATTGCGTGCCGGCAGCTGCGGCGGGGCAGGCTGCGGCGCAGCCGCTGGGGCTGGCGGCGCAAGCGCGAGCGTCGTTGCCGGGGCGCTCGGCGCGGGCGCCGCATTCGGGCGCGGTTGCTCCGGTGCGAGCGCCAAGCTCTGCCCGCGCGGCGCTGTGGGGACGCTCGGTGTGGGCGCCGCATTCGGGCGCGGTTGCTCCGGTGCGAGTGCCAGGCTGGGCCCGCGCGGCGGCTCGGTGGCGCCGCTGTCCTGCGCCGCGTCCGGCCAGCGCACGACGCGGGTCAAAGGCACGGACCGGGGCGCCCGCGCGGATGCGGGCGCCTGAGACTTCGGCTCGATCGGCCGCAGGCTGGGCGGCTGCGGTGCCGGTAGCGGCGCCGGCTGGGCGATCGGAGCGTTGGGTGCGACGACGTTCGCGGGCTGGGCGTCCTGCCGTTCCAGTGGCAGCGGCGACAGGGACTTCGAGGTCGAAGTCATGGTGTACTGGAGTTCGGGTTTCGGCTGGACGGCGCGCGGCGCCGATGCGAGCGGATTGCCGAACGCGACGTAGTAGGCGAGGGGCGCCGCGAACAGGGAGGCTATTCCCACGGCAATCATTGGGCCGAGAAAGCCTATGCCCTCCCGTGCGCCTTGCGACGGCTCGTAGTTGGCATGCAGAAAGCGCGGCAGGCGCGTGCCATCGATATAGACATCGCGGTCATCCGCATCGGTCGAATGGACGCCACGTGTCGCCGGTCGGAGTTGCGGCGCGGGCGGCAGTTTTGGCGCGGCCGCGCCGTCCTCGGGCCGGAGCGACCGCAGGGTTGCGGCGAGCCGCTCGAGATGCTCGTCGTATGGGTCGAGATGTCGGTCTCGATCGTGCGCCTCGTGCTGTCCTTCGGAGTCCTCCTGGTATTCCTCTTCGTCCTCTTGGTATTGCTCTTCGTCCTCTTGATATCGCTGTTCGTGTTGCTCGTCTTGCGCCTTGTCGCTTGCTGTCGAGCCCAACTGGCGATCGTGTGCGTCAACACGATGGTCCGGTTCATCGTTCCACCCGAGGGGGGGCGCATCATCGGTTCGCTCCCACTCGTTTTCCTCCGCGCGTTCGTGCGGGCCCTGCGGCACCAACGAGGATCCCTCGTCCTTGCCATGGCGTGTTGGCGCGGGCGGATCCTCGTCCAGATCTCTCGGCAGATGTTGCGTTGGCTCGGTGTCGGGGCCGTCCGTTGCGGCGTCGCTGTCCCATTGGTCGCGCGCCCACTTGGGCGCGTAGTCGAACGCGCTGGCCGGGCGACTCGGCCGCCCCGTAGGAGTACTCACGACATGTCTCCCTGCTTAACGCACACCCTGCACGAACCGCGGTGCATCGCCGCGGGACTTCTGTGGATTTGTGAAGATGGCCGCCGAAGAGGCGGCCATGGTCGTCGTTGATTGAGCTAGCGAGCGGGCTGCGCCGGATGTTGGCGCTGCCACTCCATGAACTGACGAAACAACGCGTCGCGTTGCTGCGCGTTGAGACTTGCGCCGCCGTTAGCCGCAAGGAAGCTCGCGAAATCGTTGCTGCTCGCCTGCGCGTGCGCCGCTGGTTCGGCTGGGGTCTGCGCCGCGAGCTGCTCGAGCATCTCGCTCGCGACGCTGAACCGCGTCCACCCCGGCACCGTGGCCGCCAGGTTGACGTCGCGCCATTTCGGATGCCGCGGCGGCTGGCGGAACTTGTCCCAGTGGGTGAACAGCGCCTGGACGAAGCGCTGGACCTTGACGTACCGGTCGCTGCCCTTCTGCCAGTTGAACGCCGCGAGCACGGCCGGGACCGCGATCGTGTCGACGCGGTCGCCCTCGGTCACCAGCGTCGGATAGTCCTTCTTGGTCAGCTCGCCGACCGTGTAGTAGTCGGCGAACGTCTTGGAGAACGGGATCGCGACGAGATGCAGGCCCGAATTCGCCGGGATCTTCTCGAAGAAATCGATCGGCTTGCCGATCACCCGCACGAGCGCCGAGATCTCGCCCGACTTGAGCTTCTGCATCGCGGTCGGATTGTCGAACAGCACCTGCTCGACCTGAACGCCGAGCCGCTGGAACACGATCGACCCGGTCAGGCTCGACGCGCTGCCGGCCGGACCGAAATTGACCTTCTTGCCGCGCAGATCCTGGATGCTCTTGATCTCGTCGCGCGCCAGCAGGTGCACCTCCGAGACCGGAAGCCGGATGATGTACTGCACCCGCTTCTCCAGGTTCGGGATCTTGCGCTGCGTGCGGAAGTACTCGAACACGTCCGACTGCGTGATCGCCACGTCGACGCCGCGCAGATAGAGCAGGTCGTCGAGATTCGAAGCCGCCCCGTAGGTGACGATCGGCAGGACGCGCAGCTTGTCGCCGTCGTCGAGCACCTGCGCGAGTTCGTCGGCGAACTTCATGTAGGTGCCCGAGAGGAGCCCGCCGGCAACGCCGACCACGGCGTTGTTCTTGCGCTCCCGCACGGAATATTCGTTGCCACTCGGCTCAAGCGATTTTGGAATCGCTTGAGCCCGAGCAGCAGACATGAACGCGAATTGCGGAAAGTCTTTCCCCGCGAGTCGCGCGCCGATCAACGCCAGACAGATGCCGGCGCATACCAAAAGGGTACGCATTACATCCCCCTTTTTCCCATCCACGTTTATGGTTTTAAAGAATTTGGGAAGAATTGTGGTTTTTGAATCTGTCGCGAGCAAAAAAGTTCTCGTCGATCGCTCGCCACCGAACAGAAATGTCGTTGCACTAGCGCGCGACGGCGCAAGACGCAACGAGTGTCCATCCCCACAACTACAATTATACGCCTCGCAGAGGTGCCTGGATCACTTCGCGGCGTCAAGGCCGCACGCGCAATCGCGGAGTCGCGCGTGGTGCCGGAGCGTCATCATACCGGAATCGGCCGAATCCTGAATTGCGCGTCAGAGAAAAAGTATGAATGCACCGCTCGGGCGACTGAATTCCGCATCGTCGCGTTCTTCGCCTTTGAAAAGTCGTGTTTGCCACCGTCTTTCGTCTTGCCACGAGAAAGCGAAAAGCGCGCGCACGAGACGCACGGGGCGCGCATGCCGGCGAGCGGAGTCGGGAAGCTTCTCAGGTAGAATGGGAGTGGAACGTACCTGCTTCCCCCCGGCGCGAGGACCAGGATCGCGGCCGCGGCCGAAGATGCGGCATGACACGGTGAGAGCAGCGTGATGAGCAACGACCAGACGGTGGACGCACCGGCACGCCGTAGCGATCCTGCGGCGCCACCGCGGCGTACCGCCGCCAGCCGACCCCTGCGCGTCGCCACGATCGGCATGGGGTGGTGGTCGGACGTGCTCGCGGACGCGGTTCTGCGCTCGCGCAAGATCGAGATCGCGGCATGCTTCACCCGCTCGGAGGACAAGCGCCGCGCCTTCGCGGCGAAATATCGCTGCCGCGCGGCGGCGAGCTACGAGGAGATCCTCCGCGATCCCGGGATCGAGGCGATCATCAACACGACGCCGAACGACGTACATCTCGAAACCACGCGCGCGGCGGCCGCGGCCGGCAAGCACGTGTTTCTCGACAAGCCGATCGCCAACACGGTGGCGGAGGCGCGCGCGATCACCGAAGCCTGCCGCAAGGCCGGAGTCGTGCTGGCGCTCGGCTATCAGCGGCGGCGCGAGAGCCAGTTCCGCTGGATCAGACGGCAGATCGACCAGGGTGCACTCGGCAGGCTGGTGAACGCCGAGGCGAACATCAGCCGCGACCGACTCGGCAAGATCGACCTCGGCTCGTGGCGCTACACCGCCGCCGGCATGCCGGGCGGTGTCATGCTGCAGATCGGGATCCACTACACCGACGTGCTTGAATATCTCATGGGTCCGATCCGGGCCGTGAGCGGACGTTCCGCGCGGCTGGTGTTGCCGGGCGACAACCCCGACGTGGCGAGCCTGATCCTCGAGCATGAGAGCGGCGCGTTGTCGACGCTCAATGCGAGCTACGCCTCGGCATCCGAATTCTACCTCATGAACGTCTACGGCAAGGATGCGACGGTGTTCTACGACCAGCACGGCGGTATGCGCATGCTCAAGCGCGGCGG
>Ga0066903_100001067_pt1 | contig 19233 bp, 20 predicted proteins | sample PanSoiMetaGPlot1_FD_67491 | JGI IMG/M metagenome (GOLD analysis project Ga0066903, IMG submission 67491) | Tropical forest soil microbial communities from Panama analyzed to predict greenhouse gas emissions - Panama Soil - Plot 1 (version 2) | ecosystem: Environmental > Terrestrial > Soil >... | reverse complement strand
ACTGTCCCACACCGTTGTGGCTCGACTTTGCGCGCGCGACGTTTTCGTCCGCGCGCTCGACGTGGGTCTCGCCCGGACCTTTTCGCAAGAATCGCAGAATCAGGCCTGAAGTCCGCGATCCGCGTCGGTGGCCGCTGGTGGGCGCGTGTTGGTGCTGCTCTTGCTGAAGGGAGGGCAGGAGGTCAGCACTCATGAGACACATCACACGGTTCTTCACGGCCGCGATCGCGGCACTCGCAGTGTCGGCGCCAGCGCTGCACGCGACGAACAATCCAGCACGCACAACCTACGTGACGTTCAGCGGCCCGGTGGCGCTTCCGGGCGTCTCGCTGTCGCCGGGCTCTTACGTGTTCGAGCTCGCGAGCCCGTCGGGCGATCAGAGCATCGTCCGCGTGTCGAGCCGCGACAGGTCGCGCCTGTACCTGATGACGTACACGCGCATCGTCACTCGGCCGGCGTCGCTTGCGTCGGGACAGCTGATTGCGTTCGGTGAGACGACGCCGGGCGAGCCGTCGGCGGTGGTGGCCTGGTATCCCGAGGGCGATGCCACGGGCCGGCAGTTCATCTATCGGCGATAGCACGACCGCCGCATACGCGAGTTTCCAAGACGCCTGACCCCGTTGTATCGTGGAGGCGTTTTCTGGAGGCTCTCGTATGACGAGGTCTTTCGCGCGCGTAGCCGTCTGCGCCGCATCCCTGACGCTGGCGATGGGCCCACGGCTGCTGGCCCACCATTCGTTCGCCGCCGAGTTCGACGACACCAAGCCGGTCAAGATGACCGGGACGCTTACCAAGGTGGAGTGGGCCAACCCGCACATCTGGTTCTACGTCGACGTGAAGAACCCCGACGGCACGGTGACCAACTGGGGGTTCTCGGGCGGCGCGCCGGGTCAGCTGATGCGGCGCGGCATCACCAAGGACATGCTCAAGCTCGGGTCCACGGTGAGCGTCGAGGGCTTCCGCGCCAAGGATGGATCGAACAACGCGTCCGGCGGCCGCGTCACGTATCCGGATGGACGTAACGTATTCACCGCCGGCGCGCAGGACCGCGTGCCGGGCGAGCCCAAACAGTAGGAGGCGACATGAGGACACTGCCTGCCTCCCTGTCGACCTGGCGCGCGCGCGCGATCGCCGTGGCGGCGATCCTCGTGCCGGTGTGCGGGATCTGGGTGTACGCGCAGAACGCCGGAACGCCCGCGGCGACGGCCGTTCCGCGCACGGCCGACGGCAAGCCCGATTTCACCGGCACGTTCCAGTGGCCGACCTACCTCGCCGGTGACGAGCGAGGCCGGTCGTCGGCCACCGTCTTCGATCGGAAGAAGTTCGCGCCGTTCAAGCCGGGCGGCGAGGCGCAGTTTCTCGAGCCGCGCACGGGCGACCCGCGCCACGACGAGCCGCGCGACTACTGCATGCCGGCCGGGTTCCCTGGCGGCATGCTCTCGGCCAACGCGATGCAGTTCTTCCAGACGAAGAACTATCTCGTGATGGTGCACGAATTCCAGCGCATGTCGCGCGTCATCCCGCTCGACGGCCGCCCGCACCGCAAAGGCCTGGAGCCGATGTTCTACGGCGACCCGGTCGGCCATTGGGAAGGCGACACGCTGGTCATCGAGACGACCAACTTCAACCGCTGGGCGCTCGACGACTACTACTACACGAACCAGAAGGAATACCGGATGCACAGCGACGCGCTGCGCACCATCGAGAAGATCCGGTGGAAGAATCGCTCGGCGCTGTCCTACGAGCTCACGATCGACGATCCGAAGATCTTCGAGCGGCCGTGGTCGCAGGAGTTCGAGATCGTCGCCAAGCCGGACTGGGACGGCACGGGCCTCTTCGAGTACGTGTGCGAAGAGAACAACCGCTGCCCCGGAGGACACTGCAAGTAGGCGCGTACAGGCCCCCGCAGGTCGGCTAAAATACGCATTGCCAGCGCCTCCGGGGGGCCCATGAGATCGTGTCGTGACCTTCGGCACGGCGTGCTCGTCAGTGTCTTCCTGCTGATCGCCGGCCGCAGCCAGGCGCAAAGCGGCGAGGGGTTCCTGTTCGCGGCGCCGCACGGTTCGGTTTCCATCCGTGGCGGCTTCGATCGCGCCATCGCCGGCAGCGATCTCTTCACGTTCACGACGAAACAGCTGACGATCGATCGCGGCGACTTCAGCGCCCCGACATTCCAGATCGACGTCGACGTCGCGATTGTGCCGCGGTTCGATGCACGGTTCAGCTTCGGCTTCGCGCGGTCGACGACGAACTCGGAGTTTCGCGATTACGTCGACAACAACCGCATGCCGATCGAGCAGCGGACCGAGTTTACGCGTCTGCCGTTGACCGGCAGCCTCAAGGCGTATCTGGTCGCTCCCGGGCGGGAGGTCGGCCACTTTGCCTGGATCCCGTCGCGCTACGCTCCCTACGTCGGCGCGGGCGGCGGCGCGCTGTGGTACCGCTTCCAGCAGCAGGGCGACTTCATCGACTTCGCGGCCGGCAACAAAGTCTTCTCCGACCTGTTCGATTCGGAGGGATGGACGCCCACGGCGCAGGTCTTCGTCGGCACTGACATCTCGTTGAGCCCGCGGTTCGCGGCCACCATGGAAGGACGGTATCAATGGGCCCGCACGCCGTTGAGCCTCGACTTCCGGCAGTTCGAGCCGATTGATCTGTCCGGCTTTTCTGTAACCGCCGGCATCTCGATCAGGTACTGAGGAGCGCGTCATGCGTGCACGATCTTCGTTGGCGATGCGTCGCGTGCCCACACTCTGTGCGGTGGTGTTGTTCGCCGGCCTGAACGCGGCGGCGGCGTTCGCTCAAGCCAGCCCGTCGGACGCGCGATGGCAACCCTGGATCGGCTGCTGGACGTCGATCACGCGGCAAGGCGCGGATCCGTTCCGACAGGTCTGCATCGTTCCCGCCGAGGGAGTCTCGGCAGTCGACATCGTGACGGTCGGCGGCGGCACGATTGTCGGGCGCGAGCGCGTCGACGCGAGCGGAGCGAAGCGCGACACCGAACGCGACGGCTGCAAAGGGTGGGAACGAGGGGGGTGGTCGGCCGACGGTCACCGCGTCTTTCTCGAGTCCGACGTCGAATGTGCGGGAGACGTCAAGCGCGCCACGACCGGCATCATCGCCGCGGCCGCCAACGGCGACTGGCTCGACATCGTCGGCGTGGGGATGCGCGGAAACACAGCTGTGCGGGTGTTGCGCCATTACCCGGCCAGGCCCTTGACGACACTGCCCGATGATATCGGGCAAGCCGCGTCGCTGGCCCAGGATCGCGCGGACAGCGGCCGGCTCGCATCGGCGGCCGCGGTAGGCGATCCGGAGATCATCGAAGCGTCGCATCGGGTCGATCCGGCTGTCGTGCAGGCCTGGCTCGCCGAGTCGCGGCAGCTCTTCACCGTCGATGCCAAACGACTGATCAAGCTCGCGAATGCGGGTGTCGACGGCAACATCATCGATGTGCTGGTGGCGCTCGCGTATCCGCGCGCGTTCGAGGTCAAGCCGTCGCCCACCTCCACAGGCTCGCTGTCGGAAGGGAGTCACGGCATCAGCGCGATCGATACCGTGTCGTTCGATTCCAGTCCCGGCCTCGGACTCGACTGCGGTCCGTATTTGTACGGACTGTCGGTGTACGGGTGGGACGGCTGCTCACCGTACGGGTACGCGTTCTATGCCTCGCGGTACGGGCTGGCGGGATACGGCGACCTCGGAGGTTACGGCGGCTGGTACCTTTCGGGCGGATCGGGAATAGTCATCATCCGCCCGCCCGAGGGCGGCGGCGGAGCGTCCTCGGGCCACGGCCACGTCGTCAATGGCCGCGGCTACACGGCAGGCGATAGCGGTGGCGGGGGTGGAGGCGGGGGAAGCAGCAGTTCGGGCGGATCGTCGGGAGGTGGATCATCAGGCGGTTCGTCGGGCGGTTCGTCTGGCGCGGCGGCGGCGCCTGCGAGCGACGGCGGCGGCCGCACAGCGGTGCCTCGCTAGCATGAAGCTGAAACATCTGCCGCGCGCGCTGGGCCTGCCGTCGGTTGTCCGCGAGTATCCGTTCGCGGTGTCGACGTGCCATCTGCCGGTCGACGGGGACGTGCAGCTGGCCGTCTGGCGGCACCCGAGCGAGCGGCTTAAGACGGTTACGCAGGCCAACGTGAACGCCCTTCGCACGTTTCTCAGGCCTGGCGACGTCGCGATCGACATCGGCGCGCACACGGGCGATTCAACCGTACCGATCGCGCTCGCGGCAGGACCCGCCGGCACCGTCTACGCGCTCGAGCCCAATCCGTACGTCTTCAAGGTGCTGGCTGCGAACGCCGGCTTGAACGGATCGAAGACGCACATCGTGCCGCTGATGTTCGCGGCGACGCAGGAGGACGGCGATTTCGAGTTCGCGTACTCCGATCACGGGTTCTGCAACGGCGGCGCGTCGGACTGGCTGCACCGGTGGACGAACGGCCACTTCTGGAACCTCCGCGTGGCCGGCAGGAATCTGGCGGCCTATCTGCAGGCCGAGGCGCCGCACGACATCGCGAGGATCCGCTACATCAAGCTGGATACTGAGGGGTTCGACCGCGTCGTGTTCGGGACTCTTGCCGGCATCGTCGAACGTGCACGGCCGTACATCAAGACCGAGATCTATCGGCACCTGCCAGAGGGCGAGCGGCTCGGCTATTACGACGATCTCCGCCGCGCCGGGTACCGGCTGTTTCTGTGTGAAGACGATGACCGCCGAGGGGCCGAGGTGCGCCGCGAAGCGATGATCGAGCGTCCGCACTTCGATGTCTTCGCGGTGCCCGACTAGATCATTCTCGTCTAGCGGTTCGCCCGCAGCGCCAGGGCGTGGCTCAGGTTGTTCGCCGCGCGTTGATCGATCGGGTTGATCGAGACCGCTTCCTGAAATTCGGCGATCGCCTCCTCGAGCCTGCCGCGCGTTGCCAGCGCCGCGCCGAGCAGGTTGTGCGCCTCGCCGTCTTTCGCGTTGAGCGCCAGCGCCTGCCGGGCCGCTATCATCGCGCCGTCGACGTCGCCACTCTTCAACAGCCCCTCCGCTTTCTTCCGGTATTCGTATCCGAGCGTCGCCCGCGACTGCTGGGCCATCTGGTCGTTCGGCAGCACCGCCATCACCCTTCGCAGTTCCGCTGCGGCTTCGTCGAGCCGGCCCTGTTCGGTGAGCGCGCGCACGAGCAGCTGCTGGGCGGGAATCCGGTTGGCCAGCGTCGGTCCCTGCGCGATGAAGGTGCGGAACTCTCTCGCGGCTTCATCCGGGTGGCCGCTCACGAGTAATTCGGTGCCCAGCGCCGCGCGCGCATTGGGGAAATCGGCCACGGCCGCCCGAAGCTGGGCGAGCGCCTCGTCGTGCCGGTTGAGCAGCATCAACTCACTGCCGTACGCCATCCTCGCGCGCCCATGGGGACGCCGCTCGACGACCGTCTGCCACAGGGTGAGCGGATCGGCGAACTCGGCGTTGCGCAGCCAGGTGCGGACGGCCAGCAGCGCGACGGCGATCGCGGCGACGGCCAGCAGTCCGCGGCGAGCCATTGGCTTCGCGAGCTGCCAGCGATCGATCGCCGCGCGGCCGCCGACGACGATCAGGATCGCGAGGGCGGCCAGCGGCAGATACATCCGCCGCTCCGCGCCCGCTTCGCTCGCGATCGGGATGACACTGGACGTCGGCGCGAGCGTGATGAAGAAGGCGGCCGCCAGGAAACCTGGCTTCGGCCAGCGCACGAACGCGTAGGCCGCTGACGCCACGAGCACGAGCAGCAGCACGAGGCCGGGAACCACGTCGCCGATCGTGAGAACGCGCGGGAGGCCGTAGTCGAGGATCAGCGCGCGCGGCCACAGCACCAGCGTCAGGTAGTGCGGCACGATCTCGGCCTGGTTGAGCAGATACGTCAACGGGCTCACCGCGTCGAGGCCGACGGTCGACCGCGGCCACCGCCACATGATGACCGCCAGCTCCACCCAGGTTGCTGCAAGCCCTGCGTACAGCATGCGGCGCGCGCGCAGGGCTGCTGCGACGGACTCGAACTCGAAGGCGCAGTCGTACAGGAGCACGACGAGCGGCGCCGTCGCCATCGATTCCTTGGTGGCGATGCCGGCCGCGCAACACGCGACGGCGAGGGCATCCCATCGCCGGGGACGCGGCGAGCGCCGGCTCCGGATGGCGGCGTACAGCGTCAGCAGGTAGAACAGCGCCATCATCGATTCGGTCCGCTGCGTGACGTAGTCGACGACCTCGCTGGCGAGCGGGTGGACCAGCCAGACGGCGGCGCCGGACGCCGCGACGGCATCGATCGACCAGCCTTGTGCCGCCGGCACTCGTGGGAGCGTCTGCCGCACGATGGCAAACAGGAGCAGCCCGCAGAGAAGATGAACGGCGAGGTTGAAGGCGTGGAAGCCGGTGACGTCGAGCCCGGACACGGCGTAGTTGATCGCCAGCGAGAGATTGGCGACCGGGCGGCCCGACATCGCCGTCTCGAGCGGCGGCGTGAGCGGCACGGTCAGCGGCCACAGCTGCCGAATCGTCGCGTTGTTGACGATTGCGGGGTCGTCGTCCCAGATGAAAGGGTTCCTGAACGCGTTCGCGTAGGTCGCGGCGCCGAGCGCGACGAGCACAGTGACGGCAAGCCACGGGAACCTCGCGGCCGGCGAGGTTCTGTGCCGGGTGCGTGGCTGCGAAGAGGCGCGATGCCGGCTGCGTCGCGACGTCACCGGCGATCACCGGCGAGAGCAGGAGCGGCGAACGGATCCAACGCCGCCGATTGTAGCGCGGTGCGGCCAGCCGCTTTTCAGCGGCTGAAGACCAGGTAGGGATCGATCGGATGCCCTTCCCACCAGTGGCGCGCTTCGGTCAGCTCGAAGATCGTGAAGTCCAGGTGCGGCATGTTCTTCGGCGCGTTACCGGACGTGCCGACGTACCCGATGACGTCGCCGCGCGCGATCTTCCGTCCTTCGACGAGGCCGTCGGCGTAGCGCTCGAGGTGCGCGTAGTAGTACGCGAAGCGGCTGGTCGGATCGAACTGGTAGATCGTGTGCCCGCCGGCCTTGCTGTCGAACAGCTTGGCAATCGTCCCTTCGTCGACGGCGTGAATGGGCGTGTTGCGCGGCGCGAGGATGTCGACGGCTTCGTGGCCGCGGCCGTCGCGCCGCTGGTCGAACCCGCCCTTCCACGCGGCGATGTTCGCGCCGTCAATCGGGACGCGCAGGTCGCGCTGCCTGAGATCGGCTTCGGCCGGCGTGCCCGGCGCCGGCGTCGTCGCAGCCGCAGGGCGGCCGCTGGTGGCGACCGGCACGACGGGGAACGGAGGCACGTCGTGCGGCGGCGATTCGGCCTCGTCTTGCGATCGAACCGACGGCGGGAGCGGCGGGCCCTTGTGCATCCACCAACCCGTCACGCCGCCGAGCAGGAACGCCAGCGCGAGAGAGGGCAGCGCACGTCCTCGCGGTCGATGCCGTTTCACCAATACCTCACTGGAAGACCACTGTCGTGCCCGGCTGCACAAGAGCCGCGATGCGCGCGGCATCCCAGTTGGTGAGTCGCACGCAGCCATGCGACTGCGTGTAGCCGACCGACGTGGGCTCGGGCGTGCCGTGCAGACCGTAGTGTTCGAGGTCGAGGCCGATCCAGACGACACCGACGGGATTATTCGGGCCGGGCTTGATGGTGGCCTTTTCGTCGGTCGTCTTCGCGTCCCAGAACAGATCGGGGTTGTAGTGGAAGCGCGGTAGCCAGTTGATCGACATCACCTTCCAGGTGCCTGTCGGAAGGGGATCATGAACGCTGCCGCTCGAGACCGGAGCGAAGAGCACCAGCGAACCGTCGGCGTCGGTTACGCGCAACGAGCCGTCGTGCGACACGGCGAGCGTGAGGCTGGATCCGGCTGTCGCGCGCGAGGGTTTGCTCGCCGCGTCGAACGGCTCGACAGCCGGCACCTGGATGCGCGCGCCCGGGTCGAATGTGCCGCTTGTGTTCAACGTGCGCAGGAACGCAGGCGATGTGTGGAACCGCTCCGCCAGCATCTCGACCACCGACCGATAGCCGAGGGACGGCAGGGCCGCCTGCTTGGCGAGATCGTCAGGGATCTCGGGCGTGAACGGGCCCTGCGCGTCGGCGTCGGTGATCGGGTAGTCGACGGTTGCCGGCGACGCCGCGTCTCCGCCGAGCGCGCGCCACGAATCACAATCAGGTTCTCCACTGCCTTCGACCCGCATGACGTCCTGCATTGCCGAGAGCGCGCGCTTCAGGTTCGACCCTGTTTGCCGTCGATGACGCCGGGTGAGAAACCCTGTCGATCGAGCAGTACTTGAAAGCCGAGCAGCGTGCCGCACGGAAGCGACTGAGCATAGCGTCGAACCTGGTGTCCGCTGCGCGACGTGCGGGACGCGCGGCCCCGCTCGCGCGCGCTGGCATCGAGTGCCGCGCCAAGCATCGCCAGGACGAGCAGGACTCGGATGAGCGGACCCTTCTTCATGCGATCCATTCAAGAGCACGACCTGTGCCGGCGGTGAAGCTGAGGTTCGGCCATAATGGCCGCGATGGTTTCGCAAGTGCGGGCGATCTCAGCCGGCGATCCCGTCGCCCTGCTCGAAAACGGCGACGTGGGACTGGTGACCGACGCGATGTTCGAGGCTGGCGCGAGCGAACGCCGCTTCTTTGCCGCCGATGTTCTCACGACGGGGAAGAACGTCAGCTTCGATCCGGCGACACAGAAGGTGGGCGGCACGTCGCTCGACGGATCGGACGTCGAAGTCCTGCGGGGCATGCTGTCGCGGTTCAGCGAGGCGGCTCAGGATCTGGTGCGACAGCTGTGTCCGGCGTATCGCGATCGCTTGATCCGCGCGCGCACCAGTTTCAGGCCCGTGGAAATCGCCGGGCGTGCATCATCGTGGCGTAAGGACGATACGCGCCTACACATCGACAGCTTTCCCGCGACGCCCGTGCACGGCGCGCGCATTCTCCGCGTCTTCAGCAACGTGAATCCGCACGGACGCCCCCGGACGTGGCGGATCGGTGAGGACTTCGAGAGCGTGGGTCGTCGGTTTGCGTCGAAGATTCGCTCGCCGTGGAGCGGCTGGTCGGCGGTCCTGCGCGCGATGCGCGTTACCAAGAGCCGACGGTCGCCTTACGACTGGCTCATGCTGCAGCTGCACGATCGGATGAAGGAAGACATGGCGTACCAGTCGGCCGTCCCGCAGGCGACCGTGGAGTTTCCAGTGGGGGCGACGTGGATGGCGTTCACCGATCAGGTGAGCCACGCTGCCATGGCCGGTCAGTATCAACTCGAGCAGACGTTCCTGCTGCCGGTCGAGGCGATGCGCGATCCGCAGCGGTCGCCGCTGCGGATCCTCGAGCGCATCAAGGGGCACGCCCTCGTCTGAGCGCGCCGCTACCGCATGATGGTCGCCTTGACTTCGACCGACACCTGGCGGTCGAGGACGGCGTCGGCCGATTGCGAGACGACGAGCGGCTTCCCGCTTTCGAGAATCATCGTGAGGCCTTCGCTGACCGCGCCCCGCCGGACCGCCGGCTGACTGGACGGTCGATCCGGCGTCGACGGGGACACGTTGAAGCCGGGCAGGTCGTACTGGAAGTTCAGCACGAGACGGATCTTGCCGTCGGGCAGGATCGTCGGGTTCGCATCGAGATTCAGTGGAGCTTCGAACGGCGCCTGGCCCGGCACGTCGATCGTGGCCGAGGAGCGCACCGATCCTCGGGCCATATCGCCGATGACCGCCACGACGGTCTTCTTGATCGGGGCCTGCCCACCGCGTTGATCCGAAATCGCGACTTCGACCTTGATGTTGACAGACTGTCCCCTCGTCGCCGGAGCAGGCGCCTTCTCCTCGGCGAGGGGAGCCGGCGGTGCAGGTGTCGCACGTGGTGCCGGACGCGCGGCCGGGGCCGGCGGCGCGGGCGTTTGCGCGAACAGCGTGCTTGCGACGAGCCACGCCAGGAACACGGCAACAATCTTCTTCCTCATCGGTCCTCCACTACTGCTCGAGCGGGGCAATGTCCATCGATTCGATGCCAATCGGATCGAGTGCAATCGGGTCGGGGCTGGCGAGTGCCGCGACGGTCAGCGGCGGCACTGGAATAGGCGCGATCCTCAGCGCGTCAATCACAGCCTCCTGAGGCACTGCAGCGCCTAATCGCGCGGACGACGGCGTGATGACGCGTCGAACGCCCGGAGCGGGACCGGCGCTGCCAACAGCTGTCGAGCGATCGTCCGGCACGAGGACGAGCGCGGGTGCCGCGATCGATCGCGCCTCGAGCGGCGGCATGTCGTCCATCCGCTTCGCGGGCGAGCGGCCGAGGGCAACGACGACGATGAGTGCTGCGGCGGCTGCCAAACCAGCGAGGTACGGCCAGTGTCGCGGAGATCGGGCTCGTGCGTCGCCGAGCCGCGCCATCACACGCCGTTCGAAATCGGCCGGCGCCGCCTTCGCCGTCAGCTCCCGCGCGACGTCGCCAATCAGATCGTCCAGATCGTCAAGCATGCGTATACCCACGGGCGCGCAGCCGGTCTTTCAGAACGCGCCGCGCTTCCGACACGCGCCATTTGATGGTGCCCACCGGCGCGCCGAGCATCCCGCCGATCTCCTCGTAGGTGTACTCGCCGCTCTGCGACAGCAGGAGCGCGTCGCGCAGCTTCGGCGTGAGCGCGCAGATTCCTCGCGAGATGTCGCGCCGCAGCTCTTCGCAGGCGGCCATCTGCTCGGGCGACCGGTCGACGGCGGGCAGCTCAAAGGCGGAAGGCATCTCCGACACGTCGTCCAGGCTCGTTCCCCGCATCCACCAGCGCCGGCGTGCACGTCGGATGTTCATCGCGGCATTCCACGTAATCGTGAGCAGCCATGTCCTGAAGCTCGAGGCGCCGCGGAACCCTGACAACCGCCTGTAGGCGGACAGCAGCGCGTCCTGCGCTGCATCCTCCGCATCGGCCGGCGAGCCGAGGGCGGCCAGCGCCGCGCGGTAGACCGCCGCGTGATGCCGCCGCACCAGCTCGCCGAACGCGGCATCGTCGCCCTCGCAGGCGCGGGCGACCAGGTCGGCGTCCGTCACACACGGTATAGACACACCAGGGGCGCCGGCGGTTGGGAGGACGAACGGAAAAGTCAGGAAGGCGGGCCGCTCGGGCGGCGTGTCCTTACTCGCGCACGGCCTTGATCAGCGCTTCCATGTGCTCGAGGTACTTGTCGAGCGCCCGCCGGCCGGAGCCGGTGAGGCGGTATTCCGTCCTGGGCAAGCGTCCCTCGAAGCTTTTCTCGCAGGTGATGTACTGGGCGTCCTCGAGTTTGCGCGCGTGCACGCTGAGATTGCCGTCGGTGGTCTGCAGCAGCCTCTTGAGATCGTTGAACGTGAGGCGATCGTTGACGGCCAGCGCGCTGACGATGCCGAGGCGCAGCCGCTCGTGGATCAGCCGGTCGATCCGTTCGATGGGCGCCGTCGGCGCGGCCGGCGCCGCCGTCCGCCGCCGATCGACCACCGCCGTCGTCTGACTCTTGCGCAGCTTATCCGCCATATCGTCTCGCGATCAGGATCCCAAACCCGATGTGCAGGCCGCCGAAACCGGCGGCCATCAGCAGATTGCCCCAGTCGGCCGGAGCGAGGAACGCGAGCGCGCCGAGCAGCATGAACGCGCAGCCCATGATCGGCACGATGCGCACCGACATGGCGCCCCCGCTCACGATAGAGGCGCCGTACAGCAGCAGCCACGTGGCCGGCAGCTTCGCGGCAAGACCGTCGGCCACGAACGCGCCGGTCAGCACGACGCCGGCGGCGAGCGGCGGTGCGTACGCCAGGGCAAAGCGCCGCGTGGGGCTCGCAAAGATCGGTGTCGATGCGCGCCGCGACTTCTCTGCGATCGCCGTCAAGGCGATGGCCACGGCCAGCCCCGCTTCCCCCAGCCAGACGGTGAGGAACCGGCGGACGTCGTCGGCCGGGCCCGCCACCGCGGCCGCCGCGAGCGCGCTGACGCCGATGAGCACACCGCCCCATCCGGGCACGGCGGTGAAGCGCGACGCGCGCTCCATCGTGTCGCGGATGTACCGCAGGTTCTCGATGGCGCGATCGTGGATGGCAACCGGAGACTCAGCCATCGGTTTCTTAATACTACGCGGGTTTGCGCTACTGTGCGCGAAGGAGGAGGACTGGCACCTTGACGAGGTGCCTGACGCGATCGGCCGTCGCGCCGTGCAGCAGGTCCGCGATGAACCGGTGGCCGTGCGTCGACATCGCGATGAGATCGACCTGCCGCGCCGCCGCGACGCGAATCAGCTCGGTGGCGGGATCCCCGAGCGCGAGCTCGGTTTCGACCTGCAGGCCGAGCGACGCGAGCTCGTGCTGAAGCCGATCGAGGTACGCGCGATCGGACTTCATTTCCTCCGATTCGCGCAGCTTCAGCTGGTCGTAGTGGCGCGCGGCCCAGCCGTCGGCGACGTGCACGAGAAGAAGCTGGCCGCCCGTCAGCCTGGCGAGCGCCGCGACGTGATCGACGATGGTCTTGTCGGCGGCGGAATTCTCGACGGCGACGAGAATGCGCTTGTACATCGTTGGGCTCGGCTGCGTCACGACCCCAGGAAGATCTGATACAGCAGCCAGAGATTGAGCACCGCAATGATACCCGCGACCAGCCACGCGAGGATCCGGACCCACAACGGGTTGACGAACGCGCCCATCTTCTCGCGGCTGCTCGTGAACGCAACGAGCGGGAACACCGCGAAGGGAAGCTGCATGCTGAGCACGACCTGGCTGAGGATGATCAGCGGTCCGGTTCCACGATCTCCGTACAGCGCCACGACGACGATCGCGGGCACGATGGCGACCAAGCGCGTGATGAGGCGCCGCAGCCACGGCCGGAGCCGGATGTTCACGAACCCTTCCATCACGATCTGGCCGGCCAGCGTGCCCGTGAGCGTCGCGTTCTGACCGGAGCAGAGGAGCGCCACCGCAAACAGCACGCTCGCCAGCGTCGTCCCGAGCAGCGGCGAGAGCAGCTGGTAGGCGTCGCCGATGTCGGCGACGTCCTGGTGGCCCGAGCCGTGGAACGTGGCCGCCGCCATCACAAGAATCGCGGCGTTGATGAACAGGGCCGACATGAGCGCGACCGCCGAGTCGATGGAGGCGAAGCGGATGGCTTCCGATCGGCTCTCGAGCGAATCGCCGTACTTCCGCGTCTGCACGATGGACGAATGCAGATACAGGTTGTGCGGCATGACGGTGGCGCCCAGGATGCTGACCGCGAGGTACAGCATGGAGGGATCGCGCAGGATGTCGACGCGCGGGATGAACCCCGCCGCGACCGTCGCAGGATCGGGCCGCGCGAGCCAGAGCTCGATCGCGAACGACCCCGCGATCGCCAGGATCAACCCGACGACCAGCGCCTCCACGTAGCGGAAGCCGCGGTGCTGCAGGAAGAGCACGAGCAGCACGTCGAGCGCCGTCAGCGAGACGCCCCAGATCATGGGCAAGTGGAACAGGAGGTTCAGGGCGATGGCCGCTCCGATCACCTCGGCCAGGTCGCAGGCGGCGATCGCGATCTCGCAGATGATCCACAGAAAGAAGACGACGGGCCGTGAATAGCTGTCGCGGCAGGCCTGGGCGAGATCGCGTCCGCTGGCGATGCCGAGGCGCGCTGCAAGCGCCTGAAGCAGGATCGCCATGAGGTTGGACAGCATGATGACGCTGAGGAGCGCGTAGCCGTACCGCGCACCTCCGGCAAGGTCTGTTGCCCAATTGCCGGGGTCCATGTAGCCGACGGCGACGAGATACCCGGGTCCGGCGAAGGCGAGCATCTTCCGCCAGAAGCCGGCGTTGGTCGGCACGGCGACGGAGCCGTGCACCTCGGGCAGGCTTCGGTGAAGTGCGGGAAGGCGCCAGCCACGGGCCGACGCCTGCGGGTTTTCTGTGGCCACAGTTCTGGGTTTTGACTACTCAAAATTATGACCTAGGGTGGGGGCGTTGTCGACCCCTGAAGGCTTAGAGCCCGTGACGCTGTCGTTTGAGGTACAGGCCTTTGCGGGAAATGCCCAGCGCCTTGGCGGCGGCATCGACCCGGCCGCGGTGTTCACGGAGCGCGACCTTGATCATCTCTCGTTCGATGCGCGCGAGGGTCGGGTGCAACTTGCCGTGCAGCGAAACGGCGGCTTCGCCATGGCTGCGGGCGGTGGCGGCCGGCCGTGCGTTGGCGATGTCCTTGGAGAGCAGGTCGGCGCCGATCACCGAGTCGGGCTCGGCCAGGGCGACGAGGCGCCGCAGTTCGTTGTGGAGCTGCCGGATGTTGCCGGGCCAGTCGTAGAGGAGGAGCTGCTCCATGGCGTCCTCGGCGAGCCGGACTCGTCCTTTCTTGAAGTCGACGGCGGCCTTGCCCACGAAGTAGTGCGCGAGCGCGGGGATCTCGTCGCGGCGCTCGCGCAGCGGCGGCACTTCGAGCCGGATCACGTTCAGGCGGTAGAAGAGGTCCTCGCGGAAGCGTCCCTCGCGGACGGCGTCCTCCAGGTTGGCGTTGGTGGCCGCGATGATGCGAACGTCGACGCGGGTGGGAGTCGCCTCGCCGAGCGGACTGATTTCACTGGACTCGAGGAAGCGCAGAAGCTTCGGCTGCAGGTCGAGGCCCATCTCGCCGATTTCGTCGAGGAACAGGGTGCCGTCGCGGGCGCTGCGGATGAGGCCGGGGTTGTCGCGGTCGGCGCCGGTGAACGCGCCGCGGCGATGTCCGAACAGCTGGCTTTCGAGGAGCTCGTGCGGCACGGCGGTGCAGTTGAAGGGGACGAAGGGTTTGCGGGCGCGATCGGAACAGGTGTGCACGGCGCGGGCGATGATTTCCTTGCCGGTTCCGCTCTCGCCGGTGATGAGGACGACGACGTTGGTGCCGGCGACCTTGCGAACGAGGTCCATGAGCTCGCGCATCTTGCCGTTGACGACGGCGCGGCCGTCGTCGAGCTGGACATCCTCGATGGGCCAAAGGGTGAGGCGTTCTTCGCGTTCGGCGCGTGCGCGTTCGAGTTCGTGGATGGTCGAGAGCAGGACCGCGATGGCGTTGACGGTGGCAATGGACTGAACCTCTAAGTCTTTGGCTTCCAACTCAACTAGAACACTCCGCCCGACCTGCACCCTCCTAATCCGACGCAGCTTTTGAGTAGCATCGCCATCCATCTCACCACACATCGCCACGATCTCGCGGTCGCCGTTGTCCCCCAAAATGATTGCCCGAGCGCCATTGATACAATTCAGACGCCCAAGCATGTGGATAATCTCGCTGGCCACTAATCTTGCGTTTCTCACATGAGATAATATCCAAACGGTCGAGAGTAGAGCGGCTTGACTGTCGCCAAAATCCATGTCGAGCGCTGGTGATATTCCCTCTATACGCGGAAGCGCCTTGGAGCCTCCAACGTTCGCGTAGATCTGCGACGCCAATGCGAAATGACTCGCTGCCTCTACTCCTCTATTACCCAAGAGCAACATCAATGCAATTACCCGCTCGTACTGCGCGTGCACAACGGGAGGCTTATGCTGAATGTCGTTCGCGACATCTGCCAAAATGGCTACCGCCTCCCGCTCGTCATCCAAGTGCAACAACACTTCAGCTTTAGTCAACCGAGCCACTGTCCGCAAAAGCACGTCTCCGGCAATTTCGGCAAAAGACGCGACTTTGTTAACACAATCAAGCGCGTCCGCCCATAATCCCTCCCGCACAAGAAGGAAAGTCTTTGTAAGCAGTACGTATCTATATGCAAACTTGCCTGCGTCAGAAGGATTTCTAATCGCCTCCTCGATCTCGCTCAACACTCGCCGGCAGTCCACCAGGCGATCCTGCGCCAAATAGATCAATGCCAGCGTATCGCGTGCGCCGCAAGCCTTCTCCCCGCCAACAGCACATAAAGCGATCGCTCTTTCAACGAAATCGGCGGCTTGAGCGAATTCGCCAGATTGGTATAACAAGGCGCCCAGATTCCCTAGCGTCGCTATGCGCGCATTTGCAGCTCCAGACTCGTCAGCCAAGCTCAAAGCTCTGTGCCCATGGGTCCACGCCGCATCGACGTCACCGCTCATTGTTGCGATCGCCGCAAGAGAACTCTGGGCCATCGCTTCAAGCCAAATATTTGGATGGTCGGTGATCAGGCGGAGAGCAGCATGACAGTGTCTTCGCGCGTTTTGCAGAAGTCCGCGCCTACCTTCAATCCGGCCAACAGCGAGATGAAGCATGATCGTGAGTGCAGGGGCTCCAATGCGTCCAACGGCGCCTTTCAACTCAGAGATCATGGTTGACGTCGCATCGGGGCCAGAGGTATCGGCCAAAAGCTCGAGCAAATGTAAGCGCGACACGCAACTCAGCTCGGGCTGAACGGCTCGCGCCGACGTAAGCGCGGCACGCTGAAATGATGCTAGTGCACCGTTGAAATCCCCATGTTCTGCGCAAAGACGGCCACGTATGAGATCGATCCAGCTCAGTTGAAACTCTGATAGGTTCTGAAGTTTGGCGAGTCGCTGGAGCATCGCGTCGCTTTGCGAGAAACGACCGAGTCGCTCGAATAGGTCGGCTCTCAAAAGCAATGAGACGCTGTCAAATCGGCCGGCGGCTTCCGGTAACGCGGCCATTGCATCAGCGAAACGACCAAACGCGGCAAGCTGACTAGCGGGATCCGTGCCTTGGTCGTACGGATGCATCAAGCGTCCCCAAATAAACCAAAACTGGAATTGACGCTCAGGTTGAGCGAGGTGGCTAGTGTATCAGGGGGCGCTGTGGGGTGGAAGAAGTGTGCGCATCGCTATTAGTTGAGCGCACATCGGTCAGTTGGCCACCTTGCTGACCGACGCCAACAACAGTGGCGCGGATGTCTGCGGGGAGGGCCGTGCCCCTCCGAGTGACCACGAGAGCGCTGCTAGCTTCGGCTTCGATAGTGCGAGCGATCTCTGCGGCTCGGTTCGCATGATGACTATCTAACAACGCTAGCAGCTCGTTCTCGCTGTAACGAACCACGGCTTGAATTGCGTCGAGTTGGTCGAGTCGTTCTCTAAGAAGCCGTTGGATCAGTTCCTCGGCTAGCTCCTTGCCCCCGTTCGTCCTGATCGAATCAAAATTTGCGATTTCGATCCGAATGACGCCGATCGACGACGTCTCTGTTGGACGTTGGGGCGTTCGCCGGCCGACTGGCGACTCATCGCCGGATCCCTGGCGTTGAGCAGAATTGCCTCTCCCGAGATTCTTGAAAGTGAAGCTCGTTTGCCGTGCGACCGTTTCAAGGATGCGCCGGTGGTTTTCTGAAAATGCGTTCGCCGTTGGCGAGTAAAGAGTAAGAACGCCGACCAATTGATCGTCGGCAATCACTGGCGCACTAATGCAGCTACGGAGAGTTTGCTGGGACACACGTGCGATGTTGCCAAGGTCGAGTGTCGCGTCTGAATTCACAATGGTCTGGCGGTTTGCCGCAACCCAACCGCTTAGGCGTTGTCCAAGGTCCATCCGCATGCCTTTCACTGACAGGCTATGCTCCCCAAGGGCATGTGAAGCCTCAAGGTCGTCCGTCGCGGGGCGATATGAGAAAAACACAAGAAGCGAATGCGGAACCAAGCGTCTCAGGTACTCAGAAATGACGGTTACCTGATCTTGATTGCCGTCCTCCGACGGAAGGCGGCACGCCATTTCGTACATGGCAGCCGTTTCATCGCTGCTCGCCACAATTTCAGCGAACGCTGGCGCGTTCGGCATTTGGAATTGAGCACGTTCAGTTAAAGCTGCATCCACGACTGCGACTGTTGGGTTCGCGGCCGTGTCGTCGACGACGATGCTTTTGTAAACACGCAGAAATGTGTCGACGATCAGTGGGTCGTACATTGATCCGCGTCGTTCAACGATTATTGCGAGTGCTTCGGCATCCGAGAGACGTGGTCGATACGGGCGATCGGAGGTGAGTGCGTCGAAGCAGTCGACGACCGACAAGATCCGGGCGCCAATGGGGATTTCGGCACCCTTTAGGCCACTTGGATAGCCACTCCCATCCCAATTCTCGTGATGGTGTCGCACGATTGGCACAACCGGGTAAGGAAACGAAATCGCAGACAATATGTCGGCGCCGACACTCGCATGCAATTTCATTTTTTCGAATTCGGCGGCTGTGAGTTTGCCAGGCTTGTTGAGAATGTACTCGGGAACGGCCAGCTTGCCCATGTCATGCAAGAGAGCTGCGGCCTCGAGGGCTTTGATTTGATCAAGATCAGTTAGGCCGATGTGGCCAGCGAGACCAACTGCGCACGATTGGACGCGACGAATATGGCCATGAGTGACTTGATCCTTGGCATCGATGGCCATCGCGAGTGTTTCTATGGTCGACAAGTACAAAGCATTAAGTTCCGTCAAATGGCGATCGGCGTCCTCAACGCGGGCCATGGTCGTGCGGAATGTCACATAGATGACCAGCAAAAGCGGTACGATCACGCCGATGAAAGCAACATCGATGTTCCGATTGTAGACAGCGACCAAAGCTGCGACAGAGGCTCCGCAGAAGTAGTTCAAGGACAGCCACAAAAACTTGGATTTCCAGAGCTGGAATGGGTTGGTCCTCCGTTCAGAAGCAATCGCGAATGTGATGAGCCAAGTATTGAGGCAGAAGTACACAAGGGCGCTGAGCGCGAGTGATGGGAAGATTTGATTGAGGCTGGCCGGATGATTGGCTAGCGGGGAGATTCCTGAAACGGCAAAGAAGAGTCGTGCGGAGCACCAGGCCGAAACAGCCGGAGCTGACATATTAAAGAAGGCGCGGTGGGCTTCCCTGTGTCGTTTGGCTAGCCAGAAGGAAATAACGAGCCCGTCGAGGGCCACCATTACTGTGCCGGCTGATGGCCCGTATAGGAGAATTGCGATGAAGACAAAGACCTCAGAGATCGAGATCGATGCAGATGACCCTGGAAGTCTGACAGTCGCTGAGCCGCTGACAAGAGTGAGGGCTGCAAGCAGAAACCAACGAGGACTGGGCGGCGTTTGATAGAGATCGAAAATACACGCAGCGACGACTGATAGGCCTACGGCTATAACCGTAGTGAGATAGGCTCGGCCTCCCCGCGAAAGCCGTACGCGCTGCTGCATTTTGCTAAGGGTATCGGACGATCAGTCCCAAACGATGATGGCTTGCATGAATCCTCCTGGAAAAAGTGTGAAATTGTGGTCGGCGGCGCGCATGCTAGTTGGCCCAGACGGACGCGGCGCTCGCACTCCAGATTGCTTCTCCCCAGACTAGGGAATC
>Ga0066903_100001066_pt1 | contig 19234 bp, 15 predicted proteins | sample PanSoiMetaGPlot1_FD_67491 | JGI IMG/M metagenome (GOLD analysis project Ga0066903, IMG submission 67491) | Tropical forest soil microbial communities from Panama analyzed to predict greenhouse gas emissions - Panama Soil - Plot 1 (version 2) | ecosystem: Environmental > Terrestrial > Soil >... | reverse complement strand
TCGACGAGGTGTTTGACAATCGCCAGCCCCAGACCCAGGCCGGTATCCGCCCGCGTCGTGCCGCCCGCTGCCTGACGAAATGGCTCGAAGAGATCCGGAAGAAACTCCGCCGTGATGCCCTGGCCGGTATCACGTACGGTGATTTGCACGCTCTCGCCAGCGCGCCGCGTGGACAATGAAACGCGTCCGCCGGCCGGCGTGTACTTGATCGCATTCGCGAGCAGATTGCCGACGATTTGTTGAAGCCGAACCGCGTCCGCATGGACGTGGAGCGCGTGCGGCGAAAAGTCGGTCGTCACCGTCACACCCTTGGCGTCGGCATTTCCACGAAAGCTGTCGAGCGTGTTGTCCATGACCTCGTCGAGCGGCACCGCCGAAAGATGAAGCGTGTAACGGCCTGAGATCAGGCGCGAGAGGTCGAGCAAATCGTTGACGAGGCGTGCCAGCGTCTCAGCATTGCGGCCGATGCGAAGCAGCACGTCAGGATACCGATCCGCGGTGACCTTGCCGTCTTTCGCAAGATGCACCCACCCCAGAATGACCGTCAGCGGCGTCCGGAGTTCGTGTGACACCGCCGCGAGGAAATCATCTTTCAGCCGGTTGGCCGCCTCGGCGTCTTCGCGCGCCTCACGCTCGCGTGTGAGCAGCTCGACGCGGTCCAGTTCCGCCTGTTGACGGATCTCTGCTTCGGCTCGAAGGCGGTCGTTCGCCTCCAGGAGCTGCGCGGTCCTCTCCTGGACGCGGCGTTCCAGTTCATCGTAGGCGCGCTTCAGGTCCTGTTCGCCGGCGCGCAGCGCCGCTTCTGCCCTGACCCGCTCGGTGACGTCGATCGCATGTCCGACGACGTGCGGCACAGCCTCGGGGTCGGCAATCCGGATGTTGCGATACATCCAGATCCGTTCATGTCCGTCTTTGCTCACCAAACGCATCAACCCCGAGGCGAGCCCGTACTCGCGCATTCGTTGCAGGTACTCGTCAAACAGGTGCTGTGTGGTCGGCGACAGGAACTCCCGCAGGTTATGGCCCAGGCCCTCGGCGGGCTCATAGCCGAGCGCCCGCGCGGCGGCGGGATTGATCGACAACAGGACACCGTCGAGATCGTGCGTACAGATGAGGCCAAGGCTCTGCTCGAACAATTCGCGGAAGCGGATCTCGCTCTGCCGCAGAGCTTCTTCAGTGCGACGCCGGCTGTCTTCCGTACGGCGCAGCTCGGCCATTAATTGATCGGCTGTCTTCTCGTCCATTGGGAACCAATCGGTACTGTCCGCGGAATTCCCCGCGATTGTATCGAACCGCTTTCACGACGCGACTGCTCAGCGGACGGCGGCCTTCATCGAATGGGCTAGTTACTCTGCGGCGAGCCGCCGTCCACTCTGATCGTCGAACCAATGGAGACGTTCGCGCCGAGGCCTGAAGCCGATACGGTCGCCTGCAACAACCCGCGTATTTGCCGCGATGACGATTCGCACGCGGCTATCCGAACCTTCGACTCTGACGTGCAGCAACGTGGTCGGTCCGAGCGGCTCGACAACCTCGACGCGTCCGGTGCCATCGCCTCCGTCGGTCGGCGCCAGATCGACATCGTGTGGTCGAATGCCGACGAGCACTCGGTCGCGATCGAGGTCGCCAACGGCCAGGTCGTCCCATTGGAAACCGTTCACACGCAAGCTCAGACGGCCGCCGGCGCTGACGATGGTACCCGGCCAGATGTTCATGGCGGGCGAACCAATGAAGCCGGCGACGAAAGTATTCGCGGGCCGATCATAGAGGTCCATCGGCGCCGCGACCTGTTCGAGTGCGCCGTCGTGCATGACGGCGATGCGCGATCCCAGCGTCATCGCCTCTTCCTGATCGTGGGTGACATAGACCATGGTCGATTCAAGGCGACGATGCAAAAGCGCGAGCTCCATGCGCGTCTCGACGCGCAGAACGGGATCGAGATTGGACAGCGGCTCGTCGAGCAGAAACGCTTTGGGGTTGCGCACGATCGCGCGACCGAGGGCCACGCGTTGACGCTGGCCGCCTGATAACGCGGACGGCCGCCGATCCAGCAGCATCTCGATCCCGAGCACTTTCGCCACGTCCTGGACGCGCTCGTCGATCTGCGCCGTCTCGACATGGCGCATCTGCAGACCGAATGCCAGGTTCTCACGCACGGTCTTGTGCGGATAGAGCGCGTAGCTCTGAAACACCATTGCAAGATCGCGGTGCTGTGGCGGCACTGCCGTCACGTCCTCTCGGTCAATCAGGATGCGTCCGCTCGTTGGCGCGTCGAGACCGGCGATCAACCGGAGCACCGTACTCTTGCCGCTTCCCGACGGTCCCACCAGCACGAGCAGTTCCCCATGCGCGATCTCGAGCTGAACGTCCCGCACAGCGGCGACGCCCTCGGCGAAATACTTGCTGACACACTCCAGCGAGATCGACGCCATTTCATCCTTTGACCGCGCCGGAGGTGAGCCCGGCGACGATCCGGCGCTGCGCGACGAAAATCAATGCGGCTACCGGGACGGTTGCGATGAGCGCACCGGCGAGAATCTGTCCCCACGGCACCTGGTACTGGCCGCGGAACAGCGCAATGGCGACGGGCACGGTGTAGCGCTCGGGTCCAAGCGTGAAGCACAGCGCAAACAGAAACTCGTTCCAGCAGTACAGAAACGTCAGGATCGCCGTCGTCGCCAGCCCGGGCCACGACAGCGGCAAGACGATCGTCCAGAGCGTGCGAAGCCGACTGGCGCCGTCCATCAGGGCCGCTTCCTCGAGCTCGCGCGGAAGCTGACGGAAAAATCCGACGAGAAGCCAGATCGTGAGCGGCATCGCAAATGTCAGGTAGGGGAGTACAAGGCCGCCGTAGGTATCGATCAACCTCAGCTCGCGGAGCAGCAGGTAGAGCGGCGATACGATCGAAATCTGGGGAAACATGGAGATAGCCAGGATCGACGTCAGCACCAGCGTTCTGAAGCGAAAGTGCAGGCGCGCGAGCGCGTATGCGCAAAGCGCTCCAACCGGCACGGAAACGAGCGTCGTGAGTCCGGCCACCACAATCGAATTACGGACAGCCGTGCCGAGTCCCCGCTCGGTGAAGACAGCGCGGTAGTGGTCGGAGACGAGTCTTGTTGGAAGCAGATTCGACAGTCCGAACCGCTCCGATTCCGGCGTGAGCGACGAGATCACGGCCCAGTACAGCGGAAAAAGAATCGCCGCGATCAGCAGCGCGATGGCCCACGGCCGCAGGATCCGCCGGCTCATGACATCGGCTCCAGCAGCGCACGACGCCCCATCAGCCGAATGGCGACAAGCGCGAGCACAAACGTGACCGTGAAGATGATGACCGAGAGCGCCGACCCGAACCCAAAGCGCAGGTTCTCGAGCAGCGCGCTGAATGTGTACAACGCGATCGGCTCAGTGGCGGTACCAGGGCCGCCGCCGGTCATCACATAGATGACGTCGAAGACGCGAAAGGCGTCGACAGTGCGAAAGATCAGCGCGACGAGCAGCGCAGGCCTCAGAAGCGGCAGCGTGATCCGCGTGAACTGCTGCCAGCTGCTCGCGCCATCGATCTGCGCTGCCTCGTACAACGACGTGTCGATGACCTGAAGGCCCGCGAGCAGCAGGATCGCCACAAACGGCGCGGTCTTCCACACGTCTGCGAGGATCACAGGAACCCACGCCGCGACTGGATCCGCAAACCAGATCGGCGGCGCCGTCACACCGGCGCGGACCAGGATCGTATTCACCAAACCACCGGGCGTTTCGAACATGAATCGCCATACCAGTCCCACGACCACAGTCGGGACCGCCCAGGGAAGCAGCATGGCCGTCCGCACGACTCCTCGGCCGCGGGTCATGCTGTCGACGGCCATCGCCAGCGCGAGGCCGACAACCAGCTCGATCGTGACTGAGGCAGCAGCAAAGACGACCGTGTGACCGATCGCGTCCCAGAAGCGTGAATCGGAAAATGCCTCGATGTAGTTCTGCGCGCCGATGAATCGCCGGCCAAGCCAGGGCATTCGGAGATCGTGCAGGTGAAGCGATTCCCAGATCGCCCAGAGAATCGGTCCGATCGCCACGAGCGCGATAACACTGAGCGCCGGCAACGCCATGGCCCAGCCGAGGCGCGCTTCGGTCCGCTGCATCTGCCGTCCGCCAGTGATTTCTGTGACGCGCCTCATCGCGGTGCCGCGTCGAGCTCGAATCGTTCGAGCAGCTTTCGCATCCCTGCCGCGGCGTCCTGCAAGGCGGCGCGAGGTTCCTGCTGTCGCGTCAGGGCTCTATGAAGCGCAATCTGCAGAATCTGGGAGAGCTCGCTGTAGACCGGCGTCACCGGACGCGGCACGGCATCCTCGATGATGCGCCGTGCTTCAGCAGGGTCGATTTGAAGCGCGTCGCCGAGTCCCCCCGTCGCATACATGGTCGGGCGCGGCGGATACTCACCAACGAGACGTGCGCGCTCCAGAAGTTGCGACGGTTCGAGCAGATATTCGATCAGCGCGTACGCGGCCGCAGAATCGCCGCTGTTGGCGTTGATCGCAAGCGCCGACCCTCCGAGGGCCGCAGTCGGCGACCCGCCTTTCGCGGCTGGTATCGGCGCAACGCGAAAGCGTCCGGCGACGCGCGACTGCGCAGCATCCTGCAGCAGGCTGTACGCATACGGCCAGTTGCGCATGAACACGGCCTGCCCATTCTGAAACGCCAATCGAACCTGTTCCTCCTGCCAGGTGAGCACCGAGGCCGGAACGATGCCGTCGGTGTAGATCCAATCGCGCATCTGGGTGAGCGCGTCGACCGCCCGATCCGAGTCGACGACGACGCGCCCTCGGTCGTCAAGAATTTCTCCGCCAAACGCGCCAAGCTGTTCGAGAAAGACGGTCACCAGTCCCTCGTAGCGCGCACCCTGCCACACGAACCCGAACGGGATGCCATGGTCTCGCATGCCGTCTGCTGCCAGACGGCGCAGATCATCGACGTCAGCCGGTGGACGAGCGATCACGTCCGCGCGCCAGTACAACATGCCGGCGTCGACGAACCACGGCAGCGCGTACAGCGCACCATTCCAGTGATTCGCGGTCAGCGTGGCGGGAAAGAAGTCTTCGAGCTGCGGGTGAAATCGATCGAGATCCAGAATCCAGCCCGCCGCGGCGAATTCGGGCGTCCACACGACGTCCAGCTGCAGCACATCTGGATCAGCAGCCCGAGCGTTCAACCACTGCAAGTACAACTGGTGGCGGTGATTCGCTGCGTCGGGGGTCGGTTGCACTTCGACGCGAATGTCCGGATGGATCTTTCCGAACCGGTCGAGCTGCAGCCGAATCGCGTCCCCTTCTTTGCCGACGGCGCTGCCGGCGAAGGTGAGCACGTGCGGATCCCTTCGAGAGCAACCCAAAATGACGACAAAGGCGATGGCGCTCAGCGCATACGCACACGCGCGACAGAACTCGCGAAGCACAAACACGAATGGTGCACGGACCGGACACTCGGCACAAGCCCAGCAGATGGCGTTCTGCTGATTGGAGTGGTGAGGGATTGGGACTAGGGAGCACGGCTAGGGACTAGGGACAAGGGAATGAACGCGTTATACCGAATTCATTGCCCTGATCCCTAGTCCGTCGACCCATCACGCCGCCACGCGCCCCGTTATCCGGCGAACCCCGGACGACATGATCAAGCGGCTGATGCCGCTGAAGAACATGCTCACGCCAACCAGCGTGCCGATCGTCCACAGCTTGCTGTTTGGCCAGCTGCCCCAGATGATGAACGCCAGCAACAGCTTGATGATGCCGTCGAATACGAGCCACCCTGACCCGCTTTCGAAACGCAGCATGTACGACTCCGCAAATTCGAGGATCGCCTCAACGAAGAGGTACAGCGCGATCGCGAACGTCAGCGTGGCGAGACCAACGGCTGTGTTCGTCAGGATCCAACCGCCGATCACCAGGTACACGATTCCGACCAGAACTTCCCAAAGCACGGCGGTGACGGTGCCGCCGCGAAACGCGTACACGAAATGCAGCACGCCGCTGAACAGCAACAGCCATCCCACAATACGCGTGACGGCGACGCCAGCCACGAATGGAGATGCGATCGCCAAAATGCCGGCGATGATCATCAACACGCTGAGCGCCATGGACCACCCTGTGACGCGATGCACCTCGGATTGAAACGGTTGCGGCATATCACCCCCGATTACGGCGGTAAACGGACCACTGATAGTGGATGCAGCAATTCTGGTTCCGTCACGAAAGTAGCCGCGATCTGTTCGCGCCGCAGCGACTTGGAGGCGTCGACTGATCCGCAGCGTGACGCGAGATCAACCAGATTCGAACAGCGGGTTCACGCGGCCTGCGTCGCCGGGCCAGGACGGTCCGGCCGATGAGCGTCGCTGACGTTTTGATGTGGCGGCGGCGAGCCAACCACATGACTGCGATCGTGCGCTGCAGTCTGCAGCGACTCAGCGAGGCGCCACGCGTCAGACAAACCCCCGTCTGCCCACCCGAGCGCATCGAGCGCGCCGCGCGCGGTGGCCGCCGGCGTGCGTTTCAAAGCGACGTCACCGAGGAGTCGTTCGCGCTCGCTTCCGCTGTCTTCCCGGACTCGCCTGGACGCTTCCTGGATCGCGAGGCCAACAGCCGGATCCACACTCGCCGACGGATTCGACGAGGCATCGAGCCATGCCGCGAGCATCGTGGCGGCCATCCCGAAGCTCGCGGGAGGCTGCCAACCCTTGATCGCGGGCGGGATCTGTTTCAGGTGGCGCTCAAGCGCCGAAAGATGATCCACGGCGTGGCAAAGCCGGACGAGGCGAAGCTCCATCGCGCTTGGATCGAGCGTGTCGAGCGATATCGACTCGAGGAAATGGTCGATCTGCTGGATCGCCTGTTCCTGTGAGACGTACTTGACTGAATCCCCGGCGAGACGCCGCCGGAGCGCATCAATTGAAACTCGCGCGATCTCCAGTGTTGCCCGCCACGCCGCCTCGAGCGCGATCGGCCCGCCGGTCTGGGCGACGATGGGGTCGAGACGGCTGACGGCTGTGTCGGCGCCGGTTCCGGATATCCGCTCGATGAAACGCGCGAACTGATCGAGCCATGGGTAAAACGCTGCGATACCAGCCACTTTGAAGATGCTGCTGAACGCCGCGAGCGCCAGGACGCCATCGCGATTGTGAAGACGCGCACCGACCCAGTCTGCTGCGGCCACGAGCGGTCCGAGGAACAGCAGTCCAAGGACGCCGGCTACCACACTGAAAATAATTTGCCCAAGGGCCGTCCGACGTACGGCGATCCCGCCACCGAGCGCCGCCAATGCGCTCGTCGCCGCAGTTCCGACGCTCTGTCCGACAACCATCGCGCAGCCCTGTTCGAAGGTCAGCGACCCTGCATCGAGCGCCACGAGCGTCGTCGCGGCGGCGGCCGTCGAGCTCTGCATGACGATCGTCATGACGATCCCGATTGACGCGAGCACCCAGCGCGCAGCGGCGCCGGTTCCGGCAAATGACTCGAGGTTCCACGAAATACCGTTCATGGCGAGCTGGAGGTAGTCGATCCCGGTGAAGATCAAGCCGAATCCAGCCAGAATCGCGCCAAGCGATCGCCATCGCCCACGTCCGATGATCCACAGAAACGCACCGATGCCGAGGATCGGCAGCGCCACGAGCGTGATCCGGATGCGAAAGCCAAGAATGGCCACCATCCACGGCGTTGACGTCGTTCCCAGGGTGGCCCCGATGTTGATCCCGAGCGCCTGCGGAAACGTGATCAGTCCCGCGCTGACGAAGCCGATGACGGTGAAGATGGTCGCGCTCGAGGATTGAATGGCCGCGGTGAACAGCACGCCAGACGCGACCGCGCTGAACCGGCCCGCAACGAGCGTCTGAAGCGCACGCCGCAACGAGTCGCCCGCGAGACTCTTCAGGCCTTCGGTGAGGTGATGGATGCCGAGCAGGAAGAGGCCCAGCCCGCCAAGGAGATTCAGCGCAGCAACAGTATTCATCCCGTCTTCCGTCCGGAGCAAGCATCGTGCAACCGCCATCTTCTTGCGCGGCACAACTTGTGCTGCCGCACGTGCGCCGATATTTCGCATCGATGATCGTCACTAGTCATGAAGAAGAGTCAGCACCAGGAAGCAGGGCCGTCACGCATCCCGCCGCGCCTGCGCGAGTTCCTCGATTTACTGCAGTCCACGCGAGCTGAGTACCGACGCGACCAGGCGCGCTACTTCGCCGTCGCGATGGTCTATTACGCGTTCATCTCGCTCGAGCCACTGCTCTTCCTGATGGTGGCATCGCTGGGCCTGCTGCTCCACTCTCCCCGCTTCGCAGCAGTCACGGAGCAGCACATCCTGCGCTTCGTCAACACCAACTTCGCGAACGACCTGGCCGTGGCCATCGATCAGCGCCTTGACCGATTGCAGCAGATCTCGGTCCCGGCAACCGTCGTGAGTCTCGTGGGCTTGATGCTGGGGGCTTCGGTACTCTTTCACGAATTGCGGGTGAGCTTTCAAAACATCTGGAAATACCAGGCGCCCATCGAGTCAGAGTCGCGGCCGCTGGCGTACGTGAAAAGAACGTTTCGAGATCACGCCCTGAGGTTCGTCATGATGAGCACGGCCGGGCTGCTCCTGATCGCCGCACTTGCGTTGTTCGCCGTCGTTCAATCGTTGAGCGGGCTATTCGGAAATGCTGCTCTCCCTCACAGTGCCGCTGGCTCCATCCTCGCGCTGCTCGGCGCATTCATCGTATTCACGCTGACGTTCGCGCTCCTCTTCAAATTCCTCCCTCCAGTTCGACTCGCGTGGCGGCATGTGTGGCTCTCGGCACTGCTGTGCGCCACCGCGTGGATTGTGTCTACAGAAGTGTTGGCGCTTTACGGTGCCTATTTCCGACGCTTGAGCGTTCCGGGCGCATTGGGAGCGCTGCTCGCGATTACGGTGTGGCTGAATCTCGTCAGTCAAGTGGTGTTTTACGGCGCCGAGCTGTGCAAAGTCGTCGCGAGCCAGGATGAACAGTTTGTGCCCGTTCGCGATTTCAAGCAGCCGTCCGATGCCACGAGAACGACGCGGGTCGAACGACGCGCAGGCGAGCCACGCCGGCGTGCGGGATAGACACGGCACGCTGGTGGTCGGCATCGCCGCTCACGGAGACGAGGCGTCGGCCGGTGCGGTCGCGATCACTTTGCAGATCTCGGCTCCATAGAACAACATCTGGGTCACGTAGTTCATCCAGAGCATGATGACGAACACGCCACCGATGGCGCCGTACGGATTGGCCTCGCCAAACGAGGCATACAGCGCGAGCAGCTCGGCGCCAATGATCCAGGCAATCCCGCACAACGCCGACGGGAGCCGCACCTGTCGCCAGGCCAGTGGCGATGGCGGCAGGAACATGAACAACAGGCCGAACGTCAGCGTCGCGACGATGAACGAAATGAGCGGCGCCAGCAGCCATCCCACGGCGTCACTCAAACGCGGAACAGCGCTGAAAACACCGCTCAGCCAGTGGGCGGCGGCAATGAACCCGAGGGTCAGTACCAGCAGAAGGCCGGCGGTCAGCACCATGATGAACGCCTTGGCCTGCTCCGCCAGCGTTTCGCGAACCACGCCGCGCACCGAATCCGACGCGAGCGGCGCCTCGCGCTTCCACAGCTTGCGGAAACTGATGCGCAAATGTTTGAAGAACGCCGCCGCGGTGATCAGCAAAGTGACGACGCTCACGATCATGGCGATGATCGATCCGGCCTGAAGCCGCTGCAGCAGTTCGTCGATCGCGACTTTGGTCTCGGGGCCAAAGCCAGCCTCCACGGCCTGCAGGATCTGTTGTTCGGCCGTCGCCACGACCGGAGACACGCGCAGCAGCAGTCCCAATGTCGCCAGGACGAGGAGGAGTATCGGTATCAGCGAGACGAGCGCGTAATAGACCATCGCGCCCGCAAAGTACCGCGCGTAGTCGCGCTCATACTCCCGCCACGCATCGCGCAGCAGTTTCACGAGCGCACGCGGCGATTGCGTGACTCCTGGGGGCAGCCGCCAACTCAGGCCCCCGCCGAGATTCGCGGTGGGAGTTCCGGAGCTCACCGAAGGAGATCGTCAGTCGTTCAGAAGTTTCGACTTGGCTGCGGCGAACTCTTTCTCGGTGAGCGCGCCCATTGCCTTCAGATCAGCAAGCTCGTGGAGTCGGCTGACGAGGCCCACGCCATCGCTGCGGGCGGCCCCGCGGTCAACACCTGGAACTGCGGGGCCAGCCTGGTAGTGTTTGTGCCGGCGAGCGGAAGCGTCGTACCTCTGGTCCATTGCTCGCCCCGAAAGCACGCCCGCTGTACCGGCGATGACTGCCGTCCGTTTGGCTGTCCTGGCAGCGGACCGGATGAGGCGTCGCGGCATGATGCGCTCCTCTCAATTCAGCGACATCGCAGCAAGTTCTGCACCGCGCGAACCGACCCGCCATGTCCCTGTGTCTCGCGCCAGGTTGGATCGCGATCGATCACGGATTGTCGTGACGCGATGACGAAGAGCCGTACTCACGAGATCATGACGTTCTCTGATGATGTGAGCCGCACGACGCCGCCGCCGACCAGCGCGAGCTCGTTGACATGAAAGCTGCCTCGATAGAGATTCGGGCCCTTTGAACCGAGGGCTACCGACGGAGCCGAGCAGAGCACCACGTCGCCTTTGGTACCAATCCAGTCGCGATGCCGATGGCCGTGGAAGATCACCACACGCGAAGCGTGGCGTGATATGACCGACAGCAGGTCTGTCGCGTTCATGAGCGAGAGGCCGATCCGATCGCTCAGCTTGACTGCTTCAATCGGATATTCCACTACGTGGTGATGAAGCAGAATGAGCCACGCGGTGTCGGGAAAGGCGGTGAGAACCCGACGCAGCTTTCTCAGCTGAGGACGGCTGATCACGCCAATTGCGTTTGTCGCGGAGAAGTGGCTGCGGGCGTTCGAATCGAGAAGGATCGCGCCGCACGCATCCGGTGCTGTCGGCAGTGCGACCAGCGGGAAGATTTCCTCCCAGACCTTCGCAATGGCCAATCGCCCACGCCACGACCCGCCTTCGGCGAGCCCGCGCAAGTCCTTCGGACAATTGCCCGCCTGCAGGTAGGTTCTGAGCGAAGGACCAAGCCCTCCGGACACGCCGTCCACGATGTGAACGCGTTCGCCCTGGATGTCGTCGAGCGCGACAACGAAACGGAGCCGGCGCAACGCATGGCTGATACTCCAGGGCAGGTCGGACCGACCCGTGTTGGTGCGATCGACGATGTTCACGTCGTGGTTGCCAGGCACGAAGAGGACGCGAGATCGGATATCTGGATAGGCCTGAAGCAGATCGATCAGTTCGATCCATTCCGAGCGCGTTCCTGCATCGGTCACGTCTCCCGTCACCAGCACGCCATCAAGTGGCGTCGCCGCGTGGATCGCGCAGAGTTTGTCGAGTGCCTGGCGCATGCTCGCGTTGCCCGACGGTCCGTGCGTGCCGGATTCCATTCGGTAACCATATCGCTCGCCAACGAGGTGCAGGTCCGACAAGTGCGCGACCCTCACGATTGCCGCGTCGTTGATCGGTGGACCCGGCCTCCAGTCACGCAATGGACGTCGTGACGTGAACTCGCGCCATAACCAGAAGAGACTGGCGGCAGCCGTAGAAACGCTCAGCAGGACAAGAGCGTTACGTACACCAGCCCTTAGAACGGCCCAGGGCTGACGCATCACGTCCTCCAGCGCCGGGCGCTCCAGCTCTCCGACGCCCACGGCAACGAGGAGAGCGGCTCCCGCGAGCAGCGTCGCCGCGATGAGCGCTCCGAGACGGCGGCGACGATCAAGTTCGTCTGAGGCGCGAGTTTCACCAGCCACGCGCTCCATCAGCGCGCTGATCGTCTCGCGCAGTCCGACGAACATCGGAAACACCAGCGTGTAATGGAGATGCCAGAGGTTGTCGATGGCCATCGTCAGCAACGGCTTGCCGATTTTCCATCCGACGCCGATGAGGGCCGCGATCGTCAGCACCGCCGCGACAGGATGGCTGGAAATCGAGGCCGTGGCATCGAGCTTTTGCCGGCTGTAGATCAGGATCAACGGTGGCGTCAGCCCGACCAGCAGGACCGGCACGATCACGAGCATGAAAAACGCGATCGTGGCAGTGAGGAAGTTGAACTCGAGGGCCGTCGAAACGAGGAGGGCACGCCAGCCGCGCCCGTACGGACTCGCACGATCATCGTCAGTGTCGCCTTGCCGCAAATCCCAGATGCGGTCGTCCGGTGAGTTCACCGTGGCCTCATGCTTCAACCCGTAGAGAGAGGTCCTGTATTGCGAGCCTGACGCACACCTTCCACCGCGCGTGCCATGTCTGGCCGGCTGACCTATTGGTGCGGTCCAGGGAGGTTCGGCATCGCAAGGCTTCCGACGGCGAAAAGTCGCGTCACCCATGAAACAAACATAAGGGGCATGGGCCGCGCCGTGGGCACGGCTTTGCTGACTGGATCGATCGTCGACCTTGCTCACAGCGGGTCGCCGCTTTCCGCGCTCGTAAGGCGCGGGCTGACAAGGAGATCACGACATGCCGTGAGCGAGCTTGCGAAGAAGGAGAGGTGAGGCCATGCGACCTCGAACATCATTTGTCCTGTTTGTTGTCCTCCTGACGCTCATCGGTACTGGGACCTGGGCATCGGCCAGTGTCCTGCCCCGCGGAACAGTTCTGAACATTCGAACGACTCAGCACATCCTCGCTGACAATGTGCGGCCCGGTTCTATGGTTCGCGGCGTCGTCTACCGTCCGATCACTGTCCGCAGACGGGTGATCATCCCGAGTGGCTCGCCAGCGATGCTCCAAGTCGTGGAACGGTCCTCGAACGGTCGACGTGTCGATTTGACTGTAAGTTCGATTCGCGCCAACGGGCGTCGTTATGTCGTGGCCACGAATGACGTCAGGCTTGGCAGTTCATCCAACCGCGGCCGGCGAGGACTCATCGGCGCGGGTGCCGGCGCAGTAGCCGGAGGGATGGTCGGCGGCGGCGCAGGGGCGGCCGTCGGCGCTACGACTGGCGCCGGAATCGGCCTCGTCTCCGCCGGAAGGGGCAGGAGGCAGCTGTCAGTGCCAGCTCACACAAGGCTCGAGTTCCGGGTCAGATAAGAGATGCGCAGGTGACGCCACCATGTCACTTCAGGAAGGAGTCAGCCGTTCGAATGCGGTTCGACTCCTTCCCGACGCGCACACTGCCCACCTTACACATCCTCACGTAGCAACGGGCGGTGACGCTGTACCGCAGGCTGTGGCATGCCGTGTCTGAGCACGCCGAGTCGAATCCCACATTTTCCTAATTACTCGCGCTGACGGGCGCATGGCCTCCGTCTTGAACCTCCTACCACTCATTGTCCGAAGAGTCGCGAAGTCTGAAGAGTCGCGAAGTCGAAATCAAGAGAAAGGCTAGATGACTATGAGGAACGTCAGCGTTAGAGGCATTGTCCGCCTCGGAATACTCGTGACAACGGTTCTCGCAATGCAACTAGCGCCGGCGAGAGCCCAGTCCACTAACGGCGGTCGCGAGATCAAAGTCAGCGTACTCGGCACCAGCAACCGATTCAGCCAGCCAATGCACACCGTCGCCGATCTTCGCGCGATGGCCAACACCAATCGGAATCAGATTGAGCACGTCCTGACGATGGCCGGTTTGACCAACGTCTCGGCGCAAGTGATCGACGCACTCATCGCCGGCAACGTCACCGACACGACGGTCGCGCCCGGGAGTGAGATCAAGTGGATGGCGATCAAACGAGCGGGAAGACCGGCAATCCTGCAGAACGTCCGATGGACCGGACGCCAGTCGTTTGAAGCCTGGCAGTTCACGGTGACGGCCAGCGGGATGAACTATAACTTTGTCGTCCCAAAGATCTGCGGCAACCTGTCGTTGCTCAGTGCCGTTGCCGCGCCGCAGCCGAGGATTACTCAGGCGCCTCCTCCTCCACCGCCGGCACCACCGCAGCCGCCGACGGTCGTCATCCTCGAACCACCACCTCCTCCTCCGCCTCCAGCACCGGCCCCGGCGCCTGTTGTGGCTCCGACAACGGTGTCGAACAATCGCAGGCCATGGATCGCAACAGGATTCGTGGGCACGTCGATGGATATGAATCTGAGCGTGAATCCGCTCGCCACGGCGCTGACGACTGAAGACCAGAGAGACGTGGCCGGCAGCCTTGCGGTCGGTGGGCAGATCGCCTACGTGCGACGGTACCTCGGCGCCGAGTTCACCGCGGACTTTTCGCCGGATGCCAACATCTTCAACGCGTTCCTCGCAGACGAGCCGCACATCAACAGCTTCATGGGGAATGTGATCGGCTCAATACCGTTCAGGAACGGCCAGTTCCGACCCTACATCACCGCAGGGTTGGGTGCCGTCACGATGCACACGAGGGTGTTCACGTCGGCCGACATCACCAATCTCGACACCGTGACCTCAAGTGTGTCGCGGTTCGGCTCGAATATCGGAGCTGGCCTTTGGATCTTCTCCGGCGGCACCGTTGGCGTCCGCGCGGATTTCCGCCACTACACAACGACGGCCACGAACAATCCGGATCTCTTGCTCGAAAATCCGGGATCGTCCGCGGACATCACCCGGGCGCTGGTGTCGGGACTCAACTTCTGGCGATCCGACGTGGGCGTCTCCTTCCGGTGGTAGAAGCTCGCAACACGACAGGCAGTCGACTAGTCAGGCGGCGGTACGAACACCGCCGCCTGACCTTCGCCCATCCTTATTTCAGCTTTTCAACACGTTAGACGCAGAGTTCGCAGAACTCGCAGAGAACGCTGAGCAATAAAACCTATACAGATCTCTGCGATCTCTGCGATCTCTGACGTCGATCGTTGTGACAACGTTCAACGCGGACGCAGCTCACTCCTCTGGTTTCGACGCGAATAGGTTCATTCCGAGTTGTTGCGAGAGGAACTTCGCGACTAACTGACCTTTCACGCTGTTGCCGGCGCGGTCAAGAGGCGGGGCGAATGTTCCGAGTCCGCCTTTACCGGGAGACACCGCGACGATCCCTCCGCCAATGCCGCTCTTTCCCGGCAACCCGATTTCATAGAGCCAGTCGCCCGATTTTTCGTACAGTCCGGCTGTCGCCATCACGGCCAATGCGTAGTGGCACACCTCGGCGCGGACCACGCGCTCTCTCGTCAGCGGATTCACGCCTCCGTCAGCCAGGGTCGCGCCCATGACGGCCAGATCGGTCGCGCTCACCTGCAGCGAGCACTGCCTCGTGTAGAGGTCCGTCGCTTCGGCTGGATCGGAATACAGACGCTCGAAACTCTGTAGCAGGTTCGCGATGCTGCGGTTCCGGAAGTTCGTCTCCGACGCCGATGTGTAGGTGTCCTCGTCGACCGCGAGCCTCCTTCCGGCGAACCGGGAGAGGCCGTCGCGAATGAACCGCCATTTCTCGTCGCTGTTCTTTCCCGGTACGAGACTCGTCGTCGCAATCGCGCCTGCATTCACCATCGGATTCGTTCTGCCGTCGCGGCTCCATTCGATGCCCGCCAGCGAATTGAACGGCATGCCTGTGGCGCTGACTCCGAGCTTGTCGCGCGCTGCTTCCGGGCCAACCAGGTCGCAGATCAACGCAAACAAAAAAGGTTTCGACACGCTCATGATCGTGAAGTCGTATTCGGCATCGCCGACGGAATAGATGAAGCCATCCGTCCTGGCCACACAGATTCCGAACAGGTCGCGGGACACATTCTGGAGCACGGGATAGATGGCAGAGTTCTCGCCAGCGGTATCAGAGGCGAACCGCTCATACGCTTCGTCGACCAGATCTTTGATTCGTTCCGGAGCGGGCAGATGCCCGGTGGAGACAAACGGGAGGTCGTGCGCGATGGATCGGCCTGATGGTTCCACGCAACCGACTGCAGTGCAAGCCAAGTGCCTGTAGCAGACGCAGGCGAGTGTGCGCGCGAACCTCTTCAGCGCAGGCACTGTTTTGCCTGTTGTTGAGCTCTGGCAAATGCGTTCGAGCGTCCAACGTACGGCGTTGATACCGGTATGTTGGAGGTGCGAGATGCCAAATCCATTGACAAGGAAGACCGCGCCCGGCGGAGTGAGAAAGGACATTGCCGACGCGAAGCAACAAGCAATAGATGATGCAAATCAGCAGGCGATCGATATTGCCCATCGATTCTTCGGCGGCGGAAATCATGGCGCGTCCCCTTCCACACCAGCGCGCCTCGATACCATCGTTCTGGGCAACCACGACATCAATTTCGAAGATGCGCCCGTCGGAGGCTGGTCGAGTCTCAGTCTGTGGCCCGACGGCCGCTATCAGTTTTCCGGTCACCTTCACGACTCCGGCTTCCCCAGTTACGATTACGGCGTCGTCTGGCTGCTCGCTGGCTCCGCCGGCACAGCGTTCGTGTTCAAGCACCAGGGTCATCTGCATGGCGATCTGCCCGGTTCTCGCGACGACGATTGGAGCGATTCGGATACCAATCAAGCCATCGCGGATGGATGGAACGAGCTCTCTGCCGCCTATCGATGGAAGCTTTCCGCAGAAGTCGATGCAGATCTCGGAGAGCTCGTCGATGCGACGGCAAAGGCGGTCGGCAACGTGGCCAAAGTGGTTGAGGTCGCGTCCGCCTGAAAGCTAATCGGCGCGCTCAATCCTTCGATGGCTTCGCAGAATGCGCCAGAGAAGCGGCAGGCGCAGGCCTGCATCGGCGCAGTTCATCTACCTACGCCGGTGGCGCCGCAGCCGCCGGCGATGGTGTGTGCTCGAAATGTTCAGCCGGGGCAGTCTGCCACCAAAGTCCGTTGAACTGTTGCGTCGCTGCTGAGAATCCGCCAGATGTCAGCGAGGCGTGAAGGATTTGTTGACCGGAGTGTCCCCTGTTAGTCCCCACTGAAGCGTCAGCACGGCACCATCGGAGCTTCGAATCACGTACCACACGCCGTCTCCAGGACGCCAGACGGCCACGTCGGTCCTGCCGTCGCCGTCGAAATCCGTCGACAGTGGAACATCGCCCGGCAATCCCCACTGGCCGACACCGGCGTTGTTCACGCTGTAACCGAGTGAGGAATACAAAATGTACCAGGTGCCGTTCGACGGCCGCCAGACCACGAGGTCCGTCTGCCCATCGCCGTCGAAGTCGGTGGACAGTGGCACGTCGCCCGGCAGACCCCACTGAAAGATCCCAGCGTTCACCGGACTGTAGCCGAGGGAGGAATACGCCATGTACCAAGTGCCATTGGACGGTCGCCATACGGTCAAATCGGTCTTGCCGTCCCTGTCGAAATCCGTCGACAGGGGTACATCTCCGGGTAATCCCCACTGGACGACACCAGCGTTGATCACGGAGTAGCCGAGGGAGGAATACCGAATGAACCAAGTACCGGTCGACGGTCGCCAGACCACGAGGTCCGTCTGCCCATCGCCGTCGAAGTCGGTAGACAGTGGCACGTCGCCCGGCAGCCCCCACTGAAAGATCCCGGCGCTCACCGAACTGTAGCCGAGGGAGGAATACCGAATGTACCAAGTACCATTGGACGGTCGCCACACGGTGAGATCAGTCTTGCCGTCGCCATCGAAATCTCCCGAGATCGGAATGTCGCCGGGCAATCCCCATTGGAAGCCGTTCGGGTTGTGATTGCTGTCAATCGTGCGCACATACCACGTCCCGTTCGACGGGCGCCACACGGCGATGTCAGTTTTGTTGTCGACGGAAAATGGAGGGTCAGCCACGACGATCTTCAAGATCTGTCCAGAGGAATAGCTGACAACGTACATTTCGCCGGCGGCGTCGACACCAAACGCGCTCACGTTTCCTGTCGTCCCGGTGCCGCCGAGCTCACTGGTGTGTTCGACCAGTCCTGCTGCGCTCACTTCGCCACCTCCGGCAGGAACCAGTGCGATCGACCAGACTCGCCCCGTGATGAAATCTGCGTAAAAGTAGCGTCCGCGATAGGTCGCACCGAGCGCCGTCCCGCGATAGACGAAGCCGCCGGTAATCGAGCGTCCGACTGTGTGGTCATACTCCGCAATCGGATCGATCACCGGCGAATACGCAGGACCAGGCGATGCGATGTGCGGATGCGCTCCTTCACGTGTGCGCCAGCCGTAGTTACGTCCGCCTGCCCCCGGCGGCTGATAGTCCACCTCCTCCCATGCATCCTGACCGACGTCCGCAATCAGCATCGCCCCGGTGCCGCCACGGAATGGATCGTCGAACGTGAACTTCCACGGGTTACGAACGCCGAACGCCCAGATCTCGGGCAGCGCCGCCATCGGCACACCGTCGACAAACGGATTGTCAGCCGGCACGACGTAACCGTTCGGATGTTCGTCCGCCACGCTGACGTCGATGCGCAGCAGCTTGCCGAGCAGCGTGTTGGGATTCTGCGCGTTGTTGAACGGATCGTCCCCAGATCCGCCGTCGCCTAACGCAACATAGAGGTCGCCGTCCGGGCCGAAGGCCAAGTGTCCACCGTTATGGTTCGCGAACGGCTGCGCAATGAACGTCTGCGTGCCGCCCCAGCGCAGATCGAAACGCGATGATGCATCGGCGACCCTCGGGTTTCCGGACGATCGCTTGAAGCGCGCGACCACTGTATTGCCATTGGGGTCGGTGAAGTTCACGAAGAAGCGGCCCGACGAGGGATAGTCCGGGGAAAGCGCGAGGCCGAGGAGACCACGTTCTCCGCCGACCGAAATCACCGCCGACAAGTCGAGAAACGGCGTCGGCTGCACGGTGCCGTCCTCGATGACACGAATACGTCCGCCCTGCTCGACCACGTACTGCCGGGACGCTAGGGCGGGATCCTGAACGAACTCCAGCGGAGCGTTGAGCCCGGAGGCATAGGGAACCAAACGGAGTTGCGCCGACGCGGACGTCGCACAGGCCAGCACAATCGCAGCGCAGGTCGAGCAGAGAGGCACCGAACCCGACCGGTGCCAGAAGCGGGGTGCAGCCAAGACTCCCTCGTTTGAATTAGTGTCGACTATCTTTTCACAACAACACTGTGTTGGTGTCGATCGAAAGCCGGAAGTCGAAGCCCTGTCGATCTGAAATCAGGTTCTCAACGTCGCGACAATCGATGGCCGCGACGTTCGCGCAGACGATCTCGACGAACCGGTAGAGCGGGATACTGACCGTGACGAGTGGCACGTCGGTTTTTAGATCGACTTGAGCGTCAGACGATACAGGGCGCCGCGATTGGTTGTTCCAGCAGCCCTACGGCGCGTCGGGGCGAAGGCCA
>Ga0066903_100001064_pt1 | contig 19243 bp, 20 predicted proteins | sample PanSoiMetaGPlot1_FD_67491 | JGI IMG/M metagenome (GOLD analysis project Ga0066903, IMG submission 67491) | Tropical forest soil microbial communities from Panama analyzed to predict greenhouse gas emissions - Panama Soil - Plot 1 (version 2) | ecosystem: Environmental > Terrestrial > Soil >... | reverse complement strand
TGTACGAGGCGGACCTCCACGAGAAGCTTCGTTCCCAGAGGCAGCTCGGGCTCGACCTCGAGGCCGCGCTCGAGCGCCGCGAGATCCTCGTCCACTACCAGCCGGTCGTGCGGCTGGTGGACGGTGAGATCGAGGGCTTCGAGGTGCTGGCCCGTTGGCCGCATCCGACCCGCGGTCTCCTCAGCGCCGCCGCCTTCCTGCCGGCTGCCGAGGAGGCCGGGCTGACGATCGAGCTCGGGCGCCTCGTGCTCCACCAGGCGCTGGAGGCGGCCCGACGCTGGCCGAAGCGGCTGAGCATCTGGCTCAACCTCGCCGCGGCGGAGCTCGCCAACGAACGACTGGTCGATACACTCGCCGAGGCACTGAAGGGCTACGGCGTCGAGCCGAACAGGCTCGTGATCGAGGTGACCGAGTCAGGCGTGATCCAGGGCAGCGACGGCGCCCTGGTCGCGATGCAGCGGCTCCGAGAGCTCGGCGTGGGGCTGACGATCGACGACTTCGGAACCGGCTACTCGTCCCTGAGCCGCCTGGCGGAGTTCCCCATCGAGTCGCTGAAGATCCCGAAGCCGTTCGTCGACAAGCTCCTCGGCGACGATGCGGACGAGGCGTTCGTCGACGCGATCCTCCGGCTCGGCGACTCGCTCGGCCTTGCGGCCGTTGCCGAAGGGATCGAGCATCGCGCCCAGGCTGACCGCCTGCGGCAGATGGGCTGCCGTTTCGGCCAGGGCTATCTCTTCGGCCGCCCGGCGCCGGCCGAGGACGTGGAACGGCTGCTGTTCCAGGAACCACCGGCGAGGCCACAACTCTCGCTCGTGAGAGCCTCGCGTACCGCCTGATCAGGTTGTTTGCAGATCCCCCGAAAGGGGGAGGCCGAACAGGACCAAGGCACGAGATGATCGGAGTGACTCCCGCTCGGGGCTGACGGCAACAACTCTGCTGCGGAGTTTTGAAGCGGCGGGCCTAGCCCGCCGCTTCCGCTTTCAGGGGAAAGATCAGCCGCCTTTGCCGACCTTGAGAATCGGCGCGTTGAGGACGATGTGCGCGTCCTTCTCGGTGAGCTTCCCCTTCTTCTCGAGCGCGTCGACCTGGTCGTCCTGGCCGATGAGAACGGGCTTGACGCCGCTCTTCCAGGTCAGCCAGACCTCTTCCCAGAGCGGGTTGTAGTCGGACTCGCCAGGCTGCGAGCCGAAGATCGTCAGCTGGCCCTTGGCGGCGCGCCCGCGCACGAAGTACTGCTCCGGTAACCCCTTGAGCCCCTTCAGCTCGGCTGAGTAGTTGATGTGCATCGCCTTCGCCTGGGACTTCGAGGAGACGTCGGTGATGACGTACGTGTCGATGTGATGGTCGTAGTAGCCCTTGTATACGGGCTGAGCCTTCATCGTCGGCGTTCCGATGTTCGGCAGTCCGCCGGTCGACGCGGTTGCGACGGCGGCAGTCGTAGCAAGCAGCACGAACCCGAAGAGAGCGATCCTGCGCAACTCCTCCTCCTTCTCTAGAGTGACGGCAATGGCTACGCGCAAGATCTCGCTGCGGATTGGCGCCGTCGCTGCTCTGGCGGCGACAGTCACGGTCGTGGCGACCGGCTGGTTGGGAGCAGCCGGCTCCAAGGCAGCTGCTCAGCGCGCCGCGTCGGGGGCGACGGTGCAGACGAAGAAGCTCAAGAAGCTCGGTGTCGTCCTCGTGAACAGCAAAGGCCTGACGCTCTACATGTTCGTTCCGGACCATCAGAAGAGGGTGACCTGCAAGGGCTCGTGTGCGGTCATCTGGCCGCCGTTGAAGGTCAAGAAGGGACAGAAGCCGACGGCAGGCGGCGCGGCGAAGAAGAACCTCCTCGGTGCCTACGGCCGAGTCGTCACGTACAACCGCTGGCCGCTCTACACGTACATCAGCGACCACAAGCCCGGCCAGGCGACGGGACAGGGCATCGACAACAGCGGCGGCAAGTGGTACGTCCTCTCGCCCTCGGGCAAGGTCATCAAGTAGCGGTAGCGGCGGGAACGCCTAGTCCCCCGGCTTCGTCTGCAGGCTAGGGGAGTACGTGGAACGAGACCTTGGACCGCACCTGCTTGAGGGGGGAGGTGACCACGATCGGCCCGCTCTTCGCCCGCCGGGGAACGGTCGTCACGAGCTTTCCGTCGTTCACGATCTTGAATCGCGCCTTGGCCCCGCCGAAGCTTACACCCGTCGCTGCGGCGAGGCCCTTACCCTGAAGCGACACGTGGGAGCCGACGGCCCCCTGGGCCGGCGCCACCTTTCGCAGGATGAGCGGCTCGACGAAGTGGTACACGTGGACGTCCCACTGCGCGAAGCGGTCCTTGAAGGATCCGGCCGCGGCGGTGACCGTGCGGTTCTCCTTGTACACGCTGCCCCGATGCGTCCAGCGGGGAAGGCCCTTGAACGTCACGGTTCTCGTGCCGGCGCCGTTGCGCGCCGCGATCAGCCACAGGTCGTCGACCGACGTTCCTTCCCTCACCATCGTCTCGGTCCCTGACCCGCGCGTCGTCACGCGCGGCGTCCTCGCGTGGTTCACGAGCGCGGGCGCGATCGGACTGGAGGCCGAAAGCTGCTGCACGAGAGGCTCGAGGACGCTCTGCCAGAAGCTCCAGTTCCAGCCGTACGTGGCATCGCTTCCGCTGAAGCAGCCTGCGTTGCTGCCGCCGTAGAAGGTGAGTGCCTTCGCCCCGTTCAGGATCGCGTCGTAGGCCATGTACCGCTCTTGCTGGAACGTCGGAAGGATGTAGTTGCCGGTCGTCTTGTCGATGCTGCCGCTCGCGCAGATCTGGATGGTCGTCCAGACCGGCGCCAGGGGCGTGACGGAGGCAAGCGTCGCCGTCCACTTGCCGACGGCCTGCAGGTTCGGAGACGTGTGTGCGAGCGTCACCGGGTAGATGTCGACGCCGTGGACGTCGGTGACGTCGGAGTACGGGGCGAGATCGGCGGCGGTGCCGCGGGGAGCCTCGATGGTGACCCATAGCTGGCTCGGGTCGAGCGGGTTCTCGCCGCCGCACCAGGAGGGGTCGCCGCGCGAGGTGACGCGGCAGAAGGCGAACTGGAGCGCCGAGGGTGCGATGTCGCTGTACCAGGGCTCGTCACGGCCCTTCCAGAAGGCGATCGCGCTGCCGCTCGGGTCGTCCGTGAGTGTCTGGACAACCTGCGTGAGACCGGCGTCTTCCTCCGAGCCGGGGAGCGCTTGCGAGTAGCCGCCCAGGGTCGGCCACGTGTAGACGTGGAGAGCCGCGGCGGCGCGGTCCCAGGCGAGCGCCCCGTTGATGTCGCTCTCTCTCCAGATCCCATTGGCTCCGGTCCGGTAGACGTTCACTCCGGCCGACGCGGTCTCCGCGAGGCCATTCGTACCCCAAGGCGTCTGCCCCCCGAGCGGCGGACCGGGCGAGAGCACGAGCGGGAACGTCGGCTCCCCGTTGAACAGGATCGTCCGCGTGCGATCGAAGGAGGTCGTCGCGGCCCGTGCGGCGCCCGCGCCACAGACCACGAGGGTGCTCGTCACCAGTACGGCCACGAGCGCTATTCCGATTCGTCTTCCCACCGACGACACTTTCGTTCCAGTTCCCCCCGAGCCTCTTTTCGGGAGGGTATCGGGGCATCGACGCCCTCGCTCCGGAGCTTTACGGGATGCTTACCCCGGTTGTCGCGGCCTCCTCAGTGTCCCGCCAGCCGGTGCAGGAGCGGTACCGCCGCCAGCAGCGCCCGCTGCTCCTCCGGGCTCAGCTCGGCGGCGATCGCCGCGGCGAGCCAGTCCTCGCGCCTTCCCCGCCCTTCGCGGACTCGCTCACGACCTCTCTCGGTGAGCCCGATCTGGATGCGCCTCCGGTCGCCGGGGTCGGGACGCCTCTCGATCAGGCCGGCCGTCTCGAGCTCGGCAAGCGTCTGCGCCATAGACTGCGGCCGGACGTGCTCGGCCGCGGCCAGCGCGCTCGTCGTCTGCGCACCCTCGCGGTCGAGCCGGCTGAGGACGCTCGCCTGCGCAACCGGGAACGAGTACTCGGCGCGCAGCCTCCTCACGAGCTGACCGAGCACCAACCGGAGCTCGCTCGCGCCCTGCACGACCTGGGTCGAGGGTTCGGGCATGAGAAGATTGTAGACAGGTAACCTGAACAGGTTGCCTGTCAAGCGGAAGAAGCTGGACTACAAGTGGGTCGCGCTCTCGAACACGACGCTCGGCGTTCTGCTTGCGACGATCGACGGCTCGATCGTGCTGATCGCGATGCCCGCCATCTTTCGCGGCATCCGCCTCGACCCACTCCAGCCCGGCAACAGCTTCTACCTGCTGTGGATGATCCTCGGCTTCCTCGTCGTCTCGAGCGTGCTAGTCGTGAGCCTGGGCCGGCTCGGCGACCAGTTCGGGCGCGTACGGATGTACAACCTCGGCTTCGTCGTCTACACGCTTGCGTCGCTGCTGCTCACGATCGACTGGCTTCAAGGGCGCGCGGGTGCGGACTGGCTGATCTCCTTTCGCATCGTGCAGGGGATCGGCGCCGCGTTCCTCGTCGCGAACTCGGTTGCGATCCTCACCGACGCATTCCCGTCGAACCAGCGCGGCCTCGCGCTCGGGATCAACAACGTGGTCGGCATCAGCGGCATGTTCATCGGACTCGTGCTCGGCGGCCTGCTGGCGCCGGTCTCCTGGCGGCTCGTCTTCCTCGTCTCGGTGCCGGCCGGGATCGCGGGGACGATCTGGTCGTACCGGAGCCTGCGCGAGATCGGTGTGCGCACCCGGGAGCCGATCGACTGGGCGGGCAACCTCACCTTCGCCGCCGGTCTCGTGCTCGTCATGGTCGGGATCACCTACGGGATCCGCCCCTACGGCGGCCACCCGATGGGCTGGACGTCTCCCGTCGTCGACGCGTGCCTCGGCGCCGGCGTGGCACTGCTCGGGCTGTTCGCGTTGGTGGAGCTGCGTTCGAAGGCGCCGATGTTCAGGCTCGGACTTTTCAAGATCCGTGCGTTCACCTTTGGCGTCCTCTCGAGCTTCCTCTCCGCGATCTCACGTGGCGGCCTGATGTTCATGCTGATCATCTGGCTGCAGGGAATCTGGCTCCCTGAGCACGGTGTCGACTTCGCCTCGACACCGCTCTGGGCCGGGATCCGGATGGTGCCGCTGACGGTCGGGTTTCTCGTTGCCGGACCGATCTCGGGGGTCCTCTCCGACCGTTACGGACCGAGGCCGTTCGCGACCGGCGGCATGCTCGTCTCCGCGCTCAGCTTCTTCCTTCTCGCGATGCTGCCCGTCAATTTCTCGTACGCGGAGTTGGCCGCCATCCTCCTGTTGATGGGACTCTCCATGGGCGCCTTCGCGGCGCCGAACCGGGCGGGAGTGATGAACAGCCTGCCCGCGCAGCACCGGGGAGCGGGCGGGGGCATGAACCAGACGTTTCAGAACTCCGCCCAGGTGCTCTCGATCGGGATCTTCTTCACGCTGATGATCGTCGGGCTCTCCGCGACGCTGCCACACTCGCTCGCGGCAGGCCTGCGAGCGCACGGCGTCTCTGCCCACGTCGCCGCGCGCGTGAGCCAACTGCCGCCGGTCTCGGTGCTCTTCGCAGCGTTCCTCGGCTACAACCCCGCGCAGAAGCTGCTCGGCCCACACGTGCTCGCGCGCCTGCCCGCGCACAGCACGGCCGCCATCAGGGGTCGCGCGTTCTTCCCGCACCTTATCGCGGCGCCGTTCCGCAACGGTCTCGACGAAGCGTTCGCCTTCGCCATCGCCGCGTGTCTGGTGGCGGCGCTCGCGTCCTGGTCGCGCGGCGGCCGCGTTGTCGCGCCCGAGGAGTCCGCGCTTCAACAGCCCGCAGAAGTCCGGGACTAGGCAAGCCTCCCGAACTGCACCGCGAGGAAGACGGCGTACAGGACTATCAGCAAGGCTCCGGCGCCACGTCCGCCCCCACCTCGCTTTCCGAACAGGACGAGCGCCGCGGTCGTCATCCCGATGAGCCACGCGATGTCGAAGATCGCGAGCCCAGGGAACGCCGCGAGGCTTCCGAGCGCGGCGGGTATGGCAAGGCCGGCCACGATGTTGATGGAGTTCGAGTTCAGCGTCTCGCTCATCAGCGCCGAGCCGCGCCGTTGGAGGCCGAAGCGGACCCCCGTCCACGCGTTCGGGAGGCTCGTCAGGATCGCGAGCACGACAACGCCGACCAGCGCCTCCGGTACCGACCACGCGTCGGCGAGGTCGGTTGCGGCTCGCACGGCACCCACACTTCCGGCGACGATCAGGCAGAGCGCGAGGAGGAGGACAACGAGCAGGGCGGCCCACTCTCGGCGCGAGTCGAGCGATCGTTCCGGGCGATGGCCCTTGCCGAAGCTCCGTCGTACGAAGCGCGATTCTGCGGCGCCGAGCGGGAGCTTTCGCGCGAGGCGCGGCCCAGCCGCGAGCAGCGCCACGTACGGCACGGCGACGACGGCGACGAGCACAACTCCCGACGTTGCGCCGAGCACGCCGGCAACCACGGCCAGCATCACCGCGAGCAGCCAGAGACCGACGAACGCCTCGAGTTCGAGCGTCTCGTGTCGCGCGCGCACCCGACCCGCGACCACGGCGCTGAGGCCGAGCATCGCCGCGAGGTTGAAGGCGTTCGAGCCCACGACGACTCCGACCGCGACGGCGTGCTCGTTCTGGACGAGCGCTGCGATCGCGGACGAGATCTCCGGTGCGTCGGCGGCCAGCGCGGTGAGCAGCCCCAGCAGCGCCTCCGGCAGGCCGAGCCGAAGTCCGATGTGATCGAGGCGTTCGGCGAACAGCGCCGACGCGGCGAGCATCACGCCGATCGAGACAAGGAAGACGGGGATGGCGGCTGCGGGCGTCATCGGCTGACGCCGACCAGCCTTCCCGGCACACCACGCGGAACGCTAGCGCAGGGGCATGATTCGCTGGTGATCGTTTCGCTGCACGTCGCCACCGGCGCGGCGATGGGAGCCGTCGTCCGCTCGCGTCGGCTCGCGGTGCTCCTGGGCCCATCCCTCCACGTGGCAGGTGATCGCGTCCCGCACGAGGATATTCCCGACCGGAGCTTCGAGATCGGCAGCGGCCTCGTCGCGCTCGGGCTGCTCGCGGCGCGGCGTGGCCCCCTCGATCCTGCAGTGCTCGGCGGCGCCGCGGCGTCGTTGCCCGACCTCGAGCACCTCTTTCCTTGGCTCCGTCCGCGCGGGGAGAAGATCTTTCATCGCGGCGGCGGCCGCCACGGCGTCGGCATGTCGGCCGAAGCGCAGCTCGTACTCGCGGGTGCGGTCGTGGGGTTCCTGCTCACGCGCCACGGGTAGCCTCGCGCCGATGAAGGTCGGCATCGTGGTCCCGTACTCGTGGTCCTTCGGCGGCGGAGTCGTCGACCACGCCGTCGCGCAGGCTCGTGCGCTCGAGGCGATCGGGATCGAGACCCGTCTGTTGATCGGCAACGATCCGCCAGGCTCCTTCAGCCGGATCCTCCACCCGCGCCAGGGGCGACCGGGACCGCCGCCGCCCAACGTGATCCCGCTCGGCCGTTCGGTGATCGTGCCCGGCAACGGTGCCCTCTCGAACCTCGTGCTGAGCCCGCACGCGCTGCCGCAGATGCGCCGCGCGCTCGCCCGCGAGGTTTTCGATCTCATCCACGTCCACGAGCCGCTTGCGCCGATGCTCAGCCCGGCCGCGCTCGCTCTTTGGGACGGACCGGCGGTTGCGACATTCCACGCGGCCGGCGCCTCTTCCTGGCGCTCACTCGCCGAGCCGCTGTGGGGCTTCCTGCTCGGCAGGATCGACGTAAAGGTCGCGGTCTCGGAGCAGGCGCGCCTCGCCGCCGCCGTCTACTGGCCGGGTGACTACGAGGTGATCCCGAACGGTGTCGAGATCCCGGAGGGGATCGACCCGGGCGAGCGTGCCGACCGCATCGTCTTCGCCGGCCGCCACGACCCGCGGAAAGGTCTGCCGGTGTTGCTCCGGGCGTGGCCGCGTCTGCGCGGGAGCGGGATTCGCCTGCGGGTGCTCGGCGCCGATCCACTCGCCGTGCGGTTACTGCTCGCCCGGCTCCGCATGTCGGAGGAGGGGATCGATATCCTCGGCTTCGTCGACGACGAGGCGCTCACGCAGGAGCTCGCAGCCGCGAAGCTGCTCGTCGCGCCGTCCCTGGGCAACGAGAGCTTCGGCATGACGATTACGCGCGCGTTCGCGTGTGCGGCGCCGGTGGTCGCCTCCGACATCCCGGGATACCGCGAGGTCGTCACCGAGGAGACCGGCGCCCTCGTCCCGCCCGACGACGCTGACGCGCTCGTCGAGACGATCGCAGCGCTGCTCGCCGACGAGCCTGCGCGGGTCGAGCGAGGCCGCGCCGCGCGCAAGCGTGCCGAAAGCGAGTACGCGTGGCCGCTGCTCGCGCGGCGGCTCGCCGACTGCTACGCAGGCGTCCTGGCCGGCTAGCCCGACCGGTGCGGCTGCGATAGCTAGTCGGCCAGCCGGGAAGCGCCGGCGAGGCGCAGCACCTTCGGCCCGACGAGCCGCAGGAGGCGGTTCGGCGTGTCGACGATCGGCTCGCCGTCCTCGCCGCTCAGTTCGGCGATCGAAGCGTCCACGCGGCTTTTCACCTCGAGCACGCCCTCGCGTAGCCCGAGCTCGTCGAGCCGCACCGCGAGCCGCTTCATGTTCATCACGTAGTAGTAGAGGGAATCGACGTTCGGCCCGTACGATTCGGCGAGGTGCGCGTCGATGAGACCGCGCGACGCCTTGGCGCGGCGCACCATCCGGTCGGCGAGGTCCATGTACTCGCCGCTGATGGCGACCAGCCGTTCGGCGGCGCCCTCGAACTCCTCGAGGTAGCGGTGCGTGGCGAGGACGGCTATGCGGACGTGGCGCCCTTCGTCGCGGCGAACGTTCGTCTGGCCCTCCTTCATCGCCGGCAGGTCGTGACGATCGTAGAGCGCGCTGCCCTTGGCCCGGCGGATCACGACGTCGCTGTTCGCGACGACATCCTCGCTGAGCACGCCGTAGATGAAGATCGCCGCGTAGACGTCCTCGATCGGACGGTTCGGTCGCAGCAGGTGCTGCATCTCGTCCTCGAACCGGTCGAAGAGGATCTCGGCAACGAAGTTGTTGTACTTCTTCGCCACCCGGTCGGCGTCGGCCGCGTCGATACCGAGCACCTCGGTCGCGACCCGGAGGAGGCTGCCGCGGTGCATGCGCTCGTCGTGCTCCTGGGTCATGAGCGCGGCGCGCATCGACTCGTACTCCGGCTCTCGCGGCAGCGCCGCGACGATCCGGTCCATCCAGTCGTCGACGACCGACTCCGCGCGGTAGATGGTGCCGAAGACACGCTTCACGGCCTCCTGCTGCCGGTGCGACAGCTGCCGGAAGTTCTCGGCGTCGGTGGAGAAATCGACGCTGTAGGCATCCCAGGCGTGGGCGTGCGCAGCGGCGAGGATGTCCGCAAAGGACCGCCAGCCGCCGGTTATGCGCCGGTCGGACGCCTCGTCGTCGGCGATCAGTGCATCGATCTCCTGGAGGAGTCGTCCGATCTTGTCGCTGGTGCCGAGCACGGCAGCGTCAGCAGTGCGGTTCGCGGTCACGTCCACGACGCAACTTTACGCGGCTCCACGGCGACTGGGCCGTCGGTGGGCGTCGGCACATCGCCGGCGCCCACCTGTCTACCGCGTGTTATTGGACGCAGCTGCTGGCGGTGTTGCTCCAGAGCGGCTGCACCGGGAAGGAGGTGCCTCCCATCGGCTGCGGGGAGGTTGCTGAACTCCAGGCGCACTTGTCACCGTTCTCCTCGCCGCTCCTGTCGAGCCAGCCCCCGTTCGGGAACTGGTCGGTGATGGTCTCGGCCATCTCGTGTCCGGCGACGATCGTGATGCCGGCGGTGGCGGGCATCCCCTTGAAGCCGGCCCCGCACGACGCTCCCGCATCGGTCATGTAGGGCAGGTTCGTGTAGGCGATGTTGCCGTACTGGGACGAGGTCGAGCTGTGCCACGCGCAGTAGCTCGTTCCGAACCCGGATGCGTTATTTCCCGACGCGGTTGCAATCACGTACTGCACCGACGCGTTCGAGAGTGCGGTCGTGTTGCCGAAGTTCGCAGCCGCCTTGACGGACTCGGCGGCGAGCTGCGTCTGACTCGGGCTCCCCGGCGCCGCAGAGGCGCTGTCGTACCAGATGCCGGCATAGAGGCCGCTCGGGTTCCCGGCGTGCTGGCCGGACGAGCCGCAGGTCACCGTGCCGCTGGGGACGTTCTGGCAGTACTGCGTGACGCTGCCCAGCCACTGGCTGCCACCAACGGCTCCGTAGAAGCTCTTGAGAATCCCCACCTCGCCGGACAGGTCCTTGCTTCCGTTCGTGCCCCACTGGGAGCCCCAGACGACGAGATAGAGCTTCGGTGTCGGCTCGACCCCTATCCCGCCCACACCGCCGCGGTAGGAGAGGTTGTTCGAGTGGGTCGGTCTCGCCGGCTTGCCCTTGAACACCCGCATCACGGACGGTCTGCCCAACTTCATGCTCGAGTGGCTCGCAGCCTGACCTGCGGCCGCCGAGAGGGCCGCGGCAGTGGCGACGACCGCCACGAGGGCGCCGCAGAGATAGCGCCTTCTCATCACATCTCCTTGTACGACGACGACAACAGGCATCGGAACCTAATCGGGTCGGTGGTCGGACACAAGCCACCGAAACGGCTGATTGCACTCGCCGAACGTCCTACTAGCGCGGAGGACCCGCCGTGCAGGCGGATCCTCCACGCCGGTACTTACGAGTGCTTCCAGGCGACCGCAAAGGTGCCCGAGCTGATGCCGCTCGGCTGGGCCTTCACCGTCGAGCCCGATTGCATCGTGATCGGGTCGAGGTTCTTGGTGCTGCTGGTGAGCACGGTGCCGTTCACAGTCGCGCCCGTGAAGCTCACACTGCCGAAGTTCGCGAGCGGCAGGACTCCGCCGCTGCTGGACGGCGCCTCGGCGATGACCTCCGCCGACGCGAGCTTCGCCGACTTCAGCCTCGCGATCTTCGTGTTGGTCCATCCCTGGGTGCTGTCGGTGATCGTGAGCGTGAAGCTGCCGTTGTCGTTGGTCGTCACGGACGCCGACAGCTTGTCTCCCGGGGCCACCTTGCCGCTGAGATTGACCGGGAACTTCGGATACATCTCGTACCAGGCGTAGTACTGCGGTGTCGAGCCCGAGCAGTCCGCGTCCGTGCCGGTCTGTTCAACGGTGTTCGAGGTGTCGCCGTCCAGCCCGACCCAGAAGCTCGAGTACGCCGTTCCCGAGCACGTCGCCTTCGGCTCCGTCCACGACGCCGAGACCGTCGTGTAGCGGCCACCCGTCACCGCGTAGCCTGACCAGTTCGTGCTGGTCGAATTCGTGAGCCTGTGCATCCGACCGTTCCACCGGCTCGGGGCCGCTCCGCCGGCGGTTGCCGAGAGCCCGGCTGCAATGACGAGGACCCCCACCAAAGCGCCGCAGAGATAGCGCCTTCTCATCACGCCTCCCTTGTAGGACCACAACAACAGGATCGGAACGTAGGCGAGCCGGCGGTCGAGCACAAGCCCCATTTCGGCTCGAGGCAGGCGCGATGCATCCCGCGCGGCGTGGGTACTGTCAGAGAGTGAACGCCCAGGGCGACGGGACACTGACCGGCGCGGCGCTGCGCACCGTGTTCATCGCGCTGATGCTCGGCATGTTCCTGGCCGCGCTCGACCAGACGATCGTTGCCGTCGCGCTGCCGAAGATCGTCGGTGACCTCGGGGCGCTCAACCACATCTCCTGGGTCGTCACCTCGTACCTGCTCGCCTCCACGATCTCGACGCCGATCTACGGCAAGCTCGGCGACATGTACGGGCGCAAGCCCGTCTTTCTCGTCGCGATCCTGATCTTCCTCGCCGGCTCGATGCTCGCCGGGCTGTCGCAGACGATGTCCGAGCTGATCGGCTTCCGCGCGCTGCAGGGGATCGGTGCCGGCGGACTCATGGTCGGCGCGCAGGCGATCATCGCCGACATCGTCCCGCCGCGCGAGCGGGGCCGATATATGGGTCTGATCGGCTCGGTCTTCGCGATCGCGTCGGTGGCCGGCCCGCTGCTCGGCGGTTTCCTCACCAGCATCGACTGGCGCTTGATCTTCTACGTCAACGTGCCGATCGGGATCGTCGCCGTAGTGATCGTCACCACGCGCCTGCATCTGCACACGCCGCACCGGCAGCACCGAATCGACTACTTCGGCGCCGCGCTGCTCAGCGGCGGCGTCGGCGCCCTGATCCTCCTGGCCACGTGGGGCGGCACCCAGTACGCCTGGGGCTCACGCGTGATCATCGGTCTCGGGGTGGTGGGAGTGGCGCTGCTCGCGGCCTTCGTCTGGCAGGAGCGCCGGGCGGCCGAGCCGATCCTGCCGCTCTGGCTCTTCCGCTCGCGCATCTTCAGCGTCGCGAACGCGATGGGCTTCACGATCGGGATGGCGATGTTCGGCGCGATCATCTTCATGCCGCTCTTCCTGCAGATCGTCTACGGCGTGACCCCCACTGTCTCGGGCCTCCTGATGATCTCGCTGATGGGCGGGCTGCTGATCACGGCGGTCCTCTCGGGCCGCGCCATCACCCGGATCGGCCGCTACCGGCCGTTCCCGATCGCGGGCACTGCGGTGCTCGTGGTCGGCATGTACCTGCTCTCGCTGCTCGGCGTGCACACTCCGCCCTGGGTCGCCTCGGCGTACATGGTCGTCGTCGGCGTCGGGCTCGGCCTCGTCATGCAGGTGCTCGTGCTCGCCGTCCAGAACGACGCGCGGCCGCAGGACATCGGGGTCGCGACCGCATCGGCCACGTTCTTCCGCAGCATGGGCGGCGCGTTCGGCGTCGCGATCTTCGGGACGATCTTCGCGACACGACTGTCGCACCAGCTGTCCGGCCTGCCGTCGGCCGTCACCGCGCATCTCGGCAGCGGCGTCCACCTCGACCCGTCGCAGATCGACAAGCTGCCGCCGCCGGTGCACGACGTGGTCCTGCACGCGTTCGCGCACTCGCTGAGCGGTGTCTTCCTCTTTGGAACGGCACTGGCGGTTGTGCCCTTCGTCCTCTCGTGGTTCCTCAGGGAGAAGCCGCTGCGGACGACGGTCGCGCACGAGGCCGAGGAAGAGCCGCTCGGGCCGGCTCAGTTCGGGTTCGAGTAGCCCGAGAGCCGAGCCAGCGCCGCGTGCGCGGCGTGATAGCCGCACATCCCGTGCACGCCGCCGCCGGGCGGCGTCGAGGCCGAGCAGAGGAAGACGCCCGGCAGCGGCGTCGTGTACGGCGAGACCCGCGCGACGGGACGCGTGAAGAGCTGCGAGAGGGTCGCCGCACCCGCGTTGATGTCGCCGCCGACGTAGTTCTCGTTGTAGCGCTCCAGGTCCGCCGGGCCGAGCGCCGAGCGCGCGAGGATCCGCTCCCGGAAGCCGGGAGCGAAGCGCTCGACCTGCCCTTCGATCCGCTCCGTCATGTCGACGGTCGAGCCGTTCGGGACGTGGCAGTACGCCCAAGCTGTGTGCCGTCCCTCGGGTGCGCGCGTCGGGTCGAAGAGGCTCTGCTGAGCAAGGATCACGTACGGCCGCTCGGCGATCTCGCCGCGCCCAGGAGCTGCCTCCGACCTCGCGATCTCGTCGAGCGTGGCTCCGAGGTGGACGGTCGCCGCGCGTGCGCACTCGTCGGCCCGCCAGGGGATCGGCCCGTCGAGCGCCCAGTCGAGCTTGAACACGCCCGGCCCATAGCGGTAACGCTCCAATCGACGGCGGTACCGGGTGGGGAGGCGGTCGCCGGCGAGCGCGAGCAGGCCGCGCGGCGTCACGTCGAGCAGTACCGGACGTGTATCGCCGAGCTCGGGGAGCGACTCGACCCTATGGCCGGTCTCGATCTCGCCGCCCTGGGAACGCAGATACGAGGCTAGTGCATCGGAGAGCCGCTGCGAGCCCCCCCGCGGGAAGGGCCAGCCGACCGCATGTGCGAGCAGTCCGAGGGCGAGGCCGAAGGCCGCGCTCGGCGGGCGGTCGAGCCTGAGCATCGAGTGGGCGGCGAGTCCCGCGAAGACACCGCGTGCCTTGGCGCCGCGAAAGGAGAGCCGGGCGAGCAGTGTCGCCGGCGGCGCAGCCAGCGCACCGAAGCGGGCCAGCGCGAGCGGGTGTGCGGGGACGTGCAGCGGACCGAGCAGGTCCTCAAGGAGCGGCTCCGCGGCGCCGGCGAGCGGCGCGAAGATTCGCCGCCATCGTCCCTCGTCCTCGTCCAGACCGGGCGCGGCGGCATCCGGCGAGCGTTCGAGAAGGACCGCGGTGCCGTCGTCGAACGGGTGCGCGAGCGCCGCGGGCGGCTCGATCCACTCGACGCCGTGCTCGGCGAGGGGCAGCGTGCGGAAGAACGGCGACGCGACCCCGAGTGGGTGGATCGCCGAGCAGACGTCGTGGACGAACCCCGGCAGCGTCAGCTCGGCCGTGCGCGCCCCGCCTCCCACTGTGTCGGCCGCCTCGAGGACGCGCACCTCGAGCCCCGCCTGGGCCAGCACGATCGCCGCGGCGAGCCCGTTCGGCCCTGCGCCGACCACGATCGCGTCCGGCATGGCAATGAGCCTAGTTTTCGGCCGGTCTCCGCTGTAGCCTCCTCCGGTCGGAGCAAAGCGCAGGGGAAGAAAGGAGTCGGACAATGGCGGCAGTGCGGCGCGGAGCGTGGGTGGCGTTGCGGTACGTGACCACGATCTTCTTCCTGGGCGTGATCCTCCAGTTCTTCTTCGTGGGGTTCGGCCTATTCGGAATGAAGGACGGGGAGACGATCGACAATGCCAAGTCGCTCGACGCGCACCGGGGCTTTGGCTTCATCCTCGCCGACGGCGGCGCCATCCTGCTGCTCGTCCTCGCACTGCTCGCGTGGCCGAGGCCGCGCAAGCTGCTCGTTGCCTGGATCCTGCTCGCCGTGCTCGCCTTCTTCCAGCCCGTGCTGGCCGACTTCCACCACAAGTGGGTCGGGATGTTCCACCCCGTGAACGCGATCATCCTGCTCGCCCTCTCGGGCCGCCTCGCCTACTATTCGTGGACGACGCGTAAGAGCAAGGACGCCGCGTCGGAACCGGCAACCGCGTCGACCGGCTGACGCGGGATCCAGTCCCCATTCGCATAGTCAGATCAACCCACTTCGGGGTCTCCCATTTTCGGCGTTCTCGGGGATAATTCGATGTCGGATGACGGCGTGGAAGCAGCGGTTGGCGGACGGGATTCGGCGGCGTCCGGACCAGCGGAAAGCGCTCGCCGAGCGCTACACCCTCGACGCGGAAGAGGCTCAGGGGGGCGGACAGCTCGCCGCCGCGGCCACGGCGACCGAGACTGAGGAGCAGGCAAGCCGCGACGCCCAAGCCGAGCTCGAACGGAGGACTGCCGAGGAGGAGGCGCGCCGTGCCGCGGAGGCCGAGGAGCGGGCTCGCCGCGCTGCGGAGGCCGAGCGCGAACGCAAGGCTGCCGATGAGCGCGCACGCGATGCTGCCGAGGCGGATGCGCGTCGCGCGGCGGAAGCCGAGGAGCAGGCCCGACGTGCTGCGCCCGCCGAGGACGCACGCCGCACCGGGGAGGCGGAACTCGAACGCGAGGCTGCTGGTGAGCCGGTGGCCGACGAGGAGCCGCATCGGTCGCTCGTCTCCGAGTCCGCGGTGAACGAAGAGCTACCGATCTACCGCTGGTTCGGCGGTACCTAGCCCTCCCGCGCAGAAACGCGGGCCATGCACGGCATCGAGTTCTTGTGACACGTCCTGACCCGCCGGGCCCGAGGAGACATCACCGTCTGTGGATGCCGTGCATACGTCCGCGTCTGCTCACGGTTTCGGCAGCTGCGCGGCATTCCAGCCCGGACCAAGGTCTAGTACGACCAGGACCTTCGTGCGAGGGCCCTGCGGGCTACTGCGGGACGAACTTGGTCGAGTCGAGCAGCTCGGTGACGCTCTTCTCTTCCTGCACCAGGCCCGGCCCACGCAGGCATGCGGTGAACTCTGTGGGCGTGGAGGGTAGGGGTCTCGTCGGGATCAGCACGTCGATCGTCCGGTCGGCGCCGATGCTGCGACACATCCCGCCGGGCGTGTCCACGCGTCTCGCCTCGCGGCCGTCGACCTGAATCCGCGGGCCGGCACCGAGCGCCATGGCAGGCGGATTGCTCGCGTTCCAGGTGACCAGTACGCCTCCCGGCGCAAGGTGTTTGACGGGGAAGCCGCACGCCGTTGCGTTTCCCCGGGTCGAGCACGGATCCTGAAGTGGCTGTGTGCTCAGGTAGACCATCGGGCGGGAGTGCAGCTCGCCGGCCCAGCGGAACGGATATTCCTTCCACGCAGAGGGGTGGTCGAAGCTGAGGAGAGAGTTCGAGTATGTGACGAGCCTCGGGTCCGCCTTGGCCGACTGCGCGTCCGTCCCGCCACCACAGCCGCTAGTCACCGCAACGAGGGCCACGAGCGCGGCTGCGCCCGTGAGGAGGCGCCGCAGAGTCAGGCGGGCTTCCATACCTCTCTTCTTTAGCGCCGGACGCGAGCTTCCGACCGGCCCGAACGACCAGGGTCTGCCGCCTCATCGATTGGCCGGTCCGACAGAACGGATCTCATCGCATTGCGTTCGCGACGAGTGCCATCGCGAGAATGAGGATCGTGACTGCGACGAAGATCAGCCCGAGCTGCCCGACACGCGCGACGAGTAGTCCGGGGAGAGAGGGTCCGTGCAACCGATGGACGACAGGCGCCGGGGGTTCGACCGCAGGCGCCGGGGGTTCGATGGCAGCACGCGGCCGTGGTGTCGGCCACACCGGAGGGGCGAGGCGAGCGAGAGCCTCGGAGCGTAGTTCAGGCGACAAGACGAGCACGAGCTCAGGCGAGAGCGGCTCTTCCGCTGAGAGCTGGTCGATATCCACGGCGAATCCGTGTTCGAGCTCGGCATGAGCGTCCCCTGCCTGTTCCTCAGTCTCGGCTGCGGCGGCCTCGGCGCTGAGTTGATCGCGCGTCTCAGCATCTTCCGCGTTGATGGTGTAGCGCTCGGCGAGAGCCTTCCCCCCACCCGGAAGCTGCCGAGATCGCCGTTTCAACACCATCATCCGACGTCGAATTATCATCAAGAACTCCGAAATCCGCTCCGGCGGCCGGAGCGTCAGGAGTCGCGACGGCGTACGCGCAGCAGCACCGGTTGCAGCACCCCGGCGGACGGCTCTACCGCGAATGCCCAGAGCTTGTTCGCCGCGAAGCTGAACGGGGTTGCGAGGGCGACCGCGACGGCCTGGGCTGGGAGGTGTCCGGCGCCGGCGGCGACGAGCACGACGAGGAAGAGCTGGTTCGCCCCCAGCGAGAACGCCGAGACGAGGAAGGCCCGGGCGCCCTGGCCGAGGACCGGCGCCTCGGACGTGCGGAACGTCCAGGTGCGGTTCCAGAGGTAGTTGTTCGCAGCGGCTATGACGAAGGCGATCGCAGAGGCGGGGAGGTAGTGCAGACCGACCACGAGCAGCGCCGCGTACACGGCGAGGTTGATCGCGTAGCCCGAGGCGCCGACCGTGCAGAAGCGGACGAACTGATTCTCGAGCAGCCGGCGCGTTGCGCTGATCGCCACCTCCTCACAGTGGCCTGGAGGCGGCCTGGATTCGTCGGCCGATCGGCTGGAAGCGGCTCTACCGCAGTGGGGCGCCGTTCACGCGTAGCCGAACCGGCAGTCCGGTCCAGCCGAAAAGGCTGGTCCCCAGCCACTCGTTGTAGGTGAAGGTGAGGTGTCGTGCTGCGCCTCCGGAGGCTTGCGGTTGGCTGCGCGCCCGGTTCGGCCGGCGCGATGTTGCAGGTCTGGCTCGTAAGGGTGGAGCCCGAGCTATGAGCTTCGAAGCGCACATCGCGGCGGCGGAGGTCGGGGCGCTGCGCGTGCTCATCGCCGACGACCATGCGCCGACGCGGGAAGACGTTCGCCGGGCGCTGACGGACGGCGGGCTGGTCGTTTGCGCGGAGGCAGCCGACGCACCCCGCGCCGTGCAGCAGGCGCTCGAGACGAGACCCGACATCTGCCTGCTCGACGTCCGGATGCCGGGCGGCGGCGTCGCGGCGGCCTGGGAGATCGCCGCGCGGCTGCCGACGACGAAGGTCGTGATGCTCACGGTCTCGGAGGAGGACGGAGATCTCTTCCGCGCCTTACGTGCCGGCGCAGTCAGCTACCTCGTCAAGGACATCGACTTCGAGACCCTCCCAGAGGCCCTAAGGGAAGTTGCCGAGGGAAAGGCGGCAATTCCCCCAGCGCTCGTCGCTCGCATGGTCATGCAGTTCCACTCCAGCGACCCGCGGTTCCGCACGACCGAAGTCGGAACGGAGCTCGGACCACGCCTCACGAGCCGCGAGTGGGACGTGCTCGCCGGTCTCGCGGAAGGGCTCTCGACGCGCGATATCGCAAAGAGGCTGCAGCTCAAGCCGAGCGGCGTCCGCGCGCACATTTCGGCAGTTGTGCAGAAGCTCGGAGTCGCCGACCGCCGCGAGGCGATTGCGTTCTTCCACGAGGCCTCGACCGGCTGAACTCGCCAAATAGGTCCCCCGAGGGGCGGGCGCCGCAAGCACAAGCCCTCAGCGGCGGTCCACGATTATTCGACTCGTCCGTATGATGATCCGACCGCCAGGCTTGTGCGGATCGCAGCGTAATGCTCTCGAGTAGGGGTGAATCGATGCGGAAAGCCCTGCTACTCCTAGTTGGCACAGCCGTCTTGTGGGTGCCCGCCGTCTCCGTCGCCGGCGATTCGTCGAAGCCGACCGCTAACGCGAAAAAGCCCGACGCCAAGAGCGACGTGAGCAACCCGGCCGGCACTTGCCAAAGCCAGCGCAACAAGCTGAACTTTGCGGCGAGCCATAGCGGCCAGACGTTTGCCCAGTTCTACGGAACGAATGGCGCCAACGGTCGCGGTGCTGGCGCGAACGCCTTCGGCAAGTGCGTCTCGACGATCGCAAAGCACAAGGACAAGAGCGACGACGAGGGCAGCGCCGAGAGCCACAGCGAGGACAGCGCCGGGAGCCAGGGTAAGGACGGTGGCAAGAGCGACGGCGAGGACAGCGCCAAGGGCGATGACGAGGGCAGCGCCAAGAGCCACGGCGAGGGCGGCGTCGAGAGCCAGGGTGAAGACAGCGTCCGTCCTGCCATGATTTGCAAGGCTATGCAGGCGAAGGATCTCGCGCACTTCGAGACCTTGTACGGCAGGCGCCCGAGCGCCTTCGGCCACTGCGTAGCCAAACAGGCAAACAGCAAGAAGCCCTAACGCACGCCGTCCTCGGCTACGCCGTCCTCGGCTACGCCGTCCTCGG
>Ga0066903_100001062_pt1 | contig 19244 bp, 13 predicted proteins | sample PanSoiMetaGPlot1_FD_67491 | JGI IMG/M metagenome (GOLD analysis project Ga0066903, IMG submission 67491) | Tropical forest soil microbial communities from Panama analyzed to predict greenhouse gas emissions - Panama Soil - Plot 1 (version 2) | ecosystem: Environmental > Terrestrial > Soil >... | reverse complement strand
ACCTACAACATCGCGGCGGATCAGATTCCGGACAAGATCACGTCGCGAACGAAAGCGATCATTCCCGTTCACCTTTATGGCCAATCGGCAGCAATGCGGGTCGTCATGGCGGCCGCCGCAGAACATGGCATTCCTGTTATCGAGGATGCCGCGCAGGCGCTCGGTGCCGAATACGAAGGGCGGCGCTGCGGAGCGATTGGCGATTACGGCTGCTTCTCGTTCTTTCCATCGAAGAATCTCGGTGCTGCGGGCGACGCCGGCATGGTGGTTACCCACGATGCGGCACGGGCTGAAAAGCTGCGAATCTTGCGGTCGCACGGCTCGAAGCCGAAGTACTACCACCATGTTGTCGGCGGCAATTTCCGTCTCGATGCGCTACAGGCCTCGATCATTTCTGCTAAGCTCCGCCACCTCGACGTGTGGACGGAAGGCCGTCGGGCGAATGCAGCCCGCTACGATCGACTGTTCGCCGCGTCGGGCCTATGCGTCGAACATTCGCGCGATTGGGTGCGGCGGCGCGCGCACGATAGTTTCGGCCCGGCGCACGTCGTCCTGCCCTCCGTCGCGACCGATCGCCATGTGTTCAACCAGTACGTCATTCGCGTCTCGGCGCGCGACGCATTGCGGGCGCACCTTCACCAGGACGGGATTGGCAGCGAAATCTACTACCCGGTGCCTATGCATCTGCAGGAGTGCTTCCACAGCTTCGGAAACAAGCGCGGGGATTTTCCAGAGAGCGAATTGGCAGCGGCCGGTACGCTCGCGCTGCCGATCTATCCCGAGTTGACCGATCACCAGGCCGAATATGTCGTCGCATCCGTGCGAGCATTCTTCGGCCGGCCCGATTAGACCTGGTCTAGAACTGTCCGTCACATATTGACTGAGGATCGGATGAAACGCGCACCGGCGATCCTGATGATCGCGTACACGAACTACGAAATCGATCCGCGCGTGATGCGCGCGGCCGAAGCCGCCGCGGAGTACGGGTTCGAGGTCGATTTCATCGCGCTCAGACGTACGGGACAGCCAGCTGAAGAAACGGTGCGCGGCGTTCGAATCATCCGACTTGCGCAGGAACGCTACCGCGACCGGTCGAAGCTTGGTTACGCGTTGGCCTACCTGACGTTCTTCCTGCGCTGCTTCGTGGCGTCGACACGCCTGTTCTTCAGCCGGCGCTACCGGGTTATCCACGTGAACAACATGCCGGATGTTCTCGTGTTCTCGGTACTGATCCCACGGCTGCTCGGCGCGAAGATCATCCTAGACATTCATGATCCGATGCCGGAGACCTACGGCTCGAAATTCGGACACCAGGCGGGGGGGCGGCTGTATCGCGTTTTGTTGTCTCTGGAGCGTATGAGCGTCGCCTTCGCAAGCCGCACGATCACTGTGAACCATCCGGTGCGTGACCGCGTGCTGGCAAAACACGGGTATCCCCGCAATACTATCGAAGTCGTCGCCAACTTCGCGGACGATCGCCTCTTCAGGCCCATTCCGTATCCGCCGATCCAGAGCCGGATCCAGTTCGTATTTCACGGAACCATTCTGGAGCGATATGGACTGCGCACGCTCGTCGAGGCAGTCGCGCAAGTCCGCCATCGCGACAGGATTCACGTCCGCCTGATTGGCGAAGGCGACTTCAGCGCGACGCTGAAGCGGCTGATCGAGGAACGCGGCGTCGGGGACGTGATCACGTTCACCAACCGCGTTTTCCCCCTGCACGATATTCCGGCGCTCCTCTCAGACTGCCATGTCGGCCTGGTGCCGCTCGACGTGACGCCGATTTCCGACTGTGCGCTGCCGCTCAAGCTCATCGAGTACACCTGTCTGGGTCTGCCGTCTGTGACAGTGACGAGCACCGCCATCACCTATTACATGAGGGCCGATGAATGCATGCTCTACCCGCCAGGCGACGCCGCGGCGTTGGCGCAGATCCTCGATGATATTGCAACCACTCCTGGCAAGCTCGATGCTTATCGCCGGCGCCTACCTGATGCGCAGCGACGCATGTCGTGGACGCGTGAAAAACAACACTACATTCACATCTTGCGCGAACTCAGCCAGGCGATGACAACACATCACACGCCGCCTGAACTCCGCCAGTGTAGTTAACGCGCGCTTTCGACCGATGCCACCAGTCCTCGCCAGTCTAGTCTGCAATACGTTCGTCGCGTATCTCTTCTGGAACGACATCCGCAAGCGAGGTGCGACCACGATTTCGTGGGCACCATTCTTCTGGATGTTCCTCGCCGGCTCACGGTGGGTTTCATCATGGCTCAGTATGAGTCCACCGATGGATTCGCCTGATGCATTGGCTGAAGGCAGCCCTCTCGATCGCGCCGCCTTCGGCGCTTTAATCGTTTGGGGCGCGACTGTGCTGGCAAGGCGACACATTGCCTGGCCCAAACTGTTCGGCCAAAACAAGTGGATCGTTCTGTACTTTCTCTACTGCCTAACCAGCATGGTATGGGCGCCAGAGCCGTTGCTTCTCGCCAAACGTTGGATCAAGGACCTCGGTAACCCGATAATCGCTCTCGTCCTTCTGACGGAGGAACGCCCATTCGAGGCCGTCGGCATCACGCTTCGGCGACTCTCCTTCGTTCTACTACCATGGTCGGTCTTGTTTGTTAAGTTTTATCCAGCGCTCGGTCGCGCCTATCACAATGACGGCTCCCCGATGTACACGGGCGTGGGTCATCAGAAGAATGACCTCGGCCTAATGTGCTTGATGACCGGCCTTTATTTCGGGTGGAAGCTCCTTCAAAGACGCCAAGGCGGAGAGGCAACCGAGAAGAGCGACACTTGTGACTATGTCTTGATACTGATGCTTGCATGGTTGCTGCAGAAATCTGACAGCCAAACATCTTTTGCGTGTCTTATCGTCGCAATTCTCGTAATGCTCATCGCGAGGCTGCCTCCAGTTTCTTGGAAGCCTTCACGCATAGTCCTGACGATGGCTTCGGTCGGCGTCGTCTTCGCATTCCTTCAAGCGACATTTCAAATCAAAGACTACGTTCTGTTGGCACTCGGTCGCGACTCGACGCTGACGAGCAGAACTGAAATCTGGGAGGTCGTTGGCCGTTTCGAAGGCAGCCCGCTCGTGGGCGTTGGATTCATGAGCTTCTGGACCGGCGATCGGCTGACCAACATTTGGCAGGCTTGCCAATGCCAGATCAATCAGGCACATAACGGCTACATCGAGCAGTTTGTTAACTTGGGATACGTTGGTGTGGCATTCATTTGTCTGATAATGGCTTTTGGTGTATTTGCGGTTCGAAGGGACTTCAACACGCAACCAGCTGCCGCCCTGCTTCGGTTCTGTTTTATCATCGTCGCCGCTCTTTATAACTACACTGAAGCGTCGTTTTACGGAATCAGCAACATTTGGGTGCTGCTCTTGTTAGGCTCGATCGACATGAGAGGAGTCTGCCCTGATGGCGCGATGCTGGCCGAAACGACTCTCGGCGAATCGCCAACGTCGCCGCGACCGCCATACGCGCCGTTCATAGCCGCCCGTCGAAGCCCAGGACGCAGCCTCTCTCCAAAGCACGGTGTGTCAGCCAGGGTGTGATGCCCGATCTCTAAGATAAGCTGTATTACCAAGCGCCATCATGCTGTTCAATTCACTCGAATTTGCCCTGTTTTTTCCTGTCGTCGTCGGGCTCTACTTCGCGCTGCCGCCACGAGCGCGCACGGCTCTTCTGCTTTGCGCCAGCTGTCTCTTTTACATGGCGTTCATTCCCGCCTACATCTTGATCCTGGCGGTGACGATCGGTATCGACTATACGGCGGGCCTGCTGCTGGAACGGGCAACCGGTCGGGTACGCAATGTCCTGCTCGCGACCAGTATCGTTGCAACCTGCGCCGTCCTTTTCGTCTTCAAATATTTCCATTTTTTTGCTGACACGTTTGTCGGGATGGCTGGATTAGTCGGTTGGCATCTGAACAGCCCAGCCGTCAGGATTATTTTGCCGATCGGCTTGTCCTTTCACACTTTCCAGAGCCTGAGCTACGTCGTCGAGGTGTACTACTGCCGCCAGAAGGCTGAAAAGAACTTCCTGACCTATGCCACGTACGTGATGTTCTTCCCACAGTTAGTTGCTGGCCCAATCGAGCGGCCGCAAAACCTGCTTCACCAGTTCTGCGCGAGCCATAACTTTGACTACGACCGGATAACCGACGGGCTGCGGCGAATGGCCTGGGGCTTTTTCAAGAAGGTAGTCGTTGCCGATCGGCTTGCCCTGTACGTAAACGACGTGTATGCGGCTCCAGCGCAATTCAACGGGCTTCAGCTCACCGTCGCAACGGTGTTCTTCGCCTATCAGATCTACTGCGACTTTTCTGGCTATTCGGACATTGCGCTCGGTTCTGCGCGCGTGCTCGGCTTCAAGTTGATGGAGAACTTCGATTCTCCCTATCATTCGCGCTCGATTGCCGAATTCTGGCATCGTTGGCATATTTCGTTGTCGACCTGGTTTCGCGACTATCTTTATATTCCGTTGGGTGGCAGCCGCGTCAGCAGACCGCGATGGTACATCAATTTGTTGCTTACATTTACGGTCAGCGGCTTGTGGCATGGTGCTGCCTGGACCTACGTCGCGTGGGGCGCGCTCAACGGGACCTATTTAGTCATCGGTATTTTGACGAAGGATACCCGGGACAAGATCATCGGCCGCCTGGGAATTGACCCTGCCGGGCTGGCTCGTTCTGCCATGAGTTTGGCCGCGACTTTCGGGCTAAGTTGCGCCGCTTGGGTCGTGTTTCGAGCGCAGTCGATGTCGGATGCTTGGTATATTCTCACGCATTTCTTCCGCGGCTGGGACGTGGGGACTATTCATACTGAACAGTTTCTCTTGCGTCAGATGCCAGTGGCGGTTCTGGCGGTCGCGTTTGTCGAACTGGTCGAGCTAACGCGTGGTCTGGTGTCAATTCCACGGCTGGTTGCGGCGCGTCCGCTCGTACTTCGCTGGTCTGTATACATGTTGTTCGTACTCGCAGTCGTGTTGTTTGGCGTTTATCGCAGCAATCAGTTCATCTACTTTCAATTCTGAATCTCATGTCGAAGTCATCCGCACTTGAACCGTTTGTGAGCACGCTGGCGCCCGGTTCAGAGGGCAGTCACATGAGTGTGACGGTCACCAGAGAGACCAGAGGTGTGACTCGGCTTCTTGTGTTTTTGGCGCTCTGCGTAGCCGCGATGGTCTTGACGAACTACGTCGTCGACAGCGGACTGCGCCGCCTGAAGACCTCGTCGTTTGGCGTTTTCAATCGGATTGTCGACGGTCAGATTAACGCTACCATTGTGATTAGCGGATCCTCACGCGCGCTGAACCACTACGATCCGCGCGTCATTCGGACGGTGACCGGTCGGACGGCGTACAACATAGGTATCAATGGCTCTCAGACAGACATGCAGGTGGCGGTACTGAAAACATATTTGAATCACAACGAAAAGCCGTCGCTGGTCGTCCACAATCTGGATTCGTTCGCTTTCGTGACGAGTCGAGGCGGTATTTGGTTTCCAGGTCAGTACCTGCCATATCTGCACGAGGAGCCTATCTACGAGGCACTCAGTAGTGTGGACCGTGATGCATGGAAGTGGAAATACCTTCCGCTGTATGGATACGCCGTCGAGGACATGAGTTTTACCTGGCTGACCGGCATGCGCGCCGTATTTGGCTGGAACCCGCGAGAGGACCGTTATTTCGGGTTTCAGCCGCGTGACGCACGCTGGACAGATGATTTCGCGCATTTTGTCAACAGCAAGCGAGATGGGATTCAGTTCAGTATCGAACCTGAAGGTCTTCGCGACTTTGAGGACCTCATCGCCCTCTGTAAGCAGCGGCAAATTCCCGTGGTGCTGGTCTACTCGCCCGTTTACTACGAAATGCAGGAACTCGAAATGAATCGGGATCAGATCTTCCGCCACTTCAACGAGATCGCACAGCGCTATGATGCGCCGATCTGGGACTACAGCGGTTCGCCCATCTCTCGCAGGAGGGATTACTTCGTGAATTCCCAGCACCTGAACGCCGCTGGAGCTGCTGCCTTCTCGGCCGATTTCAGCGCTGACCTGACTCGCTCTGGGCTTTTCGAGGCTCGGACCAGTCCGCGACGTGCAGTCGGTCAATGACGTGGTCGCCCCACGAAATGTAGTCGAAATGGTCGAACCTATTCCCAAGCGCATTATTCAAACGGCAAAGCATCGCAACCTTTCGCTGAAGCAGCGTGCGATGAGGGCGAACTTGACGCTCCTTAACCCTGATTACGAGAGCGTCTTTTTCGACAACGCCGACGTTGATCGGTTTATTTGCCGCGAGTTTCCGCAGTACAAGACGACCTTCGATGCTTTTCGCTTCTCGATCCAGCGTTACGATTTCTTTCGCTATTTGGCGGTCTATCGTCTTGGAGGATTCTATTTCGATTTGGACATCCTTCTCGCCTCAGATTTGTCAAGTCTGCTGCCGTGCGGTTGCGTCTTTCCTTTTGAGGGACTCACCTACAGCCGCTTTCTGCGAAGCTACGGCATGGATTGGGAGATTGGCAACTATGCGTTCGGCGCGGCCGCCGGCCACCCGTTTGTCGAAGCTGTAGTGGAGAACTGCGTAAGAGCGCAAAGGGACCGCGCCTGGGTCGAGCCCATGCTGCGCAGCGCCCCGCTGTTTTCTAGAGAAGAGTACTCCGTCCTCTATACGACCGGGCCCGGCTTGCTCTCACGCACTTTCATCGAGAACCAGGACTTGGCGAGGATGGTAACAGTCTTGTTCCCGGAGGACGTCTGCGATGCTGGCACATGGAACGTCTTCGGCACGCTGGGCGTGCATCTGATGGAGGGCACCTGGCGTCCGTCCAGTAGCTACGTACGCCGGCGGTTCGCTCAGCGATGGGAACAATGGACCATGCGAAGCCGTATCAAACAGAGCCAGAAGCTGGGAAAGACCAGAGGGCTGGCATCGCCAGCGCCTGATACTACCGAATGATACGAAGGTTGGTTGGCGCGGTTAGCGATACTCCGCCGCCTCCGCCGCTGACCAGCGGGTGCGGATACGTGAAAGGCGCGTACTGAACCGTCCAGGTGTTCGTCGCAGAGCACCTGTAGAGAGTGCCTTGCGGGCCTTGGTCCGTCGCAAAATAACCCACTCCGCCACCCGCCTCGAGTGAGTTGGTCGTGCACGTCGCCGGTCGATTCGCCAGCGTACCAAATCCCATCCCGGTGGTGCCGTTGAACGGGCTGGTGGGCGATGTCTGCGCTGACGCCGACACGGCGTTGTAGTAATCGCGATTCGCTTGCAAGTGATTCGAAGTGTAATCGGGCGACCCGCCAAGGTCCTCGACGTTCATGTCGATCTTCGCGCCCGTATCCGACCACGCATTGTTCCACACGTACATTGGCTTGAGGTTTGTTGCGAAGTCGCGCCCGGGCTGGTGCCAGCACGGATACCCACGATACGTCGTTGTAGGCGCTCGATTGCCATCGATTGACTGAGTGCCGTCGCAAATCGGCGCTCCGCCATCGATTGAGTTCGCGTACGCCCGATAGTCCAACATCGAAAGAGCTGAGCCGTTCTTGCCGCTCACCGCTGTATAGCGATTGTTGAACGCGATGAATTCACCTGAGCCCTGATGGTGGAAGCAGCGGTAACAATCGGCGAACCCTTGTGCGGAGGCGCCAGAATTCACGATCAGTTGATTGGCGTAGAGCTCGATATTGGCGGGGCCGCCGGCGTGGGTCGCGCCGTGCGCAGTAACCAGACAGTTCGTCGTAACGTTGTGGCGCCAGACAATCGTAGAACCGCCCCAGCTGTCCATACAGCCTAAACCGGCGTTTGTCATCGTCGTGATGTTGATCGTATTGTCCTCGACGAAGAGATTGTTGACGGTCCCAAACGGCGACGGCGGAGGCGAGGGGTTAGTGCCGCCTATGTTTTCGAAGAGAGCTATGCTGGAAGAGTTTGTCACGGTGTTATGGTCGATGACGCCGTAATAATTCCCAATGGTGGTATTTTCGCCGAAGAAGATGATCGCTTCGGTGCTTTGTCCTGTAAATGTGTTGTTATCTATCCGCACCTGTTGCATCGTTCCTGGTCCCCAGAACCAGATCACAAAATTACTTCCGCCCGTGAACGTAAAGCCGGAAATGCGGTACAGTTTGGTATTGTTGCCTGACAGTGTTCCGTTCATCCCCAGAACAGTGCCACTGACACTGACATTGCACGCTCCAATAGCGGCGCAGATTAGCGTAGCGCCCTTCGTATTCGAGAAGTTGACGAAGCTGTTCCACGAATACGATCCGGCCGCAAATGTCAACGTCGCCCCGTCCGATGCGCTGCCAAGCGTCGAAGTGATTTGAGCCGACGTAGTTCCGGCACTGCAAGACCAGCTCGTGCCACTGCCGGTGCATGCAGCCTCCGCATACGCCGCCGACATCATAAACGTAAAGATTACACACCCAAGGGCTCGCATCAGTTTGATCGACACGGAGATCCTCTCATCCTCGCTGTCGAGCGATCGATAGAGCATAAATCGGCCGTTATTGCGACGCACGGTGCAATAATCGCGCCGCGGCCTGCCGGCCATCCCACAGTCCTTTTGGAGGCTACTTGGCATCATTTGGGAAACAGCCGATGTCCGGCCTTTCAATTCGGTAATTGCGCCGACTAGTCTGTCGTTTGCTAGCGCGATGAGCGTTTCCCGCCTTGACGAGTGCGTTCTAACGAGTGGAAACTGTCGTTCTTCTGGACCTCAGCAAGGAACAAGGAACGCCTAGGTGCAATATCGCCTCGCCCTGCGATTAGGAACGCCGCTGTGAACCATGTAATGATATGCGACTTCCTGCACTACACGGCAGAACGTCGTCGTCGACTTCCGACAGGGAATTACCGAAAGTCGATTTCCAACGATGGAACCCATGCGACGCGAGCCGACGCCCACTCTCCTCGGATGCAAGGACACGACGTCTAGCCCGACGCGGGTTTCACATCGGTCGGCGGCACGAATTATCGCTTCCGGCGACAGGAGTCCACGACGCGGCTTCGCCGCGCGCCAACCCGCAGCGGGCACCTTCCGCTAGCATGCGCGAGTACGTCGTGTACCGGCGTGCGACAGCATCGTGCAGACACCCGTCGGTCACCCACGCCCCATCGCGCGCGCTCGAGCTCGGGATGGTGCAGACTGGGGGAAGGTATCAGCGTACTGCAACCTTCGATGGCCCGGCGACGCACTGCGTCGCGAAAGTGTAGGACGCCCGCGCCTCAAGTCGACGTCGGTGCCCCCCTGTAGTCGGCGCGGATGCAAGCCCTGGCTCGAGCCACGGCAGTTACGCCGCGGTTCCTCGAACGCCACAACGCAACTCCATGCCGATCTCAATCAGCGCTCAAACTAGGCGAGGCTCGTTTTTGCCAGCTGTCGACATCGTGAACAATGCGTACCTGCCAATAGACGCAGCGGAAGGCCACGTGAAGCATGCTCGTCGATAATACTCTCGGGCGGAGCGTACGTTCCCTTTCGCGTCGAGCAAGTTTCCTATTGCGCGCTGATTCGCACTCATGACCCGCCGGAGTGACTGCCGGTCTCGCTTTCTCAGTCCCTTCAGCTTCTCAAGGTCGTGATACATTAAATCGTTCATCTGGCGCGCCAGAATTGGATCATCCTTGGCCTGCTCCGTGAGCGACTTCGTCTGCTCATCCCTTCTAAACACTCTCACGAGCTCCGGCCGTAACATAGCGAAATCCCCGTGCATTGCTACTCTCGCCATCAAGTGAATGTCTTCAGACAGTCGAAATCTCTCATCAAACAGTCCTGCCCGATAGATGGCATCTCGACGAATGATTGTCGACCCAACCTGCCATGGTCCGTGCTCGACGATGAATCGAAACGGATGTCTGATCACTATCCGTGCGTGATTCCCAAATGCCGCGGCTGATCCATTGAACGCGAAGTAATTGTCTCGCACGCCTTCACGTCCAATGAACGAGCAATTCGTCGTCTGCATGGAGAGTCTGGCATCACCGTTGACCGCGTCAATCTGCGTGGCCAAATAATTGGCGTCCCATTCGTCGTCAGAGTCGAGGAATGCTACCCACTCGGAATTCGCCGCCCTGATTCCGATGTTTCTCGCCGCGCTTACACCGCGGTTCTGCTGGTAAATGTACCGAATTGCACCCGCGAAACGGCTAAGCACATCACGCGTGTTATCAGTCGAACCATCATCCACAACGATGATCTCGTAGTTCGAGAACCGCTGATTCAAAGCACTTTCGACCGCCGATGTCACCAATTCCCCGCGATTGAACGTGGGAATAATCACCGCGATCGTCGGCGTCGACACTCGCACCTCACCGCGTTTCGAGAACGCTTGGCTGGTTGTCGCCCCAACGTACCGCCAGACATTGATCGGTCGGGGCCAATGTCTCACGCGAGCTGACATGCGACGATCCAACGCACTGAAACATCTTGTCTTTGTTCGTATCGCTGGTGTCGACTGAGTTAGCGAAGATATGCGTCGCAGGATCGACAAACTTCATGTGTTGTCGCGTTAATCCGTCGTGCGGAACTCTAATCAAGCGCTGGCACAGATTCGATCAAGGTCGGTGCCTAGATCACCGAGCTTGGCGCGCGGCACTGAAAACGTGTCGGATGAATTTTTTCATCAGAATCTGGAACGCCCCCTGAATCAGGCTAGACGTTATGCCCTACAGGCTCCCGCGATCCCTGCCGCGATCCGGTTCTGATCTCCGTCGGACAATCCCGGGTAGAGAGGGATCATCACGGACCGATCCTCTGCATGCTCGCTATTGCCCAGTGCCTCGCACGACCCATCCTCATGCCGGCGTCCCCGCTCCATGGAATTGCATTTCCAGGGAACCTCCGCGTATGCGGGCGACCGGTGAGTACACATGACACCGCGCTTGGACGCGATGCCCTGGTCAAGTAGTGCCTGCATCACCTGTCGCTGATTGCTGTGTTCGGGAAGGCCGACACAGTAGCTCTGCCAGTTCGTGCGTGCCCACGACGGCTCGGTCGGCAGCCGCAGTCCCGAAACGTCGGCGAGAAGCGCGGCATAGCGGCAGGCCAACTGGCGGCGACGCTCAAGAATCTCCGGCAGACGTCGCAGCTGCGCGCGACCCACCGCAGCTTGCAGATCGGTCATGCGATAGTTGAATCCGACGATGTCGTAGGTCTCGAAAACGACCGTTGACGTGCCGTGCCGTGCGGTGTCTGGCACGCTCATCCCATGCTGTCGCCACAGCCTGAACCGAGCGTCCCATTCAGCATTCGTCGTCGTGATCATGCCGCCGTCGCCGGTAGTGATAACCTTGCGCGGATGGAATGAGAAGCACGCGACGTCGCCGTGCGGCTTGCCGATCGGCTCCCAGCGATCGCCGACTTTGATCGCGCTGCCGATTGCGCAGGCGGCGTCCTCGATCACCTTCAGGCCGTGGCGCCGCGCGATCGCGACGATCGCCGGCATGTCGCACGGCATCCCCAGCTGATGGACGCACAGGATTGCCCGAGTCCGGTCGGTGATCGCTTGTTTAATCAGTGACGCGTCGATGTTGAAGGTGGCTGGATCGATGTCGACAAAGACCGGGGTCGCGCCGCAATAGCGGATGGCGTTGGCGGTGGCGATGAACGAGTGGCTCACCGTGATCACTTCGTCGCCGGGCGACACGCCGACGGCCAGCAGCGCGAGATGCAACGCCGTGGTGCAGTTCGACACTGCGCAGGCGTGCGGCGCACCGACATAGGCGGCGAATTCACGCTCGAACGCTGCAACCTCGGGCCCCTGCGTCAGCCAGCCGCTGGTGAGCGGCCTCGCCACGGCCGTCATCTCGTCGTCGCCCAGCCAGGGCGCCGTAATCGGAATCCGTGTAGCAACTGCGCTCGCCGCCATCATCCTGCCTTTACCATTTCCGGCATCTGGTGGCGCAGGCCTTCCAGCTCGCGCTCCAGCGCCTCGATTCTCGCCAGCAGATCGCCAGTTCGCAATCCCAGCGTCGCTTTGACCGACCGAATCACGCGCGACGCCCGCACCCTGCACCCAGGTTCCAACTCGACATCGTAGATTCTGAGTACGCCGTCGCCGGTAAGCACATCCACGGCACCGGTGTCGCTCGCAATGCGCACCACGCGACCGGGAATTCGGCCCGCGTAGACGGGCGCATCGGCCAGCGGCTCGGCACGCCACACGACGAGGCGGCGACCATCGGTGTACGTGAACGCGCCGGGGAATGGCGCGACAAGTGCCCGCACCAGCGCATCGATCGCGTGCGTCGGCCGCGACCAGTCAATCTCGCCGTCTGCGGGCAGCCGCGTGCAGCCGTAGGTGGCTTGCTGCTGCGCCTGCGGCGACCCCTCGTCGCCGGCCAGGTGGCGCACGATCGTATCGCCGAGATGGCGCAGCTGCAGCGCGTTGAGCCGCTCGTATAGATCGGCCACCGTGTCGTCGCAATCGATCGGCGTCGACTGCTGGAAGAGGATGTTGCCGGCGTCGAGCTCGCGGTCGAGCACGTGCACGGTGATCGCTGCGGTCGGCTGGCCGGTGATAATCGCCCAGTTCACGTTGGCCCGGCCGCGAAACTGCGGCAGCGGCGCGTAGTGCACGTTCACGAAGCGGCACGACGCGAGCAGATCAGACGGCAGGATGCGGTCGTACGACGACACGACGACGCAGTCGGGGTTGAGGCTTCCCACCAGCGAACGCAGCGACGCGACCGACGTATCGCCGAACACCGGCACGCCAGCGGCCGCCGCCACCCCAATCACTGGATCGGTTGACGCCGATGCCGCATCGGCAGAGCGCACGACTCCGACCACGGTACACTTGTCGAGGAGCGACTGCAGCGCGGTCGGCGCGGTGATCCCGATGCCGATCAGCAGCACCCTAGGCATGAATCGGTTCGACCTCCAGCTCCTGCAAACAGTCGTGGAGCCCGCCGCGTTGGCCGGTGCTGAGCAGCTGGCCGACCTTCAACCCTCCAGTCTGCAGCCGGACGACCGGCTCGGGCCCGATGGCCGACGGCAGCACCGCCATGTGGCCGGGCGCTGGCATGCGCTCAGGCGCGACCGGCACACCCGCCGCCGCCAACGCCGCGCGGTCGACGTCGCCCCAGTACTGTGCGACCACGGCGCCGGGCCAGCGTCGGGCAATCTCGGCAGCATCGGCGGCGCTCACCACGACGTCGGCTCTCGGATGGAGCGACACCAGCACGGCGTCGTAGCACGTGTCGGGCGGCGCTGTGGCAACACTTTCAGCGACGTCGACGAGCGCGCCAGTCCGCTTCAGGGCGCGCGCGATGAAGCCGCTGAAGGGGTTGTCGCACAAAAGCAGAATCGAGCTACGGTAGACCGCCACGTGCGCGTCGAGCAGCACCTTGATCGCCATCATCCCGAGGAACGAGAAGACGTCGACGTCTGGATGACGCTCGTCGGTGGCGGCGATACGGATGCCGCGGGCGCGGCACGCCGCCAGGTCGACGTCGGCGTCGCGGAACTCCCACGCTTCATACATCAGTGAGACCACGGCCGACGGCTTCATCCAGCCGATCAGCTCCCTGTCGATCGGCCGGACGTGGCCGCTGTTGGTGACGATGTCGGCGCGCTCGACGATCGCCTTGCTACGGCCCGTGACGATCTCGATGCGATCCTCGACTCCGGCCAACCGCGCCACCGTTCGCGTCTGCGCGATAACCTCATCGACGGAGCCGTGCGACGTGTCGCGGGTGATCGCCAGCACGTCGGCGCCAGCGCGCGCTGCGAGCACCGGCGTCACCACATAGGCGCCGCAGGCCGCTTCAGTCAGCACGACCTTGCCCCGAAGATCGAGTTCGCTGCGTTCCACCGCACGCTCGACGAGCGCCGCGATCCGGTGCGGGTTCAGCCCCGGCCTAGAGAACGCGGACATCGCGCTCCACCGCAGCCGCCACCATCTCGATCTGGCTGTTGGTCAGCTCGGGAAACATCGGCAGCGAGAGCACTTCGTTGGCCGCTTGCTCCGAGTGCGGGAACTGGCCGGCCGCGTAGCCGAGATGCTGGTAGCCCTGCTGCAGGTGCACCGGAATCGGATAGTGGATGCCGCTCGCGATGCCGTTGGCCTGCAGCGTGCGTTGCAGCTCGGCGCGCTCGCGCGTGCGGACCGCATAGATGTGATAAACATGCTTCGCGTACGGCCGCTCGGCCGGCGGCACGACGCTGCCGCCCTGCAGCCGCGCAGCGTACTCGGCGGCGCGGCTGCGCCGGCGCTCGGTCCAGTTGGTGAGATAGCGCAACTTGACGCGCAGAATAGCGCCCTGCATCCCCTCCAGCCGATAGTTGTAGCCGACGCGCACGTGGTAATACTTCTTCTCCGAGCCGCCGTCGCGGATCACGCGTAGCGCATCGGCGTAGTGCTGATTGCTCGTCACCACCATGCCGCCTTCGCCGTACGCGCCAAGGTTCTTCCCCGGATAGAAGCTGAAGCACGCCAGGTCGCCCATGCTGCCGACCCGGCGTCCGTTGTACTCGGCGCCGTGCGCCTGCGCGGCGTCCTCGATGACGAGGAGGCCGTGCTTTCGGGCAATCGCGAGGATTGGATCCATGTCGGCCGGCTGGCCGTAGAGGTGTACCGGCAGGATGGCTTTAGTGCGCGAGGTAATCGCCGCGTCGATCTGGGAGACGTCCATGGTGAACGACGCCGGATCGATGTCGACGAAGACCGGCCGGGCGCCCGTATAACAGATCGCCGCTACCGTCGCAACGAACGTGAACGGCACGGTGATCACTTCGTCGCCGGCACCGATGCCGGCGGCGAGCAGCGCCGCGTGCAACGCGCTCGTCCCCGAGTTGACGCCGATGCCGTGGGCCGCGCCCGAATAGGCCGCGAACTCGGACTCGAACGCCGCCACCTCGCTGCCGAGAATGAACTGGCCGCTCTCGAGGACGCCGTTGATGGCCTGCTGAACCTCGTCCTTGATGCTGGCGTACTGTGCGTGAAGATCGAGAAACGGAATCATACGGTGCACCCCACGGTGTCGAGCTCCACGATGCGTCCGCGCGCAGCAATCGAATGCGTCGCTGCCTCGAGAATGCGCACGACGCGAAGCCCCGCGAGGCCGTCCGTCATGGTCGATTCGTTCAACTCGACACTCTTGATGAAATGTTTCGCTTCTGTGCTGAGCGCTTCGGTGATGTCCAGCTGCGGCGCGTACATGTCGCCGGAGCGGTAGTCAATCAGCATTCGATAACGCGCGTTGCCATTCCCGTTGCCGTTGCCGTTGACGGTCACGCCCTTGTCGTAGACCTTTACCTTCTCGCTCGGCTCCAGGTCGTCGTAGACGATCATCTTGCGGCTCCCGCCGATCAGCGTACGCCGGACCTTGACTGGCGCCAGCCAGTTCACGTGCAGGTGCGCGATCAGCCGGTTGTCGAAGAACAGCGTCAGGAACGCGATGTTCTCGGGCTCCCCGTCGATGTGACTCATTCCGGTCGCCGACACCGCGCGCGGCTGCCACGGCAGCACATGGTCCATGATGGCCAGGTCGTGCACGGCAAGGTCCCAGATCACGTTGACGTCGTGCTGGAACAACCCGAGATTCACCCGCACCGAGTCGTAGTAGTACAAATCGCCGAGCGCCTGGCCGGCGACCAGCTCGCGGATCTTGCGCACCGCGCCGGTGTAGCAGAAGGTGTGGTCGACATGCAGCACCAGGCGCCGCCGCGCCGCCTCCTCGACCAGCCTCGCGGCCTGTTCAGATGTCGACGCGAGCGGTTTCTCGACCATCACGTGCTTACCAGCGCGCAGCGCCTGCATCGCGATGTCGTAGTGTGTCGAGACCGGCGTGACGATCACGACGGCATCGACACGGCGATCGGCAATCAGATCGTTCGCGTCGGCGAAGGTGCGAATGGCTGGATAACGCGCCCGAACCGCGGCGAGGCGATCGGCGCGCATGTCGCTGACCGCGACCAGTTGACAGCCGGGAACATCCGTAAAGTTCCGAACGATGTTCGGACCCCAGTAACCAAATCCAACGACACCTACTCGAATCACCGCGAGCTCCTTCCTTCGAGCGCCGGCGCAGTCGCGCCGACCGCAGGCTCCTGTTCACGCGCCGCCGCCATCAGGCGCACATCGCCGACGACCCGCGCTGGCACGCCCGCCACCACTGCGTGTGGCGGCACGTCTCGGGTCACCACCGCGCCAGCGCCGACGAGCGCGCCTTCACCGATGGTCACCCCGGGCAGTATGGTCGCGTGACTGCCGATTGATGCGCCGCGGCACACGCGCGTCGGGACAAGCTCCCAGTCGCTGTCGGTCTGCAACCGGCCGTCCTCCGCCAGCGCCCGCGGAAACCGATCATTGGTAAACATCACACCGTGGCCGACGAAGACGCCGTCCTCGATGGTCACACCGTCACAAATGAAGGTGTGGCTGGAGATCTTGCAGCTGTGGCCAATCGCCGCTCCGCGCTGGATCTCGACGAAGGTGCCGATTCTCGTCGCATCGCCAATACGGCAGCCGTACAGGTTCACGAGCTGCGGGTGATGGATCACAACGTCGGTGCCGAGCACGACGTCAGCGGCGATCATCGAACCACCAGCGCGGTTACACTTTTCGACACAAATCGGTCCTCGTTCACGTAGCCTCCGGCTGTGAAGTGGTAACTGAATCCGCTAATGGAGCAAAGAGTTCGCCAACCCGCGTTCGCGCCGGTTCCGACGCCAAACCATTCCCGTTCGTCGAAAGGTCTGCCTGAGGGATGACTAACATCCTCCGAACGCGAGTTTTCGGGCCGGGTGTGCCCTCTTCGAACAGCGGCCCAGCCGAGAGGGACCTCAGAGAGGCGGCGAATCGCGGCGATCGCCGACGAATGTCGACAATGGCGCCGGACGGAGTGGGATTGCGCGACCGCAACCATCGAACGTGCGAGGCACTGAACGTGTGAAGCGGGCGCCGAGATTCACCGCAGTCGCGACTTGTGCGCTGTCTGAGACAAAAGTCAGCCGCCGAAGTGCCTTTGCCTGAAAGGATTGAGCGAATCCTGCGAGCACCCACAGAACTACAGCAATTCGCGTGTGGCGTCGTTATTGCTCGAAGGCGAAACGCCCGATCCGGATGTCGTGGCGACATGTGGTCGCACGCCATCCGGTCCGCGCAACTCAAACATGTCCACGACGTCACCGGCTCTTTCCGGGCGGCTCTCGCTCCGTGCAGGAATCCTCCTCGCGATCGGCTGCGCCTTGGCGACGGTTACCAGCCCCCGCGCTCAGTCGTGCGTCTCGAACGCAATTGTCTGCGAAAACAATCTTTCCGGGAACCCGCAGAGCGAATGGGACGTTTCGGGTGCGGGCGACAGCTCACTTCAGGGGTTCGCCACCGACATCAGTGCGAACCGAGGCACGACCGTTCACTTCAAAATCTCCACGACAGCGACGAGCTACACGATCAACGTGTACCGACTCGGTTACTACGGCGGCATGGGTGCGCGAAAGGTCGCATCGCTCGGAACTTTTACCACCGGCAGGAATCAGCCGGCGTGCCTCACCAACAACACGACCTTCCTGGTCGACTGCGGGAATTGGGCCGAGTCGGCCTCGTGGGCGGTCCCGGCGACGGCTGTCTCGGGTATCTACATCGCGAGGCTCGCACGGTCCGACACCGGGGGCTCGAGCCACATCCCGTTCATCGTACGAGACGACTCGAGCACGTCGGACATCCTGTTCCAGACGTCAGACACGACCTGGCAGGCCTACAACCAGTACGGTGGTTACAGCACCTATCTTGGCAATCCCCAAGCGGCGTACAAGGTGAGCTACAACCGACCGTTCGCAACCCGCGGCCAGGCGAGCGGTTACGGCACCTCGAACTACATCTTCTACGCCGAGTACCCGATGATTCGCTGGCTGGAGTCGAACGGCTACGACGTCAGCTACTTCACGGGCGTGGACGCCGACCGATTCGGCTCGCTTATCAGGAACCACAAGGCGTTCTTCTCGGTCGGTCACGACGAGTACTGGTCCGGCGGTCAGCGCGCCAATGTCGAGGCGGCACGCAACGCCGGCGTGCATCTGGCGTTCTTCAGCGGTAACGAGATCTTTTGGAAGACTCGCTGGGAAAACAGCTCTGACGGCACCAACACGCCGTACCGCACGCTGGTCACCTATAAGGAATCGCATGCGAACGCCGTGATCGATCCGGCCGATCCTCCGACGTGGACCGGCACCTGGTTCGATCCCCGATTCAGTCCGCCCGGCGACGGCGGGCGTCCGCCAAATGCGCTCTCCGGTCAGCTCACTCTCGTCAATCGCGGGAGCACGGCGATTCAGGTGCCGTACGCGTATTCGAAGCTGCGCTTCTGGCGCAACACCGCCGTCGTGAACCTGCAGCCAGGCCAGGTGACAACACTGGCGGGCCAAACATTGGGCTACGAGTGGGATATCGAACCCGACAACGGATTCCGCCCAACGGGCCTCATCGATATGTCGTCGACCACTGTCAATGCGCCGGAAGTGTTCGATGACTTCGGGAACACCGTCGCGCCGGCGACCGTGACGCATCAGCTCACGCTGTACAAGCACCCGAGCAACGCGCTCGTCTTCGGCGCCGGCACGGTGCAATGGTCGTGGGGCCTCGATACCCATCACGACACGATGCCGGATACCGGGAGCGCGACGCCCGACCTGAACGTCCAGCAGGCGACGATGAATCTGCTGGGCGACATGGGTATTCAGCCGCTGACGCGGCAAGCGAACCTGTTCCCGGCACTGTCCAGCACCGACACGGCGGCGCCGGTCTCGACCATCACGTCGCCAGTCTCGGGTGCCACCATTCCGGCAGAGACCATCGTCTCGGTCAGCGGCACGGCGGTCGACAGCGGCGGCGGCGTCGTGGCCGGCGTCGAAGTGTCGACTGACGGCGGCGCCACGTGGCACCGCGCCAACGGCACCGCGAACTGGACCTACGCGTGGCGTCCCGGTAGTCTCGGCTCGACCAATCTGATGAGCCGAGCTGTAGACGACAGCGGAAATCTTGAGAATTCGACCGCACAGACGGGCGTCGCCATTGCTCCCGCGAACTGCCCCTGCACGTTGTGGCCGCCATCCATCGTGCCGTGGTCTTTGGATGAGCAGGACCCGCACGCCGCGGAGCTCGGCGTGAAATTCCAATCCGATCTCAATGGCCAAATCACAGGGCTCCGCTTCTACAAGTCCGCCGCGAACACAGGAACCCACACCGGCCACCTATGGAGTGCGAGCGGTACGCTGCT
>Ga0066903_100001061_pt1 | contig 19245 bp, 21 predicted proteins | sample PanSoiMetaGPlot1_FD_67491 | JGI IMG/M metagenome (GOLD analysis project Ga0066903, IMG submission 67491) | Tropical forest soil microbial communities from Panama analyzed to predict greenhouse gas emissions - Panama Soil - Plot 1 (version 2) | ecosystem: Environmental > Terrestrial > Soil >... | reverse complement strand
TCAATGCGGGCGGCGCGGCAGCCTTCAAGCGCAACGCGCGCGCGTTCTCGCTCGACGACGTGGTGCTAGACTACGGGGTCTCCTCGCGGGCGATCGTCAAGGCGCTGCAGCATGCGGTACACGCGCTCGGCGTGCCGCATCCGCTGCACGTGCATTGCAACAACCTCGGGCTCGCCGGAAACGTGGAGACCGCGCTGGCGACGATCGCGGCCGCAGAGGGCGTGCCGCTGCATCTCGCACACGTCCAGTTCTACGGCTACGGCAAGGACGGACCGCGCGGATTCTCGTCGGGCGCCGCGCGCCTCGCCGAGGCGGTGAACGGCGCCAGGAACGTGACGGTCGATGTCGGGCAGGTCATGTTCGGCCCGACCGTCACCATCTCGTCCGACGTGCTGCGCCAGTTCAACGCGCGCCACGGCGCGCGGCCGCGCAAATGGCTGATCGCCGACGGCGACGGCAACGGCGGCGGCGTGGTCCCGTATCGCTATCGTCCGGAGGATTTCTATAACGCGGTGCAATGGGCGGTGGGCCTGGAGCTGTTCCTGCTGATCGACGATCCGCGGCGGGTGTTCTTCACCACCGATCATCCCAATGGTGCGCCGTTCACGGCCTACCCGGATCTGCTCGCGCTGCTCATGAGCCGCGACCTGCGCGCGGAGTGGCTGGCGAAACTGTCGCCCGCGGCCGTCGAGGTCACGACCTTGCCGTCGATCGCGCGCGAATATTCGTTGAACGAGATCGCCACCATGACGCGGGCGGCGCCGGCGCGGCTGCTCGGGCTTGGCGACCGCGGGCATCTGGCGCCCGGTGGACGCGCGGACGTCGCCGTCTACTCGGAAGGAACCGACAAGGCCGCAATGTTCCGCTCCGCCCACCTCGTGTTCAAGGACGGCGCGCTGGTGGTGCGCGATGGCCGCGTGGTACGCCATCACTGGGGTCGGGCGCTTGCGCTCTCGCCGGAGCATGATCGCGCCATCGATCGCCGCATGAACGCCTACTGCGAGGATCGTTACGGACTCCCGGCAGCCTTCATGCAGGTGCCGGCAAACGCCATTGACCGGCCCGAACCGTTCGAACAGGTGCCATGCGCGCCATGATCGCCAACGGCGTGCGCGTCGACGACACGTTCGCGGAAGCCTTCCCGATGCGCGCGACCGGATTGATCGTCACGGCCGACAGCCTGGCGTGGGCCAGGCAGGCCGCCGTGACCATGACCGGGTTCGCAACCTCGGTGATCGGCTGCGGATGCGAGGCCGGCATCGAGCGCGAGCTCACGGAAGCGGAGACGCCGGACGAACGGCCTGGCGTGCGCGTGCTGCTGTTCGCGGTGTCCACCAGCGAGCTGCAGAAGCAGCTGCAGGGCCGCGTCGGGCAATGCGTCCTGACCAGCGCCGGCTCCGCCTGCTATGCGGGCCTCCACGGCGCCGAGAAGCTGAAGCTCGGCGATGCGCTGCGCTACTTCGGCGACGGCTGGCAGATTTCCAAGCGGTTCGGCGGCAAGCACTACTGGCGCATCCCCGTGATGGACGGCGAGTTCCTGTGCGAAGCGACGACCGGGCTCACCAAGGAGGCGGTCGGCGGCGGCAACCTCCTGATCATGGGAGCCAGCAGGCGGGCGACGCTCGCCGCTGCGGAGGCGGCCGTAAAGGCGATCGGCCGGATCGCCGACGTCATCATGCCGTTTCCCGGCGGTATCGCCCGCTCGGGCTCGAAGGTCGGCTCGAAATACAAGTCGGTGCGCGCCTCGACCAACGACGCCTACTGCCCGACGCTCAGGGGCGCGGTAAGGACCGCGCTCGATCCGGATGTTGCGTCGGTCCTGGAAATCGTCATCGACGGCCTCACTCCCGACGCGGTAGCGGCGGCGATGCGGGCCAGCCTCGCGGCGATCGTCAAGCTCGGGGCGAAGCGTGGCGCCGTCCGGGTGAGCGCCGGCAATTACGGCGGCAAGCTCGGGCCGCACCACTTCCACCTGCGGGAGCTGCTGCCGTGAGGCCGCTCGTGCTCGCCCTGCGCGGCGTGCCGGATCAGCGCCTCGACCTGTCCGGCCTGGTGCCGCAGCTCATTGCCGGCAAGACGGCGGCCGAGATCGCGCGGATCGAGCTGCAGACGACGCGTGTGCGCGCCACGGTCGGCGACCTGTTCCAACTGCGCATGGGCGGTGCGGAACGCATCCGGATCGAGAACGCGTGTGACCGGCTCGACGGGATCGGCCACCGCATGACCGGCGGCGAGATCGTGGTTGAGGGCAGCATCGGCAGCCAGGCGGGACGACTCATGGCCGGCGGACGCCTGACGATTGCAGGCGACGTCGGCCCGTGGGCAGCGTCGGGCATGCGCGGCGGCACGATCGAGATCGCGGGCCGCGCCGGCGACCGGCTGGGCGGGCCGCTTCCCGGCGAGACCGCCGGCATGCGCGGCGGCGTCGTGATCGTGCGCAAGGACACTGGCGACCGCGCCGGCGACCGGATGCGGCGTGGCCTGATCCTGATCGAAGGCGGCGCGCGCCGCTATGCCGGCTGCCGGATGATCGCCGGCACCCTGGTGGTGCGCTGCGCGGCGGGTGAGCTGCCGGGCTATCTCATGCGCCGGGGCAGCATCGTGCTGGCGGATGGCGCCGCCGAGCTCTCGCCAACCTTCGTCGATTGCGGCGTGCACGAGGTGCTTGCGCTGCGGGTGATGGCACGGTGCGTGAGTGCATACAGCGCCCGGCTGGCGTCGGTCCTGCGCCGTCCGTTGCGCCGCCTGGCGGGCGACATGGGCGTGTTGGGAAAAGGCGAAATCTTCACCCCGCCGTGATGAAACCTGCGTGACGATCATCCGTTTGTTGTGTGCTAATGTGCTGACTGCCGGAGCACCGCGATGGGATTGATTGAGCTGATCATCACGGTCTGCGCTGTCGCGCAGCCGACACAGTGCGAGGAGCAGCATTTGCAGTTCGCCGCCGCCGGCTCGCCGGCGCAATGCGCAATGGCGGCGCCGCCCTATATCGCCCAGTGGATCGGTGGCCATCCGAAATGGAAGGCGGTGCGCTGGCGCTGCGATTATCCCGGCAAGCGGCATATCTGATGGACGCGGTCGTCCGCGCCAAGCGCGACGCCTTCCTGCAGAAGATCGGCACACGCCCCCTCGTCATGGGGATTCTCAACCTGACGCCGGATTCGTTCTCCGACGGCGGCCGCTTTCAGGCACCGGGGGCAGCGATCGCGCGGGCCGAGAAGCTGGTGGCGGACGGCTGCGACATCGTCGATGTCGGCGGGGAGTCGACACGGCCGGGCGCAGCTCCGGTATCGGCCGAAGAGGAGCTCGAGCGGGTGACGCCGGTTGTGGCCGCGCTCGCGCCGAGGCTCGAGGCCCCGCTCTCCATCGACACCTATAAGGCCGCCGTGGCGGCGCGGGCGATCGAGCTCGGCGCCATCCTGGTCAACGACGTCTGGGGCCTGCAGAAGGATCCGGCCATGGCCGAAACCGTCGCGGCCGGGCAAGCCGCGCTGGTCATCATGCACAATCGGGCCGAGAAGGACGACGGCCTCGACATCGTGGCGGATATCCGCCAGTTCTTCGATCATTCTCTCGCGCTTGCCGCCAGGGCGGACATTCCCGGCGACCGCATCATCCTCGATCCCGGCATCGGCTTCGGCAAAACCTCGCGGCAGAACCGCGACGTCATCGCGCGACTCGCCCGGCTCACGGACTACCGGCTCCCGATCCTCATCGGCACCTCGCGCAAGGCCTTCCTCGGCTCGCTGACGCAGGACGGAGCGGAAGCCTCGCCGAGCGGTACCATCGCCGCCAACCTCGCCGCCGCGGCGGCGGGGGCGGCGATCTTCCGCGTCCACGACGTCGCCGAGAACGTCGCCGCCCTGCGCGTGTTTCACATCCTGCGCGCGAAAGCGACGCGGTGAAACGGTCCGAATCCGAGGCAAGTCATCGCCCGGTGCACTCGGCGAGCTGCTTCTCTTCGATCGCGAACACCGCGCCGGCCGCAATCTCGATGTTGCGCACGATGCACACGCGACCGCTCGCGTCCGCGAGCTTCGCGTCGTAGCGGCCGGGCTCGATCCCGGTGATGCGCAGCCGCTCGTCGTGATCGACCTCCCCATCGCGGTCGTTCCGACATTGATCGGGGCCCCACTCGTCCTTGCCGGCGGGCGACAGGTAGAGCTGCTTGACCGTGTGGGCGGTGAGATTCCAGAAGCGGATGCCGCGGCGCTCCTGGGCGGCGGCGGCGGTGCAGGCGAATACCAGGGCAAGCGCGATCAGCCACTTGCGCATCGGATCACTCCCGCACGGCTCGCTGCAGGTTCTTCGCCCGGTCCAGGTTGCGGGCGGCGTCGAGGCCGATCGGAGCGATCAGCTTGGCGGAGACGAGATCGGCGTCGAGGAAGTCAGCCCCGCTGATGGTGGCGCCTGAGAGGTCGGCGCCTCCCAGTGCGGCGCCTTTGAGCGATGCGCCGGTCAGGTCGGCACCTCTGAAGGATGCGAATTCCAGATCGGTCCGGGACAAATCGGCATCGCGCAGATTGGCACCTTGAAGGTTGGCGGATTTGAGCACGGCGCGCATGAGCCCCATGGACTGGTTGCGCATGTCGGCGCCGAGGTTGGCGCCGGCAAGGGCGGCCCCGACCAGGCTCGCGCCGGTCAGGTCGGCCGCAACGCGCGCACCGGAGAGATCGGCCGCGTCGAGCCTCGCGCGCTGCATCTGTGCCGCGAACAGGCTGGCGCCCTTCAGGCTGGCGCGACTGAGATCGGCCTCCAGCAGCCAGGCCTGATCGAGGATGGCGCCGTCAAGCTTCGCGGCGGCAAGCTTGGTCTTGTTGAGGCGCGCCGCGCGCATGATTGCGCGCGACAGATCGAGCCCGGACAGATCGAGACCCGACAGCTTCCTGCCGGCAAGATCGACCGGGCGCTCGGGTGTCGCGGCGGCGAGCTCTCGCTCGACGTCCTCGCGCGTCATTTCCGCCGAGACCATGTCGGGTGAGGTCAGGTCGACATGCCGCATCATGTCCTGCGCGGCGGCCGCCCGCGCCCAGGCGAGGCCGCACACCGCGAGAACCGCAACCCGTGTCAGAATGCGCATCACGGCCCTGCTCCCGCGAGCCAAGTCGCGACTTCCGCCTTGATGGAGGCGAGCTCGCCGACCGTGCGCACCCGGCGCGGCGCCCGGATCGGGATATCGGCCAGGATACGCGCCGGGCGCGGCGACAACAGGAGGAGCCGGTCCGCCAAGCCGAGCGCCTCGTCGAGGTCGTGCGTCACCATGAGCGTGCCCACGGAGCGGCGGTCCACCAGGGTCACGAGCTCGTCGCGCAAACGGGCGGCGAGCGCATCGTCGAGCGAGACGAACGGCTCGTCGAGCAGCAGCAGCTCGGGCTCGACCGCGAACGCCCGGGCAAGAGCGACGCGTCGCGCCTGGCCGAGCGACAGCTCGCCGGGATACTGCGCCCGGTGCGCGGAAAGCTCCAGCACGTCGAACAGGGCGGCGAGATCGCGGGCATCGGCGCGCGGGGCCACCAGCCGCACGTTCTCTTCCGCGGTCCGCCACGGCAGCAGCCGCGGCTCCTGGAACACCATGCCGATGCGACCGCATGCCGGCCCTCGCACGGTTCCGAGGTAGTCGCGGTCGAGGCCGGCGATGATGCGCAGCATCGTGGTCTTACCGCAGCCGGACGGCCCCACCACGGCACCGACCTCGCCCGCGCGCAGCGAGAAGGCGACGTCGTGCAGCACCTCCAGGCGCGCGCCCGCGGCAGTGCCGTATTGCTTCCGCGCGACGTGGACTTCAAGCAGGCTTGAGTCGCCAACGGGATGCGCGTCGTTCAAAGGGCTGCACCAACAGGATCTCGATCGCCAGCATGACGGCGACGAAGGCGAGCGCATAGGCGAGGATTCGTGTCACATCGAACAGCTGGAACGCAACGCCTATCTCGAATCCGACGCCGTTCGGCCGGCCCAGCAGCTCGACGATCAGCACGATCTTCCACACCAGGGAGAGGCCGGAGCGCGCGGCAGCCGCCGTGTAGGGGGCAAGCTGCGGAGCGATCACGTGCCGCAGCGCCTTCCACCGCGGCAGCGCGAAGACGCGGGCCATCTCGTCCAGGCCCGGATCGAGCGAGCGCGCCCCTTCGCGGATGGTGACGATCGCGTTCGGCAGCTTGTTGACGGCGACCGCGAGGATCGCGGCGATCTCGGTCAGCCCGCCCCACACATAGGCGAGAACGATGATGACCAGCGCCGGCAGGTTGAGGAGCACCACCAGCCAGGGATCGCCGAGCCGGTCGACGACCGGCAGGCGGCCCATGGCGAGCCCGATCGCGGCGCCCAGCGTCATCGCCAGCATGAAGGCAAGAAAGACCCGCGCCAGCGTCGCGCCGAGCTGCAGGAAGAGTTGTCCGCTCAACGCTTCGTCGAGGAGAGCGGCCGCGACCGTCTGCGGGGCGGGCAGCATCCCTTCGCCGGCAAGCCGCGCGCCGAGGAACCACAGGGCGATGAGGAGCGCGAGCGATGCCAGGCGGAGCATGCGGCTCAGCCTCCCGGGCGCGCGCGAAAGAACGTGCCCGGCGCAAGCGCGACGGCTCCGCCCACCAGGGCCGGCCCGCCATGGGCGGCGAGCACGCCGAACAGGGCGCGGGCATCGGCCTCCTCCTCGGCAATCGGGCGGCGCGGAATGCCCTCGCGATAGCGATCGCGATAGAGCTTCAAGGTCGCGGCGTCGGGAGCGCCGGCGAGCGGCGCGATCGCCTGCCACTCCGCATCCGAGACCGCAAGGATCTCCTTGGCCTTGCGGGTCACGGCGACGAACCGCGACACCGTGTCCTGGTTCTGCGCCGCCCACGCCTCGTCGAACACGTAGCCGAGCAAGGCGGCGCGGCCGCTGGCGCCGAGCCGCGGCAGGACGTCCTCGATCCCGAGCAGGCGGCGAAAGCCCCGCGCCTCGAGCCAGGCGCAGATGTTCCAGTAATTGAGGGTCGCGTCCATCTCGCCCTGGAGCGTCTTCTCCGCCAGCAGCCGCGGCGCGCCGTAGACAACGGTCGCTTCGCTCTTGAGATCGATGCCGTCCTGCTTGGCGGCCCCCTGGAGCAGCAGCCAGCTCTTGTCGATCGCGCCGCCGGCGACGGCAAGCTTGCGGCCCTTGAGATCGGCGAGGCCCGCGACCGGCGAGGAAGCCGGCACCATCACGGCGCCGAGCGCGCTCGAATAGGGATAGAACACCAGCCTGGCGCCGAGACTGCGCTCGCGCGAGACCCACAGCCAATCGGAGACGATGACGTCGGCGGAGCCGCCGCGCAGCGCAATCTTGCCGGCCTCGGGACTCGCGAGCTCGACCGCGACGATTTTGAGGTTCGCCTGCTCGGCCAATCCGTGGCGGCGGATGACGTCGAGCTCCCAGGCAAGCGTGCCGGTCTTCTGCACCGCCAGGCGCAGGTCGTCGGCTGCGGCGGCGGCTCCGGCGCACAGCCAGGCAGCCGCGACGCACAGGAAGAGGCGCCTGAGGCGAGCGCAGGGCAGCATGCCGGCATCATAGAACGGAGCGCCGGCCTTTGGCAGGCCGCGACACGTCGTCACTCTCGGACCGCGGTGTGGTGATCGCGACTAGTGCCCCGAACCCGAAGTTCGCATAGCTCTGCCGCGAGTCCGATTGCGAACTTCGGGTTCAAAAGGGGCACTAGCAAGCATATGATTCTAGTGCCGCTTTTCGATTTGAAGTTCCTAAATGAGTTTGCCGCAGCCGCTGTAGGAACTTCAAATCGGCGGCACTAGCCAGGAGTCGGCGGGCTTGAGCCGGTCCCTTGCCGGCCTATCATGGGTGCCGGGGAATGCCTCAGGGCCTGCAGCCGAGACGGTGACGACATGGACAAGCCCGGTGCCACACTCCCGATCGGCATCGCCGTGCTCGCCTTTGCGGCGACGGTCGCGACCGCAAGCGCCGACGATCTCAACGATTATCCGACCGCAGCGCGTGCCGACTACGTGTTCGCGTGCATGAAGGCGAACGGCGAGACGCGACATGCTCTCGACCAATGCTCCTGCTCGATCGACGTGATCGCGTCGCTTTTGCCGTATGAACGCTACGTCACCGCCGAGACGGTGCTGAGCGTCGGCCAGGTGCAGGGCAATCTGGGCACGCAATTCCGTTCGACCGAGCAGGCGAAATCGGCGCTCAACGATCTGCGCCGCGCCCAGGCGGAAGCCGAGGTGCGCTGCTTCTGAGTGTCCCGTCCGGCTGCGGTGGGCGCGATCCCATGACCGAATCAATTGCGTCGTCGGCGTCAAGCCGGGCCGGCCGCAGTGACCGACCCGACGGCAGGCGAAAGCGTCAGGGCAGGTCGGACGGATCCCGTGAACGAATCTGGTTGCACGGCAAAAAAGCCGGGCATAGAATTTCGTTCAGGTTTTCGGCTTCAAGAGCGCCGGTTTACAGGGAGCGCCGGCGTTTCTTCGAAGGCCAAGCGGGTGGCGAGAGAAGAATCCCCTCGCGTCCTGCCCTGGCTGTGACACGCTGCCGAAGACTCTTCCCAAGGGAATGTGCCGACGAACGGCACGCTTTTGGCCTTCGCAGCGGCACACCCGACGACGGCGTCGAAGGGAGGAAGCACGATGCGCTATTTTCTGACCACAACCTGCTTGAGCGCTGCGGCCCTGCTCGTCGCGGGCACGGCCAATGCGAACGAGGAGTTGATCAAGCTACAGCAGGACGCGAAGCAGTGGGTGATGCCCGCGGGCAACTACAACAATCAGCGCTACTCGCAGCTCAAACAGATCACGGCCGACAATGTCGGCAAGCTGCAGGTGGCGTGGACATTCTCGACCGGCGTGCTGCGCGGCCACGAGGGCGGGCCCCTCGTCATCGGCGACACCATGTACGTCCACACGCCGTTCCCCAACATCGTCTATGCGCTCGACCTCAAGAACGACGGCAAGATCCTGTGGAAGTACGAACCCAAGCAGGATCCCAACGTCATTCCGGTCATGTGCTGCGACACGGTGAACCGCGGCCTGTCCTATGGTGACGGCAAGATCTTCCTGCACCAGGCCGACACGACGCTGGTGGCCCTCGACGCCAAGACCGGCAACGTCGCCTGGTCGGTGAAGAATGGCGATCCCGGCAAGGGCGAGACCGGCACCTCGGCTCCCCATGTGATCAAGGACAAGGTCATCGTCGGCATCTCCGGCGGCGAGTTCGGCGTGCGCGGCTCGGTGACCGCCTACAACATCAAGGACGGCAAGCAGGTCTGGCGCGGCTACTCGATGGGCCCGGACTCAGACACGCTGATCGATCCGCAGAAGACCACCAACCTCGGCAAGCCGGTCGGGCCGAATTCCGGCACCAATACCTGGCAGGGCGAGCAGTGGAAGATCGGCGGCGGCACCACCTGGGGCTGGTACTCCTACGATCCCGACCTGAACCTGTTCTATTACGGGTCCGGCAATCCCTCGACCTGGAACCCGAAGCAACGGCCGGGCGATAATCGCTGGTCGATGACGGTCTGGGCGCGTGACCCCGATAACGGTCAGGTCCGCTGGGTCTACCAGATGACGCCGCACGACGAGTGGGACTTCGACGGCGTCAACGAGATGATCCTGGCCGACCAGAACATCGGCGGCCAGAACCGCAAGACGCTGGTCCACTTCGACCGCAACGGCCTGGGCTACACGCTCGACCGCACCAACGGCGAACTCCTGGTCGCACAGAAGTTCGATCCGAAGGTCAACTGGACCACCGGCGTCGACATGGACAAGAACTCGCCGACCTACGGGCGCCCGAAGGTGGTCGACCAGTATTCGACCGAGCATAACGGCGAGGACGTCAACTCCAAGGGCATCTGCCCGGCGGCGCTCGGCTCCAAGGACGAGCAGCCGGCGGCCTACTCGCCCGACACCGGCCTGTTCTACGTGCCGACCAACCACGTCTGCATGGACTACGAGCCGTTCCGGGTGCGCTACACGGCCGGCCAGCCCTATGTCGGGGCGACGCTGTCCATGTACCCGCCTCCCGGCGAGCAGAACATGGGCAACTTCATCGCCTGGGACGCCAAGACCGGCAAGATCGTGTGGTCGGACCCGGAGGAGTTCTCGGTGTGGTCCGGCGCGCTCGCGACCGCCGGCGGCGTGGTGTTCTACGGCACGCTGGAAGGCTACCTGAAGGCGGTCGATGCCAAGACGGGCAAGCAGCTCTACAAGTTCAAGACCCCGTCCGGCATCATCGGCAACGTCACGACCTACGAGCACGGCGGCAAGCAGTACGTCGCGGTGCTGTCGGGCGTGGGCGGCTGGGCCGGCATCGGCCTCGCAGCCGGGCTGACCGACCCGACCGCCGGCCTGGGCGCGGTCGGCGGCTATGCCGGATTGCGCAACTACACAGCGCTCGGCGGCACGCTCACCGTGTTCACGCTGCCGTAGCGAGGTCGGGCGTCTGAACGACCGACATGTTTCCGGCGCGTGGAGGAAATCCACGCGCCGGTTTGTTCATCGGGCGACGGCGACGTCCGGCCTGGTCGAAGGACAGACCCGTGCGAACCAGCATTCTGGCTGCCGTGCTCGCCCTGGCGGCACTTGCAGGCGTGGCACTCGCCGACGGCACCGGCGACCCCGCCGCGGTCAAGAGCGAGGACGGCAAGTATTTCGACAAGGACGGCAATCCGACCTACAAGGTGCAGGCCGACGGCACGGTCGACTGGTACACGTATTCGGGCTATCGCCGTTACCATTCGGAGTGCCACGTCTGCCACGGCCCGGACGGCGAAGGCTCGTCGTACGCGCCCGCGCTCAAGAGCTCGCTGAACACCATGAGCTACGGCGACTTCATCGGCGTGGTGGCGAGCGGCCGCAAGAACGTGAACGCCGCGCAGGAAAGCGTGATGCCGGCACTGGGCGACAATCCCAACGTCGCCTGCTACATGGACGATATCTTCGTGTACCTGCGGGCGCGCGCCAACGAGGCCGTGGGCCGCGTGAGGCCGGCAAAGCACGAGGAAAAACCCGCCGCCGCCAAGGAGCAGGAGGATTCCTGCATCGGCAAGGGCTGACGGCCGCGGGCGCTGCGCCACGGGCAGACCTCTCGGCAACGACGCGGCGGACCAATCACACGAGGATGGCCGATGGCGAACGCCGCGACGTCTGGATGGCGGAAGTTGCTGAACCGCTTCGCGGCTCTCGTCGCGCTCATCCATTCCGGCGCCTGCCTCGCGCAGGCGCCCACCCGCGCGCCGGCAACGGAGGCCGCGCCGCCCGCCGCGGACCTCTCCATCGAGCTCATCGACCCGAAGGTGCTCCGGGTGTGCGCCGATCCCCATAACCTGCCATTCTCCAACGAGGCCGGCGAGGGATTCGAGAACAAGATCGCGGAGCTGCTGGCCAGGAAGCTCGACAAGAGCCTCGCCTACACGTGGTACCCGAATTCGGTCGGCTTCCTCCGCAACACCCTCAACGCCCATCGCTGCGACGTGGTCATGGGTTTTCCGCAGGGTGGCGAGCTCGCGCAGAGCACCAATCCCTACTACCGAACGGCCTACGCGCTGGTATACCGGCGCGGCACCGGTCTCGACGGCATCGACAGCATCGGCGACGCGCGGCTCAAGGACAAGCGCATCGGCGTCGTGGCCGGCACACCGCCGGCCACCTATCTCGCCATGGACAGCCTGCTCGCCCACACGAAGGGCTATCCGCTGGTGGTCGACACGCGGGTCGATTCCTCCGGCGAGGCCATGATCAACGACCTTGCTGGCGGCGCGATCGATATCGCCATGCTGTGGGGACCCATGGCCGGATACCACGCCAAGCGGCTCGGCGCCGACGCGGCAGTGGTGCCGCTGACCAGGGAAACCGGAGGACCGCGGCTCGCCTATCACATCGCCATGGGGGTGCGGGCGGCCGACCAGGAATGGAAGCGACTGCTCGACCGGCTGGTGCGCGAGAACCAGGGTGAGATCTCCGCCATCCTGGCGGGCTACGGCGTGCCGCTGCTCGACGAGAACGATCGCCCGATCACGGTGCCAGCAGCGGCGAAGTGATCGATCAGACGTCGCCAGGTATCACTCCAGCGCCTGCTGGATGGTGCGGCCGAGGGCGAACAGGCGCCGATCAATCGATACCGGCACCTCGCACACGAAACCGATGGTGCGCCGGCGCTCCTCGAAGATGCGCGTGTCCCACTGCAGCTGCTCGGAGAGCTGCTCCACCTGCTTCGGATCGGCGTTGGGCCCGTCCTGCAGGTCGCGGAGTTTCAACGTGTTGTCGCGAATCTGCCGGGCGAAGTCACGCTGACGCCTGGTGTAGCGCTCGATGCCGTCGATGACCTCGGAACGCTGCCGGTTGAGCGTCGCAAACAGCCCGGCGAAGACGAGCTTCGCTCGCGCCGGCCTGGCGTCGCCGGCGGAGCTGAGAAAGTCGGCGGCCATGCGTTGCGCCTCCTCAAGCGGGATACGACGCGCCGCGAGCCGCGCCACCAGCTCCTTGACCTGCGCATCGCCCTCCCAGCGCGTCGCGGCGTCGTCGAGGGGTGGACCGGCCCACACCGCCGCGAGCGAAATCTCCGGCACCTTCGCCTGCTGGCACGGCCAATCGGGGTTGCGGCGATCGGCCGCGACCGCAGGCGCCGGCGCGGCGAGCGCGGCCGCGCAGGCGGCGGCAAGAAGCGGCCGGCGCCAGCTCATGCGTCCGCTCCCGCGCCGCCACGGCGGGCCGCAAAGCCGCGCGAGGGATCGTAGGCAAAGATCGCGCCCACCATGAAGGCCGCCGTGCAGCCGCAAACGACCGCCAGCGAGACCCAGTTGAGCTGGCCGTAGAGGGCGAAGCGGATGAGCTCGACCGCGTGGGTGAACGGGTTGAGCTGGCAGACGTAATAGAGCAGCGGGCTCGCCTCGCGCACGCGCCACAGCGGATAGAGCGCCGAGGAGGCAAAGAACATCGGGAAGATGACGAAATTCATCACCGAGGCGAAATTTTCCATTTGCTTGATGCCGGACGAGATCAGCATCCCGAGCGCTCCCAGCATCAAGCCGGCGAGCACGAGGGCGGGCAGCACCGTGAGGTAGCCGATCAGCGGCGGCTCGATCTCCCAGAACCAGGCGATGAGGAGAAAGGCGTAGACCTGCAGCAGGGAGATCGCCGTGCCGGCGATCAGCTTGGCGCACAACAGGTACCAGCGCGGGAACGGGCTCACCAGCAGGATGCGCATGTTGCCCATCTCGCGGTCGTACACCATCGACAGCGACGACAGCATGCCGTTGAACATCTGGATCATCGCCATGAGCCCGGGCGCGATATAGACCTCGTAGAGCACATAGGTGTCGTAGGGCGGAATGATCGAGACGCCGAGCACCTGGCGGAATCCGGCTGCGAAGATGAACAGCCACACCAGCGGCCGCACCAACGCCGCCACGAAGCGCTCGCGCTGGTGCAGGAAGCGCAGGCCTTCCCGCCACACGATGCCCTTGAGGCAGATCGTGTACTGCGCCAGCGAGAAGCCGCGCGGTGTCGTGTGGAGAGCCGATGCGCTCATGCGACCTCGCCCGCCTCCTCGGTACCGGCATCGCGGATCAGGGCCGTGAAGGCGGCGCGGATATCCGCCGCGCCGGCCTGTGCCACGATCGCCGGCACGGCGCCATGCGCGAGCAGCCGTCCGCGATGGAGCACGATCACGTCGTCGCTCTCCGCCACCTCGTCGATCAGGTGGGTGGCCCACAGCACGCATACGCGCTCCTCGGCAACGAGCGCGCGGACGTGTTCGATGATGTCGGCCCGCGACTTGATGTCGAGACCAACCGTCGGTTCGTCAAGCAGCATGAGGCGCGGCTCGTGCAGCAGAGCGCGCGCGATCTCGACCCGCCGCATCTGGCCGCCCGAGAGGCTGCGCGCCTTGTCGTCGGCTCGCTCGCTCAAGCCCATCCGGGCCAGCACCCGATCGGCGCGCCGGTTTGCGTCGGCAGCGCCGATCCCGTGCAGCGCGGCGTGATAGGTCAGGTTCTGCCGCACCGAGAGGTCGAGGTCGAGGGTGCGCGGCTGGAACACGATGCCGAGCATGCACAGCGCCTCGCCGGGCGAAACCGACACGTCGCGGCCGAAAATGCGGATCGAGCCACGCTGAGTGCCGTAGAGGCGGGTGACCAGGGAGAACAGGGTGCTCTTGCCGGCGCCGTTGAGCCCGAGCAGGACCGTGAAACGCGCCGGCTCGATCGCGAAGGTGACGTCCTTGAGGGCCTGGCGCGGCCCATAGGCGTGGCTCAGGCCTTCAACCGACAGAGCGGCGGGATCGACAGTCTTCATGCCGCACTCGACGTCACTGGCGTGAGATGGTCACGCCCCAGGGAAGCTCGCCCACCTGAATGCTCTTGATCACCCGCAAGGCGCCGACATCGATGACGGAGACGTCGTTCGACACGCCGTTGGTCACGAACAGGAGCTTCTCGTCGGGCGTGAACGCCATCTGCCACACGCGCTGTCCGACCAGCAGGTACTTCTTCACGTCGTAGGTGGCGGCGTCGATCACGGCGACCCGGTTGGCGGGACCGAGCGCCACGAAGGCGGTCTTTTCGTCGGCCGTGATGGCAATGCCGACGGGCTGGATCGCCTCCTTGCGCATGCCGGGAATGTCGAATCCGATGCGCTTCTTGACCTGGAACTTGGCGGCATCGATGACGCTGACGGTGCCGCCGATCTCCGACGACACCCAGACTTCCGATCCGTCCCGCTTGAACTGGGCGAAGCGCGGGCGCGCATCGACCAGCACGTTGGCGACGATCTGGCGCGTGGCGGTGTCGATGAAATGCGCCATGTTGGTGGTCTCGGAGGTGTTCACCAGGACCTTGCCGTCGGGGCTCAGCCCCATGCCCTCCGGCTCGACGCCGACCTGGACCTCGCCCAGGGGCACGCGCCGCTCGATGTCGATGATCGTCACCATGTTGTTGTCTTCGTTGGCGACGTAGAGGATGCGGCCGTCCGCATCCTGGGTGAACTGCTCGGGATCCGGCCCCGACGGCAGGGTGCCGACGACCTCGTGGCTCACGGTGTCGACCATCTCGATCGTATCGTCGTCGCCGACGCAGACGAGAATGTATTTCCCGTCCTTGGTCAGGCCGATGCCGCGCGGCCGCTGGCCGACCTTGATGGTCTTCACCGCCTCGAGCTTGGCGGTGTCGATGACCGTGATGGTGTTGCCCTTCTCGTTCGACACGTAGGCGAGATAGGCGTGCGCCGGCGCGGCGGGCGCGAGCAGCAGGCCGACGGCGAGAACAGCCGCAACGAGTCGCATTCTCATTGTTCCGACTGGCGTCACTGGAGCCGGCATTTGCTCTCCGGCCGGTCGACGCCGAGCGTATCAAGTTCGGAGACCTGGTGCAGGAACGCTTCCTGCGGCGATACCGACACCACCATCCTGCCGTCAGCCAGCAGGATGGGCTGGCGAAGCTGCAGGTTCCAGTCGCGCACCGTGAGCTTCTGCCCCTTGAACGCCGCCAGGGCGAACTCGGGTCCCTTGATGAAGGTGAAAAGATCCTTGGCGTCGGCCGAGCGGGTGCGCGAGGCGGCCTCGCCGATCATGCGAACCGCCGACCAGGCCTGCATGTCGAGCGCCGTCATGCGCCGCGCGAAGCGGGCCACGAACCGGTTCTGCATCTGGTATGCGCCCCACTGGCCGTGGGAGGCATCCCAGCTGGTGGGAACAAGGCCGGCCGAGCCGGCGACCGGCCGCGGGTCCCAGGTCCGGTACGGCAGATACCCGGCGAACACCTCGCTCTCGTCGGCCGCCAACAGCACGTCGTAGGCGGGCGCCTCCTGGGTGAACACCGGGATCTGGCGCTGCACCTGCACGACGCCGCTGTCGCTGCGCCGGGCGCCGCCGGTATCCTCGAACACCCGCTCCTGCACGATCTTGGCGCCGAACCGGCGCGCCGCCCGCCGCAGCGCGTCGGCATAGAGGCGGTCCGCCGGATGCGAGCCGACCACCAGGAGCCAGCGGCGCCATTGCTTCCAGGCGAGGTACTGGGCGAGCGCGTCGGCCAGCATCGAGCGCGTCGGCGCCGTATGCACCACATTGGCGCGGCAATCCTCCTCGCGCAGCCGATCGTCGAGGGCGCCGGCATTGAAGAAGAGGAGGCCGCGTGGGCGGCCCGCTTCCGCCGCCTTGAGCAGCGCATCGGCGGGCAGATCGGCGACCACCAGGGAAACGCCGCGATCGGCGAGCGCCGCGGCGGCCGCGGCCGGATCGTCGTGCTCGCCGAGCTTTACTTCCTCGAGCGAGAAGCGCTGGTTGAGGAAGCGGCCGGTGGTGTTGTTGTCGTCGATGGCGACCTGGGCGCCGGCGACGCCGTCGTTCTCGGCCGGCATCTGCAGCAGCGAGAGGGTGATTTTCGGCTGCGGCTGGCGCAGGTAGCCGATGCGGATCTCGAGCGGCCGCTGCTCCGGCTCGGCCGCCGGCGCGCCCGAGAGGCCGGCCAGCAGCGCGGCCGAAAGGATCGCCCCCGCCATGACGCGCCTGATCACCGGCGAAACTCCGTCAATTTGCCGATCCGAAGACCGGGACCGGTCAAGTGTGTTCAAATCGGGGTCGATCTTAACTAAGCTCGGCCGAAACGGGGGCGTAACCACCGCGCTGTCTTGACGCGTACACCCCGCCGACGGCCCGCCGGCCCTGCCGAAGCAGGACGGCGGGATGGCGGTGATTTTAGGGTCCGCTCTCCGGCGCGAGGGTGCAAGTCCCTCCACGACAGGATAGAAGGCCGGCCGGAACTTCCGATGCGAACCTTGGTGATGCTCGTCCTTCTGGCACTGCTGCCGGGCCTTCGGCCGTCCGCGGCCACGCCGCGCGCGCTTGCGGTGTTCGATTTCGAGCTGATCGATACCAGCCTGGAAGGCGCCATGCGAGGGCCGCGGGCCGACGAGCAGGCGCGGCTGGAGAGCACCAGCGCCCGGCTCCGCCAGCGACTCGCCGAGAGCGGCCGGTTCGCGCTCGTCGACATGGCGCCGGTCGCTGCCGAAGCGCGCGCCAGCAACCTGCAGGCTTGCGGCGGGTGCGACGTGCGGCTCGCCACCAGGGTCGGTGCCGATCTGGCCATCACCGGAACTGTGCAGAAAGTGTCGAACCTGATCCTCAATATGAACATTTACATTCGTGAGGCCGCCAGCGGCCGGCCCTTGGCCACGGTGAGCGCCGACCTGCGAGGGAACACCGATGAATCCTGGGCTCGCGCCCTCGACTGGCTCGTGCGCAATCGCCTGCTCGCGCCCGAAGGCGGGGTGCTGAGATGACGTTGTTCCTGGCGAGCGTCACCGGTCCCGAGGAGGCCGAAACGGCGCTGACCCATGGCGCGGACCTCATCGACCTGAAGGATCCCGGCAAGGGCGGTTTCGGCGCCGCGTCGGTGGAGACGGTGCGCCAGACGGTCGCGGCGGTCGCCGGCAGGCGGCCGACCAGCGCCGTCACCGGCGAAGTGCCCATGGAGCCCGACGCGATCGTCGCAGCGGTGGAGGCGCTGGCGGCGACCGGCGTGGATTACGTCAAGGTCGGATTGTTCCCGGACGCGCGGCGGCCGGACTGCATCGACGCCCTGGCGCGGCCGGCGCGCACCAGCAAGGTGGTCGGCGTGCTGTTCGCCGACCGGGGCATCGACACCGGCCTGCTGGCGCGCATGGCGGCGGCCGGCTTCGCCGGCGCGATGCTGGACACGGCCGGGAAGGAGGCTGGCCGGCTGCTCGAGCGGATGGACATCACCTGGCTCGGCGATTTCGTCGCCCAATGCCAGGCGCACGGGCTGGTGTCGGGTCTCGCCGGCTCGCTGGAGACGCCCGACATTCCCCGCCTGCTGCTGTTGCGGCCCGACTATCTCGGCTTCCGCCGGGCGCTGTGCGGCAACCAGGACCGGACCGGGCGCATCGATGCCGACGCGGTCGGCGTGGTGCGCGGGCTGATCCCATTCGATCCACGCAGCGCCGCGCGCGACGACATGGCCGCCCCCAAGGTCGACTATCGCCTGCTGGCGGCACGCGGCTATGCGGTCGAGCTCGGCAAGGACGCGCCCACCGACCGCATCTTCGTGCGCGACTTCGTGCTGCCGGTTCGCATCGGCGCCTATGCGCACGAGCGCGACCGGCCGCAGCGGGTGCGCTTCGACGTCGCCGTCAACGTGTTCCGGCCGGGACACGCGGTCGAGGACATGCGTGACGTGTTCTCCTATGACGTCGTCATCGACGGCATCCGCGTGCTGGTCGCGCGCGAGCATTTCGCCTTCGTCGAGACGCTCGCCGAACGCATCGCGGCCTTCATCCTGGGCCATTCGCGGGTCGGCAGGGTCACGGTGCGGGTGGAGAAGCTCGAGGTCGGGCCCGGCGGCGTGGGCGCCGAGATCACGCGCGAGCGGCCCGCCGACGTCGCCAAGGTGCACCAGCTCTATCCGGCCGCCGACGAGAGCGATCCGAAAGCCGCGCGTTGAATGCAAGCGGCTGGTGCCGCCGATTTGAAGCTCCTACGCCACTTGCGGCAACCTCGTATAGGAACTTCAAATCGAAAAGCGGCACTAGAATCATATGCTTGCTAGTGCCCCTTTTGCCTCCGAAGTTCGTGTCAGACGGTGCCGCAATGGATCACGAACTTCGGAAGCGGGGCACGAGCGACCTCATGGTGGTCAAGCTCGGCGGCAGCTATGCGCAATCGCAGAAGCTCGAGGACTGGCTCCGCGCCTTGGCGGCGTGCGCCGGCCGGGTCGTGCTGGTTCCGGGCGGCGGGCCGTTCGCCGACGCGGTGCGCCGCGCCCAGCAGCAGATGGGCTTTACCGACCGGGCCGCGCACCACATGGCGCTGCTCGCCATGGAGCAGAACGGATGCGCGCTCGCGAGCCTGGGCGCGGGAATGACGCTTGCCGGCTCGGGCGCGGCGATCCGCCGCGCCGCGCGGGAACGGCGGGTGCCGGTCTGGTCGCCGACCCGCATGGTCGAGGCGGCCGAAGACATTCCCTGGTCCTGGGACGTGACGGCCGACAGCCTCGCGGCCTGGCTGGCGCAGCAACTGGGCGCCCGATGCGTGCTGCTGGTGAAGCAGGTCGCGGTTGCCGGCGCGCCGTGCGCCGACCGCCTGGTGGCCGAGGGCGTGATCGATCCGCTGTTCCCCCGCTTCCTCGCGGCGAGCGGCGCTAAAGCCGCGATCGCCGGTCCTGACGATCACGCGGCGGCCGCCCGCGCGATCCAGAGCGGCACGATGCCGGGCGTTGCGATTGAGCTCGCCGCCCCGCCATGACGCACTCAGACCCATCTCCG
>Ga0066903_100001060_pt1 | contig 19271 bp, 18 predicted proteins | sample PanSoiMetaGPlot1_FD_67491 | JGI IMG/M metagenome (GOLD analysis project Ga0066903, IMG submission 67491) | Tropical forest soil microbial communities from Panama analyzed to predict greenhouse gas emissions - Panama Soil - Plot 1 (version 2) | ecosystem: Environmental > Terrestrial > Soil >... | reverse complement strand
GGCCTTCGTCGGCGCCGGCGCGCTGGTGCTGGGCGACGTCCCCGCCCGGATGCTGGTGGTCGGCTCCCCGGCCCGCGTGCTGCGGGAAGTCCCGGCCGACGAGCTGCTCGAGAACCAGTAGGACGCCGATTGGGCGTCTGACGCCGCGTCTGACGCCGGGTCGCTCAGCCCAGCGCGACCAGCACGTGGACGGTCGCGCCCAGCGTGACCGCCGGCGAGCCACCGGAGGCGTGCGTGGCATCGCCGTCGAACCAGACCCGCCACTGACCGGCGGAGGGGTCGGTGTCGAAGCTGAAGCTGCCGCCGGCATTCACCGGCGCCGTGTCGCGGGTCACCCAGGTGCCCGACGAGTTGCGCTGCAGGTGCACGCTCGCCCCCGAGATGTACGGCGCGAAGCTGCCGTGGAAGCCGGTCTGGCCGGCGACCAGCGTCATTGCCGGATGCACCCCGACCTTCACCACCGGTGAGATGGCGTCGAGGCGGATCAGCCGGAAGCTGACGATCTGCGCGTTCTGGCGGGGCAGCGTGAAGCGGCCGTCGGCATCGAGCTGGGGCATCGTCGTGGCCGTGACCCAGGTGATCGAGGTGCCCAGCCGGTACTGCAGCTTCACGCCGCCGGTCGGCCTCGGCCAGGCCCGGCCGCTGACATTGAAGGGCACGCCCGCGGTGGCGTGCTCGGGCGCATTCAGGGTGACGCCGAGCAGCCGGAAGTAGGTCGATTTCAGCGCCAGCTCCGAGTATGCCTGCGAGGCGGTGCGGTTGACGGTGGTGCCGTCGGACTTGTGCAGGGCCAGCGACATCACCCGCAGCGACGCCGCGTCGATCGTGTGATCAACCGCCAGCACGCTGCCGCTTGTCCCCAACTTCGCCGCCAGCCCCTCGGACGTGAACACGCGGTGCGGCCAGGTGTGATTGGGGTTCTGGCCCTCGGCGGCGTCGTAGGGATCGGGCACGGGCACGAGGTAGTCCGGCCCCGACTGCGTGTACCACGAGGCCTGCTCGCTGGAGGTGCGCCCGCCCGAGCTGGAGGAGTAGAACGTGACCGCGACCGAGCCATGGAAGGTCACGATCTGGCGGCTGGTGCTGGTCACCGCCTGGATCGACGTGGCACCCTCGCGCTCGATCGGGCAGTAGGTCTGGTCGCTGGTGTCGTCCTTGGCATCGTAGAGGTCGCCCGGGTTGCGGGTCGCCCAGGCGTAGGAGCGGGCGGCCACGGCCTGCACCTGCAGGGCGGCCAGCAGCCACGAGGCCGACATCTCGCAGGGCACGATCCCGCGGGCGTAGCCGTCCAGCCCGACCACGTTGATCACCGCAATCGCCGAGCCGGAGCGCACGAACCGCAACGAGCCGTGCCAGTGGTCGCCCGAGAAGCCGCGGAACGTCGCCTCGTCCAGGCGCAGGGCGGTGCTGCCAGGATCGACCCGCACGGGCGACTTGAGCCCGGTCAGCACGTACTTGCCCGCCTGGTAGCTCCAGATCCGTTCATAGCCTGCCTGCGGGCCGGGCTCGATCCGGTAGCTGCCCGCCGGCAGCACATGGGCCGCGCCGTTGCTGCCCTCCGACGTCGCTCTCGGCTGCGTGGTGGAGCCGAAGCGCGCGGCCGACAGGTTGCTCGTCATCAGCACCCGCTCCTTGGCGGTGGACGGCAGGCTGCTGATGCCGGTGCCCGTGTAGTAGTGACCCAGGATGTCGCGGTAGCCCCAGCCGTGCTGGGCGTAGCCGAGCGCGCCCCACTGCGACATGCCGATGCCGTGGCCCCAGCCGTGGCCGATCAGCGTGAACAGCGTGGCGCCCTGGGCAGGCGCAGCCGTGACGAGCGCGGCGGCGAGAACAACGGTGAGTGCAGTGAGACGCCTGAGCATGGTTCTGACGATCGGCTGTGGGTGCTGCGGCCTGAAGCCCGCAGGAACACTCGATCCGGTCTACCCCGGCCCGGCCGCCGTGTCCAGTGCTTCAGCGCACCACTAGACCGGACGATAACCTGCCTTGCCATGCTTCACCGCGTTCCCGCTCCCGTTCGCTCGGTCGTCGAGCTCGTGCTCACGGTCGCGATCGCGATCGCGATCGCGGTGGTTGCCCAGGCCTACGTGGTGAAGCCGTACAAGGTGCCGAGCGAGAGCATGGAGAACACGTTGATGCCTGGCGACCGCGTGCTGGTCGACCGCGTCACGCTGCGCTTCCGCGACCCGCAGCGGGGCGAGATCGTGGTCTTCCACCCGCCCTCCTGCCCGCCCGCGGCGAGCGAGGACGACGTCTGCGACACGCCGATCGTCTCCAAGCGCACCGGCGTGTCCGACCAGACCTACATCAAGCGCGTGATCGGGCTGCCCGGCGAGACGCTCTTCAGCCGCCAGGGCCACGTCTGGGTGATCCCCGCCGGGGGCGGCACCGCCCACGAGCTGCAGGAGCCCTACACCAAGGGCCCGACCTCGATCCTGGGCCGCATCCACGTGCCCGCCGACATGTACTTCATGATGGGCGACAACCGCGGCGACTCAAGCGACTCGCGCCGCTGGGGCCCCGAGCCGCGCTCCGACATGATCGGCATCGCCCGCTTCCGCTACTGGCCGCTGAGCCGGATCGGACCGCTCTGACGACGGTTGCCGGGGGCCGCGCGGCCGCCCTCCCGGTAGACTGACTGCACAGTCAAACGGGAGGTCCAGGGGTGAGGTTGCGGCGTTCCTGCCTGGCGGTGCCGGGCTCGTCGGAGAAGATGCTTGCCAAGGCGGCAACGCTGCCTGCCGACCAGGTGTTCCTCGACCTCGAGGACGCCGTCTCGCCGCTCGAGAAGGAGGACGCGCGGCAGAAGGTCGTCGACGCGCTGAACACGCACGAGTACACCGGCAAGACCCGCGTCGTGCGAATCAACGGCGTGACCACCAGCTGGTGCCTGAACGACGTGCTCCACGTCGTGCGCGGGGCCGGCGCCAACCTCGACTGCATCATGGTGCCCAAGGTCGAGGACGCAGCTCAGCTGCACTTCGTCGACCACCTGCTGACGCAGCTCGAGATGGAGACCGGGATCGGCCACCGGATCGGCATCGAGGCCCAGATCGAGAACGCCCGCGGCGCCATGAACATCCGCGAGATCGGCCAGGCCAGCGAGCGGCTCGAGACGCTGATCTTCGGCCCCGGCGACTATGCCGCCAACATGGGCGTGGGCGCCTTGGTGATCGGCTCGATCGATCCGGAGTACCCGGGCGACCAGTGGCACTGGATCATCTCCGAGATCGTGACCGCGGCCCGCGCCTACGGCGTGCAGGCGATCGACGGCCCGTACACCGACATCCAGAACACCGCCGAGTACGAGCGGCTGTGCCGCCGCGCGCGGATGGTCGGCTACGACGGCAAGTGGGTGCTGCACCCGCTGCAGGTCGACATCGCCAACCGCGAGTTCTCGCCCAGCCAGGCCCAGTTCGACGAGGCCAGACGGCTGCTCGACGCCTACCACCACGCCACCACCGTGGAGCGCAAGGGGGCCGTCATGCACGAGGGCCAGATGATCGACGAGGCCTCGCGCAAGATCGCCGAGGCAACGGTGGCCCGCGGTGTGGCTGGCGGCATGACCCCCACCGAGGAGCAGGCCCCATGAGCTTCCCCCTGGACGACCTCAGCGGCGACCAGCGCGAGATCGTCGAGCTGGTGCGCCAGTTCACCGAGGAGCGGATCCTGCCGGTGGCCGGCGAGTACGAGAAGCACGACACCTTCCCGGACGAGATCGTGGACGGGCTGAAGGAGCTCGGCATCTTCGGCTTCACGATCCCCGAGGAGTACGGCGGCCTGGGCCTCGACCTGACGACCTACGCGCTCTCGGTGGCCGAGCTGTCGCGCGGCTGGATGAGCGTCTCGGGAATCATCAACACCCACTTCATCGTCGCCAACATGCTGATGCGCGACGGTACCGACGAGCAGAAGGAACGGCTGCTTCCGCAGATGGCGACCGGCAACGTGCGCGGCGCCTTCTCGATGACCGAGCCCGAGTGCGGCTCCGACGTGCAGGCGATCCGCAGCCGCGCGCTGCGCGACGGCGACGACTACCTCGTCAGCGGCCAGAAGATGTGGGTCACCAACGGCCTCCGCTCCGGCGTCGTGGCGACACTGGTGAAGACCGACCCGGACGCCTCCCCTGCGCACCGCGGGATGAGCTGCCTGCTGATCGAGAAGACGCCGGGTGCCGAGAAGGAGGGCGGTCTGACCATCCCGCCCAAGCTCGAGAAGCTCGGCTACAAGGGCGTCGAGACGACCGAGCTGGTCTTCCAGGACCACCGCGTACCGGCCGCCAACCTGCTCGGCGGCGCGGAGGGCCACGGCTTCCAGCAGATGATGAGCGGGGTCGAGGTGGGCCGCGTGAACGTGGCCGCCCGCGGCGTCGGCGTCGCCCAGCGCGCCTTCGAGCTGGCGATCCGCTACAGCCAGGAACGCGAGGCGTTCGGCAAGCCGATCGCGCGCCACCAGGCCGTGCAGTTCAAGCTGGCGGAGATGGCCACCAAGATCGAGGCCGCCCGCCTGATGATGCTCTCGGCTGCGCGCAAGAAGGACGCCGGCGAGCGCTCGGACGTCGAGGCCGGCATGGCCAAGCTCTACGCCTCCGAGATCTGCCACGAGGTGGTCGAGGACGCGTTCCGCGTGCACGGCGGCTACGGCTACTCGAAGGAGTACGAGATCGAGCGGCTCTATCGCGACGCGCCGATGCTCCTGATCGGCGAGGGCACGTCCGAGATCCAGAAGCTGATCATCGCCCGCGGGCTGCTTGGGAGGTATGCGATATGAGCCGCGTGATCGACGCGCGCGAGACGCGCTTCGGCCGCTACTACGATGACTTCGAGGTGGGCGACGTGTACAAGCACTGGCCCGGCAAGACGATCACCGAGGCCGACGACCACCTGTTCTGCATGATCACGATGAACCACCACCCGCTGCACACGGACGCCCACTACGCCGAGACCGAGACGCAGTTCGGCAAGAACGTGGTCGTGGGCAACCTGGTCTACTCGCTGGTGCTGGGCATGAGCGTGCCGGACGTCTCGGGCAAGGCGATCGCGAACCTCGAGGTCGAGTCGCTCAAACACGCCAGGCCGACCTTCCACGGCGACACGATCTACGCACAGACGACGGTGGTGGACAAGGTCGAGAGCACCAGCAAGCCCGACCGCGGGGTGGTCACGGTGGAGACGATCGGCACCAACCAGCGCGGCGAGGTCGTCTGCGAGTTCCGGCGCAAGGTGCTCGTGCCCAAGCGCCCGGCGACGGCGTAGCCCATCGGCCGCCGCGCACGTCTACAATCTCGCGCCGGAATGACGGCGATCACGGTCACGAACCTGACCAAGCGCTACGGCGACCACGTCGCCGTGGACGGCATCTCGTTCGAGGTGCAGCAGGGCGAGGCGTTCGGCATCCTCGGGCCCAACGGCGCCGGCAAGACCACAACCCTGGAGATGATCGAGGGCCTGCGTAAGCCCGACGGCGGCGAGATCCAGCTGCTCGGCGAGCCCGTCTGGCCGCATCCGGAGCGGATCCAGGCCCGGATCGGCGTGCAGCTGCAGTCCACGTCGCTGTTCGACCGGCTCAGCGCGCGCGAGCTGCTCGAGCTGTATGCCACCTTCTATGAGGTGGACGACGTGGCCGGCCGCGCCGGCCGCGCGCTCGACCTGGTCAAGCTCGACGCCAAGAGCGAGGATTACTCGCGGCGCCTCTCCGGCGGCCAGCAGCAGCGACTGGCGATCGCGCTGGCGCTGGTGCACGACCCCGAGATCGTGTTCCTCGACGAGCCCACCACCGGGCTCGACCCGCAGGCCCGCCACAACCTGTGGGAAGTGATCCGCGCCATCAACCAGGACGGCGGCAAGACGGTCGTGCTGACCACCCATTACCTGGAGGAGGCCGAACTGCTCTGCGACCGGGTGGGCATCATGGACGAGGCGAAGATGGTGGCGCTGGACACGCCGGCCGGCCTGGTCGGCTCGCTCGGCGCCGACACCCGCATCTCCTACAGCGACGAGCAGGGCGACCACACGCTGTTCGCTCAGGACGTGCAGACCGCCGTGCTCGAGGTGCTCGACGCGGCCCGCGCGGAGGGCCGCAGCATCAGCGGCCTGTCCGTGGCCGGGGCCAGCCTCGAGGACGTCTTCCTCAACCTCACCGGCCGGGAGTTTCGCGAGTGAACCTGCGCCGCTTCCTGGCCGTCACCCGTGCCCAGATCAAGATCACGCTGCGCAACCGGATCGCGCTGTTCTGGTCGTTCGCGTTCCCGATCATCCTGATGACCATGCTGGGCCTGCTGTTCGGCGGCAACCCCAGCGCCGGCACGATCACGGTGGTCGACAGGACAGGCGGCCAGGGCACCGCCCTGATCCACGCGCTGGAGAACAACGACGCCTTGACCGTGAAGATCGAGAGCGACGCCGATGACGCGGTCAAGCGGGTGCGCGACGGCGACCGCGAAGCGGCGCTCGTGCTGACGCGCGGGCCGGACGGCGTGAACGCGCACCTCAGCTACTCGAACGCCTCTGCCGAGCAGTCGGGGATCATTCGCGGGATCGTCAGCGGCGCCGCCGACAACCTCTCGATCGCGGCCACGGGGCAGCCGCCCGCGATCGCCTTCAGCCAGGCCTCCGTCGAGTCGGACTCGCTCGACTACATCGACTTCCTGCTGCCCGGGATCATCGCGATCGCGATCATGACCTCGGGCGTGTTCGGCCTCTCGACGGTGCTTGTCGACTGGCGCAAGCGCGGTATCCTGCGCCGGCTCAAGCTGACGCCGATGCCGCTGGGCGAGTTCCTGGCCTCCCGCGTGGCCGCCTCGATGACCTTCACGCTGGCCCAGCTGGTGGTGCTGATCGGCTTCGGCTACGTCGCCTTCGGCGTCACGATCACGGGCAGCGCCTGGGCGGCGGTGCCGATCGCGCTGGCCGGTGCGCTGGCCTTCCTGGCACTGGGCTTCCTGATCGGCTCGCTAGTGGCCTCGCCGGACACCGCAGACGCCGTCTCCAACGCGATCACGTTCCCGATGATGTTCCTGTCGGGCACCTTCTTCCCGGTGGGGGCGCTGCCGCCGGTGATGGCGGCGATCGCCAAGGTGCTGCCGCTCTACTACCTGGCCAGCGGGCTACGCGACGTGACGGTGCGCGGCTTCAGCGCGGTCGAGGTGCTGCCGCAGATGGGCGCGCTGCTGCTGATGGCGGCGATCCTGGGCGGGGTTTCGACCCGCTTCTTCCGCTGGGAGCCGAACGACTAGACCGCGCTGACCGCCGGAGCGGTGGCGTTGATGTGGTCGGCCAGCTCGGCGACGGTCACGATGGGAAGGGAGTGGCGCCGGCAGAAGGCCTGCAGCTCCAGGCCCTTGGCCATCGTGCCGTCGGCGAGCATCACCTCGCACAGCACGCCCCCGGGCGTGAGGCCGGCGAGGCGGGTGAGATCGACGGCGGCCTCGGTCTGGCCGCGCCGCTCGAGCACCCCACGGGTGCGGGCGCGCAGCGGGAAGACGTGGCCGGGCCGGACCAGATCCTCAGGACCGCTCTCGGGCGAAATCGCGACACGTATTGTGCGAGCGCGGTCCGCTGCCGATATACCGGTCGTGACCCCCGTACGCGCTTCGATCGAGACACAGAACCCTGTCGCATCCGTGCCGTCGTTTGCCGGCACCATCAGCGGCAGCTCAAGCTCGTCGCAGCGGTCGGTGGGCAGTGAGAGGCAGATCAGCCCCCGGGCCTCGCGCGCCATGAAGGCGATCCTCTCGGCGGTGACGAACTGGGCCGCCATGCAGATGTCGCCCTCGTTCTCGCGGTCGGGGTCATCGCAGACCACGATCATTCCGCCACGGCGAAGCTCTGCGAGCGCGCTCTCGAGCGCGCCGGAGTTGTCGGGAACGGCGCTCAACGGGGGAGGACTATACCCAAACCTGTCGCATGCGCGCCCCGGTCGGGCGGCTTACCCGTCACCAATGACAGCGTGCCTATACTCGGGATGGAGGCAATGACAGTGAAGCGACATGTCCTGGGCGCCCTGCTCGCCGTTCTGGTGGCGATCGGCGCCGGCTGTGGAAGCGCCGCCCAGGGCGGCGGCAGCTTCGGCGCATCGGCGCAGTCGATGCCGGCCGACAGCCTCGCCTACCTCGATATCAACCTCGACCAGGGCTCGGCCGCCTGGACGCAGCTCGACCAGCTCGCCGCGAAGTTCCCGGCCTGGAAGTCCTGGGTCGGTGAGTTCAAGAAGAGCGCCAACTCCGGCAGCGGTGACGTCAAGCTGAACGAGCTGGAGCCGCTGCTCGGCGGCGACGCCGGCATCGCCGTGACGGGCTTCGACACCTCGAGCTCCAAGCCCGGCCTCAGCTACGTGGCCGCGATCTCGATCACCGACAAGTCGAAGGTGGCCGACGAGCTGACCTCACACGGCGGCAAGCGGGACGGCTCGTACGAGGGCTTTGACATCTACAAGAACGGCGCCGGCGAAGAGGCGGCCGTCGGCAACCACACGCTGCTCGTGGCGTCGTCCGACGAGGAGCTGCGCAAGGCGATCGACACCAACGGCAGCGGCGGCAGCCTTGCCGACGACTCCACCTACAAGGCCGCGCGGGCCGAGGCCCCGCATGCCTCGCTGGCGTATGGATACGTGAACCCGTCGAAGCTGGCGCCGATGCTGGCGCTGGCCGGAGGGATGGGCGGCGACCCCAGCACCAAGAATCTGGCCCAGTCGCTGGCCTCGACCCAGTGGGCATCGGTGTGGCTGGCGCCGCGCGACAACGGCATCGGCCTGGGCGCCGCGGTCAAGCACACCGACGGCAGCGCGCCGACCGGCCTGCCCGAGACCAACCCCGCTGCGACCCTGCCCGCCGATACCCTCGCCTACCTCGCCGAGAGCGGTCTGGGTGGCCTGGGCGGCGCGCTGACCGGCCAGATGGGCATGTCCGGTGCGCCGATGACCAGGGCCGACAAGGCGATGGTGGCCGAGTTGACGAACCTGCTGGCCGGCGACTCCGTGCTCTCGGTGCGACCCGGCCTGCCGGTCTCGGTGGCGCTCGTGCTGCACCCCTCGGACCCCGCCGCCGCCGAGGCCCAGGTGGAGAAGCTGCTGAAGATGGCCACCAAGAACACGTCCGGCGTGGGCATGAAGGACGGCGCCCTGGTCATCCCGGAGGCGAACATCAAGGTCACGGCCGAGCGGAAGGGTGACGCGCTGGTGATCGGCAACGACCCGACCGCAGGCACCACGCCCGACCAGCCGCTCTCGCAGAGCGACCGCTATGCCTCGCTGCTGTCGGCGGCCGGCGCCCCGTCGGATGCGACGGTGCCGGTCTACATCGACGTGCACGGCCTGCTGGGCCTCGTGCCCGTCTCGCAGGACCGGAACCTGCAGGCCCTGGACGGCGCGATCGTGTGGGTGAAGCCCGACGGGGACATCACCCGCGGCGGCGTCTTCATCGCCCTCCGCTAACAGCCGGAACTAGATGAGCGCAGCCGCGGCCGGCCGGTACTCGCCGAAGGCGCCGCGCAGCGCGCCGCACACCTCGCCGAGCGTGGCGTCGGCGCGCACCGCCCGCACGATCGGGCCCATCAGGTCGCCGTCGCCGGCGGCGGTCACGGCCAGCGCGGCCAGCGCGGCGTCCACGGCTGAGACGTCCCGGTCGCCGCGCAGCCGCTCGAGCTTCTCGCGCTGCTCCCGCTCGAGGTGCGGCGGCACGTCGAACCGCTCGGGCTGCGGCGCCTCCTCGTCGACGTAGGCGTTCACTCCCACTACCACGTCCTCGCCGCGGGCGATGCGCAGCTCCTTCGCGTACGCCTCGTCGGCGATCTGCTGCTGGTAGACGCCCTGCTCGATCGCCGAGACGGCCCCGCCCAGTTCCTCGATCTCGGCGATCAGGCGGCGGGCCTCGGCCTCGAGCGTGTCCGTGAGGTGCTCGATGTACCAGGAGCCGCCCAACGGGTCGGCCACTTTCGTCACGCCGAACTCGTGCTGCAGCATCTGCTGCGTGCGCACGGCCAGCGTCTGGGCGTGCTCGGTGGGGATCGCGATCGCCTCGTCGAAGCACGACAGGGCCAGCGACTGCACCCCGCCCAGCACCGCCGCCAGCGCCTGCACGGCGGCACGCACGATGTTGTTCTCGGGCTGCTGCAGCGTCAGCGTCGAGCCGGCCGTCTGGGTATGGGTGCGCAGCATCATCGAGCGCGGGTCCTGGGCGCCGAAGCGGTCGCGCATCACCGACGCCCACAGCCGTCGCAGTGCCCGGTACTTGGCGACCTCCTCGAGGAAGTCCATATGCGTGTTGAAGATCCAGGAGAGACGCGGCGCGAACTCGTCCACGCCCACGCCACGGGCCAGCACGGCCTCGACGTAGGCGATGGCGTTGGCCACGGCGAAGCCCATCTCCTGGGCCGCCGTGCAGCCCGCCTCGCGCATGTGGTACCCCGACAGCGAGATGGCGTTGAAGCGGGGCGCCTCGCGCGAGCACCACGCGATCAGGTCGGCCGCCAGCCGCAGCGACGGCCGAGGCGGATAGATGTAGGTGCCACGCGAGACGTACTCCTTGAGCACGTCGTTCTGGGCGGTGCCGCGGATCTGCGAAGCATCGCGGCCCTGCCGCTCGCAGGCGACGTAGTACATGGCCACCAGCACCGCGGCCGGGGCGTTGATCGTCATGGACGTCGACACCTCGTCCAGCGGGATGCCCTCGAACATCGCCTCCACGTCGCGCACCGAGTCGACCGCCACGCCCACCCGGCCGACCTCGCCGGCCGAGCGCTCGTCGTCGGAGTCGAGCCCCATCTGCGTGGGCAGGTCGAACGCGGTCGACAGCCCCGGCTGGCCCTGCTCGATCAGGAAGCGGAAGCGGCGGTTCGTCTCCTCCGCCGTGCCGAAGCCGGCGTACTGGCGAATCGACCACGGCCGGCCACGGTACATGTCGCGGTGGATGCCGCGCGTGTACGGATAGCTGCCCGGATGGCCGATGTGCGCCTCGTAGTCGTCCGCACCGGGAGCGTCCCCGGGGCCGTAGAACGGGCGCTCGCCGCTCACTCCCGGCGTCCCTCGCCCTCGCGCTCGGCGCCCACCAGCACGACCATCTTCCCCACGTGCGCGTTCTCCTTCATCATCTGGTGGGGCACGGGGCACTCCTCGAACGGGAACGTGCGGGACAGCACCGGCTCGATCTTGCCCTCGGCGATCAGCTGGTTCGCGCGGTTGCACTCGTAGGCGTTGGCGAAGTGGCTGCCGACGATCCGCTTCTGGCGCATCCACAGGTAGCGCACGTCGAAGTCGAGCGTGAAGCCGGAGGTGGCGCCGCAGATCACGATCGTGCCGAAGGTCTTGGCCACGAACACGCTGGTAAAGAACGTGGCCTGGCCCACGTGCTCGAACACGATGTCGCAGTCCACGCCGCCGGCAGCCTCGCGCACGGCCTTCCCGAAGCGCTTGATCTCGTCGAAGATGCGCTCGCCCGTCTCGGGGTCGTGCAGCAGGAACTCGCGGCGGTCGATCACCGCCTTCGCACCCAGCTCCTTGACCAGCTTGATCTTGTCATCGCTCGAGACGACGGCGATCGCGTTGGCGCCGAACAGCCGGCACAGCTGCACGGCGAAGATGCCAAGGCCGCCGCCGGCGCCCCACACCAGCACGTTGTCGCCGGCCTTCATCTCGGCCTGGTCGACAAGCATGCGGTAGGCGGTGAAGTAGGTGAGGCCGTAGCTGGCTGCCTCCTCCCAGGTCAGCCGGGCCGGCTTGGGCAGCAGCTGCTGGGCCTGCACCAGGCAGTAGTCAGCGAAGCTGCCCCAGTTCGACTCGTACGCCCAGATCTTCTGGTTCGAGCAGGCCATCGGGTCGAGGCCGTTGCACTCCGGGCACTCGCCGCAGCTCTGGTTGCAGTGGGCGATCACCTCGTCGCCGGGCTGCCAGCGGGTGACGCCTGGGCCGACCCGCTCGACGACCCCCGAGGCATCGGAGCCGCCGATGTGGAAGTCGTAGCCCGTGTAGCGGAAGATGGAGACGGGCAGGCCCAGCGATGCCCACACGCCGTTGTAGTTGACGCCGGCCGCCATCACCCGCACCAGCACCTCGCCCGGCCCGGGCTCGGGCACCTCGATCTGCTCGAGCTGCATGGCCTGCATCGGGTCTCCGAGCCGTTCCGGCCGGATCACCCAGGCGCGCATGGTCGTCCCCCGATCCATTGAACGAGTCTAGCGAGCCGCTTTTCAGCGCGTGCCGGGTACTGACTGTGCGGTCAGGTCCCGGCGACGGCGCCTGCGCCGAAGCTCCCTGACGCCCTTCACGGCCAGCTGGCCACAGGCGGCATCGATGTCCTGGCCATGGCTGCGCCGGTAGCTGGCCGAGACTCCGCGGGCCTCCAGCCGCTGGGCGAAGGCCGCCACCCGCTGCGGGGGCGAGGCCTGCAGCGCGCCGCCGGTCGGGTTGTAGGCGATCAGGTTGACGTGGAAGCCCTCACGGCCGAGTAGCTCCGCCAGTTCGTCGGCCAGGGCGTCGCTGTCGTTGACACCGTCCAGCATCAGGTACTCCACGAAGATGCGGCGGCGGGTGGCAGCCCGGTAGTCGCGGCAGGCCTGCATCAGGCGCGCGACCGGGAAGCGCCGCGTGACCGGCATCAGCTCGCCGCGCAGTTCGTCGTTGGGCGCATGCAACGAGAGCGCCAGCCTGATCTGCATCGGCTCGGCCGCCAGCCGTTCGATCCCCGGCACCCAGCCGGCCGTCGAGATCGCGATCTGGCGGGCGCCCAGGCCGAAGCCGTCCGGGTCGTTGAGGCCGCGTACCGCGGCCAGCACGTTGTCGTAGTTGAGAAACGGCTCGCCCATCCCCATCAGCACGACGTTGTTGACGCGCGCGCCCTCCCCGCGCAGCATCCGCGCCAGCACCGGCACCTGCTCGAAGATCTCACCCTCGCTCAGGTTGCGGCCCAGCCCCATCGTGCCGGTGGCACAGAACGTGCAGGCCAGCGGGCAGCCCGACTGGGACGAGATGCAAATCGTCCGGCGGTTGCGATGGCGCATGGCCACGGCCTCCACCGGGAACCCGTCGCGGGCCGAGAAGCGCAGCTTGATGGTGCCGTCGCTGGAGCGCTGCACCTCCTCCACCGCCAGCTCGTGCAGCGGCTCCGCCTCGCCCAGCCGCGCCCGCAGCTCCAGCGGCAGCGCGGTCATCTCCGCGTAGTCGGCGACAAGGCCACGGGTGGCCGCCTCGTACACCTGGCGCGAGCGGTAGCGGGGCTCGCCCCACCCCGCCAGGATCGTGTCGATTCGCCTAAAGTCCACCGTGGTAGTGTGACTCAAAAGCTCTGGGGAGGTCCCAAGGTGCCAGCCAAGCTGAAGACGGACAAGGTCGCCGAGGCGGTCACGCCGATCGTGACCCGTGTCGCCAACGACCCCGAACTGCGCGAGCACGCCCTGCGCGCGCTCGACTCGGCGCGCGTGGTCTACGGACGTGTGCAGCGTGAGGGCGCCCGCAACGCCGCGATGCGCCGCGAGGTGCAGGAAGAGGTGCTGGCCGCGATGGCCGAGCTGCGCAGCGGCGCCGGCAAGCTGATGGACCCGCCCCGCCAGAAGAGCCACAAGTTCCTCAAGTTCATGGTCGCGGGCCTGATCGCGACGGTGGCGGTGATCGGGATCAAGCAGGCGCTGTCGTCGGACGAGGACGAGTTCGAGTACACCCCGTGACCGACGAGTCGATCGACGTCCTGCTCCGTGAGGGCAGGACGTTCGCGCCCGACCCCGCCTTCACCTCGGCAGCGGTCGTACACGATGCCTCGGTCTACGACGAGGCCGAGCGCGATCTCGACGCGTTCTGGCTGCGCGAGACGCGGGACCTCGTGGGCTGGTTCCGCGAGCCCGAGCAGGGGCTGGCGTGGGATCCGCCGCACTGCACCTGGTTCGCCGACGGCGAGCTGAACGCCTCCCACTCCTGCCTCGACCGCCACGTCGAGGCCGGCCGCGGCGACCGCGTCGCCTATCACTTCGTGCCCGAGGACCCGGCGGAGCCGCACCGCCCGATCACGTATTCGGAGCTGCTGGCCGAGGTCTGCCGCACCGCCGCCGCCCTGCGCGAGCTGGGCGTCGGCAAGGGCGACACCGTCGGCATCTACATGGGCATGGTGCCCGAGCTGCCGATCGCGATGCTGGCCTGCGCCCGGCTGGGCGCGCCGCACGTGGTGGTGTTCGGGGGCTTCTCCTCGGCCTCGCTCGGCGAGCGGCTGGCCGGCACCGAGGCCAAGGTCGTGATCACGCAGGACGAGGCATGGCGCAAGGGCCAGCGGATCGCACTCAAGCAGATCGCCGACGAGGCGCTGGTGCACGCGCCGACCGTGCAGCGGATGCTGGTGCTACGGCGCACGGGCGCCGACGTACCGTTCAGCGAGGGTCGCGACGTGTGGTGGCACGAGGCCGTCGCCGGCAAGCCCGATTTCGTCGAGGCGGAGCGGGTCGACGCCGAGCACACGCTCTTCTGCCTGCACACCTCGGGCACCACCGCCAAGCCCAAGGCAGCCCTTCACACCACCGGCGGCTACCTGACCTACGCCACCATCACCCACCGCTGGATCTTCGACATCCAGGACGGCGACGTGTGGTGGTGCGCGGCCGACGTGGGCTGGATCACGGGCCACAGCTACATCGTGTACGGCCCGCTCAACAACGGTGTCACCGGCGTGCTCTACGAGGGCGACCCGATGTACCCGGCACCGGACCGCCACTGGCAGATCATCGAGCGCTACAAGGTCACGCAGTACTACACGGCGCCGACCCTGATCCGCGCGTTCATCAAGGCCGGGGCCGAGCATCCCGGGGGGTACGACCTCTCATCCCTGAGGCTCCTGGGCACGGTCGGCGAGCCGATCAACCCCGAGGCCTGGGTCTGGTACTGGAAGCACATCGGCGGCGGCCGCTGCCCGGTGGTCGACACCTGGTGGCAGACCGAGACGGGCGGCATCATGATCACACCGTTGCCGGGGTTGACGACACTCAAGCCCGGCTCGGCAACACGGCCGTTCCCAGGGATCAAGGCGGAGGTTGTCGACGACGTGGGGCAGCCCGTGGCCGAGGGCCGCGGCGGCTACCTGGTACTCAAGCGGCCGTGGCCAGGCATGTTCCGCACGCTCTACGGCGACGACCAGCGCTACGTCGAGAACTACTTCAGCCGCTTCGACCACTCCACGTATTTCGCCGGTGACGGTGCGCGGGTGGACGAGGACGGCGATTTCTGGCTGCTGGGCCGTATCGACGACGTGATGAACGTGTCCGGCCACCGGCTCTCGACGATCGAGCTGGAGTCGGCGCTTGTCGAGCACCCGGCCGTGGCCGAGGCGGCCGCGACCGCGGCGCCGGACGCGCTGACCGGCCAGACGCCGCTCTGCTTCGCGCTGCTTCGTGAGGGCTATGAGCCCAGCGACGCGCTGGCGGCCGAGCTGCGCGAGTGGATCGGCGAGAAGATCGGCAAGATCGCGCGCCCCAAGGCCGTGATCCTTGTCTCCGACCTGCCCAAGACCCGCTCCGGCAAGATCATGCGCCGGCTGCTGCGTGACATCGCCGAGGGCCACGAGCTGGGCGACACCACCACGCTGCGCGACCCGGCTGTAGTCGAGGAGATCAAGAGCAAGGCCGACCAGGTGCTGGCGGCCAGCCGCTAGCTCGGCTCGTCCTCCGTGCGCACCGCGCGCACGGCCATCTGCACGGCGACGACCACGAGCAACACCGAGAACGCGCGCTCCAGCGCCTGGTTCGACAACGCGTTTGCTGTCGCGGCACCGACGAACGCGGTGGGGATCGAGGCCACGCCCACGATGGTGGCGTCGCCCCAGCGCACCGAGCCGTAGCGGGTCTGACGCCACGAGCCCACCATGATGACCGGCACCATGGCGGCGAGCGAGGTGGCGACGGCCACGTGCGCGCTGTGGCCGAGGAAGATCAGCGTGGGTACGAAGATCAGCCCACCGCCCACGCCGAACAGGGCCGACAGCGTGCCCGCCAGCACGCCGAACAGGATGGCCACGACGTCGCCGCTCATACCGCCAGCTTCACCGCCACCGCGCAGAGGAAGGCCGAGAACCCGAGCACGAGCCATTTCGACTCGAGCCGCTGGTGCAGCTCGGCACCGAGCACCGCACCGCCCACAGCCGGGATCCCGATCAGGGCCGCGTCCTTCCAGGCGACGTCGCCGTTGGTGGAATGGGCGATCGCGCCGGCGCTGGCGGTGAACAGGATCGCCGCCAGCGAGGTGGCCATCGCGCCCTTCGGCGGGTAACCCGCGAAGGCCACCAGGAGTGGCACGATCAGGACCCCGCCGCCGACCCCGAACAGTCCGGAGAAGAAACCCGCGACGAGCCCGACGCAGACAAGGACCGTGACGCGGGCAACCACGCCGGTATTGTAGGGAGGTGCTGGACGGGGGCCTCCTGGAGCTGATCGCGCCGCTGATCGCCGAGCCGCGCCGCTCCGCCGTGATCTGCGACATCGACGGCACGCTCGCCCCGATCGTGCCCACGCCGGAGGAATCCGACGTGCCGCCACGCACGCTCGACGCTCTGCAGCGGCTCTGCGACCGCTACTCGCTGGTGGCCTGCGTGACCGGCCGGCCGGCCCGCCAGGGCCGCGCACTCGTGCCGCTGGAGTGCGTCGCGATCTCGGGCAACCACGGCCTGGAGATGATGCACGGCGACGACGTCGTGATCGTTGCCCAGGCGGCAAAGTACGCCGAGGACGTGCACCGGGCCCTGATCCTGGTCGAGAACGACGGCCTCCTGCCCCAGTACGGCTGCCGGATCGAGGACAAGGGCATCACGTTCTCCGTCCACTACCGCACGTCGATGCGGCCCGACCACGCCGAGCGCTACCTGGAGACGCAGATCGCACCCCAGCTCGACCGGGCAGGGCTGGAGTGGAGCGTGGGCCGCCGCGTCTTCGAGGTGCGCCCGCCCGTCGCGATCGACAAGGGCTCGGCGATCAAGCGTCTGAAGGGACGGCGTCGCATCGACCATCTGCTCTACGTGGGGGACGACCGCACGGACGTCGACGCCTTCCGCGAGGCCACCGTCAAGGTCGCCGTGCACTCGGCCGAGGCACCGGCGGAGCTGCTGGAGGCAGCCGACGCGCAAGTGGAGGGCACCAACCAGGTGGTCGAGCTGCTGGAGGAGCTGGGCCGCGAGCGATGAACGACGTCGCCGCATGAGCGAGACGTCGGCCCAGCGCTACGCCAAGGCGAAGGCCGCCCACCTGGCCGCGATCAAGGCGGCCACCCGCTGGCGGCTGTGGATGGCGCTGTGCGCCGTGCCGGGCCTGGTGATCGGCGGCTTCGTGGCCGTCTCGCTGCCCGTCGTCGGGCTGCTGGTGGCGGTCGGCGGTGCGGCGATCGGGGCCGGCATCTACTACGCGATCCTGAGCAGCAGGGCGGCGAGTGCGGCCAAGGCCGACGTGATGACCGCCTGGGCCGCCGAGCACGGCTGGACCTATCTGGAGGACGTGCCCCACCCCTCCGACGTCGCGTTCTGCCGCAACCGCCAGAAGCCGGTCTGCGAGGACGGCTTCGCGGGGCCAATGGCCGCCCGCCTGCAGGGGCTGGTGTTCAACTTCACCTACTCGACGTATGAGACACGCACGCGCACTGTCAGCGACGCCAACGGCACCCGCACCGAGACCTACCAGGAGGAGGTCAAGCACCATCACACGATCCTGCGCCTCACCCTGGGCGCACTGGGGGTGCACCGCCTGGAGCTGGCGCCGCAGGGACTGGGCGGCGGGCTGCTGGAGAAGCTGGGCTCGGCTTTCACCAGCATGCGCTCGGTCGACCTCGAGAGCGCCGAGTTCAACAGCCGTTTCACGCTGCGCGTGGACGACGGCGCCGACGACATGTTCGTGCGGCGCGTGTTCGAGCCGGCCATGATCGTGCGCTGCGTCGAGGGCCAGTTCCCGATGAGCACCTTCCAGTACGAGGACGGCGCCCTGGCCTTCGTGTGGGGCGATCCCTATGACGTCAAGCAGTTGGAGGAGATCGAGGGGCGGGTGGCGTCGGTGGTGCCGCTGGCCGAGGCGCTGGTCAGCGCGCGCGACCGGCTCGCGCCCGAGCTGGCGCCCCGTCCTTGAGCAGCGTGCGCAGCTCGGGCCAGTCGCGCGTGTTGACGACGTCGGCGGCCGTCGCCCAGCCGCGGCGGGCGTTCTTGACGCCGAAGCGGATCGTGTCCAGGCCCGCCGCCGAGTGGGCATCGGTGTTGATCGCGATCCGCACGCCCGCCTCCAGCGCGGCCCGGATGTGGATGTCGCTCAGGTCAAGGCGGTTGGCCTGGGCGCTCGCCTCGAGCACCGTGCCGGTCTCGGCCGCCTTGGCGATGACGGCCTCGACGTCAAGCGCGTAGGCCTCGCGCAGGCCGATCTTGCGCCCGGTGGGATGCCCGAGGATGTCGACGTGCGGGTTCTCGAGCGCGGCGCAGATCCGCTTCGTCTGCTCCGCGGCCGACAGCCTGTGCGAGACGTGGACGCTGGCCACGACAACGTCCAGCTCCGCCAGCAGCTCGTCGCTGTAGTCGAGCGAGCCGTCGCGCAGGATGTCCACCTCGCAGCCGACCAGCAACGTGAAGGCGGGAGCGACCGTCTCCGCCAGAGCTCGCACGCGTTCGATCTGCTTGCGCATGCGGCCGGCGTCCAGGCCCATCCCGAAGCCGACCGCGGGCGAGTGGTCGGTGATGTTGAGGTAGGAGTAGCCGCGGGCGAGGGCGCCGTTCACCATCTGCTCGAGGGTCGACTTGCCGTCGGTCCAGTCGGTGTGGGCATGCAGGTCGCCACGGATCTGGTCGACCTCGATCAGGTCGGGCAGCGTGCCGGCGGCCGCGGCAGCGAGCTCACCCCGGTTCTCGCGCAGCTCGGGCGGGATGTACGGCAGGCCCAGCTCGGCGTACACCTCCTCTTCGGTCTCACAGTGCACCACCCGGCCGTCGGCCACGTGCTCGACGCCGAGCTCGCTGACCGAGATCTTGCGCCGCACGGCGGCCTCGCGCAGGGCGATGTTGTGGGGCGCCGAGCCGGTCAGGTGCTGAAGCAGGTTGCCGAAGCAGCCGGGCTCGGCGAAGCGCAGCTCGACGCTGGTGCCATCGTGCGCCGCGGCCACGACCTTGGCCCCGCCCCGCAGCACCACCGCGGCCACCCAGTCGGCCTCGACGAACGCGTCGGCCACGGCGGAGGGATCGTCTGCCTCGACCGCCAGGTCGATGTCCTTGACCGTCTCCACGCCGCGGCGCAGGCTGCCGGCCAGCTCACAGCGGCGCACGCCCTGCACCGCCCGCACCTCCTCGGCCA
>Ga0066903_100001059_pt1 | contig 19279 bp, 14 predicted proteins | sample PanSoiMetaGPlot1_FD_67491 | JGI IMG/M metagenome (GOLD analysis project Ga0066903, IMG submission 67491) | Tropical forest soil microbial communities from Panama analyzed to predict greenhouse gas emissions - Panama Soil - Plot 1 (version 2) | ecosystem: Environmental > Terrestrial > Soil >... | reverse complement strand
CGCGAAGTGCGGCAGCCGTTCGGCCGTGATCCAGAGCGTGGTCGCAGGCGTGCTCAGCCTTGCGGCCCGCTTCTGCTGCGCGAGCTCGGCAAGCCAAGCTTGCCAGCCCGGCGCTTGCGCTTCCGCCTCCGTGATGAAGCCGAGCCAGACCATGGCGTCGTGCAATTCGTCGGCGTTGGTCGGGTCGGGCCAGGCCTCGGCGCGCACCCGCGCGACCGCGTCGGCATCGAGCCGGCCCAGGTCGGAGGCATCTTCCGGCGAGAGCCAGCGACGCGCCATCACCGCCTGGGTGCGGCGTTCCTCGAGCGGAGCATCGTCGAGATAGGCATAGGGCCGCGCCGACAGGACTTCGAGCGCAAGCGGCGACGGCTGGTTCAGCTCGCGCGTCACGATCCGGATCTTGCCCGACTCGATACGGGCGAGGAGCCGCTCCAGACCCTCGATGTCCATCGCTTCGGTCAGGCAGTCGGTGATGGTCTGGCGCACGAGCGGATGGTCAGGAATTTCACGCTCCCCGGGCAGGTTCTCGGCGCAGGCGATCTGGTCGGGGAACACCGCGCCGATCAGGTCCTCGGCGCCCATGCGCGCCAGCTGCGGCGGCACCTTGCGCCCGCCGCGGAAGCGCGGCAGCGCGAGCGCAACCGCCGTCACCCAGCGCCAGCGCGTGATGAACATCGGCGCGTCGAGCATGGCCTGGATCAGCACCGTGCGCACGGTCGCGGCGTTGAGATAGCGCGCGACCTCCTCGAGCGCGAAGCTGTGCGCGGTGGTGAGCGAGAGGACGATATTGTCCTCGGTCGCTGCCGCCTGCAGCTCGAAATTGAACTTGCGGCAGAAGCGCTTGCGCAACGCGAGCCCCCAGGCGCGGTTGATGCGGCTGCCGAACGGCGAGTGGATCACGAATTGCATGCCGCCGACTTCGTCAAAGAAGCGCTCGAACACGATCGTGTCCTGCGTCGGCAGGCAGCCGAGCGCGGCGCGGGCCGCCGCGAGATATTCGATGAGCTGCTGCGCCGCCGGCTCGGCAATGCCGATCTCATCGACGAGCCGGCGCAACCCACGCGCGCCGCTCGGATCGGCATCAAGACTCGCGGCAAGCTCGGCGCGCAGGCGCGAGACCGCGACCGAGAGCTCGTCGGTGCGGCCGGGCGCCTCGCCGAGCCAGAACGGAATGGTCGGCGCCATGCCGTGCGCATCCTCGACCCGCACCGTGCCGCGCTCGACGCGCTGGATGCGGTAGCTCTTGTTTCCGAGTTGGAAGATGTCGCCGGCCATGCTCTCGACCGCGAAATCCTCATTCACGGTGCCGATGAAATGGTTCTCCGGCTCGAGCAGCACCTGATAGTCGGCATTGTCCGGGATCGTGCCGCCGGAAGTCAGCGCGGTGAGCTGCGCGCCGCGTCGGCCGCGCAGCACGCGGTTAACCGCGTCATGATGGATGAGTGCGCCGCGGCGGCCGCGCCGCGTGCTGAAGCCGTCGGCCAGCATGCGGACGACAGCGTTGAAATCGTCGCGGTCGAGCGCGCGGTAGGGCCACGCGCGGCGCATCAGCGCATAGAGCTCGTCCTCGCCATATTCCCGGGCGCTCACTTCGGCGACGATCTGCTGCGCCAGCACGTCGAGCGGGCGCTGCGGGATCATGAGCCGGTCGAGCTCGCCGCGGCGGACGCTGTCGATGAGGGCGGCGCATTCAGTGAGCTCGTCGCGCGAGAGCGGGAACAGGCGCCCCTTGGGCGTGCCGTCGACGGCATGTCCCGATCGTCCGACGCGCTGGAGGAAGGCCGCGATCGAGCGTGGCGAGCCGATCTGGCAGACGAGGTCGACATCGCCGATGTCGATGCCGAGCTCGAGCGAGGCGGTGGCGACCAGCGCCTTGAGCTGGCCGCGCTTGAGCCGCTGCTCGGCATCGAGCCGCAGCTCCTTGGCGAGGCTGCCATGATGGGCGGTCACCTGGTCGGCGCCGAGCCGTTCCGAGAGATGCCTGGTGACGCGTTCGGCGAGCCGTCGCGTGTTGACGAAGATCAGCGTGGTGCGGTGGCCTTCGATCAGCTCGGTGAGCCGGCCATAGACCTGCTCCCACACTTCCATCGACATGACCGCCTCGAGCGGCGCGGAGGGCACTTCGAGCGCGAGGTCGCGGGCGCGCTGGTGGCCGGCATCGACGATCTCGCAATCGGGAGCCTCGTCGCCGGCGCCAACCAGGAAGCTCGCCATCAATTCGATCGGCTTTTGCGTGGCGGACAACCCGATGCGCGGCAGGCGGCGGCCGCACAGCGCATCGAGCCGCTCCAGCGACACTGCCAGATGCGTGCCGCGTTTGTTCGGCGCCAGCGCATGGATCTCGTCGACGATCACGGTGCGCGTGGTCTTGAGCATGGCCCGGCCCGATTGCGAGCCGAGCAGCAGGTAGAGCGATTCCGGGGTGGTGACGACGATGTGCGGCGGACGGCGGTGCATGCGCTGGCGTTCGCCCGACGGCGTGTCGCCGGTGCGCACCCAGGTCGTGATCTCGACGTCGGGCAGGCCCTGCGCCTTGAGCGCGGCGCGGATGCCGGCGAGCGGCGCCTCGAGGTTCTTCTGGATGTCGTTCGAGAGCGCCTTGAGCGGCGAGACGTAGACGACCTGCGTCTCATCCTCGAGCCCGGATCGGAGCCCTTCCCGAACCAGCACGTCGATGGCGGCGAGAAACGCAGCGAGCGTCTTGCCCGAGCCGGTCGGTGCCGCGATCAGCACGTTGTGGCCGGACTGGATCGCCGGCCAGGCCTGGGCCTGCACGGCCGTCGGAGCGGCAAACGTTGCGTCGAACCACGCCGCCACGGCCGGGTGAAAGAGCGCCGCTGCGGGCTTGCCCGGTTTGAGCGGCTTGGCCTGTTGGGTAGCTGCGGCCCGCCTCGGCGGCGCCGCAGCGGCCTCCGATGCGTGCCTGCGCTTCTTGGTAAGCATCTGAGGCATCGTCAGAATATGGGCGTGGCCGGAGCCAATTCAACGCTCCGCCGCAAGACTAGCGCAGCGCTCCCCACAGGTCACGCAGTTCCCCGCCTAGGCATCCCCGCCGCGCCATGCTATCGACCTTCGCCAACCCAAAACGGGCCGTCGATTCGCGGTAAAGCCATGGGGCTTTGCCGCAGACCGCCGCTTCCTTTCGGTCGCCGCCGGCCCCATCTAGTGCGCAAGGGCGCACGAGGCAGTGTTGGCGATGGTCGCGAAACCCAACGGTAATCTGCGCGAGGCGCTCACCTTCGACGACGTCCTGATCAAGCCCGGACTGTCGGAAATCCTGCCGTCGGACGCCGATATCCGCACCCGCATTACCCGCGAAATCTCGCTCAATATCCCGATCGTCGCCTCCGCTATGGATACCGTGACCGAGGCGCGCATGGCGATCGCCATGGCGCAGGCCGGCGGGCTCGGCGTCATCCACCGCAATCTCGAGCCCGAGGAACAGGCTGCGCAGGTCCGCCAGGTCAAGAAATTCGAGTCCGGCATGGTGGTGAACCCGGTCACCATTCACCCGGGCGCTACGCTCGCCCAGGCGCTCGACCTGATGAAGAGCCACGGCATCTCGGGAATCCCTGTGGTCGAGGGGGCAGGAAACGGCAAGGCCGGCAAGCTCGTCGGGATCCTCACCAACCGCGACGTGCGCTTCGCAACCGATCCGCGCCAGAAGGTCTCGGAGCTGATGACCAAGGAGCGGCTCATCACGGTGCGCGAGGGCGTCAGCCAGGACGAGGCGAAGCGGCTCCTGCATCAGCATCGCATCGAGAAGCTCCTGGTAGTCGACGACAAGTACCGCTGCGTTGGGCTGATCACGGTCAAGGACATCGAAAAGGCGGTCGCCAATCCTCACGCCTGCAAGGATGAGCAGGGCCGCCTGCGGGTCGCCGCCGCGACCACGGTGGGCGACGCCGGCTTCAAGCGCACCGAGGGCCTGATCGAGGCCGGCGTCGATCTCGTCATCGTCGACACGGCGCACGGCCATTCGCGCGCGGTACTCGACGCCGTCTCCCGCATCAAGCGGCTCTCGAACGCAGTGCAGGTGGTGGCCGGCAACATCGCCACTTCCGAGGGCGCCAAGGCGCTGATCGATGCGGGCGCCGACGCCATCAAGGTCGGCATCGGGCCGGGCTCGATCTGCACCACGCGGATCGTGGCCGGAGTCGGCGTGCCGCAGCTCACCGCGATCATGGACGCGGTCGCGGTGGCCCGGGGCAGCGAGACCCCGGTCATCGCCGACGGCGGCATCAAGTATTCCGGCGACCTCGCAAAGGCGCTCGCCGCCGGTGCCAACGCCGCCATGGTCGGCTCGCTCCTTGCCGGCACCGACGAGACGCCGGGCGAGGTCTTCCTCTATCAGGGCCGCTCCTACAAGACGTATCGCGGCATGGGCTCGGTCGGCGCGATGGCGCGCGGCTCGGCCGACCGCTACTTTCAGCAGGACATCAAGGACACGCTCAAGCTGGTGCCGGAAGGCGTCGAGGGTCAGGTGCCCTACAAAGGCGCGGCCGCGACCGTGCTGCATCAGCTCACCGGCGGCCTGCGCGCCGCCATGGGCTATGTCGGCGCGCGCACGCTCCACGACTTTCATGACAAGGCCGTGTTCGTGCGCATCTCGGGCGCGGGCTTGCGCGAAAGCCACGTCCACGACGTGACCATCACCCGCGAGAGCCCGAACTATCCTTCGAGGGTGTAGTCCGAGCGAAACTCTCTCGTTCGTCATGGCCGGGCATAGCGCGTCGAAGACGCGCGTGAACGCGCTTATGTCCCGGCCATTCACGTCTTGCTTGCTGCCCAAGAGACGTGGATGCCCGCAACAAGTGCGGGCATGACAGAGGAGAGAGTGGCGCGATCTACGACTCCGCTGCCTGCCGCGCCACCCCGATTGTCTTCCGGCGGTCCCGCCGCCCGCCCTCGCGCTCACTCGGCGGCTTCGACGAACATCCGGCCCTCGGCGGCCGCAGCCTTGGCCTCGCGGCGCCGCGCATGCAGGATCCACTCGGTGTAGCCGTTCGGCTGCGCGCCCCCCTGGAGGATCAGGTCGCATGCCGCCGCGAAGGCCGGTCCCTCGAAGCTCGGCGCCATCGCGCGGTAACGCGGATCGCCCGCGTTCTGGCGGTCGACTACCTTCGCCATCCGCTTGAGCGTGTCCATCACCTGCGCCTGTGTCACCAATCCGTGGCGCAGCCAGTTGGCGATGTGCTGGCTCGAAATGCGCAGCGTCGCGCGGTCCTCCATCAGCCCGACATCGTGGATGTCCGGCACCTTGGAGCAGCCGACGCCCTGGTCGATCCAGCGCACCACGTAGCCCAGAATTCCCTGCGCGTTGTTGTCGAGCTCCTGCGCGATCTCCTCCGCGCTTGGCCGCGACAGCGCGACTGGTAGGGTGAGGATGTCGGAGAGCTTTGCGCGCTTGCGGCCGGCGAGCTCCCGCTGGCGCGCCGCCACATCGACCTGGTGGTAGTGCAGCGCATGCAGCGTCGCCGCGGTCGGGGAGGGGACCCAGGCGGTGTTCGCCCCCGCCAGCGGATGCGCGACCTTCTGCGCCACCATGTCGGCCATCCGGTCGGGCGCCGCCCACATGCCCTTGCCGATCTGCGCCCTGCCGGGAAGCGCGCAGGCGAGCCCGACGTCGACGTTCCAGTCCTCGTAGGCCTTTATCCAGGCCTGCGCCTTCATCTCGGTCTTGCGGATCATCGGCCCTGCTTCCATGGCGGTGTGGATCTCGTCGCCGGTGCGGTCGAGGAAGCCCGTGTTGATGAACACCACCCGGTCGGCGGCAGCGCGGATCGCGGCCTTGAGGTTGACGGTCGTGCGCCGCTCCTCGTCCATGATGCCGAGCTTGAGCGTGTGCCGCGGCAATCTGATGAGATCCTCGACCCGCGCGAACAGCGCGTCGGTGAGCGCCACCTCTTCGGGTCCGTGCAGCTTCGGCTTGACGATGTAGATCGAGCCGGTGCGGCTGTTCTCGCGCGTCTTCAAATCCTTGCTTGCGATCAACGCGGTGACAGCCGCGTCGAGCATGCCCTCAGGAATCTCGCGGCCGGATGCGTCGAGTACCGCGTCGGTGTCCATGTGCAGCCCGACATTGCGTATGAGCATCAGGCTCGTTCCCGGCAGCGTGAGCTCGCCGTTCTCCGGCGTGCGATAGATGCGGTCGCCGCTGAGGCGCCGCTGCACAATCCGTCCGTCCTTCTCGAAGCGCGCGGTCAGCGTGCCACGCAACAGCCCGAGCCAGTTGCGGTAGAGCGCGACCTTGTCCTCGGCGTCGACCGCCGCGACGCTGTCCTCGAGGTCCATGATGGTGGTGATGGCCGACTCCAGCACCACGTCGGCGATGCCGGCCGGATCGTCGCGGCCGATCGTGTGGTTGCGATCGATCCTGATCTCGACGTGGAGGCCGTGGTTGCGGATGAGCACCGCCGCGGGCTCCGCCGCCGCGCCGGAGAAGCCGACGAACTGCTCCGGCCGCGCCAACACGCTGCGCGTGCCGTCCGTGAGGGTTACGGTCAGGCGCCCGTGCTCGATCTGGTAGGCCACGGCATCAGCATGGCTGCCTTGCGCGAGCGGCGCGGCCTCGTCCAGGAACGCTCGCGCCCGCGCGATCACTCGCGCGCCGCGCCGCTGGTTGTAGGTCCTTCCGCGCTCCGCGCCGTCGTCTTGCGGTATCGCATCGCTACCGTAGAGCGCATCGTAGAGGCTACCCCAGCGCGCATTGGCGGCGTTGAGCGCGTAGCGCGCGTTCGACAGCGGCACCACGAGCTGGGGGCCGGCGATGCGGGCGATCTCGTCATCGACATCGACGGTGCGGATCGCAAAGTCGGCCGGTTCCGGCAGCAGGTAGCCGATCCTGCGCAGGAAGCGCTCGGAGGCGGCCGCGTCGGGCGGCGTGCCGGCGCGCGCCCGATGGAATTCGTCGATGCGCGTCTGCAGCACGTCGCGCACCGCCAGGAGCTCGCGGTTGCGCGGTCCAAGCTCGCGCACGATCGCCGCAAAGCCTGACCAGAACGCCGCGACGCCGATGTGCGCGCCCGGGAGGGCCTCGTTCGCGATGAAGTCGTAAAGGACCTTGGCAATCCGCAGCCCCGCCACTTCGATTCGACCGTTCATCTGACACCTCCTCGGGCGCGCACGCTCAGGCCGCCGCTCCTTGGGCATGACTGGCGTTCGACACTCACGCGGCCACTCGGGAATTTTCCTGCACGATGGTGAAGCGCACGGTGCAGCGCGCGCGATGCGCTTCCGACACGTCGCGCCAGCTGCGCTCGGCGTCGGCGCGGCTGTCGAAGGGCCCGATCAGCCGCTCGGTGCCGCTCACGAGCTCATCGAAGCCCAGTGAACGAAACTCGCCGCCGACGACCCAGAACCGATGGTTGGACATGGCTTCTCTCCAATGTTGATCCAGTCGGCTATTCCGCCGCGACCGGAAGAGTTGTCCCCTCGAACTGCGCGTTTTCCGTCGAGTCCGCGAGCGCCGTGGTCGACGCGCTGCCGGCGCTGACCGCCAGATTGATCAGATCGAAATAGCCGGTGCCGACCTCGCGCTGGTGGCGCGTGGCCGTGTAGCCATTCGTCTCCGCGGTGAACTCGGCCTGCTGCAGCTCGCAATAGGCGCTCATGCCGCGCGCCGCATAGTTGCGCGCAAGCTCGAACATGCCGTGGTTGAGGCTGTGGAAGCCCGCCAGCGTGACGAACTGGAACTTGTAGCCCATGGCGCCGAGCTCGCGCTGGAAGCGCGCGATGGTCGCTTCGTCGAGATTGGCGCGCCAGTTGAACGAGGGCGAGCAGTTGTAGGCGAGGAGCTTGCCCGGGAACTGGCGATGGATCGCCTCGGCGAATTCGCGCGCCTCATCGAGATCGGGGTGCGAAGTCTCCCACCACAGCATGTCGGCGATGCGCGCGTAGGCGAGCCCGCGCTTGATGCAGTGCGCAAGCCCGCTGCCCGGCTTGAGCCGGTAGAAGCCTTCGACCGTGCGCTCGCCGGTGATGAACTCGCGGTCGCGCTCGTCGACGTCGGAGGTGATCAGCTTGGCGCTCTCGGCGTCGGTGCGCGCGATGATGAGCGCCGGCACGCGGCAGACGTCGGCGGCGAGCCGCGCCGCCGTCAGATTGCGCTCGTGCGCGGCGGTCGGGATCAGCACCTTGCCGCCCATGTGGCCGCACTTCTTCTCGGAGGCGAGCTGGTCCTCGAAATGCACGCCGGCGGCGCCCGCCTCGATATAGCTCTTCATCAGCTCGTAGGCGTTGAGCGGACCGCCGAAGCCGGCTTCGGCGTCTGCGACGATCGGCGCGTACCAGTCGCGCTTGATGCCGCCCTCGGCGTGCTCGATCTGGTCGGCGCGCATCAGCGCCTGGTTGATGCGCCGGCAGAGCTCGGGTCCGGAATTCGCGGGATAGAGGCTCTGGTCGGGATAGGTCGCGCCCGCCGTGTTGCTGTCGGCGGCGACCTGCCAGCCCGAGAGATAGATCGCGTTGAGCCCGGCGCGCACCATCTGCACCGCCTGGTTGCCGGTCATGGCGCCGAGCGCCGGCACATAGGCCTGCGACTGCAGGAGCCGCCACAGCCGGTTGGCGCCGCGCTCGGCGAGCGAGTGCTGCACTGGGAACGACCCCGACAGCTGTATGACGTCGGCCGGTGTATAGCTGCGCTCGATGCCGTTGAAACGGCCGGGCGGGGCGTCCGGCATCAGCTCCGCGAAAGTCAGTTTCGGCATGACGTTCCTTTCATACAGCCGTGACAAATTGGCCTCGCATGGACTTACCTTAATAACTTTCGTCGTAAGTGTTGGGCATCACTATTGCGTCCCAATCGTGCCATACTGTAAAATCGTGACACGATCGGCTGTAGGAATGTCACAAATGTCAAAAAACCCGACCGAGACTGCCGCCAAATTGTTCATTGGACCGCGGTTCCGCCGCATCCGGCGCCAGCTTGGCCTCTCGCAGACGCAGATGGCGGACGAGCTCGGCGTCTCGCCGAGCTACGTCAATCTGATCGAGCGCAACCAGCGTCCGGTCACCGCTCAGATCCTGCTCAAGATGGCGGAGGCCTATGACATCGACCTGCGCGAGCTTGCCGCCGCCGACAAGGACCGCTTCTTCGCCGAACTGAATGAGGTGTTCAGCGATCCGCTGTTCCGGCAGATGGAGTTGCCCAAGCAGGAGCTGCGCGACCTGGTCGAGCTCTGTCCGGATGCCGCCGTCGCGGTGCAGCGGCTCTATCGCGCCTATGTCGAGGCGCGCCGCGGCGAGACCATGGCGGCGGCGCGGCTCGCCGGCCGTGACGATAACGCAAACCACGCAACCGACCCGGTCGAGCGCGTGCGCGACCTGATCGAATCGAACCGCAACCACTTTCCGGCGCTCGAGACCGCCGCCGAGCGCCTGCGTGACGAGCTCGATGCCCCGAGTCACGACCTGTTCCGCGCGCTGTCGGAGCGGCTGCGCGTACGCCACGGCATCCTGGTGCGCACGCTCCCGGTCGACGTGATGCGCGACACGTTGCGCCGCTACGTGCGCCACCGCCGGCAGCTTCTGCTGTCCGAGCTGCTCGACGGCGCTGGTTGTGTGTTTCAGGCCGCCTTCCAGTTCGCCCTCATCGAAGCGCGACCGCTGATGGATGAGATCATCGCCGCGAGCGGCGAGCTCGACGACCCCGCCCGCCGGCTGTTCCGCATCTCGCTCGCCAATTATTGCGCCGCCGCGGTGATCATGCCCTACGGCCGCTTCTACGAGACCGCCGAAAGCCTCGCCTACGACATCGCGCTCTTGGGCCAGCGGTTCGGCGCCGGCTTCGAGCAGGTCTGCCATCGGCTCACCACCCTGGCGCGGCCGAACGCGCGCGGCGTTCCGTTCTTCATGCTGCGCGTCGACCGCGCCGGCAATGTCTCCAAGCGCTTCTCGTCCGGCACGTTCCCGTTCTCGAAGTTCGGCGGCACCTGCCCGCTGTGGAACGTGCACGCGACCTTTGAGACGCCGGACCGGCTGGTCACCCAGATCATCGAGCTGCCGGACGGCGCGCGGTACTTCTCGATCGCGCAGACCGTGCAGCGCGCCGCCGCGCCCTACGGGCAGCCGCAGCCGCGCTACGCTATCGGGCTCGGCTGCGAGCTCAAATACGTGTCGCGGCTGGTCTATTCGGCCGGGCTCAACCTCGACAAGGCAGAGGCGACCCCGATCGGCGTCAATTGCCGGCTGTGCGAGCGCATGAACTGCAGCCAGCGCGCCGAGCCGCCGCTTACCCGCCCGCTGGTGCTCGACGAATCGATCCGCGGCGTCTCGCCCTTCATGTTCGAGCTCGCCCCGCCGGAGTGATTTGCCGGAGGCTTAGCGCATGATCCCGCAAAGTGGATACCGGCTCCCCCATGCGAACCCCGGCTTGCCGGGATTTGCCCACGCACTAACTGGTCCAAGTCGGGTAAACCCGACTTCGACTGGGGAGGGGTAATCACAGGTTCGGAACGTGCGGCGATCCCCCTCCTGTCCCCCACAAGGGGAGAGGGGACGCTGCGGCACCAGCCTTCGCAATACGAGTGACGTACTGCGTCTCGTTTCCAGGCCCGGCCGCTTAACGTTCTGCTATACCCCAACAGCGCCGGAAAGCCGACATCCCAGGGGAGACCCCACAAGGGGCCGCGACCGCCTCACCAGTTGTGCGCTCCTGCGAGGGATGGGGCGGGTGCGGCGGCTACCTCGCGCCCGCGACGAAGGCCAAGCCACCGCCACTCCGTGATCGAGCGCAGCAGCCAATCCAGCGGACCCATGCGGAAGGCGCCGAGCCAGAGGTGGCTGAACCCGAGTAAGGCCGCGTAGACGGCAACGCAGACAAGAACGCCCGCGCTTGAGCCGATCGACTTCGCCAAGCCTAGCCCGTACCCGTGGAACAGCAGGCTCATGATGACCGACTCTCCGACATAGACCGAGAGCGACATGCGGCCCGCGGGGCCGAGCACAGCCACGATGCGATCCGCGGCCCGACTCGTCAGGATCAGGGCCGCGGCGGCGAGGTAGCCGAGGGTGAGCAGGGGCATGAAGAGGGCGTTCTGCACCAGGAAGGCGATCAACGCCCACTTCCCCGGCACTGTGATCTGCAGGACCGCGCAGACGGCGTTGGCAACGAGGCCCGCAGGCAGCGCGAGGAGGGCGATGCGCCGCGCCAGGGGACGTGCCGCCGCGATGCCGCCCTCGGCAAACGTCTTGGCGGCCGCCAGCCCCAGCCAGAACATGGCCACGAGACCCCAGCCGTAGAACAGGCCGGCTACCAGGGTATTGGCGAAGTCGGCGAAGCGTTGGGGCACTACCTCCCAGAAACCGCCGGTCATGTAGAGTTGAGCGCTGTGTTTGGCGTACTCGCCAACGGAGGCATCCCCGTTCGTGCCGAGCATGCCGAGCATGAAGGGCGCCAAGAAGATAAGCGCCTGCACGCTAAGCAGGATGACGGCACTGCGCACCAGCTTGCGGACGGGCCAGTCGCAGAGGACCGGGCGCAGCATGAACAGGCCCAGGATCGCGTAGGCCGCCAGGATGTCGCCGGAGAAGAAAAAGGCGCCGTGGACGACGCCGATCAGGAACAGCCCGAGCAGACGCCGCAGGTAGCGGGCGCGAAAGGCCTCGTGCGCGGCCTGGGTGTGGACGCCCCATCCGAACAGGAACGAGAAGATCAGGATGAACTTGCCAGCGAACAGCCACAGGATCACGGCATTGGTGGCGCTGTCGGCAACGCCGCCGCCAATGGCCCCGCTGATCCCGGAATGGAAGCCCGCCAAGTTGACGACCAGGATGCCGAAAAGTGCAATGCCGCGCAGCGCATCGATTGCCGGCAGCCGAGCCGAAACCGCTGTCATGGTGAAATCATCCTCTGTTGCCTGCCGGACGGGATCGCGCGTGTCACGTTCGTCTCCTCCTTTGGAAAAGAAGGCGAGCGATTGCTTCCAGCACCGTCATCAGGTGGGATCATAGACGCCGGGCTTCCGGCACGATGTGACCGTCGTCACAAGTCGGTCGTTTGTGATGGCGCTCGTTCTTGATGCCCCGCAAAGCCACGGGCCGCGACTTTGCCCGCCCGAGGCCTCTATTTCCGCCGCTTCGATCAGCGACGCACATGCAAGCCATGGGCGGCGCCATTGTACGGACTTCGCTCAAGCTAATACTTGTGGGTCATACTCATTAATCCGCCCAGGCGGAGGTCCGCTTTTGGAAAAACCGGAAGAGAAATGCTCACGCTGAGTTTCTCTCAGTACACGCTTTAGCTAGATCAGCACGAACGCACCCGTAGGTGAGCTGCACCCCATGATCATGTCCATCATCGCCACCTCCATCCTCTGGCCCATGCTCGCTCACATCGGCTGGATCGTGCTGCTCTACGCCTGGCTCACCTATGCGCGCGCGCGGGCGGTCGCGCGCGGCGAGATCGAGCGCTCATGCTTCGTGCTCGGGCGCGACGAGCCGCTCGACGTCGCCCGCATCACCCGCAACCTCGCCAACCAGTTCGAATGGCCGGTGATCTTCTACGCTCTCACCGTGCTCCTGGTCGCGCTCGGCAAGGTCACCGTCGTCGACGTGATCGCCGCTTGGGTGTTCGTATTCGGGCGCGTCGTCCATACGCTGGTGCAGACGCTCACCGACAACGTGCCGCTGCGCGGGCAGGTGTTCATGATCAACTTTCTCGCCGTCCTCGTGCTCGCCGCGCATGTCGCGCTCTTGGCATGGGACGGCGTCGGCCGATAAGATGGTTGTCGAACCGCAGCCGAAAGCAGCAAAGGGAGCCCGCCCGTGTCCGCCAAGATCAACCACGTCGCCATCGTCAGCGAGAAATATTCGCTGCTCGCCGCCTTCTACCAGTCGCTGTTCGGCATGACCACGGCGGCGAAGACCCGCACCAACCGCGCCATCACGGTCGGCGACGGCTACGTCGGGCTCAACATCAATCCGCGCAAGGCCGGGCGGCCGGCCGGGCTTGATCATTTCGGCGTCGAGGTCGAGGAGGTTGAGACCGTGCTCGACCGCATCCGCACCAAGTATCCCGGTGCCGACTACGTGCAGCGGCCTTCGACCCGGCCGTTCGCAGGCATCACCGCCAACGATCCGGATGGCAACGTGTTCGACCTGTCGCAGAAGCAAATGGCCAACCGCGCCGGCGTCTATGTCGACAACGAGGCCGGCAGTCAGCACGAGCGCCACATCAGCCACGTCGCGATCCGCACCATGCGGCCGGACGAGATGGCGCGCTTCTATGTCGACGTGCTGGAACTGTCCGAGCAGAACGCCAAACCCGGCGATCTCAACCATTATCTCAGCGACGGCAAGATGACGCTGATGATCATGCCGTGGCGGATCAAGAACTATCTCGGCACCTCGATCCTGCCGACCGGCATGGACCATATCGGCTTCACGGTCGAGAACGTCGACAAGCTCAAGGACGACGTCGAGGAATTGGTCGGGATCAACCCAGTGCTCAATCCGATCCCGGTCGGCAAGGGCAAGGAGAGCGCCGCCCGGCTCGATCTCCTCAAGCAGCAGTGTCCGATCGGCGAATATTTCCTCTCCGATCCCGACTTCACCATGCTGGCGGTGCGCGCCGCGCATTGAGCCATTGAACCGTTGTCCGGGTGGAGCGAAGCTCCGCCCCGTCCCAAAATTGCAGTGCGGGACATAGTGGGCCAGAGCGAGACGAAGTGCCGATGAAATAAGGGTTTCCTTTGGCGCAAGCTACATGACGCTCGGGCCCCCTTCGTAACGAATGGCCTTAGCTGGAGCAACGTCCTCTGCATCTGCTTCCGGGTGCGATGCGGCCACAGGGGGTTTGAGCCACGTTTGTTAGCATCTACCGCCCAACGCGCGTGATCGTGGTCATTCGACCTTCAAATTCGCCTGGCGCACAACATGGCCCCACTTGGCGTATTCAGCCTTGAGCCAAGCCGCAAATTCGTCTGGCGGACTGCCTCCAGGTTCGAAGTCCAGCGTGCGGAGACGGTCCCTGACGTCGGGCTCATTCATGATCTGAACGATCTGGCTGTGCAGCACATCGATAATGTTCCTCGGCGTCCCTGCCGGCACCATCACGCCGCCCCAAAAGCCGGCGTCCCAGTCCGCCGCGCACGCTTCCTCCTTGGTTGGCACATCGGGTAATTCTGGCGAGCGCCGATTGCCGGTGACCGCGAGTGCGCGCAATGTCCCGGCCTTGACGTGAGGCGCGATGATGGACGGCGCCCCACCAGCCAAAATTGTAGTGTGCCCTGCAACCGTCGACGTGATGGCGGGGCCGAATCCCTGAAACGGCACATGGATAACATCCAAGCCGCGGCCGAGCCGCAACAGCCGTTCGGCCGCGAGATGTGGCAACGTACCGTAGCCCGGGGTCGCATATGAATATTTGCCGGGATTCGCCTTCAGGAGCGTGAACAACTCCTGCAAGCTGCTCACCCCAAGGGATGCGTGAATAGAAATCACGCCGGGAGAGGTCGCGACGAGCGTCACCGGTGCAAAGCTCGTGATTGGATCGTACTGCGCTTTGGCCTTGAGCGCGGGCGACGTTAGGAAATCGGGAGACGTGAAGAGTATCGTGGTGCCGTCGGCAGGTGCCGCCGCCGCCCGCGCAGTCCCGATGTCGCCGCCCGCGCCAGGGAGATTTTCGACGTAGAACCGGCCACCGAGGGCACCGGAGAGCTTGGGGGCGATAACCCGCGCGAGCACGTCAGTGACGCCACCCGGTGCATACGCCACGACGATCCGAACAGGTTTTTCGGGATAATCCTTGGCTTGCACCGACGATGCGATCGCCGCAAATGCAAATCCAACGCCGACTGCAATTGCGATGGGCGATGGTCGCATTTTCGCCTCCCGCTTGTCACGCCAAAGTACGCACGCCTTGAACGGAGGAGTATCGAACAATCGCATAAGCTGCTAATTCTATTTTTGCCTATCTGCATAATTGTCCAGTTATGTAGGGTCCAAGGTCGTGCAAGTCGTTGAACGTATCGGACGCCGTTTGAAACTGCGAGACCTCAATATCTTCCTCGCAGTCGTCAAAGAGCGGAGCATGTCGAAAGCGGCGGCAGTGCTTGCAATCTCCCAGCCCGCGGTATCCAAGTCGATCGCCGACATGGAACATACGCTCGGAGCACCGCTGCTCGACCGCACGCCCCACGGCATCGAGCCGACGGCCTATGGTCAAGCGCTGATCAGGCGAGGCCTTGCAGTCTTTGATGAGCTTAGACTGAGTGTACGCGATATCGAATCCTTGCTTGATCCGACGGTCGGAGAGGTGCGCATCGGATGCGGCTCGCCGTTGGCGGCGGTCATTGTGGCAGCGGCTATCGAAAGGCTCAATCGCAAGCATCCGCGACTCTCGTTCAGCATCGTAGAAGCCGATCTTCTGTCCCTGCAACGGGAACTCGCGGAGCGCAACATTGAGATTGCGATCGGGCCGGCGCAGAGCGTGCTCTCCGACAAAAATTTGAGTTCGGAAATTCTTTTCTTTGATCGGCTCTTGGTCGTCACCGGACGACGAAGCAAATGGTTCCGGCGTAAGGAGATCAAACTCGCTGACCTGTTAGGTGATCATTGGATTTTCCCTCACGGCATCCTAAGCGCATCATTGATCGCAGACGCCTTTCGAGGAGCGGGCGTGGCCGCACCGCCGGCGACTGTCTCGTCCCGTTCTCCGCGGTTGAACGACATTCTCCTCGCTTCCGGACGCTTCCTAACCATCTACCCAGAATCAGCGTTACGCCTGAGCGCCAAACATTTGCCGTTCAAAGCGCTGCCAGTGGAATTGCGGAGCCCGCCACGGCCGGTGATCCTCATCAATCTCAAGAATCGAACCTTGAGCCCGATGGCGCATCTCCTCATTTCCTGCGTTCGCGAAGTCATAAGGCCACTAGCCTCACACAAGTAGTTTAACGAATGCGACGCGACCTGAAGACGGTGCGCGCCCCCTCACAATTAGTAAGTTAATCGCCTAAGTGATCTTGACATCGGCAGACGACCCCTTATAGTTAGGCACATGCCTAACCAAACCGCCACCCTCGACCGCGTCTTCCACGCCCTGTCCGACCCCACCCGGCGGGCAATTGTCCACCGGCTGAGCCGCGGCCCGGCCTCGGTCAGCGAGCTTGCCAAGCCGTTCTCGATGGCGATGCCCTCGCTGTTGCAGCACTTGCAGGTGCTGGAAGCGAGCAGGCTCATTCACACCGAGAAGGTTGGACGGGTCAGGACCTGCGCGATTGAGCCCGCCGCACTCGACGTCGCGCACGGCTGGATCACAGACCAGCGGGCGATCTGGGAATCTCGCCTCGACCGCATGGACACTTACATCGCCACTTTACAAAGTAAGGAGAAGAAGCATGGCAAGCGACAGAAGGCGCCCTGACGGCCCGTTCGATCTCAGCATCAGGCGCGTGATCGACGCGCCGCGTGCTCTCATCTGGAAGGCCTGGACAGATCCGGAGCATGTCAAGAACTGGTGGGCGCCGAAGCCGTGGAGCACGGTCGCGTGCGAAATCGATCTCTGCCCGGGCGGCATGTTTCGGACTGTAATGCGCTCGCCGGAGGGGCGGATTATCCGCATGTCGGGTGCCTGCTCGAGCTCGTCGAGAACGAGAAGCTGGTCATGACCAGCGCGCTTGCACCCGGTTATCGCCCGGCCCCCGATCCGGTTGCCGGCGTGGACCTCGAGTGCGCGCACATCCCCTTCACGGCGATCCTTACGCTCGAGGAGCACGCCGGGAAGACAGCCTATTCGGTGCTGGTGCTGCACAAGGACGAAGCCGGCCGCAAGCGGCACGAAGAGATGGGCTTCCACGAGGGGTGGAACATGGCGCTCGACCAGCTGATCGAAGTGGTGCAGGGGCTCGGACGCTGACGGGCCGACACTGCCGCCGCCGCCGCGCACGGTAGCGTCGACGATTCGTCAAGCGACTCTGCGCGTTAGCCGTCACTATGTTCACATCGGGTGACAGGAGCTTGACACAGATATTATTCCTATTAAGATCAGGACCGTCTCGTCCACTTGAGGGGCACTCTCATGAGGTGTCGTGAAGTGGGACGGGACGCGGCACCCGCGAGCGTGACAAACGCAAGTCACGTCCCCGGGCGGCGGCGGGGAGCCCTCCCGCGGCACTAAGACTGCGGGCCGGTCCGACTGGCCGTGAACGCGAAAGCGGTAGATGCCGCGTGGCGCGCCGAGTTGGCGCGGCGCATCCGCTGATGCGCCAGGATCCGGCGATCCGGGTCCGCCCGGAGTGATCGTCCGGGCCGTCCGGCGTGAACCGGACAGCGCGTCATCTCGGCGCGTCACTCCCCTCGTTTTGAGGGGAAGGAAAGAGACGGGCCCACCCCGCGCCCGACCCAAAGGAGGGGCCAGCATAGCGTTGGCTAATCCGACGGCGGAGACATGAACGCGCGTGAGCGGAGAGACATTCACTTGCCATCGCGGCCGGAACGGCTCACCTGAGCGGCATGACCCCGGGTGCCCGCCTTGCCGCCGCCATCGACGTGCTCGCCGACATCGAGACGCGGCGGCGGCCGGCTGCCGACGTGCTCAAGGACTGGGGCCTCGCACACCGCTTCGCCGGTTCCGGCGACCGTGCCGCGATCGCCGGCCTGGTCTATGACGCGCTGCGACGCAAATCCTCCTCCGCCTTTCTGATGGACGACGCCACCCCGCGCGCGGTCGCGCTCGGCATGCTGGTGCTCGAGCGCAAGCTCGACCCGACCACCGTCGCACGCCTCACCGAGGACGGCCGCCACGCGCCGGGTGCGCTGCGCGCCGAGGAGCGCGCCCACCTCGAACGGGGAAGCCTGGACGGCGCCCCGCCATGGGTCGCCGGCGATTATCCGGAATGGCTCGATCCTCATCTCGCGCGGGTGTTCGGCGACGAGCGCGCCGCCGAGGCGGCCGCGCTCGCGAGCCGCGCGCCGCTCGACCTGCGCGTCAACGTGCTCAAGGGCGAGCGCGACGCCGTGGCGCAAGCGCTCGCGCATCTAGAGCCGTCGCCGACACGCTGGTCGCCGTGGGGCCTGCGCATCGTGCTGCCCGCCGACTCCAAGAACCCGGCGGTGCATGCCGAGCCTGCCTTCATCAAGGGGCTGATCGAGGTGCAGGACGAAGGCTCGCAGCTTGCCGCGCTCTGCGCCGGCGCCAGGCCGGGCGAGCAGGTCATCGATCTGTGCGCGGGCGCCGGCGGCAAGACGCTGGCGCTCGCAGCGGCCATGGCCGGGCGCGGACAGATCTACGCGACCGACGGCGACAAGCGCCGGCTCGCGCCGATCCACGCGCGCATCGAGCGGGCCGGCGCCCACGACATCCAGGTGCGCACGCCGAAGCGTCCATCCGATCCCGCCGGCAGCGCGCTCGCCGATCTCGCCGGACGCGCCGACCTCGTGCTGATCGATGCGCCCTGTACCGGCACCGGCGCCTGGCGGCGCAATCCCGACGCCAAGTGGCGGGTGCGGCCGGGCGCGCTCGAGACGCGGCGCAAGGAACAGGCCGCCGCGCTCGACGCCGCCGCGGCGCTGGTGAAGCCTGGTGGCCGCATTGCCTATGTCACCTGTTCGGTGCTGGCGGAGGAGAACGGCGATCAAGTCCGCGAATTCCTGACGCGGCATCCGCGCTTTTCCCTGGTGCCGCCGCCCGACGTCGCGAATGCGCTGGGCGAGCGTGCTTTGCTGTTCCGCCGCGCGGTGCTGGTGTCCGACGAAGGTCTGCTGATGACGCCGCACCGCACCGACACCGACGGCTTCTTCGTGTCGCTGATGCGCGCCTCAGGCGGCGGCTGACGAATGGGCGGCATCGGGCACGGCGCGGCTAGTGCTGGGTTACGCCTGCGGCAGACCGGCCGACACAGCGTTAATGGGGTGTAAGCCGTCGGCGCGATTGCCGCGGCGGGGCGCGGACTTTGCGCCATGCACAGGGCGCCATCGCGGCCTTGACCTGTCGCGGCGCGACCGCCACATAGCGGGACCGAACGGCCGTCGATTCCCGCCTCGTTCGCGCCCGTCCGGCCGGCTAGTGGCCCGATTCCGAAGTTCGCCAGCCCTCGCGGCATACTCTCATGCGAACTTCGGAATCGAAGGCCACTGGCAACTCTAAGATTCTAGTGCCCCTTTGAACCCGAAGTTCGCGATCGGATTTGCGGCACTGGCGCGCGAACTTCGGGTTCGGGGCACTAGGTATGCACGACAAAGTCCTGATCGTCGACTTCGGCTCGCAGGTGACGCAGCTCATCGCGCGGCGCGTGCGCGAGGAGAAGGTCTATTGCGAGATCGTGCCCTACCAGAAGGCCGA
>Ga0066903_100001057_pt1 | contig 19295 bp, 15 predicted proteins | sample PanSoiMetaGPlot1_FD_67491 | JGI IMG/M metagenome (GOLD analysis project Ga0066903, IMG submission 67491) | Tropical forest soil microbial communities from Panama analyzed to predict greenhouse gas emissions - Panama Soil - Plot 1 (version 2) | ecosystem: Environmental > Terrestrial > Soil >... | reverse complement strand
TCGCGGTGAGGCGCGGTGGCTTTACGTCCCCCGCGCCTGGGACGAGCTGATCAGAACCGGAAGTAGCCGTTGCCGGACGGGCCGCCAGCACCGCCCACGTTGGCATCGAACCGGGCCTTGAGCTGGGTCACGATCCCGCCACCGGAGTTGGCACCGGCAACGCTGGAGCCAACGCCACCCGCCGTTCCGGCAATCAGGCTCGCAGTGTCCGTGCCCGAGATAACCGAGAGGTTCAGCAGGCCTGCAATCACCAGGTTGCCCAGGCAGTCCGTGGAGACCTTGCCTGCCGGGCTAGAGGATCCGCCCGTGTCCCTGCCATCCCGGAGGAACCCGGCGCAGTTCTGAGTGCCATCCGTGGCGGCAGCAGCGTAAACGTAGTACTTCTTGTCGCTGGTCTTGCGTGCAATCGCACAGCCAGTAGGGACCACGCCCTGGCCACCGGCCAGCGTCACACCGAACTGGGTGTAGCCCTGAGTGGACTGGAGCAGCTCCAGCACCTTCTCAGCGTGGAACTCATCCCCGAAAGCCGTCCCGTACTCATGGGTTGGCTTCGTGTAGCCGGGGATGTAGTCAAACTCAAAGCTGTCGGTGGCCATGGCTCCTGAGGCTCCCTGTCAGTTCCTTCGCTGGTCTGGAATCTGCTGCTCAGCGCTTGGTGGCGCCGTTGGAGGTGAAGTGGTGCGAGTACTGCTGCTGCAGCCGGTCCACCTCGCTGGCCACATCCGTGGTATGTCCTTCGTCGGTCTCCCCGGTCAGTCCCACCTGGCTGGACAGAGCCACGTAGGGCCGGTCCGCAGGGGCCAGGAAAGCATCAAGTCCTGCCTCGTCGTTGGACAGCACCATCTCCACTGCCCGTCCCCGGGACTTCGGAAGCAGGCGCCCCTTGGCGATATAACCGTCAACCCGGACTTCCGCCTTTTCCCGGAGCAGGCCGTTGATGGTTTCACCCTGGGCATTGGAAAGCTGGGCCAGCTCGGCCACCGCGCCGATGACATCCTGGGCGCTGACACCCTCCGGGCTGCCCGAGAACTGAAGGCCAGAACCACCGGTCAGGGCGGCGGTCAGGGCGGCGGTCAGCTCGTGGGTGTCCCCCGCACGCTCAGCGCGGTTCTGGAGAGCCTCCACGTCGATGCCGTGCTCGTCCCTGAGAGCTGCCAGCATCTCGTCCTTCGTCATGGCGGGGTCCTCCGGAGTCAGCACCACTAGGTCTTCGTCACCCGAGTAATCGGCCATAGAGGCTGCCACGGGCTCGTATTCCTCAAGATTGGTCACGTACGGGCGGTTAGTCACCGCGACGTGCAGCAACGTGGGCCCGACCTTCGTGCCCCGGGAGGTGTCGGTGTAGTCCGTGGACAGGAAAGCGCTCGCACCCAGATAGGTCTTACCGAACTTGTCCGCGTCCTGGCGAGCATCAATCAGGGCGTACAGCTTGCGATCCTTGCGCTCCAGCCCAACCACCTCACCGAGGTTCGCGGCAGGATTCTCCACATGCTGGTTGGCGTCGTTAGCGAGCGGAACCTGAACGATGTCCCCAACGCCCGCCTGGAAATTGCGCTGCAGCGAGTCCATGAACGCACCGTCGATGTTGATGCACTGGCCGGTCTTAGGGTGGATCAGCGGGCCCTCGGTGAGAATGTGCTTGCGGAACACCTGCCCCATCACCCTGCGCTGGCGAGCCAGCTCCAGCGGCACGCTGCTCAGCGCGGTGAAGTCATCGCTGGTCGGGCACGGGATAACAAACAGTGGTTCCATGCAGGGAATATCGGGACAGCAAAGAACCCCGCCAGCGCTTTACCGCCAGCGGGGCTCCTGCCTGTTCACCACGCTTAGCTATGCAGCAAGCTCCTTGGAATGGTCAGGCATCACGTACCCGCGTGCTGCCTGGCGCCTGCGGAACTCCACACAACGCCTGCGCTCAGACCGGATGAAGCTGGCGTAGCCTTCCCGCTCACACTTGGTACAGAACTGACCCCGCCGATAACGGCTGCGCGGGCCAAAGCACTCAGCACAAGTGTGGTGCTCAGGCTCGCTGGGCTTGGGCGCTGGGTGGCCAGGCGTGCGGCCCAGGGCAGCATGATCAAACTGACCCATGGGCCTATTTGGCTGCCGGGCTGCCGTACTCCAGCGCAGAGCACGAGTGCCCTTCTTCCAGCTCCCAGCATTGCTGCTGATACGCCTGGTCATAACCGGGCTGCCATGGCGAACAGGGTTGCCAGGTTGACATCCGCCACCGGGGAACCGTCCTTGTAGAGCCGGACAAACAGCTCCTCAGCATCGGGTGAGCTGATCCTGCCGTTAGGCCTGGAGCCTTCACCGTAGAACCCGGCGTTGTCGAACGATGCGCCGAACACCCGCGCCGTGACTTCCTGCTCATCAGGCTCGTGCCAGTCCGGGCGCACACCCAGCTTGCGGGCCAGGGCCTTGAGCCCTTCGGGATTGCTCACCGTAGGAACCATCACACACCTGCCTTCCGCAGTTCCCGCTCCTGGCGCTCAGCCTCAATGGTGCCTTCCAGCACCCGCGTCAGATGATCAGTGCCAGTGCCGTAGTGATACTGGATGGCCCGGTCGTCTACCAGGAAGTCAGTCCACATCTTCCGCTGGCTGATGACCACGATGCCCTGACGGCTCTCAGGCCAATCCCGGAATCTCATTCCGGCGTCCACGTAAGCCGAGATGGTCTCCCGGTTCAGCGCTCGCGCAATCCCACGCAGATCATCGTTGGCGGTCATGATCTGAACCCGCCAGCCGAGCCTCAGCGCTGCGTGCACCGGGGCCAGGTCCACCTCAGTGAACGGGCTGGGGTGGTAGGACCGGCACTTGTGCAGGACACCATCCCAGTCAAACGCCACGAACGGAGTGCTCACTTGAGGATCCTCCCCAGGACTGCCTGGTTGAGCTTGCTGTTCCGCTCAGTGTTCTCACGTTCCAGCTTCTGGATCTTCCGGCCTGCCCGGTCCAGATCCGAAGCTGACTGAGCAACGCCAGCAGCGTAGGCCTCCCGGACAATCGCGGCCATCCGTGCCACGCTGCCCTCATCACGCATAGCCTGCTGGCTCTCAAAGAGATCCCGGGCTTCGGCCACCAGCTTGTCTAGGTCATACATCACATACCCGCCTCCATACCTCAAGGATACGGGAGTGGTTGACCTACGTCAAGCGCGTTCGAACGCAGCCTTCAGGGTGTCGTCCCGGCGCACCAGGGCCAGGGCCTCGTCCGGGTTCAGGCCGTCAGGAACGTCCTGGACAGCCCAGTTCCCGAGCAAGGGCTGGGATGCCAGGTATTGCGCCCACAGGCGCCAGGTTTGCGCTCCGCCCTTGCTGGCCATGTTCTGGATGCGCGGGTCACCGCCGTAAGGTCCGGGCAGCGTGGCCATGTCCGGGGCGTCATCGGTCTCGTTCTCAGGCAGCAGCCAGAGCGCGACAGCACCGAACCGGTTGCGAAAGGCCAGAACCTGCTGTGGCATGACTGTGCTACCGGCCGGGGCCGGGGCTGTCCTTCCACAGCACCACGGCAGCAAGCCCGAACGGGCCCAGCAGCAGCCCCGTGAAGAACGCATGACGGGGGTGATTGTGCTTGTGGCTGGCGATGGCGTAGCTGGCTACAGCGCACACCACCCATAGCAGCATGAGCAGCGCTATCACCCTGCACCTCCAGGCGTGGGTGTGTTTCCGGCAATCACGTCAGCCCGCATCTTCGCAAGCTGTACGTCCAGGCCTTCAGGAATCACAGAAGAGAGCTGGCACTCACTGCCGTCCGTGAACTTCATGGTGAACAGATGCCCGTGCTCGGGGTTGAGCCCCAGGCTGACAAGCACCTTGCCGTTCTTGGTCCAGCCGGGATGGTAGAAGACAAGCTCCGGATCCAGGCCTTGCAAGGATGCAACCTGTATCCACGGAATAGGCACCGGAGCCGTGGTACCAGCCCAGGTGACAATCGCGCCACCGGGGAACAGCTTGTCCAGCTTGGCCTGCCACCTGCTTTGCTGGACCGGAACCTGCGGAGCAGGTGGCTCAGGCGGAGGCGGCTTCGCCAGGAACTCCCGCACCTGATGCTTCAGGTACTCCGGGGCTGGCTCGGCGGGCGGGCTGGCCAGCCACGCACGCAATGCGTCCTGCTGCTCAGCAAAGGGCTTTCCGCCAGCACCGATGAGGCCCAGGAGCGCGGGCAGCTGAATCTCCCCGGCATCCCAGGAGTGGGCACGCATCGCGTCCCAGGTATCCCACTGCACGGTCATAACTGCCAGGTCACCCTCCTGACAACCTTCGCAATGGCGTCCCGGTGAACACCAAATCTCTCGGCCAAATCGGCATAAGTCACCCCGCGATGATGTATGCCGCGCCGCCCGTTGCTTTCCTCCGCGTAGATGCGGCGAATCTCGGCAACCTGATCTCTCGTCAGCTTTGCTGCTGCGGGGTTGGCCCGGTGGTCGTAACTAACTGCGCGCCCGCGCTCTGCCATCTCCCGGAGATTATCCGCTTGTGTCCCCTCATGAATATGCTCCGGGCTCTCCGCGTTGCAACACGGCCGGAAATCACAACCATGCAGGGCTTGCGGGTCAGGCCATCGCCCGTGCACCAAGCGAAAGGCAAGACGGTGTGAGTTGACGTAGCGCCGCTGACTAACCTCTGGAAGATCCCCTGGACGCAGCACAAAATTCCCGTACCCAGAACCACCTAGAGCCCGTGTCCAAGGCCAGCACTCATCAGGTGCGCGCCTATCAACCTTAGACCAGAACCGCTCCTCTAGCTCCACAGCCTCAAGAGTACCTCATGGCTCCCACTACGAACTTTTAACAACTTCCCACTGTCCTGGAGCTTCCAGGGCCACAAACTCTGTCTCAGCATAGGAACCGAATCCGGTTCTCGGGAAAGACAGCAACAGCTGGGCCGGGAATGTTGCCTTGACCAGAAGCTCATGGCTGCCATAGTTGAACGTCCCCGCACCCATGGCCCCGGAAGACTTGAATCCCCAGCTCGCCAGCGGCCTCTGCGCGGGCGCATCAATCACGTCGCCGGGCTTGTGGCCCTTAGCCCACTCGGGTGCGTCGTTCCAGCGAAGCACCCGGTACAGGGTGACGTTCGTAATCTCAGCCTTCTCCAGCGCGTTCTGGGTGAGCTGCCACTGAGCCCGGATGAAGTCCCGCAGTACATCCCCATGAGCGGCCAGCAGCTTCTGGGCCGTTGCGGTGTCCTGGGTGAACGCCCCGGGAATCTTCTCCAGCGACTTCGGCAGCCCAAACAGCTCCGCTGCGGCATCCTGCAGCGCCACCGCGATGGGCGAGGAGTTGGACTGGGCCCAGACCTTGATGAGCCCGGCCACAATCCGGTCCCGGTCAGTGGCTCCCCAGCTCTGCTCAAAGGTCAGGTTCGCGTCCGCGTTCAGCGCTGCCAGATCATCGCTGGCAACGGCCATCTCCTGAGCGACATCAGCCGCCATCTTGTACTTGACCTCGGACGCTGAGGCTCCCGGAGTGTGGAACATCGCACTGACCGCAGCCTCATTAGAACCTGTCTCGTGCGCAGCACTGGCCGTTGCTCCCTCCACCTCGTGCGCGAGAGCACCAGGCTGGTTCGCGGCAACAGCACCAGCCTGCTCAGCCTCAGTCTCAATCGCACCCGAAGTGATGACATCCGATGGCGGCGGCTCGTAGTCCACCTCAGAACGGGCGAACATCTGGTGGGACTGGGCCTTGGTGGCAGCTTTCACCTGATCAAGCGCAGAACCGCCAATGCTCGTAACGATGCGCTGCTCAAGCGGAACCCCCCGGATGGACGTGAGACCCTTGGCCTTCAGCTCACTGATGATCTGCTGCCGCTGGGTCTCCCCGGAAGCCTCCATCTGCTCAATATCATCCAGCAGGGAAACACCATCAGGCAGCATCAGCTCATAACCGGTGACCTTGGACGTGCTAGCCACACTGAACGGGGCAAGACTCTTCCGCTGGCTAATGTCGCCAAAATGGTCACTGCCCCAGCCGTACGCCTGGGTCAGTGCCAGTACCCGGGGATGCATCCTGACCTGATTGCTTAGGCCACCTGTACCTGGCTTAGTAAACAGGAACCCGGCAGATCCCTTATCGCTGCCCATGTCCGAAGTAGAGGACATTCCTGAGATCGACGTGCCCAGGGCTCTCAGCCTGGCCTCGGTGGACAGCAGGCCGCCCGTCCGGGTGATGAGCACACCATCGCGGGAGCTGTTGTAGTAGTTGTGGCCCGGAGGATTACGGGTGGCCAGCCACGCCTGCTTCTCCGGGGTCATGACATCAAAGTGGTACCAGACCGGCTTACCACCAGGAACATCAGGGTTGGCCAGATCCCAGTGCTTGAGGAACGGCAGGTAACCGCCATCCTCGGCCCACTGCAGCACCTGCTCCGGGGTGGTCAGGTGCGCCCAGGCCTTCCGCCAGACAGCAATCTCCTCTTCCGGAGAGATCCCGGACTTCCGAAGTGTGCTGATGAGCTTCAGTGCGTCAGCTTGAGTAAGCGGAACTTCAATCTTGGCCGCGCCTGTGGCTACGTCCGCCCAGACCTTGCTGTGCTCGCCAGAGTTCCAGTCCTTGCGGTCAGCCAGAATCCCGGCCAGCTGCCGCCAGTACAGCAACTCCATGTCCGGCTCAGTGGCCTCGGGCATGGGCAGCCCGGCTGATTCCAGGAAGGCCCGGATGTTCTCCAGCGACTTGGAACCCTGGGTGGCGTCCGCCTTGAACCGGATCCGGCCCACCTGCCCCTTGGGGGTACTGGTGGCCTCCTTGTCGTTGAACTCAATCACCTCACCGGTCGGCAGGGTGATGTGCCAGGCCTGGCCGGGGTAGGAATACATAGCGCCGGGCTTGGCGGCACCGACGTGCAGTTCACCGTCCTCTTTATCGAGCAGGTGGGTGTCCTTGTCCACATGCGCAGAAGGAACGCCCAGCTCACGGACTACCTTCTTCAGCTCCACCTTCAGCTTCGGCTTGGGTGCGGCCTTCTTCTTGCCGCCAGGCTGGAACTCCTTCGGAACCTCGGGAGCCTTCCACTGCGGCAGATCGCCAGGGCTGAACGTCTTGGCGTTCGCCTTGTACTCCTCCACCTTGGCAACTTGGGCGAGGTAGTACTTGGCCATCTCCCGGACCAGCCAGGGATGCCCCTGATCTGCGGTGAAGTCCGCGAATGCTTTGGAATCAGGCCCCTTGGCCAATGCGGCCTCGGCCCCGGAAAGCGCCTTCTCCAGGTTCTCCTTGTGCGTCTGCAGCCAGTCCAGCTGCTTCTTGGTCCACTCGCCCTCAAAATTCTGGTCAGCGGCGTGCCGGGACACCGCCTTGGCTGCGTTAATGATCCCCTTGTAGTAGGCGGCCTCGCCTTTGACACCACCTTCCTGGGTCTGCTGCTGAACAAAGTTCTCCGGGCCTGCAGTCTGATTGGCCTTGGCCCAGGCGGTCAGCGCTGCCAGGGCATCTCCGCGCGCAGCAGCCTCGCCACGAATCAGGCGGGGAGCGTCTTTACCTGGGCCTGCCAGCTCAGTCCAGACCAGCACATGGCCCTGATCCACACCGCTGCCGCCGAAGAACGCGGGCACCCCAAAGCTCTTGGCAGCAATCACATGGTCAAAAAACTTGGGCTCGCTGAACCCGGAGTACATCCCGAACCGGAGCTGATCCTTGGGGATCTCGGGAAGCTTCCACCCGGCCTTCTTGTAAATCTCCTGCCACATCTTCTGCAGGTCGTCAGGCAGCGCGTTCTTGCGGGCGAGGATGCCTTCCATGTCCAGGGCCGCAGGCTTCAGTGCTTGCCAGGTGCTGAGAACCGCAGCCACCCGGGAATCCGGAGTTTTGCTGATCCTCCGGGCTGATCGCATCGCAGCGATGTAGGCCTGGTCCGCCTGCTTGTGCTTGACCTGGTGAGCCATGATCGCTTTGTAGAGCCCGGAAGAGAGCTGCTCCCCGTGCAGGTTCTCCTGCCCATTCAGCGCCAGCCCATCCCACGTTCCCAGATCACCCAGCAGTGCCTGGCTCTTGTTCGCGCCAACGACAGAACCATCAGGCATGGAGTAGAAGGTGCCTGCCAGGCCTCCGGGATTGTTCAGCACCCAGTCCAGGACGTGCTCCCGGGCAATGTCTGAGACCTCACGCTCAGTCAGGCTGGCAAAATCCGGTTCCGCGTTGAGCGCTGAAGCGCCTTTGGGAATCTCGTGGGCAATTCCCTCGGTCTCATCCAGAGCTGCCAGCCGGGTCTCCGGAGTCCGGTAACCCCAGATCTTGGCCAGCTGGGCGATAGCCAGATCGTGGGCCTGCTCCTTAGCGTCAGCTGCCTTCCACAGGCCGGTCCAGCCAAACTGGTCCTGCACGCGGCTGTAGGGTGGCTGTGCTGGCGTGTCGGCATCGGGGGCGGTGTGGTACTTAGGCTTGAGCTTCTCGGCCTCTTCCTTGGCCTTGAGCGCGTCCAGGTATTGCTGAACGACCGAGCGCCTGTTGGTGCCTGTAGAAGCGCCTGGCGCATGCCCCATGATGTAGTCGTAATCATAGGGTGATCCAGTGTTTTGCTTCCACTGGGCAAACGCATCCTTTAGCTCAGAATCGTCCTTGTGATCTTCAGCAAAATCCTGAATGGCCTGTCCGGACCACTCACCTGCTGGAGTCTTCTCCTCCAGATTCACGTCATAGGACTTGGCGGGGTGAATGTCCTTAGTCCAGATAGGCGGCTCAGTCAGCGCGGGCGCACCTGCCTCATACCGCTGATGTGCCTGCTGGGAGAGCGCGTCCACCTGAGCCTGGTTGTGCTTGCGGTGCCAGGTGACCCATTCGCGCTTCTGTGCAGCACTCAACTGATGAGCATGCTGCAGATTGGCCGTGATGATGTAATTGTCAATCTCAGCCTTGGGGAGGGTGACCTTCTCGTAGTCGCTCCACTCACCAGGCACTTCCATCCCGGCCGGGGTCTCACCTGCCGCCCACGGGCCCCAGATGATGCTGTGAGTGGCCTCGTTCTTGGGCGCCCCGGGATGAGCGGGGGAGACCTTCCCGCCCTTGGCGTCCAGGTTGAAGACAGCAACCATACCGCCCTGCTTGAACGCCTCCAGCCACTGGGCCTTCTCGTCCTTGGACAAAGCAGATGGGTGCGTGCCAACAACCTTCCCGCCACCGAACTCCTGGGACAGCTCTTTGATCTTGGCAGTGAGATCAGCAGCGCTGGCCGAGTAGTAATTGACCGGAGCAGAAGTGGGAAACCCGGGAATATGCCAGGACGGGGACTTGGCGTATCCCAGATCGTCTGTGGTGAAGATGTCCCCCGGGCCCTTAATGCCAGGCGGCAAGCCTTTCAGGTACTTGATCTCGGCTGGGGCTGTGCTGGCTGCGGCCTTGTTCTGCGGCACCTCCAGCAGCTCGTGAGCCAGGCTCTTGACAGCATCGAACTGCTGCTGAGAAGTGCTCGCACCGTGATCAGAGAGGAACCCGGTCAGTGCGTGGTAGCCCGCACCGCCATAGACAATCCCAAGCTCATCCCCCACTGAAGTGGTGTTGGGGTTTTCCAGCTGTGTGAGCAGCCACTTCAGGTCACCCGGGCTGTAAGCCTGCGTGCCGAATCCGAACAGATGGTATGTACCGGGCTGAATCCCAGGAGCAACCACAGTGGTTCCGTACTGGTCCAGCAGATTCCCGTTCTTCAGGGCCTGCTCCACCTCAGAGGCGCTCTTGGAGCTGGTATGGCCACCCACATCCCCGTAGAGCCCGGAGCCGTCCTCGTGCACCTGCAGCCCAGCCAAGCCATCCTGTGTGTAGACCTGGTAAGAAATCGCTCCGGTCTTATCCCCCACCTTGAACGCTGTGGCATAGGAGAGCGGCTTGGCTTGTGCAGGCGCTTCCAGGCCTTTGGTCATCGCCTGCCACTGCGGCTCACCTTTGGCCAGCCATGCGGCTGCGGCAGCCGGTGTCATCTCCTTGTGGCTGCCGTCAGCGGCGTGCCACTCGTAATGCGCTTTGGCGTGCGGCCCGTACTTCCAGGAGCTGTTGCTGTAGCTGGAGTAATCCCCGTTGATCTCCAGGTGGGCTTTTCCTTTGGCCTTGTAGTAGTGGCCGTACTTGTAGAGCTTCCCGTGAATCACCACTGCGCTGGGCGTCACCCAGTCCTGGATGGCCTGCTTCACCTGGCTGAACGGGACCGGCTTGCCGGGCTCCCCAACAGCGAAGTGCTCAGCACCTTCCAGAGCCACCGGGTCAATCTCGTAGTAATGATCAAACGGCGGCAGGTACTCAGAAGACGCCCATTCTCCAGTATCAGGGTTCTGAACTGCGTAGCGAATGCCTGAAAACTTAGGGTTCGCCAGAGCTGCGGCTATGGCGTAACCGAGCGCCCCCGGCTCATCAGGCCCCGGCTTGGCGTCCGGATCCACCGCTCCTTGCTTGATCATCTCCCGGAGAGTCTTAGCTTCCTTGATCTGAGAGACCTGCTCAGGGGTGGGAGGTGCAACCTCCTCCAGCTTGCCTGCGGCCAGCCAGCCCTCATACTTTTGCGGAAAACTGCCGCCAATCGGAGTTAGGGCACTGTACTCACTTTTAACGTTGGTCCACTTACCCTTGGGAAGCTGAATATATAGGTCTTTAGAACCAAAGGCAGAGTTCTTATACTTGTAAATCTTGGAGCCTGCGGGCACCTCGCCTATTAGAAGCCCTTGCCAGGTGACCGGAATGGGTGGCCCTTCGGGGGCTTTAGGTTCCTGCACCGGCAGCGCTTCACTCTGCGCACCCTCACCTGTCAGCAGCTTCGCCACATCCGCATTGGTCAGCAGATGGATGCTCGCCCCTGAATTGGTGAAGTGTGTAACCTGCGTGCCAGAGATCTTGTAGTACTCACCGTACTCACTTACCGGCTCTGCGCTGCCGTAAACCTGCCACCCAGGGCCGCTCGCCTGGGGAGTAATGTACTTGGGCTGCTCGTCATTATTACTCTTGATAATAGCCTTGCCCAGCTTGTCTGCCAGTGGCAACACTATTGCACTCTGGTTCTTGGTGTTCGCCAGATCCAAAATCTGATCACTAGTGACTTCAGGCTTGGGCGGATGGTAGCTGATCTCTTTGTCCGGGCTTACCTCCCAGTGACCCTTGGACTGATCAGCGGTTCCGTATGTTCCCTCCGGGCCCGAGGTGTTGTACATCCACTTGCCCAGCCCATTACCGCCTGTGTCCGGGACATATGTGACGTAGAGGGTCTTCCCCTGGCTGTTGCCGATAGCGTTCTGAAGCGCAGAAGAACCTCCGCCTGGCAGCTGTTTCACCCACGGCATATCCTGCGGGTCAAGTCCGTAGATGGGCTCGCCCTTCTCCAGGGCAGCCTGAGCGTATCCGGGAATCTCATCATCTGTAGTAGCGAAGTCCTTATGCCCGGGACTTCCCGGAATCAGCTCAGCAGGAACTGGAACCAGAACACCCTCAGCCTGAAGCTTCTCCGGATCCGCATAGATGTACTTCGAAACCGAGGACCCAGATCCTGCGACGGTCCACCAAGTACCATCAGGCTTCTTGGCGTACCAGGTGGCTCCTACCGGAGATCCTGTCTTGGTGGAGTAGTAAACCTCAGTGCCCAGCGGAAACGCATTGCCATGAAGATCAATAGTGGATGCCGGGACTGCGCCCGGATCGGGCAACGGCTTGGCGAGCGGCTCTGCGGGCTTCTCCTGCTGCGGGTGAAAGTAGTCACCCGCTATCTTGAGAATCTCGTCAGGAGTGAAGTCCTGATGATCTCCCTTAGGGCTGTAATACCGCACTGCGTGGTTAGCCGTGACTCTGTAAACGATGGGTTCGGGGAATCCGGGCTTGCCGATGGTGGGCTGCGTGGCAGTGGGCAGTTCAGGCTTGCCGTTCTTGACCTGGAAGTACCGCACCGGCTTGGACGGGGTGGTGACCATCAGCAGATGCGCCACCATCGCACCGATACTTCCGTCCGCCATCGCTTCAGTCAGAGTGCTTACACTGCCGTCCCCGATCGCAGCGTTCAGCTTGCCCCAGTCAGGATGCTCAGTGAATCCCGCTGCCAGCTCGCCAGAGGAAAGCAGATCGTCCACCGTGGGCCCAAATGCTGGGTAGTAGATGGCACCACCCGCAGGGGTGATGTCCCACCATCCTGCGGCTTTCTCCGCAGTAGTCGGCTGGCCAGATCCATACACCCAGGCACCTTCAACCTGCATGATGTAGGCGTGCTTACCCAGGCTTTTAGCCTTGACTACAGCATGTTCCACAAGATCGCCACCGGGCAGCAACGCACCCCAGGAAGCATTATTCACCTCCACGCCAATGCCCTTGGCAATCAGACTCTTGACATCTGCTGGCAAGCCTGCGGGCTCGGCTTTGGGTTTGTCCAGCTCAGCAAAGTCCTTCAACGATTCCAGGCCGTTGTGGAACAAGATCAGGGTGTTCCCGGTAGACGAAGGTACCGGAGCTTGGGTGTCTGGATCACCAAAGTAATGCACTAGCTGGTGCGAAGAACTGGCCTCCCAGAACTCATCACCGTGAGGAATCCCAGCAGAAACCACCCAATCCCCGTCCGGGGCCTTCTCGGCATACCGCTTGATCCCATCCGCATCACTCATGATGAGTGCGGCGGCAATGGCCTGGATCTTGTTCGGGAACGTGTGACTGGCTGGAATCAGGTTGGGGATCTTGTGCGCCGAGCTGATCAGATCCTTCAGCTCGGCCATCGTGGATGGCGCTTCAGCCTGGTCTTTGGCAATCCCCGCGTTGTCTTCCAGAACCTGCTTCAGCCAGGCGATGTACCCGGCCTTGGCATCCTTGCTGTACTCCGGGTAATCCTGAGCCCAGGACTTGTAGGCGCTCCAGGTTCCCTTGCCGAGCGGGTTCCCAGCGTTGTTCAGGATCCCCAGCACCTTCCAGTGCGTAGAGCCTTCCAGAAGCTCTATGGCGTGCTGGACCTGCTCAGTGGTGAACTCCTTACCGCCAATGCTGACAACGTGGCCAGCTTCCTCCTGGGCGCTCTGAGCGTGCTCTGCGGCCTCCTTGACCGCCTGCTCCGCCTGAGCGTGCTGGGCTGCGGTCGCGGCCAGCTCGGTGAGCTTGGCATTCAGGTGATGCAGCACCGCGATCTTGACCTGGCCAACATGCTTGGTCTTGGTGCCAGGGGGGATCTTCAGCTCCGGGTGCTCCTTGAGGACCGCCTGAGCAATAGTGTTGCCGGTGAAGTACATGGTGCCTGCGCGCCGGGCCAGCCAGTTCCCATGGCGAAGGGACGGGCACCAAATCACTCCGTCATAGGACACCTCACGACGCAGCTCAGCTTTCCGCTGGCGTGTCTGCGATCCCGCAGAGCCACGATGTGCAACCATCACACGGCGCGTACTGCATCGGGGAAGGGTAGCCGTTCCCCGAAAACCGTGCCCACCTACAGTGACCGGCTGGCCAGCCAGCGCGCACGCAAAGGTGAAGGCCGTCATCCGGGCCTGATCCTCCTGGTAGAAGACCTGACGCCCACCTACTCGCGTCCCATCAGCGTCAATGCACGTCCGGATAAATAGGTCAAGCTGGGCCTGCGTCAGCGCTGTGAGGAACTCGGGAGAGGGCACCTTCCCCGGCATAAGAGACTTCAGCAATCCCACCAGTGGCTGGCGGAGATGGTAGCGGCGCACCCCGTTCAGGCGGTCGGTTGAACGCCATGCACCCTCACCAACGTCTCGCAAGCAGCGCTCAATCCGGACACAGTGCTCGCGGTACTGCCGGAAGCTCTGGCATAGCTCACCCTGATATCCGTAGAAGCACCCCTCTGTGAACACCCAAGCGGCCAGCTCTACTAGGGAATCTGAATACTTCGGCTCCGGAGCAGCAGCACCGGGAGCCGCGAGGACAATCCGATGGTTGGTATTCAGTTCACCCGTAGTAGTCCAGACGAGATTGCCGCCCTGGCCAACCACCAGCCAACGATGCTCCAGCGTGGTGACCGATGAGTGCGACCGCACAGTGATCTCATTGAGCGTTCCGGAGAACGACTCCCTGAGTACGTATTCAACCTCGGACCACTCCGCAAGCCCGGTCTCAGGACTCAGCGCTAGCGCCCAGTCCCCTTCCCGCACCTCGTCATACCGGAGCCAGCCGCGCCGAGTCAGAATCTCTGTCTCTGTGTCAACGCAGTGGTAGGCCATGGAGGCGAGCGGGTGACCCTGCTTCTCCAGAGGCTGCTTGACCGCCGTGGACTGATCGTTCTTCAGGATCGTGATGGCAGAGTCGATCTGCTTCGCGTCCACCTCAATGGTCCCAGCATCAGGGCCGCCCTTGCCTTTCACACCCTGGGGGATGGAGACCTTAGCGCTCAGCCACTCCGGATGCAGGGCAGGAGCTTCGGGAGCGCTGGGTGCGGGCGGGACCTGGTGCTCAGCAATCTCAGCTGGGCCGGTATATAGCTTGAGCAGGCCGTCCTTGAGGCGGCCTTCCGCCATCGCAGCTGTGCCTGCGCTTGCCAGGACCGGCTCCGTACCGCCAGCAATTATGTGCCAGTTACCCTGTGGGTCCTTGGCCCAGGCCGCCTCTGCCGTAGGGCCGAGCGTGTAGACCTTCCAGTTCCCTGGCGCCCAGCCTGCAAGCTTCCCATTGAGCAGGACCGGCTTCTTCTGCATGGACGGGGTCAGCTGCTTCCAGCCCACCTGCCCTGCCCAATGCTGGATGTCTCCTTCGTTCTTGATCTCAGACATCCCGCCAGGGCCTAGCACCACCAGCTTGCCGGGCTGATCTTTGCCTACCGGGCCCATCTCGACATACTTGATGGACTCCGCCACCGCAGCATCGTTATGCAGATCCGTCTCCGGGGGCACCCAGACCACGGCCTTGTCCGGCACCGCGTATGCCTTGGCACCGACGTAGACCAGGTGCTGGTGCTCGCTCAGTTCGTGCGGATGTGGCTTGGCGACAATCAGGCTGCCGATGGGCTGGTGGTACCACTTGGCACCAGCTGCCGTTGCGACCTTGGCCTTGTGATGCTTGAACGCTGCTTTAGCTGCAATCTCCTCTTCCTCGGTGAGGACAGCCAGAAGCACAGCCGTGGCTACAAGGGCCTGGTCACGGGTCAGCACAATGAGGAAATCGGGCTAGGCCGGGACCTCCACCACGCCCGGGACCTTGGCCAGGGCTGCCTGAACCGGGGCCAGCTCATTGCCTGTCACCGTCAGGCCCTGAGATTCCAGCGCTGACAAGCTCAGCGGGCCAAAGCTGAAACCAGGCTGGCCAGTACGGGCCAGCTCGGTCAGCACCAGCAGGGCACGAGCGTAGGAGTAGCGTTGCAGAGCCCGGAATCTCAGCGTCATGACATCACCCTCGTTTGCCACGTCCGGACGAACGTGCCGGGAAGCGAGCATCCCCGCAGCCAATCCGCATCAAACTCACTGTAGGCCACCAGCACAGACGGGGCCCCGCCGTTGTCCGTAGCCTTGCTGCCATCGGCCCGGTGAAAGAAGACCCGGCCTTTCAGGAACAGCAAGGCAGTGGCACCCAGCCACACGTCACGGATAAACCAGGCTGTGTCAGTTCTGGCGAACAGCAGCGCGATACCAGACTGATGGGCTGCCATCCGGGCAATCCACTTCGGAGCTTCCCGGGAGTACGGCGGGTTCAGGAACACCCGGCCTTCCCAGTCGGCGTTCAGGCCATCCTCGGGCAGGCTAATCATCCGTTTGGCAGTGGGCCAGCCGGGATAAGCACACGGATCCAGATCAAACGGGCCGAGCGCCTGGAGAACGTGCGGCGGCGTCAGCCAATCATGCGTCTGAGCCCGAGAGGATTGCGGTCCTGCAATGGTCGTCATGCCCTACCCATTGCAATTGAGATGGCAGCCACGGCGATGCTTGTAGCAATGCTTTCCGAGCTTGCAGCAGCGCGGCCTGGCACAATAACAGTGGCTGAGCACACAGCTCATGGCGTTCCAATCCCTAGCAGAGCCCGGATGAGCTGCCCAAGCTCATGCAACGCTGAGCTGAGGAAGTGGTGCAATGACTGGTACCGCTCCTCAGACAGCGCCGCAATATCCTCGCTGGAGACCATCTCGGGCTCTTCCGGCTTCGGTGGTGTTACGGCTGGCGGGGCTTCCTCACAGGGAGCCCTAAGCACCTGGCCGTGCAGCGCCTTGCACCAGGCACATGACCTGGGGTCCTTTCCGTCCATGCTGGCTACCCACCGGACACCACCTGGAATCTGGGCCAGTCGGCACAAGCAGTTCGGGTGCAGCGGGGGGCCGTGCAGCACTCCCCGGTACAGCTTCGGCGGGCTGTGGCCACCGATGAGCTGCGGATGCGGGAACTGAGCATCGGCTGGAATACCTGCCTGGGCCAGGATTGCAGCTGAGCGGCTCCCTGCGGCTGACACATGGACAGACAGGCTGTTCCGCAGGGCCAGGGCATCCGCCTGGCCACCAAGCGCTGTACGGACCGCGTGGGCCCGCTGCTGCGCGGTGGTGAACGCAGGGTTGGTGCCAGGCGTGGACACTCCCACGGTGAACTCTTGCTGCGGAATGGAGTGCCAGGCGGTGATGGCGGCCTGGCGAATCAGCCCAGGGGCTTCGTTGTAGGCACGGTCCACGTCCTGGGCCAGGCTGGAGAGCACCGGGGAAGCTGCATCCGCCTGCCAGGACTGCTGAACAGCAGCCAGGGCCTGGGCGCGGGCCTGGGCAAGATGCTGGTCCAGGTTCTGGGCAACGTCAGGGCGGTGCAGCAGCGCGGTGATGGAACCATGCGGGTTGGACTGCACCACCATGGCCAGGTTCTGGGCGTACTGGCCTACCTGATGCCGCACACTGGCAGCAAGCTGCGCTCTCAGGCCTACCTCGGGGTCTTCCGCCACGCTCTAAGGAATCGGGGCTGGCGGCCTGGTGAACATCCCCGGGAGACCAGCAGAAGCGGGCGCTGCGATCAGACTGACGACTCAGTGCAAGCTGGCTAGCTGCCACCTGGCTCTTCTTATAAGCCATGGCCTTCTCCAAAGCAAGCTGAGCAGGCGTTTTCGCTGGTGCCGCAGGCTTGGCGGCTTCGGGCACTTCCTGCTCCGCTGGCAGCAGCACAGCCTCTACAACATCCCCGTGCACGTCAGTGACTTCAATAGAACGATTCCGGGGCAAAAGAATTTCGTGCTCCGCATCATCTTCGTGGCCTGGCAGCAAGCCTTCCTCGGCCAGATTCTCCATAGAAAGAATATGCTCACCCGGTGGCACCGTAATCCGGATTAGCCAGGGCTTTCCCACCCCGTACTTCAGGAAGGCCTTAGCTACGCTTTTATCCGTAGTGGTGCTTATGTAGGCTCCATCACGCAGCACAGCCCCCGGCGTAATCTTATCCGGCAAGAATCCCCGGGCGCCCCGGTAAACCGCCACTGGATGCGTTGTAGGCCGCGCCAGCTCAAATGCTCTATCCAAATGCGGAATCACTCGGGCAGGGCCTCCCTGCTGGCTCGGCAGCAGAAAACCATTCCGCAAATACTTGTTGAGCCACCCAAACCCAGTGGACTTATACTCCCCCAGTGCGTACAAGGAATCAGGCGGCAATTCCCCAGGCAGTCCAGCATGCCTGTGCACATTCCTGCGCTCAAACGGCCTAACCCGTACTAGCCGTCCATGCTCCTCACGGACATAGCCCCGGACCTGGGCCAGCGCCAGAGTCTCCTGGCAGGCCACCACATCTGCGAGGACATCGCGGGCCAAGCCGATAAGAGCGGCATCAGCCGAGGCGTGCCCGGACAGCACAGTCCTTACCTTCCAGCAGCTTGCGCAGCGCCGTGCTCAGCTCAGGGCCATCTTCCAGAACTTCAATCAGGTACTGAGCCAATCCCGCAAATCTGGAACTGATCTCCTGAAGCTCGGGCGTTAGATAAGCATAAGAAAACAGCCGGGCAAAATGCTTGGTGCCGGGATGACGGTCCCCAATAATCAGGCCATTGCTCAAATCCAGTTCCATGCTGCTCCAATCGGGCTACCGCTGGCTGCGCGGCGGCTTCGGATCAGCCTTGGGCGGCTGACGGCCTGACCGCTGAGTTGGCCGGTTCGCCACCAGCCGGGGTCTGGCGGCCCGCTGAGCAGCGTTGTGCTTGTCCACACGAGCCTTGGCTCGCTTCTGCTGCTCAGACTGAGGAAGATCTTTGTCACGGCGAGAAGACATACCTGGTGTTACTTCTTCAGTGCTGCACCAGTATCCCCAGCCTTGGCTGCAGCAGAGGCGATACCCACCTGATGCGCCCAGGCGTTGGCGTAGGGAATCATAGCTCCGATCTCCATGTCCACCTTGCGGACATTCATCGGGGTGTCACTGGCCAGCCGCCCGTCCACAGCATCCACCAGCATGTTTGCGCCCCAGCGGTGGTGCCCGTCAATCACGTACCCGTCCTTGGTCACCATGATGGGTTCCTTCATGGCAGCCACGGCCTTGGGGTTGTTGTGCAGGAAGGCATTGGCGAACCCGGCCACCTTCGCACCCACCAGCTCAGACTGGGTGGCCTTCAGGTGCGCGGCGGGCATGGTCTCCCGGGTGACGTTGATGCCCCGGTCCTTCAGGTGCTGCTCAAACTCGTCCGTCAGGTCCGCGAACTTCCCTGCCCCGCCCGCCACCTGGGCGGCGTGCGTTCCGGGCTCGGCCAGCCCCGAGAACTGCGGCATATTGATCCGGCGAATGCCCTTGTTCTGGGCGGCGAACAGGTTGGTGCCCTTGACAGACAGGCGCCCGAAATCCCAGTCCGGCTTGTCATCCTTCCCGGCAGCCTCAGTCTCAGCGGCGTGCCGCTGAATCGCCTGCATGAGCAGAGTCAGCTCAGTGGGCCGGTTCAGCCGGACATGCTTGCCCTGAGCGAGCTGCCGCAGCGCCTCCTGAACGTTCCCCTTCACGTCGATGGGATCCTTGGCGGTTCCCTCAGCCACTCCCACCGGCCTGCCAGCCTGGCCGATGTCCTTGACATCGTGGCTGATCTCCCCGTAGTCGGGGTGGATTCGGTCCTCGTGAGGCGGAACCCAATCCTGCTCCCAATCATGTGGGTTGACCTTGTAGCCAGCGCGGCTCATGTAGTCCTGCTGAGCCTGGGCCAGGCCGGACTGGATCTTCTTCGCCTTGACAGAAACCTTGGATGCCTGGCCCGGCTTCTTGCCTGCAGCCTGCTGGATCTTAGCCAGAGAACCAGGGCCCTTGCCGTGCATCTCCCGGAGCTGCACCTCAGACGGCGTGGAAGCCAAACGGCCGAACTCCCGCGCTCCCATATTCCGGGTACCGGCAGCCGGTGCTGGGGCGGCTTCTCCAGGCTTTCCAGCACCGGCTGCGGGCTTAGGTGGCCTCTGGAACTTCCAGCCTTTCTGCTGG
>Ga0066903_100001056_pt1 | contig 19300 bp, 16 predicted proteins | sample PanSoiMetaGPlot1_FD_67491 | JGI IMG/M metagenome (GOLD analysis project Ga0066903, IMG submission 67491) | Tropical forest soil microbial communities from Panama analyzed to predict greenhouse gas emissions - Panama Soil - Plot 1 (version 2) | ecosystem: Environmental > Terrestrial > Soil >... | reverse complement strand
GCTTTACGCCTTCAACGGATCGGTCGGACCGGCCCGCGGTCTTAGTGCCACGGGAGGGCTCCCCGCCGCCGCCCGGGGACGTGGTTTATGTTGAACCACGCTCGCGGGTGCCGCATCCCGTCTCACTTCACGACACCTCATGAGAGTGCCCCTCAGTTGACAGGACCTGGGAACAATAGTAGAACAAAGAAAGATTGTCAAGGTATACAATCCTAGATACGCATCCGGCCTCGCTCACTCGATAAATGCCTTGAAGGCGATACCGCTTGGTGATCGGCTTCACGATGACCAAGTCACGGCACCGGATGCGCGCTACGCGGGAAATGGATACGATCTACCCGCGGGGGACTGTCACGCAGTTGTATCAGAGAACGGGGAAGGGACATGAAGAGAGCAGGACTAGCCATTGCGACTGCCATTGTTGCCCTCAGCCTGGCGAGCCAAGCCGCGTCAGCGGGAACAGCATCGGGCGGCAGCGCCTTGGCGCTCGCCTCGCTGACCGCGGACCATTCGCCGGTCGTGAACAATCGCGACGTGCGCGTGCTGCGCCGTCTGCTCAACGGACGCAACGTCAAGTATCCAGCCGGCAAGAAGATTTCGGTGCAGGCCGACTCCATCGCTTGCAAGACGAGCAATGTCGACATCACGTCACGGTCCTGCGAGCTCGCGTATGGCCAGGAGAAGGTCAGCCTCTCCGGTCGCCGAGCCCACGAACTGTACGCGACACTGCTGGAAGTCGGCATCGCGCCGGACGGCGCCGCGGGATCGATGTCCGCGGGGCTTTCCAACCTCGCCTGCGACATCGATCCGAACGTGATCCTGCAGAAGGCGGGCGGCGGCGCCGACTGCAAGTTCGATCCGCCCAAGCCCTGACGCGGCACCCGCGTGGAATCGACGTGGTGATGGGGGTCGGGTCTCTCGACAACACGTAACCCCCTCACCCTACCCCTCTCCCCTTCGTCGGGGAGAGGGAGCAAACCGAGTCGACTGCCATGACCCTGACTAGATTCGTGGCAGCTGCTGGCGCAACGCGAAGAAATCCGGCCACGGCTCGCCGGAGAAAAAGTCGAGACGCTGGCGCAGATTGTCGATGGTGAACTGGTCGGCGCGCACGCCGAGCGACAGTTCCTCCCAGGCGAGCGGGGTCGAGACCGAGGCTTCCGGCCGAGCGCGGGTCGAGTATGGCGCGACCGCGGTCGCGCCGCGTCCATTGCGGAAATAGTCGACGAAGACACGGCCTTGCCGCGCGCGTTTCGACATGGTCGCGACATAGCGCTTGGGATCATCCTTGCTCATGGCTTCGGCGATCGAGGCGGTGAAGGCCTTGGCCTCCTCCCATCCGACGCGCGGCACGATCGGCACCACGACGTGGAGTCCCTTGCCGCCCGAAGTCTTGACGAAGCTCGCGAGCCCGACCTTGCGCAGCCGCTCCCGGGTTTCGAGCGCCGCCTCGATGACGGCGCTCCAAGGCACATCCTCGCCGGGGTCGAGGTCGAAAATGAGCCGGTCCGGCTCTTCCAGGCGGTCGACGGTCGAGCCCCAGGGATGGATCTCGACCACCCCGGCCTGCACCATGCCGATCAGGCCGGCGAGATCGTCGATCGCGAGCATCGGCTGATCGTCGCCGGTGTCGACGCGGCGGACCGCATCGCCCAGCCCGTGCCAGGGATGCTTCGCGAAGAAGCCCTTCTCGCCCACACCGGCGGGCGACCGCAAGAGGCTGAGCGGGCGATTGACGAGGTGCGGAAGGATCCAGTCAGCGATCTCGGCGTAGAATTCGGCGAGGCCCTGCTTGGTGATGCCGGCGTCCGCCCACAAGATGCGCTCGGGATGGGTGAGGCGCACGCCGGCGAGATCCGGCTTTGGCGCAGCCCTCGTCTTGGGCGGGCCGGTTTCGAGCGTGACGTCTTTTGCCGCCATGTCCTCGCGCAGACCCTTGTAGGAGGACTGGCGGATAAGGACCTCTTCGGTCCAGCCGCGGAACTCAACCTCGCAGACGAGCTGCGGCTTCGCCCAGCGCACGCCCTTTTCCGCGCCAGCCGGCAGCGGCTTGCTGAAGGCCGACTTGGTGGAATGGATGGCCTCCAACTTGTCGCGCAACGCCTTCGACTCGGCGCCCGAATAGCCGGTGCCGACGCGCCCGGCGTAATGCAGCTTGCCGCCGCCGTAGTAGCCCAGCAGCAGCGCGCCGACGGTACCGGGTGCCGCCGTTGAAGGCACGTAGCCGACGATGACGAACGCCTCCCGCAGCATGCACTTCGACTTGAGCCAATGCTCGCCGCGCCCGGCCCGGTACGGCAGGTCGACGCGCTTCGACACGATGCCTTCAAGCCCGAGCCGGCAGGTGTGGTCGAGGATGGTCGGTCCATCGTGGTCGATGAGATGCTCGCTGAAGCGAATGAGCGAGTGCGCGGGCAGGCCGCCAACGATATCCGCCAGCAGCGTCTTGCGGTCGAGCAGCGTTGCCCTGGTCAGGTCGAACCCTTCGCAGTAGAGGAGATCGAAGACGTAGAGCCGCATGCGGTCCTGCCGCCCGCTGCTCAGGTCCGCCTGCAGACTGTTGAAGTTCGATATGCCGGCCGCGTCCTCGACCACGACCTCGCCGTCGATATAGGCCGAGGCGAGGCCGAGCCCGGCGAGCGCCTTGACGATGCTCGAGAAGCGCGAGGTCCAGTCGAGCCCGGTGCGCGTAAGCAGCTTGATCTTGCCGCCGTCGACGCGGGCGCCGATCCGGTAGCCGTCGTGCTTGATCTCGTGCGCCCACTTGGGGCCGCTCGGCGGCCGTTCGCACAGGCCCGCGAGACTGGGCGCGAGAAAGACCGGCAGCAGGCCCTTCTTAGCTCCGCGCACGGCCGCGATGTCCGGCAGCGCGTGGTCGCGGACGGCGGCGACGGCGGCGCGCGCGGCGTGATCTGAACGCACGTCGCCGAGCGCGGCCAGTTCGTCGGTGGTGCGGCCGCTGAGAAACGACGTCGTCTCCTCCTCGGTGATGTCGCCCTGCCCGGCAGGCCGAGCGAACGCATCGTCGACCTTGATGAACAGCCATTCCGGCCGCTTGCCGCCGCCACGCCGCGGTTTCATGCGCACCAGGTGCCAGCGGCCCTTGAGCCGCCTGCCCTCGAGCGCGAAAGCGAGGTGACCTTTGTTGAGTCCGAAGTGCGGATCGCCTTCCGGCACCCAGCGGCCGCGGTCCCAGACGATCATGGCCCCGCCGCCATACTCGCCCTCGGGGATGTTGCCCTCGAAATCGAGGTACTGCATCGGGTGGTCCTCGGTCTCGACCGCGAGCCGCTTGTTGTTGGCGACGAGGCTCGGACCGTTCGGCACCGCCCAGCTCTTGAGCACGCCGTCGAGCTCGAGGCGAAGGTCGTAATGGAGCCGCCGCGCCGCGTGCTTCTGCACCACGAACTCTCCGCCGAGGCTTGCCTCCCGCGCCGGCGCAGGCTCGGGGGTGCGGCTGAAATCGCGCTTCTGCCGGTAGTCCTGCAGCGGGTCCTTGCGCGCTTTCGGCTTCGCTTTGCTCTTGCGTGCCACCACGAGCGTCCTTGCCGATCAACGCGAGGGGCGGGCGATCTGCATTTCGCAGAGCTTGAGCGCCCGTTTAGCGCGCGCGGCCCAGGCCGAGCTGGAGTCGAGCGCCAGATAGCGACGCCAGTAGTCGGCCGCCTGCCGGTGATCGTCGAGGCGCTGCAGCAGCAACGCCACGTTGAACAGCGAGTCGGCGTGGGCGGGATCGGCCGCGAGCGCATGCCGCAGGCAGATGATCGCCTCCGCGCCGCGCCCCTGATTGTCGAGCAGATCGGCGAGGTTGTACCAGGCCTCTACGAACGCCGGATCGACCTTGGTGGCGGCGCGGTAGGCCTTCTCGGCATCGACCTTGCGATCGGCCGCGCGCAGCAGGTTGCCGAGATTGAACGCGGCGGCGGGATCCTCCGGGTCGAGCTTCATCACCCGGCGATAGAGCCGTTCCGCCGCGGCGGCATCGTGCGCCTCCTCGGCCGCCTGCGCCTGCTCAAACAGCGTGTCCGGGCTCTCCTCGGCCTCGGCGATCGGAAGGACGAACTGGCCCTTGCGGTCGGTACGACCCTTGAGCTGCTCGACTAGGATCGCGTCCTTGGCGGCCGGATAGAGCTTGAGCTTCGACAGGCCGGCGTCGGGCAGCCATTTGCCGATCTCGTGGAGGCTCGTGGTGATGGCCGAGAGCGTGACGCCGGCGGCAAGGAGTTCGGCGACCTGGCGCGCGGCGGCGAGATCGCGAAAGCGATAGCGGCCGTCGCGCGGATCGAGCACGCCGAATGCTGACAGCGCGTCGACCACCGCAGCCGGTAGACCGCTCAGACTCGCGATCTGCTCGGCCGGATAAGTCCTTGCCTCTTCGTCGGCGTCCGCGCGGCCGACCCATTCGAGGAAGCGCCGCTCGCTGACGATCGGCACGCCGTAGGACTGCGCGCGCTGCAGGCTGTTGGAAGGGCGGCCATCGGCGAGCAGCGGCCAGCCGAGCTGACCCACGACCAACTGGCGGGTGCTCTTGGTGACCCCGCGGCGTGGGGTCCCGCCATGCTGACGGACGACCGCGAACGCTTCGGCGCGCTTCATCGACGCGAGCCGCCCGGTGAAGGCGATGTTACCCTCGATCGGCGACCGGGTCGCTGCGGCCGACATTCCTCACCGCGTGGCCTTCTTCTTTGCTGCCGGGCGGCGGGCCGGTGTCGAGGCGGCGGCCGGCTTCTTGGTCTCGCCCTTGAGACTGGCGCGCAGCGCATCCATGAGATTGATCACCTGACGCTCCTGCGGCTCGGCGTCGCGGATCGGCTCGATCACCCGGCCGGCCTGCTTCCTGCGCAACAGCTCGACCAGCGCGGTTTCGTAGTGATCCTCGAACTTCTTGGGATCGAACTTCGCCGATTTGGTGTCGATGATGTGCGATGCCAGCTGACGCATTTCCGCCGGCAGCTTGATCTCGGGGATGTCCTCAAAATAATCGGCTTGGCCGCGGACCTCGTAGGCGTAGCGCAGCGTGGTGGCAAGGAGCCCCTTGTCGAAAGCTTCGAGCATGACCACGTGCTCGCGCCGCGTCAGCACGATGCGGCCGAGCGCAACCATCTTCTTGTCACGGATGGCGTCGCGGATCACCGCAAACGCCTCCTGGCCGACCTTGTCGGTCGGCGCGATGTAGTAAGGGGCGTCGAGATAACGGTCGTCGACCTCGGAACGCGGCACGAAGCTCTCGATATCGATCGTGTGCGTGCTCTCGATCTGGATCTTCTCCAGCTCTTCGTCCTCGACCGGGATGTATTGGCCCTTGGCGAACTCATAGCCGCGGCCGATATCCTCGCGGTCGACCACCTCGCCAGTCACCGAGTCGACGTTCTGCTGCCTGAGACGATTGCCGGTCTTCTTGTTGATGCGGTTGAACGACACCCGCTCCGAACCCGACGACGCCGGGTAGAGCGCGATCGGGCACGAGACCAGCGAGAGCTTGAGATAGCCCTTCCAATAGGCACGCGGCGCCATGAACAACTCCTACGCAACAGGGGACCGGAAGTCCCATCCGGCCGACGCTAATCTAGTGATTTGCCCCACGAAGGTCGATTGATCCCCGACCAAGTGCTAGCGCCAAGCGCTTTAACAAACGCTATCGGCCGCCCACATTTTTCAGAACATAGCGGGAACTGTCAGGTGGCAGGTAAGCAACGACCCCATCCGCGGCGAGAAATTACACCAGCCGGCTCTGCTCGACCGCAGCACCCACGAACGAAGCAAACAGCGGGTGCGGGGCAAACGGCCGCGACTTGAGCTCGGGGTGGAACTGCACGCCGATGAACCAGGGATGGTTCTCGTATTCGATCATCTCCGGCAGGAGGCCGTCGGGTGACATGCCGGAGAAGCGCATGCCGTGCTGCTCGAGACGTCCCAAGTAGCCGGTATTGACCTCGTAGCGGTGGCGGTGGCGCTCGGAAATTTCTAACGCGCCGTCGTAGATCGCGCTCACGCGGCTGCCGCGCGCGAGCATCGCCGGATACGCGCCGAGCCGCATCGTGCCGCCGAGGTCGCCGCCGGCAGCACGCTTCTGCAGCTCGTTGCCCTTCATCCACTCGGTCATCAGACCGACCACCGGATTGGCGGTGACACCGAACTCGGTCGAGTTCGCGTCCTCGATGCCGCCGAGATTGCGCGCCGCCTCGACCACCGCCATCTGCATGCCGAAGCAGATGCCGAAATAGGGGACCGCGCGCTCGCGCGCGAACCGCGCCGCACGGATCTTGCCCTCGGCGCCCCGCTGGCCAAAGCCGCCCGGCACCAGAATTCCGTCGACATGCTCGAGGAACGGCGCCGGGTCCTCGCGCTCGAACACCTCGGATTCGATCCAGTCGAGATTGACCTTGACCTTGTTGGCGATGCCGCCGTGCGAGAGCGCCTCGATCAGCGATTTGTAGGCGTCCTTGAGGCCGGTGTACTTGCCGACCACCGCGATGGTCACCTGCCCTTCCGGGTTGCGGATGCGTTCGTTGATGAGACGCCAAATGTCGAGATCGGGTGGCGGCGCGCTCTCGATGCCGAAGGCCGCGAGCACCTCTCGGTCGAGACCAGCGGCGTGATAGGCCTCCGGCACCGCATAGATGTTGTCGACGTCGCGCGCCTCGATCACGGCGCCTTCACGCACATTGCAGAACAGCGCGAGCTTGCGCCGCTCCTCGGGGGGGATCGGCCGGTCGGTGCGGCAGAGCAGAATGTCGGGCTGGATGCCGATCGAACGCAGCTCTTTCACGGAGTGTTGGGTCGGCTTGGTCTTGAGCTCGCCGGCGCCGGTGATGAAGGGCAAGAGCGTGAGATGGATGTAGACGGTGCTGTCGCGCGGAAGATCGTTGCCGAGCTGGCGGATCGCCTCGAAGAACGGCAGGCCCTCGATGTCGCCGACCGTGCCGCCGATCTCGCAAAGAACGAAATCATAGCCGTCGTTGCCGTCGCGAATGAACTCCTTGATGGCGTTGGTGACGTGCGGGACCACCTGGATGGTGGCGCCGAGATAGTCGCCGCGCCGCTCCTTGGCCAGGATCTCCTGATAGATGCGGCCGGTGGTGATGTTGTCCTGCCGGGAGGCGGGGCGTCCGGTGAAGCGCTCATAATGGCCGAGGTCGAGGTCAGTCTCCGCCCCATCATCAGTGACGAAGACCTCGCCGTGCTGGTAGGGCGACATCGTGCCTGGGTCGACATTGAGATAGGGGTCGAGCTTGCGCAGCCGCACCTTGTAGCCGCGCGCCTGCAACAGCGCGCCGAGCGCGGCCGATGCGAGACCTTTGCCCAGGGAGGAGACCACGCCGCCGGTGATGAAAATGTACCGCGCCATGGGGCTTAACATTTACCCTGCGCCGGCCGATTCGACGAGGGTTCTCGGCGGGCTGTGGATTGATCGCTATGCATCGCCAGCATGTCGGCATTTTCCCGCATCGCTACAAGAGCTTGCTCCTCCGCCTTGCGGTCGGTTCCAGCCCAGTCATTCGCCCCGTGCATGTCTCGTCTCGTGCTGGAAAAGTGAAGGGCCGGTTTCCCGGCCCTTGATCCATTTGCTTTGCTATTTCGACTGCGGCACCTGGGGACCGCTGGGCGGCGCCTGCTCCTGCTTCTGGAGCTGATCGAGCAGTCCGCCGCCGGCCTGGCCGCCAGGCGCCGGGGACGGACTTGAGGAATCCGACGCCGGCGGGGCCGGCGTGTTGGCTGTGGGCGGCATGATCGAGCCCGGATTGCGGTGCATGCCGGCCAGGATCGAGAGCACGAGGCTCGTTCCGAAGAAGGCGGCAGCGAGATAGGCGGTCGTGCGCGTGAGCACGTTGGCAGTGCCGCGGCTCGACAGGAAGCCGCCGGTTGAGCCGATGCCGAGGCCACCTCCTTCTGACTTCTGCAGGAGCACGAAGCCGATCATGGCGAGCACGATCATGAGGTGGACGACGATGACGAAGGTCTGCATGGAACCGATCCGTTAGCCCGGCGCGCGCCCCCGGGTGACATCTCCCAAGATGTGGGGTGTCGCGGGCGTCTGTACACGAGGCTCCGGGACATTTCTATGGCCCGCGGGGCTCAAATCTTGCCTCTGCGTCGTGCACGCGCCATGGCTAGAATGGCCCGCAGACACAGCAATGGGAGAGGACCGCATGGCCGGGGGACAGCATGAGACTTTTTCAGTCCCGGCGGCGCTCGCGTTCCTGGCGGTCGCCTCGATTGCGGGGCTCGCGCTGTCCGCCGCGCCGGCGCGGGCGGACGGAATCGCCGATTTCTACCGAGGCAAGGAACTGCGGTTCGTCATCAGCACGACCGCCGGTACCGGTTACGACACCTATGCCCGCGCAGTCGCCCGGCATCTTTCCCGGCACATCCCGGGCACGCCCGCGATCGTGCCGCAGCACATGCCGGGCGCGGGCGGCATCACGGCGGCCAACCACATCTACGCGGTGGCGCCGAAGGACGGCACCGTGTTCGGCATGATCCAGAACACCGTGCCGTTCGAGCCGCTGTTCGAGAACAGGGCCGCGCTGTTCGACGCCAACCGATTTGGCTGGCTCGGCACGCCGGCGACCGAGGTGGGACTCACGATCGTCTACCACACCTCGAAGATCAAGACGCTGCGCGATGCGCAAACGCACGAATTCATCGCCGGGACCACCGGCACCGCCTCGACACCGGCGTTCTATGGGCGCCTGTTCAACCAGCTCCTCGGCATGAAGACGCGGCTCATTCCCGGCTATCCAAGTCAGCTCGATCTGCTGCTCGCGATGGAGAAAGGGGAGATCGAGGCGATGACCTCGCCGTTCTGGTCGAGTCTCAAGGTGCAGCGGCCGACCTGGTATCCGCAGAAAACCGTCACCATCCTGTTTCAATACGGCGCAGCCGCGCATCCGGAACTCAAGGACGTGCCCTACGCGCCCGATCTCGTGCGCAACGTGGACGACAAGGTCCTGCTCGCCGCGGCGTCCGCCCCGCTCGTTGCCGGGCGACCGATCGGCGCCCCACCCGGCATCCCGGCCGATCGGCTCGCAGCGTTGCGGGCGGCAATGGCGGCGACCTTCAAGGATCCGCAATTCATTGCCGATTGTGAAAAGCAGGGTATCGACTGCACCGACACCCGGTCGGGCGCGGAACTCCAGGAGCTGATCAGGGATGCCTACGCGGCGCCCGACCCAATCAAAAAGCGGCTGGTCGCAATCCAGCAGGGCGGATAGCCGCCTATACGCGGAACAACTCTATGCTATTAAAGTGGGCCTGAAGGGACTCGGGGGGTGCACCCACAATGCCGACCGACGTCACGCGTGACGAGTTCGACCACCTCAAGGCACGCGTCGACACGGTCGAGCGCGAGGTCGAGGGTGAGAAGATCGTCACACGCCATATCCTCGAACAGACCCGCCACAACGGTGATGACCTCGCGGCCATCAAGTCCCGCCTCGATCGTCACGACCAGCGTTTCGACCGCCTGGAGCGCAAGGTGGATGGTCTTGAGCGCAAGATGGACGGTCTCGAGCGCAGGGTGGGCGACCTGCCCAAGATCATCGGCGCCGTGATGCGCGACGTGCTGCGGGAGCGCGACGAGAGGAGCTAGCTCCACGTCTGGTTCGCCCGAAGGTGGCACCGCACCGCCACAAACTTCCGCGGCCAGTCTGTCGCAATTCCCTGAGAATTCTATGAGAATGCTTGCGCGCCGCCCCGCGGCGAGGGCGGTGGAACCGTTGTCATTTTTTAAACGTTTTCGGGTAAGTCCCAAGCTCGTTGGAGGAGCAGCGTCATGGACGATCTTGGCCGCTCCCGCCCGCGGGGCTTCAATCCGCCCCTCGACCGGTCAGTTTGGATTTGGATTATCGGCGCCGCCGCCGTGTCGGTCGCAATGACCTATTGGGCAACGTCGGGACGCCATTCACAGGTCAGCGCGAACAGCATTCCGGCGGTCGAGGAACCGCAGCTGGTGCCTCCGATCACACAGCCAAGCGCTCCGGGCAAGTGACCTTCGAGGATCGCTAACGCCTTTCCAAGCTTGAATTTAGGCAAAGACGGAGCGCGGGCTTGACCGCTAGGCGGCGCGCGCGATTTCGAGGAAATCCTCGGCTTTGAGGCTGGCGCCGCCGACAAGGGCGCCGTTCACGTCGGCCACCGTGAGGAGTTCACCTGCATTCGAGGGTTTCACCGAACCGCCGTAAAGGATGCGGATGCCCTCCCCGGCCTCGCCGTAACGCGCCATAAGCTGCTTGCGGAGAAAGCCGTGGACCTCCGCGACATCGTTGGGCGTGGGCGTGAGCCCGCTACCGATGGCCCAGACCGGTTCGTACGCGAGGGCGAGGGTCGCGGCATTCGCCTCATCGGGAAGCGAACCTGCAAACTGACGTCCGACCGTTGCGAGGGTCTCCCCGGCTTCGCGCTCGGCCCGGGTCTCCCCGATGCAGACGATGGCAAGGAGTCTCGCGCGGCGGGCAGCCAGCGCCTTTGCGCGCACGTCTGCGTCGGTCTCATGGTGGCAGGTTCGCCGTTCCGAGTGCCCGACGATGACCGCCGTTGCTCCTGCGTCCTTGAGCATTTCGGCCGAAATGTCGCCGGTAAAGGCACCGGCCGGCTCGGCGTGGCAGTCCTGTCCACCGATCGCCACGCGCGATCCGCGCGCCATCGCCGCAAAGCCCACAATCAGCGTCGCCGGCGGACAGACCAGAAGGTCCATGCGCGCGGTCAGGTCGCGCGCGCCTTCGATGATCCGCGTCAGTTCGTCCGCCGACCGCCGCGTGCCGTTCATTTTCCAGTTGCCCGCGATGAGCGGACGCGGCGTGGTCGGCATGCCTTAGCCTCGCTTTTTCCGTCGTGAAAGCGGTTAGCAGAGCGGCAAAGCGCAGGCCAGGGCCGTGGTAGGCCCGAAGGAGCGGGATTAAAGCGGATCGCTCGAAGTGTTGCGGGGCCGGCGCGCTCTCCCTATGATGGATAGCCTTCCGGTCGCCTCGATCGGCCTGAAAGCTCTCCGATCACAAACGGTTAGTTCCAATGCTCCGAGGTCTACGGCAAGCCTCTTCCAACTGGCTCGGCAAGACGATCATGTTCCTCGTGGTCGCCGTGCTGGTCGTCAGTTTCGCGATCTGGGGGATCGGCGACATCTTTCGCGGCTTCGGTCGATCGACGCTCGCCAAGATCGGGCGGACCGAAATCACGATCGAGCAATTCCGCAGCATCTATAATGAGCGGCTCCAGCAACTGGGTCGCCGGCTCGGCCGGCCGATCTCGCTCGAACAGGCGCGCGCGCTCGGCCTCGATCGCCGGATAGTGCGGGAGATTTTCGCAGAGATCCTTCTTGATGAACGTGTCCGCACCATGCGACTTGGCGTCAGCGACGCCGAGATCGCGCGGCGGATCAGACTCGATCCCACCTTCCGGGGCCCGAACGGCCAGTTCGACCGGCCGCTTTTCGAGGCGATCCTGCGTCAGAACGGCTACACCGAGGCGCGCTACGTCGCGGAGCAGCGCCGCGGGATGCTGCGCGCCCAGCTTGCCAACACGATCGTCGGTCCGCCGATAGCGCCGAAGGGCGCGGTCGAGGCGGCGGATCGCTATCAGAACGAACAGCGGTCGATCGAATATGTGCTGTTCGATCGCGCGCAGGCTGGCGAGATCCCGGCTCCCTCGCCGGAAGCGCTCGCAGCGTATTTCGAGCAGCGCAAGAACCAGTTTCGCGCGCCCGAGTACCGCAAGACCGTGGTCATTGCGCTCATTCCGACCGAATACGCGCGCTGGATTGAAATCTCCGACGCCGAGCTCAAGAAGACGTTCGAGGAGCGACGCGCCCGTTACATCACGCCGGAGCGCAGGCAGATCCACCAGATCGTGTTCAACAACATAGACGAGGCGCGCGCCGCGGCGGAACGCATCGGCAAGGGCGAGGCGTTCGAGGCCATTGCCAAGGAGCGCGGACTGAGCGACCAGGACATCGACCTCGGGCTGCTCGCCAAGACGGCGATCCCCGACCGCGCGATTGCGGAGGCGGCGTTCGCGCTCAAGGAAGGCGAAGTCAGCGCGCCGGTGCAGGGCCGTTTCGGGCCGGTGCTCCTGCGCGTGGTCAAGATCGAGCCCGAAAAGGTGCCGACCTACGAGGAGGTCGTGGATCAACTCAGAAAGGACCTCGCCAACGAGCGGGCCAAGACCGAGGTGACCGCGCTCTATGACAAGATCGAGGACGAGCGATCCCTGGGCAAGCCCTTGAGTGAGATCGCCGACAATCTGAAGCTCGAGGCCCGCACGTTCGAGCTCGATCGCTCAGGCCGCGATCCGGCCGGTACTCCTGTCACCAATGTCCCCGAGTCGGAGCGTCTGCTGCCGGCCATATTCGCAACCGACATCGGGCGGGACAACGACCCGCTGCAGGCATCCGGCGGCTATATCTGGTACGAGGTCACGGGCATCACACCCGAGCGCGATCGAAAGCTTGACGAGGTCAAGGATCAGGTGGAGGCGCGCTGGCGCGAGGACGAGGTCGCGAACCGGCTCAAGACGAAAGCCACCGCCTTGCTCGAAAAGATCAAGGCGGGTGGGTCGCTTGCAGACTCCGGCCTAAAGGTGGAGACGCAGACCGGCATCAAGCGCGGCGCGCCCTCGGCTCCGCTCTCCGCGCAGTCGGTCGATGTGATCTTCCGCACCGCCAAGGGGGCCACCGCGACGGCTCCGGCCGAACAGGCGGTCGAGCAGCTGGTGCTTCGCGTCACCGACGTCGTCGTGCCAACCACCGATTTCAACTCGGAGGCAACCAAGCAGTTGCAGTCGGTACTGAACAACGGCATGTCGAGCGACCTCTATGAGGAATTCATCTCGCTGCTCGAGCGCGAGATCGGCGTGACGATCAACGAAAGGGCGCTGCGGCAAGTGCTCAGCGGGCAGAACGTCACCGAAGACTAAGCCCGTCATGCAGATCGAGCCCTCGGCAGCCGCCTTTTCCAAGTGCTATACGCGCGGCGAGGCGCAGGTCGTCTGGACCACGTTGGTCGCCGATCTCGAGACGCCGGTCTCGGCATTCCTCAAGATCGCCGGCGGCCGGCCGCTGAGTTTCCTCCTCGAATCGGTCGAAGGCGGCGCAGTGCGCGGGCGCTATTCGATCCTCGGGCTCGAGCCCGATCTGATCTGGCGCGCGAGCGCAGGACGCGCAGAGATCAATCGCTCGCCTCGCCGCGCCAACGCGTTCACGCCCTGCAACGAACCGCCGCTTGCGGCCTTGCGCACTTTGATCGCCGAAAGCCGGATCGATCTGCCCGATGCTCTGCCGCCAATGGCGGCGGGGATCTTCGGCTACCTCGGCTACGACATGGTGCGGCTGATGGAGGACCTGGGCGAGCCCAATCCCAATCCCGATCCGATCGGCATTCCCGATGCGATCCTGCTCCGCCCGACGGTCGTCGTCGTGTTCGACGCGGTCGCCGACATGATCACGCTGGTCACGCCGGTGCGTCCCGAAAAGGGCGTGTCTGCCAAGGCTGCGCTCGCGCGCGCCGGCGAGCGGCTTGCGGCCATCGTCGACGCCCTCGACCGGCCGCTCGATCACACCGCCGCCAATGGTGCGGCGGGAACGCTCGCCGTGCTTCCCGGCTCCAACACCACACCGGCTGAGTATGAGCGCATGGTGCGCGCTGCCAAGGAGTACATCGCGGCGGGCGACATTTTCCAGGTCGTGCTGTCGCAGCGGTTCGAGGCGCCGTTCGAACTGCCGCCTTTTTCGCTCTATCGCGCGCTGCGGCGAACCAATCCTTCACCCTATCTCTATTTCCTTGACCTCGGGGAGTTTGCGGTCGCGGGCTCGAGCCCGGAAATTCTGGTCAAGGTGAGCGGCGGCACCGTGACGATAAGGCCGATCGCCGGCACCCGTCCGCGCGGGTCGACGCCGCACGAAGACCAGGCGCTGGAAGCCGAGTTGCTCGCCGATCCCAAGGAGCGCGCCGAGCACCTGATGCTGCTCGATCTTGGCCGCAATGATGTCGGGCGGGTGGCCAGGATCGGCAGCGTCAAGGTGACCGATCAGTTCTTCATCGAGCGCTACAGCCAGGTGATGCACATTGTCTCAAACGTCGAGGGTGCGCTCACCGACAGGCATGATGCCATCGACGCCTTGGCGGCCGGCTTTCCGGCCGGGACGGTATCGGGCGCACCGAAAGTCCGAGCGATGGAGATCATCGACGAATTGGAGAAGGAGAAGCGTGGTCTCTACGCCGGGGCGGTCGGCTATTTCTCGGCCGCCGGCGAGATGGATACCGCCATCGTGCTGCGCACTGCATTGATCAAGGACGGCAGGATGTACGTGCAGGCCGGCGCCGGCATCGTTGCCGACTCCGATCCGAAGTCCGAGCAGCAGGAATGCGTCAACAAGGCAAAGGCGCTGTTCCGCGCCGCCGAGGAAGCGCGACGATTTGCGAGCGCGGCAAGACGCGGACAGTAGGCTCGCGGCACGATGTTGCACGAAGGAATAGCGCCATGAGTAAATCAAGATGGAAGCACAACGGCGTGCGCGTCATCCCCGGCCATTCGCTCGACCCGAATACCCCGCAGACGCCGGGCATGGATCGCAAAGCCGCGATCGATCTCGCGCGCGCCGGTGCCCAGAAGCTCTGGGCCGGGACCGTCAGTATCCATCCCAACGCGAAGACCGGCGCGCATCACCACGGCGCGCTCGAAAGCGTGATCTACGTCGTGCGCGGCAAAGCGCGGATGCGGTGGGGCGATCGGCTCGAATTCACCGCCGAGGCCGGCCCGGGTGACTTCATCTTCGTCCCGCCTTACGTGCCGCACCAGGAGATCAACGCGAGCCCGGACGAGCCGCTCGAATGCGTGCTGGTGCGCAGCGACAACGAGCCGGTCGTCGTCAACCTCGACATTGAGCCGGCCGAGAAGCCCGAGCAGGTTGCCTGGATCGACCCGATCCACAGGAGGTAATTCCTGGCCGCCATCCGGGCGAGCCGGCCAAACACGGGCGCAGAATCCACATCGGGCTCAGCCCAGAATAACAGCAGTTGTCGGGGCTTGCGGAACGACACCCGGTGGATTGGCCCCCCGCCGGTTGTCGCCAGCGCCCGCCCGTGACACCATCCGGGGAAAGAATCGTCAGGTTTCGAGTACGATGCGGCGCGGGAAATACGCCTGGGCATCCCTGCCCGACAAGCAGCTGCTCAAGCTGCGGCTCAAGGACCTCAAGGTTAAGCTGGAAGGCACCTGGCTCGAGGACTGCCTCAACCGGCTGCACGAAGAGCTTGCCGAACGCGGCATCCGGGTGCGGCCGCACGCCTGGCTTTCGAACGAATGGTTCAGCCCCGAAGGCACGCCGGGCATCGCGATCCCCTTCTTCCTGGCGCACCCGCGGCTGCTGCAGCTCGAGAAGAAGATGATCATCGACGTCGAGGGCGGCACCTGGTCCGAGTGCATGGGCATCCTGCGCCATGAGGCCGGGCACGTGGTGCAGCAGGCCTATCAGCTGCATCGCCGCCGCCGCTGGCAGCAGCTGTTCGGCCCCTCGTCCAAGCGATATCCGCGCTACTACCGTCCCAATCCGGCGAGCAAGCAATTCGTCCAGCATCTGCGGCTTTGGTACGCGCAAAGTCACCCGGACGAGGATTTCGCCGAGACGTTCGCCGTATGGCTGCGGCCGCGTTCGAACTGGCGGACGCGCTATGCCGGCTGGCCTGCCATGAAGAAGCTCGAATATGTCGACGAGCTGATGTCGGAAATCGCCACACTCCGGCCGGTGCGCTTGCCCCGGGAGCGGGTCGATCCATTGAGTACGCTCACACAGACGCTCGCGGAACACTACAAGAAGAAGCAGGCGCTCTACGTCGTCGACACGCCGCGCACCTACGATCGCGATTTGCTGCGGCTGTTCTCCGCCGATCCCAGGCACAGCCGCTCGCAGGCTGCCTCGAAGTTCATCTGGCGGCACAAGACCACGATCAGACGGATGGTTGCCAAATGGACCGGCGAGTACCAACTCACCCTCGATGTTCTGCTCGACGACATGATGGCGAGGTGCCGCGAGCTCAATCTGCGCGCGGTCGGCTCCGAACGAAAGCTGGTGATGGAGTTCACCGTCCTGTTGACCGCCAAGACGATGCATGCGCTGTTCGGTCCGTCACGGCGACGATGGATCGCGCTATGAAGCCACTTCGTGTCCTGGTGCTGGTCCACCCGGACCTCGTGCCCCCGGATTCGACCGAGGGACTCAGCGAGCAGGACATCTATGAGTGGAAGACCGAATACGACGTGGTCAGCACGCTGCGTTCCGCTGGCCACGACGTTCGTCCGCTTGGCGTCCACGACGAACTCAAGCCAGTCCGCGACGAGATAGAAAACTGGAAGCCGGAGGTGGTGTTCACGCTGCTCGAGCAGTTTCATGGCGAGGTCATCTACGACCAGAATGTCGCGAGCTACCTCGAGTTGATGCGCGTCCCATACACCGGCTGCAATCCACGCGGGCTCATGCTCGCGCGCGGCAAGGATCTGTCAAAGACGCTCGTGCACTACCATCGCATCCCGGTGCCGGCGTTCGCGGTGTTTCCGAAAGGCCGCAAGGTCAAGCGCCCGAAGCGCCTCGCGCTGCCGCTCATCGTCAAGAGCCTGACTGAGGACGGGTCATGGGGGATTTCGCAGGCGTCGGTGGTCGACAACGACGAGAAGCTTGCCGACCGCGTCGCCTTCATCCATGAGCGGATCGGCACCGCCGCCATCGCCGAGGAATATATCGAGGGGCGCGAGCTCTATGTCAGCGTGCTCGGCAATGACCGGCTGCGGGCGCTGCCGGTGTGGGAGCTGAAATTCGGCAACATGCCGAAGGGCGACTGGCTCATCGCGACCGAGAAGGCCAAGCACGATCCCAGCTACCAGGAGCGGCGCAACATCCTGCACGGACATGCCGAGGATTTGGCCCCGGAACTCTCCGTCCGCATCCAGCAACTGGCCAAGAGAATCTATCGTACGCTCGAGCTCGACGGCTATGCCCGCATCGACTTCCGGCTCTCGGCCGACGGCGTCCCCTATTTCCTGGAAGCCAATCCCAATCCCGAGATCGCGGAAAGCCAGGAATTCGCCACCGCGGCGCGGACCGATGGCATCTCATACGGTGACCTGCTGCATCGTATCCTGGCGCTTGGCATGAGCCGGGGAACAATGAGCAGCTAAGGTACGGCACAGTTCCGTCGATCACTGCAGCGCTTCACGCGATCGTATTTGAACAACGGTTCATGGAACTTGGCTCGTTACAACAACTGATGCTGTTTTCGCGCGCCGTCATTGCGAAGCATTTTACTTTAATGCGACAAAATTGACCGGAACACTTTCGATTCACAAAAAGGTCGAATTCAAACTGCATCTGCGGGACAACCCGACGGGGTGGCTACACACAACTCGACACAGCAATGGACCGGCGCGGTTGGCGCGTCGGCTGCATGGGGAACATTCAATGCACTTTTTCCTGCGCGCAGGCCTGCTGATGCTTGCCCTGCTGACACCACCTGCCCTCAACCAATCGATGGCGAACGACGCATCGCCCGCGGACAAAGCAAGCGACCGCGCCGCCGACTTGCGCAAGGACAGCCGCGATGGCGCACCCAACGCTTCCGCCGTTGTCTCGCCCGACCAGATCTGCACGACGCTTGCGGCGGCGGCCCAGGACAACGACCTTCCGCTCAGCTTCTTCTCGAACCTGATTTGGCAGGAAAGCCGGTTCGCGCTGCACACCATGAGCCCCGCCGGCGCCGTGGGCATTGCACAGTTCATGCCCAAGACCGCCGCCATGGTCGGCCTTCACGATCCGTTTGATCCGCGTCAGGCCCTGCCCGCTTCGGCGCGCCTGCTGCACGATCTGCAGCAACGCTACGGAAACGTCGGGCTGGCCGCGGCCGCCTACAACGCCGGCGAGGGACGGGTGAACAGCTGGCTCCACCGCGGCGGTGCGTTGCCGCGGGAGACGCGCAATTACGTCCTCACCATCACGGGCGTTCCTGTCGAGCAGTGGAAGGGTGTCGATAACGGACCCCAGTCGTTCCCGCTGGCGAGAAAAATGCCATGCCGCGGTCATGAGGCATTCGCTGGAGAAACAGCGACCACGGCCGCGGCCGCGGAAGCACCCGCGCCGGAGCTTGCCGCTCAAAAGCCGCGTCGGCAGCGATCGTGGTCGGTGCGGACCACAAGCGCCAAACGCCTGTTCAAGCGCGGCACAAAGAGAAGTGTCATAGCGCGGGCGAGCTCCATATCGAAGACGCAACGCAAGAGCTGAGCGGGTTCGGGCTGAGCGGCTCTGCGCCCGCTTAATAGCGCTGATTGAAGAAAAAGTCGTAGCCGCGGCGCTCATAGCGCTGCCCAGCGGAGCCCCAGCTCGATCGGCCGGGGTCCTGCCAGCCCCAATCCCAGCCCCCGCGTGTGGACTCGGGGCGCGCCTCGCGTTCCTCCGGTCGCTCGGGGCGCGACTCGCGCTCCGCCGCTGCGCGCCGGCGGGGCCGGTCCTCGCGCGATGATGCGGACTCACGCGATCTGCGGGACATCAGCTCATCGCGGGCATCGACCGGACGGCCCTTCGCATCGCGGCGCAGATACTCGACCAGCATCCCGCCCCTCGAATCCTCACGCGACTGTCGATCGGCTCCCCTGCCAACGGCGAGAAGGCTCTTGGCCTCGGCCGACGGCGGATTGAGCGGCGTCTTGGGGACGCCATGCGCCCAGGCCGCCTGGATGATCGGCTCGAAGATCGGGACCGCGAGGCCGCCTCCCGTCGTGCCGCCGCCGAGCGTGCGCCGCTTGCCGTCGGCATTGTCATAGCCGACCCAGATCGCGATTGTCACGTCATTGGTGAAGCCGACGAACCACACGTCGTTTTCTTCGTCGCTGGTCCCGGTCTTGCCGGCGACGTAGGGCGCGAGATTGGCAATGTGACGCGCGGTCCCGCGCCGCACGACACCCTGCAGCATGGCTTTCAATTGATAGAACGACGCCCGGTCGACCGATTGGATTGGCGTCAATGCCGCAGGATGCCGATAGACAATCTCGTTATTCTGCTCGATCGCCTCGACGACATGCGGCGTGGGCCGCTTCCCTTCATTGGCGATCGTTGCATAGAACGCCGCAAGGTCGATCGGCCGGACCGGCTGCGCGCCAAGCACGAACGGATAGTACTTCATGCATTCCTTGTAGATCTGCAGTTCGACCGCGAGCGCGCACACGCGTTCAAGGCCCTCGGGCGGGCTGTCGGCAATTCCGCTGGCAAGCAGATTGACGGTCGCCAGATTTCTCGAGTTCTCGAGCGCCGAGCGCATCGTCATGG
>Ga0066903_100001055_pt1 | contig 19311 bp, 14 predicted proteins | sample PanSoiMetaGPlot1_FD_67491 | JGI IMG/M metagenome (GOLD analysis project Ga0066903, IMG submission 67491) | Tropical forest soil microbial communities from Panama analyzed to predict greenhouse gas emissions - Panama Soil - Plot 1 (version 2) | ecosystem: Environmental > Terrestrial > Soil >... | reverse complement strand
CGCGAAGTTTCCACCGCCCGCCAAGATCTGCTCAAGGAAATAGATGCCTTCAGCATTCACCTGTACAAGCCGCGCAAGATCTATCAGGTGATGATCGACCATTGCAACGATCTTCTGACCGGGATCAGCAACCCCGACGAGCGCGAATGCCGCCGCCTGGAAGCAATCCACAAGGCGCTTGAGGAACTGGTGGAGGCCACGGGCCGGCTGCGCACCTTCCAGGTCAAGATCATTCAACTCTACGGCTACGACATGGATCTGCTGGCCCACTACCTGGCGATCTGGCGCTACATGAAGGAAATTCGCCGCCGCATGGAGAAGGGTGAATCGCTCTACTTTGCCAACGAGAAACCCGAGTCCGGCGATGCGTTCTACCGCCTTTTTGATAGTTTTCGCTACCGGGTCAGCAAAGCCGGCTACCCCTGGCGTCAACCCGAGATTGCTCAGCCTCCGCCTGAGCTGCTCGCCAAAATGCGCGCAGCCGGCGATGCCGTATTCCGTCAATATTTCGGAGAGGTTTCAGACTTCGTCGGCGCCGGCACCTCAGGGGTCTCCCCAGTATCAACTACGAGGACACAATCATAAGACCTCGGTTTGCCTGTTCCAAAAGCGATACGGCTGTATTCAATTCGATTTGTATTTTCGACGAATGCCTCAAATGACAGTTCGCACCGAAGTCGCTCAATTGTAAGCACATCCGATCAGCCACCTTTGCAGCAATCATGTCCGGCACACATATTGCCCTGATGACGAACACATTCGGCACGATGGCATTTGAGAGCACGAAAGGAGTGTTTGTCATGAAACCCGACCTGGCTGACATTGACCGGTTACCGGGCGTACACCGGATCGAGAATTGCAGTAAGGAGCAGATGACGAGTCTGGCAATGGAGATGACTCACGCGGTCTATCCTCATGACGAGGTTTACGGGCAGTACTGCCCGATCCAGGATTACATCAACTGTCCGCCGGAAAAAGCCTTCGAGTACCTCGCAGATGTTTACACGCTTGAGGAATGGACCTACAGCACCCGTGACTTCAAGCCGGTGTCGGATGACGGCCTGTTCGTCGGTCTGGATCGTCTCGGCAGCACCACCAAGATCTATGTTCGCGTGGTCGTCAATCGCGAGGCCATGACCGTCGATTTCCATTGCTCGTGGGACCAGGGCGAACACCTGTGGATGATCTATCTGATGCGCGTTGTGCCGGCCGAGCTGGTGCTGGGCAAGCCGGGCTGCGTCGTCCTCTGGACCAATTGCCGGCACCCGAATTACGACCGCAATCCATACCCCGAAACCGCTCCGGCCGGTCGCAAGATCTGGGTGGGCGACATGTGGCCCTTCTTCTACGCCGGGCACAAGATCGAGCTGGATAACCTCAAGGCCATTCTGGAATATCGGCATGCCAACCGCCTACCCATGACGATCGGAGGCCCCAAATGAAGACCATCAGCCTGGTGGGCGCGGCGAGTTATCTGCCGGCGCGAATCGTCGATAACGCCTTCTTTCAGGATTCGGTTGAGGAGCGAACGCATGTCATGTTTCAGGGAGTGACACAGCGGCATCACGTGGCACCCGATGAGCTGGCCCATGAGATGATCGTCCAGGCTGCCCGCAAACTGGCGGTGCGGCTGAACCTCAACCTAACAAAAGACGTGGATATCCTGATGACCAACGTCACCACTCCCGACCAGCCTTTCACGGGGTGCGGGGCCGATGTGGGCAAGGCGCTGGGTTGCCGCCCGGACTGGATCATCGATGTGCACAACGGCGGCTGCGTGTCGTTCATTTCCATGATCGCACATGCCCAGGCGCTGATGACCTGTCACGGGGCCAAGACCGCCCTCTTATGTAACGTGCAGAACGCGGCGGGCCGCCTGTTCGCCCAGGAAGAAACACGAAAGCTCAAACAAGCACGCATTCCCGGCGATGGCTGCGGTGTCGCATACCTGGTCGCGTCCAGTGAAGCGCCGGTCAAGGCAGTCGTGCAGCGGAATTATTGTGAATATGCGGGAGACATGTCGGTGATTCGCGCCGACGGTACCAAGTGGTGGGAGCCGAGCACGGCTTGCACGTTCGTGGACTTCAACGAGACCAAGATCGCACAAGTCATGGGCCGGGCCAACCGTATCGTGCCCGAGGTGATCCGCGAAGCATGCCGCCGGGCGGAGTTGCCCACTAACGAAATCGGCACACTCATCACGAATCAACCCAACCGCCTTTTCTTGCGCAACTGGCGCGAGGCCTTGCAGGTGCCCCGGGAAAGGCACGTTTCGACCTTCGAACGCCACGGCAATCTGTTTGGCGCCGCCTTGCCCATGTGCCTCGAAGAAGCCATCGACAGCGGGCAATTGAAGAACGACAGCCATCTGGTGCTCGGCGGATTCGCCCACGCGGGCGACTTTGCCGCCGCGGCCGTGGTCCACTGGAAACCGACAGTGCGGTAATCGGGCGAGCGGGGGGCGTAAGCCCCCTGTTGTAGCACGCAGGCAGTTGATTTGGCTTATCAACAGGGGGCTCACGCCCCCCGCTCGCCAGTAAAGGAGACTCCACCCATGCGCCTCGCAGACGCCCTGGTTACGACACTTCGTGACTGGGATCTTGGATACATGTTCGGCGTCGGCGGCGCCAACATCGAACATCTGTACGACGCCGTCCACCGGCTGGGCCGCGGGCGCTTCCGCTCCGTGCTGGCGAAGTCGGAAATCGGCGCGGCGTTTATGGCCGATTGCCGGGCTCGCGTGCATCGAACTCTTGGCGTGTGTTGTGCAACATCGGGCGGCGGGATGATGAACCTGGCCGTGGGCATCGCCGAGTCGTTTGCCGAATCGGTACCGGTGCTCGCCCTGGTAGGTCAACCGCCCACGAAGCTCGAAGGGCGTGGCGGCTTTCAGGATTCATCCGGCATTGGCCGTACCGTAAACGCGGATCGGCTCTGGTCCGCCATCACCAAGTATCAGGCTACGATTCGGGACCCCGGCCGGTTCTGGGAGTTGCTCGAGTCGGCAGTTCGTGCCGCCTTGAGTAACCGGCCGGGGCCCGCCGTGCTGTTGATCCCACGCGACCTGTACGACTGCGAAGTCGGGCCACGACCATCGTGGTTGCCGGACCTGCTGGAAGACATGAGCGGCGCGCGCACCGCATCGACCCTGGCAATCGACAACCTGCTTGACGCCATCCGCGCCGCCAGTTCACCCGTCCTTCTGATGGGCAGCGGCGTAGACCGCTGCAGTGATCCAATGGCTGTCAGCGAATTCGCCCGCCGCCTGGGCATACGTGTGGCGACCACGATGTCGAGCAAGAATTCGTTTCCGAACGACGATCCGCTCTACCTGGGCATGGCGGGCATGGCCGGTGAACCCTCGGTGCATCGGTTCTTGAAGGAAAATGCCGACCTCATCATTGCCGTGGGCACGGGTCTCAACGTCATGACGAGCCAGCCCATTCAACAGGCTCTTGCGCCGGAGCGCCTGGCCGTTGTGAACATCGACATGGGCGAGGTGTTGCGGATCGTGACACCGAAAGTGTTCGTCGAGGCGGATGCGGGAATCGTCTTCACGCGGCTCAACCAACTATGTGATGGGACCAAGTTCGTTCCGCCCGCCCCCACGCCGATGCCCGTCGCGCATTACATGCCGCAACTGGCTGCCGACTTGCCACAGGATGCGGACATCGAGCCGCCGCGAAACCATCTGCATGGAAGCCTGTTGCAGAGCGAAGCGCTTGCCATCCTTCAGCAATTCCTACCCACATCGGGCCATCTGCTGTTCGATGCCGGCAACTGCGCGGCCGCCGCCCTGCATTACCTGCGCGTTCCCCGCACGGTCAGCACGACGATCGCTCTGGGCATGGGTGGGATGGGCTACGCAATTGCCGGCGCCATCGGCGCCCAGCTCGGTTCTCCATGCGGTTCGCGGACGATGGTCTTCTGCGGGGATGGCGCCTTCCTCATGCTGGGCACCGAAGTGAATACCGCCGTGCACTACCGCTTGCCCATTCTGTTCGTGGTCTTCAACAACGGCATGCACGGCATGTGCGTAACCCGGCAACAGCTCTACTTTGACGGCCGGATCGAAGGCTCGCGCTATCCCGCGGTCTCCGTCGCCGACATGGCTCGTGGTCTGGGTTCCCCCGATGGCCTCTGGGTGGGCTCGGCGGGCAGCAGCGATGGATTGAGCGAACAACTGGCGGATTATCTCCGGGCCGATCGTCCTGGTGTGCTCGAACTGCGCTTGAGCCGGGAGGAAGTTCCGCCGTTCAGTCCATTTTTGCCCGCCGATGCACCAATCTACCAGGATATCCCGCTCGCGAGTGCGTAGCCTGTTTGCTCGATGCATCATGCCGGCGACAACTGTATCAGGATTGATGACACCGTTTCGGGACCGAATCCCCGAATTCTCGCGAATTCAGCTACGGAAACCAACGGAAGCCTGAATTCTGGAATGCGGCACGATCCTTGCGTCAGAAGCGGACTGAATTGATATTGCCAGCAATCCCCACGGAGACCCTGACCTTGTCCTATGCCCTGGCTACCATCTGGCATGAACGTCAGCGATTCCTGCCCGGAATCCTGGCGGTGGCGTTCAGCGCACTGCTCATCTGCATGCAGGTCGGCCTGCTGCTGGGATTGTTCACCGTTGTGTCCCTGCCAATCGATAGAAGCAAGGCCGACGTATGGATCGGCTACCCGGGCATTCAGAGCCTCGACCTGGGGCAACCGATCCCCGTATCCTGGCAATCGCGCCTGGCCATGCAGCCGGAGGTGGAACGCACCGAACCCCTCTTGACCGGTTTCGTGTTCTGCAACAAGCCCGACGGCGGCACAGAGATGTGCCTGGTCATTGGCAGCCGGCTGGGGATCGAGGCCATCGGCGCCATCGCCGAGTTGACTCCCGAGATGCGTGTGCGCTTGACCGAGCCCGGAACCATCGTCGTGGACGAAACCGCTCTGTTGAGCCTCGGCTTGCGCGGCATCGGCGATGAGGCGCAGATGGGCGGGCACCGGGTCCGGCTGGTAGGAATTGTCCGCGGTTACAAGGGGCTGGCGGGGCCATTCCTGTTTTGTTCCCAACCGACCGCCCGCCTGTTGCTCCCGCAGATCACGGGCCAGGTGACTTACCTGTTGGCGCGCTGCCATCACCCCGACCAGGCCGCCGCGGTCGTCCAGCGTTTGCGTGCTTACCCGAACATGGCTGTCTTCACCCGCGACGAGTTCTCCTTGCGCTCGCGCATGCACTGGCTGACCATGACCAACGCCGGCATCGCCCTGGGCTCAGCCGCGCTGTTGGGGTTGATCATCGGGGCGGCAGTCACCAGTCAGACTCTGTATTCAGCCACGACTGCGGCGCTACGCCAGTACGCTGCCCTGGAAGCCCTCGGCATTCCCACCTGGCGCATGGTCGCCATGGTCCTGACGCAGTCGTTCTGGGTTGGCCTCGCCGGCATCACGCTGGCGCTACCCACGGTCCTTGGGCTGGCCCACATCGCCGACCTGTTCGGCGCCCGAGTGTTGCTGTCGGGCTCGCTGCTCATGACCACGGCGGCGGTGACCATGACGATGGCACTGGTGTCCGGACTGATCGCCCTGCGCTCGCTCCGCCTGGTGGAGCCGGCCAACCTGTTACGGTGAAAGAGAGGTCGGTATGAGTCTCCCAACTCCAGCTCTGAGCGGCCGGAAATTGACCCGGTCGTTTGGCAGCGGCGACATGACGTTCACCGCCGTGCACGAGACCTCGCTGGATATTTTCCCGGGCCAGATGGTTCTGCTCATGGGCCCCTCGGGCAGCGGCAAGTCCACCCTGCTGGCCCTTCTCTCCGGGCTCTTGCGTCCGGACAGCGGTCGCGTTTTGGCCCTCGGGGAAGACCTCTGGCAACTGTCCGACCGGGATCGAAAGCAATTTCGGCTGCGGAATTACGGCTTCATTTTCCAGGGTCACAACCTGTACCCCTCCCTGACCGCCCGCCAGCAACTGGAGCTGGTGCTGCGCTGGGGCGAGAGGGCCAATGGCCGCGACGCCCGACGCCGGGCCGACGAGATGCTCGACCTGCTGGGACTTGGGCCCAAGGCGGACTTACGCCCCGATCACCTCTCCGGTGGAGAGAAGCAGCGCGTCGCCATCGGCCGGGCTCTCGTCAAGAACCCCTCCTTCTGTTTCGCCGACGAGCCGACCAGTGCCCTGGATTGGGCGCACGGCCAGCAGGTTGTGGAACTGCTACATGCTGCCGCCCGCGAGAGGGGAGCGACGGTCCTGATGGTGTCGCACGACCCTCGCATCATCCCTTACGCCGATCAAACCATTAACCTTGAAGACGGTCGCCTGACGGAGCCGCTACCGGCCCAGGGGCGTCCGCTGAGGAGTGCATCATGAACCGTTTTCGTTTCAACCGCTGGCTGTGGAGTTTGTTGCTGGCCATCAGTGCGGCCGGTACCTGGTGGGGATACAGCCGCTCGGCGGCCGGTACCAACGCCACGGGCAAGCACGATCCTGCCGCCGCGCATGGACTGCCCGAGGTAATCTGCTTCGGCCATGTCGATTTGATGCGCGGGATCACCGCCCTGTACCCAGCGCGACCCGGCCGGGTGAGCGAAGTGCTGGTGGCCGAGGGGGATGAGGTCGCCGCCGGAGCGATCCTGCTCCGCCTGGAGGACCGCCTGCCGCGAGCGCAGGTAGAGGAGGCCAGGGCAGCGGTGGAAGCCGCCAGGGCACAACTCGCCCTGGCCCGGGAGGCCGCCGAGCAGCACAGGACCAGGATCGCCCAGATGCAGGCAGCGATCGAGGCGTTGGAGCACAGCCGGTCCGCCGCCGAGCACCTGCGCGCCTACAGCGAGGAACTGGGTGAGCTCGTTAGCAAGAAAGATTTGAACATCGCCTGCGAGAAAGCCAGGGAGGCGGCGGCTCTGCTGAAGGTCGAGCGGGAAAAGCTGAATGAGTTGCGGCTGCACGACCCGCTCGTGGGCGTCCGCCGGGCCGAGGCGGAGGCATCCATGGCACAGGCACGCCTGGCCCAGGCCCAGGAGATTCTGCAGCAGTGCACGCTAAGGGCTCCGAGCGCGGGCACGGTGTTACGCCTCCTGGTCAATGCGGGAGAGATGCTGGGAACCACTGGGCCGGGCCCTGCCGTGCAGTTCGCTCCAAAGGGGCCGCGCCTGGTGCGCGCCGAGGTGGAGCAGGAATTTGCGGGCGCCGTAACGCTGGGTCAGTCGGCCACCGTTCAGGACGATAGCAAGGCAGGCACAACCTGGCACGGCAAAGTGATCCGAATCTCCGACTGGTATACTCAGCGCCGTTCCATCATTCAGGAGCCGCTACAGGTCAATGACGTACGCACCCTGGAGTGCCTGATCGCCCTGGACTCCGGCCAGCCGCCACTCCGAATCGGCCAGCGCGTCCGCGTGCAAATCGGGACGACTCGATGACGCGACCGCGCACCACAATTGGTATGTCGACCAACCTGACGGGTTGGCACCGGCCTCCGCGTGGAGGGGGCACCCTCCCCCAGCGGTTTCTTTGGCAAGCTGTTTTGATAATCAAGATAGTTCGTGTTTCCGAGATTAGCAAAAACCAATTGCGGTGGTAGAATGGTTGTGAAAATGGGCGCAACTCCAGCTGTCGGATCCAATCTGTTCTCGCTTCGACCGTTTTTTCAGACCCTGTTGGCAGGGGGGGGCGTCGTTGCACGCGTGGAGAAAACGCCACTCTCCGGATTGTAACATCATGCAGATGCGGCACTTATCTCTGCGAAGTGTTTTTTCACCAAAGGGTGTTTCTTGGATAAAACACTTCCGGGAAAACCCCTTCGCAAGCGGATGAATGTCAAAGGTTGGTGTCAGGGCCCTCCCCAGGCCAATGTTCCGCGCGGAACAATTCAGTCGAAGCTCGGACCGTCTCCAAACCGCGATTTGAGCCTTGTGTCCTCAGCCGCATGATGCTGCTTGCCGCCCGTCCTGCGGACACATACCATCCCCTTTGGCGGGGGGGATGGCACCACATTTCCTTCTTTTCCTGGAAGGAGCTTTGCCAGCCATGTTGAGGACCAATTGCACCATCGCGGCCGGAATGGCAATTCTGCTGCTGTCGCTCGGCGGCGCGGCATTCACACAAGTTGTGGAGCCCTCAAAGGGAATTCCGGACGACCAGTTCGAGAATCTCCACGCGCTGATCAAGCCGAAGCCGGGCGGTTTTGCGGATATTCCCTGGATGACCAGTTTGTGGGAGGCACGCCGGAAAGCGGCAGCCGAGGGCAAGCCCATTCTCATCTGGGTCGGCGACGGTCATCCGCTGGGTTTCACCTGAGGCTCCAGCGTCGGGACCCGGGCGGGGTTCTTGCGGGATGCCAATCTGCAAGTCGTCAAGGAGAATTTCATTCCGGTTGCTCTCGATCTGCAAAGCGAGTCCCACCGGCAAGACGCGGTAGGCGAGTTCTTCCGTTCCATCAACGCGACCGACCGCCACGGACTGCCGAAATTCACGGGAGCCAGCGGGCGCATGCACGGCATGACGGCCGGCGGCAAGTTCCTGTGCGGCGACTGCAAGAACAATTCATGCCGCGATTGCAACATCGCCGCCGCCCTGAAGCGCTGGAACGATCTGCCCGAAGCGGAACGCAAGCCTGGAGCGCTGCGAGTGCCGGAGTTCGGCAAGGTGGACGCCAAGATTCCTACACCTCCGCCGGGCGGCCTGATCCTCAAGGTCTATCAGAGCCGCTTGCAACGCGACGCCAAACACCACCTGTCGCGCAGAGCCAAGTATGAATCATTTGGCTGGGGTGTCTATGAACCCGGCCTCGACTATTTTTGGCTGACCGAGACGGAATGGAAGAGTCTACTGCCAGACAACCCAAAGAACGGCGATCGGTGGCCCCTTCCCGCCGCTCTTGCCGCGCGTCTCGCCCGCCACACCTTGACAGACGGTTCGGAGGCCAACCCGGTCCACTGGGAGAAGAAGCATGTTCGCTCCCTGGAGCTGACGCTGACAGTTACCGAGGCATCGGCCGACGCCATCCAACTCCGCCTGGAAGGATCGGTCCGGCTCGCGGGGGATGCTGCCAAAAACCCCATTCGCTACCACCCCGACTTGCGTCCTCTGCACCACGAGGATCCAAAGGCTTTTGGCCGCTACGATGCCCGCGTGCTTGGCCGGCTGAATTACGACAAAAACAAGAAAGCGTTTGTTCACTTTCATATCGTGGCTGTTGGCGATTACGTCGGCCGCATGCTGAACCCGTACCGCACCAACGACGGCCAGACGTTCTACTTCGCCAAGACCTGCCCACTGGGAGTGGCTTTCGAGATTGCCCCGCCCAATGTGAACGTCCCACCGCGTGGTTGCCATTTTGGGATCGACTAGAACAATGGATGGGGCAGACCTGAATTGCTGTCCTTCCGTTGTTGGAGCAAACATCATGAACACAACGACATCATGTGCGGTGGCCACATTCCTCAATCTGAGTATGTCACTCCGTGCTCAGCGGCCGGCCGGCAACGCATTGAACATGGCCGAGTTCGAAAAACTCCACAAGGAATTGCAGCCGCCCAAGGACGAACTGTGGCGGACCATTTATTGTCGGCGGGTTACATCGGTTGTTCGTCAGCATCTGGACGAAACTGTCGAAAAAAGTTCGTTGGGCCAGTATCATTTCCCGACCTCCGCAGTTGACGCACATTGGCAGGTCAGAAACCCAGAGCTGTGATTATAGATGCGGCGGAAAGATTTTCCCGTGCTGGTGTCCCAAATTCGGTAGACGGCAGCGATACAGCATGGATAATAGTGGGAGAAGTTTGGCCACCGGGCCGGACATTCCTGCCAGCGATCTTGCCTCGAAAACCAGGGCAGACAAGAATGACTGCCCACCATAGGCTTCAGCCCAGAAGAGTGGTGTGGCGGAGTTCGCTTCCTTCGCCGAGTTAATAAGTCGGGTGCGTGCCGGTAATCAGGAGGCGGCGGCGGAGTTGGTGCGCCGCTACGAGCCGGCAATCCGCCGCGTGGCCCGTTACCGTCTTCAGGATGCCCGCCTGGACGGCTCTCTCGAATCGATGGACATTTGCCAGTCGGTGATGGCCAGCTTCTTTGTCCGCGCCGCCTCGGGAGTTCGATCTGGAACAGCCCGAACAGTTGCAGAAGCTGCTGCTGGCCATGGCCCGCAACAAGGTGGCGTTTCAGCAGCGGCTGGGGCTGGCCCAGCGCCGCGACCAGCGCCGTTTGACAGGCACGATGGACGAAGTCGCCCTGGCCGCGCCTGCACCTTCGCCCAGCCGGCAACTGGCTGCCAAGGAGCTGCTCGCAGACGTTCGCCGCCGCCTGGCCCCGGACGAACACCAACTGGTGGAGCTGCGCGACCAGGGCCAGGACTGGAAACAAATTGCCGAACACCTCGGGGGCAGCCCGGAAGCGCTGCGCAAGAAGCTGGCACGAGCCATCGATCGCATCGTCCACGAGATCGGTATGGACGACTGGACACAGGAGTGATGCCGCCCTCAATTCCCACCTCTGTCGCAGGCGCCGGCGTTGCCAAGAACCGGCAAGAGATGATTGAACGGTTGGTGGCCGACCAGCGGCAGCGCTGGCAAGCCGGCGAAACTGTCCTGGTGGAATCCTATCTGGTTCAACAAGCCGATTTGCAGGCTGACCGCGACATCGTCCTGGATCTGATTTACAACGAAATCCTGCTGCGCGAACAGCGAGGTGACAAACCCTCCCTGGAGGAATATGTGCGCCGCTTTCCGCATCTGGAGGCGGAGTTGAGCATCCAGTTCGAGGTCGATGAAGGATTAAGCGCGGCGCCACCTTCGCATTCGCCGGATGGACAGAGAGCGACCGTAACTCTCACGGTCCAGAGCGATACGGTGCCGGACACGAAGCCGGGCTTCGTCCACATACCCGGCCCTGAACCGCGCCACCTCCTCGGCACGGGCGAAGCCGCTCCCCAGCACCATTTTCAAGGCCACCAACCGGTTCAGGCTCTGCTGCCTGGCCAGGTAAACGACTCCCATGCCGCCATGCCCCAGCTCCTTTTGGATCTCGTAAGCGGCTGCCCACTTGCAGCACCCCAATATCGTGCACGTGCATGAGATCGGTGAGTTTGAAGGCCGCCCTTTCTTTTCCCTCGAGCGAGCGCAGCGATTTCCAGAGGCTGTGTGAGCGGATGAAGCAAAAGTAGCGTCGGCCTTTCTGTGTGAGCTCACATCACAGCACATCTTCGCGGATACCTTCAATTCCCGCATTGGGTATCAAAAGTGAGTTGCTTGTTAGATCTTGTCAAAATCAGGAATCATGACTTGCCGCCAGTGCGCGCAGATGTTTCTGCACCAGGTGAACGAAATCCGTTCGGTTCTGCAGGGGCGCCACGTGCTTGGCGCCGGGGATCGTGTCGCCACGGCAATTCGGCAACTTCTCTTGGAGAAATCGTCGCGTTGCCTCAAACGAAGTCTGTTCATCGTACAGGGCGATAACGGGCTGGCGAACTTGGCAGATGCGTTCCTCAGTCAGTCCTGCCGCGCGGAATACATCGTCGCCACATGTCGTGGCGGCCAGCTGGGTTAGCTGGGACAGCCACCGCCAGGACGTCGGGTCCAGATTCGTGCGGATGCGGTCGCGTTGGTCGGGCGACAGTTCCGCGACCATGCGAAACAGCGCGGTGAAGTTGACTTCTTTGGGCAGATTGACGCCGTTTTCCACCAGAGCGTCGCGAACGTCTTTCCAGACGGAGGCCTCGGCCAGGTTCGGTTCCAGATGGGCCAGCCCGGGAAAAAAGGGATCGTAGAGGACGAGGCCGCGGACTATTTCCGGGAAGAGCACGGCGGCGTGCACGGCCACCACGGCGCCAAAGCTATGGCCGACCAGAAGGGCAGGCCTCAGTCCCAGTGCAGCGTGAAGCTTGCCCAAATCCTGGGCCATATCGGCCGAGGTGTAGCCGGTTGCCGGCACATCGCTGGCGCCATGGCCGCGCATGTCGTAAGCCGTCACCCGGAATTCTTCTGCCACGGTGTCCAGCACATTGGTGAATAGCCAGATGGCCATGTTGCTGGTGACGGCATGGATGAGAACGACATCCTCTCCCCGGCCTTTTTGCTGGTAATGAAATCGAACGCCTTCCAGGTCCACGAACGGCATGGTCAAACCTCGCCCTCGCCCCCGTTCAATTCCCGCTCCAAGAATGCCGCCAGCTCGCCCACCTGCATGTCGCGGGTGCCATCCCGACTGATTTCCGCCAGGAAACGACTGAACGGAAACGAGCGCTGGTAATGATGTTCGAGCGCCTCGGCAAGCAGGACCGCGTCGATGGAAACCATGCCCAGCTCGCCGAAGAAAAGTGTCTTGGGACCGATGACGCCGGAGTACTCACGACCGTGGAAGTCGCGAAGGATGGCGGCCAAATCGCTGAGGATCTGCTCCTGGGTCTGCACGCTCATGAAGCAGCCTTTTGGCAAAAGGTCACGGCCACGATCAGGTCCTTTTCACGGGTCGTTTGAACAACGAGGCTCGCCGAGTCCAGCTCGGGACAGGCCGCCGCCAGACCGGCGCCAAGCACAACGTGCACGATTCCACTGTGCGGATCGGCCGCGCCGACCGAGAGTCCTTTGGGTCCGTCGAGCAGGCCATGGCCCACGGCCTTGGCCACTGCTTCCTTGGCGCACCAGAAGCGGGTGAGCCATTGATCACGATCGACACGAAGGCGCTGCAAGAGTTGCTGCTCATCGGAGTCGAATGCCATCTCCACAAAACCGGGCTCGCGTGGTCGAACGCGCTCAAGGTCGATGCCGGCATAGGGTCCGAAGACGGCCAGGGCAGCCGCCACGCCTTCGGTGTGGGCGATCGAAATGGTCGGCAACGGTTCCGGGCCCGGCGCGCCGCGCGGTTGGGCAATCGGCCTTCCGTGGGGCCCCGCCGCGATGACAATGTCCGCCGGAAACAACCGTTCGCCGTGCCGCACGTGCCACAATCTCCGAACGGCGTCCTTGGCGGCGTTGCGGCCGAATAACCATTCGGTCTGGCGCCGCTCACGCCCCTTCAGGGCATGGAACTCTTTCAATTCTCCCGGATCCAGCGTCACCCGCGCGGTCACCAGGCGCATGCCGGCCTGTGCCTGGTCCACGGGAATGTCCAGGCGGATGCAACTGGCGGGCGGCGGAGCGTCCGGCAACACGGCAGGCCACTCCGTGCTGATGAAATACTCGTCCTTGGGGCCGTGGAAGTTGACCTTGGCGAAGGGCACATAAAAGCGCCAGTACTTGACGCGGTTGATGCGTCCCCACAGTTTCCTTTCCGAACCGATGATATCGACCTGGTGGACAAAATGCCGCACGCTCGTCTCCAGGATCAGGCCGCGGCTGAGGAAACGCGCCCCGGCCGGCGGCCTGGGTCCAAATAAATCAATCTTGGCCACCTCGATGGGCAGAAGAATGCGACCGGATTGGTCCGGCTTTTCCAGATGCCAGGCGGCCAGCGGATGCATCGCCACATCAAGCAACACCGGGTCTGCCAGGAAATTCGGGTCCGGATGGGAGCGAAGCAATTCTTCGCGCGGGGGCACGAAGATCTCTTTTTCAATTCCTTCCTCACCAACCCGGCCGCCCACGCAAGTTCCCTGGAACAGGGAGCCATGAAACAGGTTCTTGTAGAGCACTTCCAGAGAGATTCGCGCGGTTTGCTCATTCGTCAAGGGAAGATCGAGAACTTCGGGCGGCTCCGGATAATTCGGCCCCAGAAGGACAGTACACAGGGCGACAGCGCCGCGCGATCCTGCCGGCGCGGAGGCAGCTCCCAGGTCACGAACCTCCACGGCCACGCGGGCGCTCACGCCCGCTTCTGGACGAGCGTCAGCAACCAGCCGGCCGACCACCTCAATCGAAGTGGGATCGACTTCGTCGAACGCCAGCCAGCGGAACAAGCGAATGCCCTCCACGCCAACTACCACATGACCGGGGACCAGCAGTGCGGCGACTTCGACGGCAATTTCCACGGTAAACGTCATGGGCATGACCGGCAGGCCGCACTGGCCGGGATCCACCTTGCTGACCGACCGTCCGCCCACGGTGTGGTGGCCTGCGAAATGATCTTCGGCCAGGTCGAGCCGGCGGCGCATGACGATTTCACGACCCGGCTGGTGGCGAATGATCTCGCCGATCATTGGTAAGCCGGTGGCAACGGGAGGAACACGAGCCCGACGCGTGAGCGAGGGCCGTCGTCGCGCCAGATACGCTTCCATGACACTCTGCTGCGTGTCAAGAAACTGGTCCATCGTGTTCAGATATTGCCGGACTACCGCCGCGCGCGAGTGACCAGTAGGGTGCGTTGCCGGTCCATCGATTCGTTGCTGGAATGAGGACGGAATCGGGGGACCGGCAACGCACCCTACGCTATTACCAGAGTGACCCGCTGCCGCTCCATCGATTTGTTGCTGGGGTGCGGACAAACTTGGGGGACCGGCAACGCACCCGACGCGAATCGGTTTCGGATTGCGGCGGCAGTAGAAATGGTCCAGGTTCAAAGGGACGTGGTGCGCAGCCAGTTGCCCGGCCAAGTGATGGAGTTGCGTAATGCCGGAACGCCTGGGCAGGTTGGAAGCGAGCGCGGCATGGGCCCGGCCGCGAAGGATGTCCTCCACAAAAGCCGTCAGGTTCCCGCGCGGCCCCGATTCCACAAACAGCCGCACACCGTCCGCATACATGTTGTCGATCATGCGCGTGAATTCGACCGGGGTGGCGTAATGCCACACGGCCAGCCGGCGGATTTCGGCCTCGTCGGCTGGAAACGGTCGGCCCGTCGAACAGGAATAGATCGGTGTCGCGGCAGCCTGGAACGGAATGGATTGGAAAAGTTCTTTGAGTGGGCCCAGGTAGGGTTCGAAAAGCGGAGTGTGATAGGGGCGGTTGAAGGCCAATCGTTCGCAGAGGATGCGCCGGGATTGCAATTCCGCTTCGATGGCGGCCATCGGTCCGGGCAGGCCGACGACGACGCATTGATGCGGGCAGTTATCCATGGCCAAGAACGCTTTTGTCCCTGCCTTTTCCTGGATGATCTTGCCGACAATGCTGTTGCCGGCGCCAACGGCCAAGAGGACCGCCTCGGCCGGCTTGCCGGTTTTCTCGTGTGCCAGGAGATCGTTCATGGCGGCGACAATATTATCGAGCAGTATCGCGCTTCCTTCCATCCAGCCGGCTGCCCACAAGGCGGCCAGCTCACCCATGCTGTGTCCTGCCATGGCCCAGGGTTTCAGTCCCAGTTGCAAGAGCAATTGATACATGGCCCAGTCGGCCATCAGGACGCTGAACATGGCATTGTCCAGCTCGCGCAGAGCCTTTTCCGCTTCCGCCTTTTCTTCGGAGCCTGCGGACGCGGGAACGAGAAAGACACGGCTGAAGGCCCGGCGTCCTCCGAATCGTTCACCCTGAGCGGCCAATCGGTCCGCTTCCGCGAAGCATTGGGCCACTTCGGGAAAGTGCGGGCACAGATCGCTCAGCATATTCAGGTATTGGGCACCTTCGCCTGGAAAAAGAAACGCCAGCCCACCTTGCGGGTACAAGGGTTCCTCGAAATAGTAGATGCCGACAGCGTCCTTGATCTGCTTTCGCTTGGGATCGGCCAGGCGCTCGCGGGCGCTAGCCAGACGGGATTGCAGCTCGTCTGTGTTCCTTGCGACGATAGCCAGGCGGCTGCCCGCAGGCTTCAATTCCGAATTGAGAGAATACGCGAGATCGAGAAGAGAGACTTCAGATTGGTCCCGCACGAATTCTTGCAGCGACTGGATGGCTCGGCACAAGTCGGTACGATCTTCGCCGCGCATCACGACCAGCTCGGTATCCCACTGGCCCGGTCGAGCATCCGTTGGCAAGGCGGCGCGCTCTGGCAGAACAGTCTCTGCAAGCGACGAGGCGGCCGATGTCATGCCATCCTCCCCTCGCTCGTTCCGGCTCCGACAACCTCCTTCTTGGCAGTCCGCGCCGGCTGCACTACTTCCTCGGCTCCGCCGGCGATAATGACCTCGGTTTCCCCCTTGTGGCCATAGGTTAATTCATCGATCAAGAAAACCGGTCCCACCTCCGGTGAAATCAACTGGAGGCCGCGGCGCGTCAGGTGCTCCTCCAGTTCCGCAACCATGCCCACTCGCGACCACGGTCCCCAGGCCACGGACAGGACCCGGCACGGCCAGCGGCGGTCCAGCTCCAGTGCCAGCTTGCTCAAGGTTTCGTTGGCTGCCGCATAATCGGACTGGCCCTTGTTGCCGTACCGGCTGGCGATCGAGCTAAAGAAGACGCAGAATTTCAGCCGCTGAGGCTGCAAATGCCGGCTCAGGATCATGGCGCTGGCCGCCTTGGTGTCGAAGACACGGTCAAACGATTCCGGCGTCTTGTCCTTGACGAGCTTGTCTTCGATAATGCCGGCGCCGTGGATCACGCCGTCCAGGCCGCCGTGGCGCCGGTCGATGTCCGCAAGGAGCCGGACCATTGCCTGTTCGTCGCACACATTGACCTGATAGTATTGCACCGTGCCGCCGGCCTGCTTGAACTGCGACAGATTGCCGCGAATTTCGCGATCTTGCAGCAGGCGCCGGTAAGTTGCCTCGACAGCGACGGCCGCGACCGTCCGGCCCTCTCGCTGCATGCGCGCCATGATCGCCGCCTTGATTTCTGCCGCCGTTGTCAGGGAGGCTGTCTCCGCCGTCTCCGTTTCGTCCGGAAGAGGCGAACGGCCGACGATCACCACGTTTGGCTGAAAGCGTTTGCAAAGTTCCAAGGCCACCGCGGCCGTGATCCCGCGCGCCCCACCGGTGATCAACACCGTCGAATTCTCGTTCAGGATCGGCGCGGCGGCGCTGTCTTTCTGGAGAGGCGCAGCGAAAGGTTCCCAGGTCACACGGCTGTGGCCGGCGTACCCCACCTCAACGGGGCTGTCCGCATTGCCGAGCTCTTCGAGCAAGCGCTCCGCCAGTTCAACCGGCCTCTTGCCGCCATCGACATCAACGACACGGATCAGCACCTCTGGAAATTCAAGAGCCAGACATTTGACAAAGCCGACGATGCCGCCATGACCAGAAAAATAAGCGTCGCTCAAAGGCTCCTTGCCGAATCCGAGGCTGCCGCCCAGGCTGGTGGCGGTCAGCAGGAGCGCCCCTCCCTGAGAACCGGCCCGGCGCAGACTGTCGCCCAGTCCGCGCGTCAGCAAGTACAGCGACTTCACTTCGCGCCGCATTCGCTGCATCGGCTGCTCGCCTTCAGGCGGCCGGCCCAGTGGCAAGAGATGAATCAAACCGGCAATGCGACCTGATTCTTGAAGCTTCGCGAGCAGGTCTTGGACCGCTTGCGGATCGGTCAAGTCCGCTTGCAAGACATCAGTGCTATCGGCAGGGCCGGCGGGCCCGTGGCGGAGCAGCACCGATTTTTGTCCGAAGTCCGCCAGACGGCCGGCTATTTCACGAGCGATCCCCTGGCCGTCGTCGGTGAACACAATAGTCCCCTGCGGGAACATCAAGGCGGGCCGCGTCGGCAGGGGCGCATCGACCAGCCGCACCAGGGCACGCTGGACCTCCAGCGATTTGCTTTTCTTTTTCGCCTTGCCATTCACTTCTTGCAATTCTCCGTTCCCTTGCACGGCCTTGTCCAGGTAATCCAGAATGCTCCGCAAGCTCTTGAGGCCGGTGAGGTTTTCCATGTCCAGGTTGGAAACCATGCTGCTGTCCTTGCCGGTCATGGCCTCGGCCAGACCGCCCAGGATTTCCACACGCTTGATCGAATCGATCCCCAGATCCGCTTCCAGATCCTGGTCCAGGCCCAGCATGTCCTTGGGATAGCCGGTCCGCTGGCTGATCAATTCCAGAAGATGATTCAGGAGCCAGGCGCGATCGAGGGCCGGGGCATTTTTTTCGTGTGCAGCCATTCCATTGCTGGAATTGGCGGCGGCTGCCTGGGCCATTGGAATTGGAGTTGCCGGCGCAGATTGGGAAACGGGGGCCCTCTCCTTGTCCGCAGAATTGCCGACGGAAAAAACGGTCCCGGACGGCAACGGCAGGGGAGCGGCCGAATTCCCGTTTCCCTGCAAGTAGCTGGTCATGACGCTTTTTTGCGTGTCCAGGAAGCGGGCCATCAGGTCCTGGAAGCGTAACATCACGCTCGCGGTTTCGTCGTCGATTGCCGCCGTTGTGCCCGGCAAGGGCAATGCGGGCGTGCCATTTTGATGAACGGCGCCGACGGCATGTTTTTGAACAGCCGATGTCATTCCAGGTGATTCGGTCGAGTTCATCGGTTTGGCACTCGCAGCGATGGGCGCCGACGCCGGACGGGGCTGACCCAGCAGTTGAGGTTCCGGAGCATTGATGGGACGGTTGCGCACGCTATTGATGATCCAGGTGCTGGGCGACAGCTTCGGCTTGCTCGTCTCGTTTTTCAGGTTCGCCACGTCGAGTTGCCGTAGATTGCGTCCCTGGTAGAGTGGCTCCAGGTGCAGAGGCAAACCCTGAACCAGGAGTGTGGCGAGCGTGTGTTTCAATTGCACCAGACCGGATCGGCCCTTGACATCCGTGGCGACCGCGACATGAGGTTTGTCCGCCAAAATTTGCCCGACCAGGCCTGTGAGCACGGCTTGCGGTCCAACCTCGACAAAATTCCGCGCTCCGGCCTCGTACATGGCCAGAATCTCGGCCTGGAAAAGGACCGGCTTTCCCAGGTGCTCGGCAAGCAATGCGGGAATGGCGGCAACTTCCGCCGGATAAACCTGTGCGGTGGTATTGGAGAACACCGGTTTTTGCGGCAGGACAAACGAGAACTTCGCCAAGACTTGGGAAAACGGTTGCTTGGCCCCTGCCACCAACGGTGAATGAAAACCACGCGCGACCGCAATCTTCCTTCCGAGAATGCCTTTTTCCTTGGCACGACCCAGAGCCAGTTCCAGTGCCGCTTCGGTCCCGGAAACCACGGTTTGCCGGGGCGCATTGCTGTTGGCCAGGGAGACATCGTCCAGACCGGCGAAGATTTCGTGCACCTGGTCCGAGCCGGCATCGAATGCAGCCATGCTGCCGGGCGTCTCCGTGGTCGCCTCGACAATGACCTTGCCACGCAAGTGGGAGAGCGGGACAAGGTCGCTTTCAGCAAGTCCGCCGGCCGCGCATAGGGCCACGTACTCCCCGTAACTGTGTCCGGCAAGGAAATCCGGCTCGAGTCCGAATCGGGCCAACAAATGGAACATGCCCATGCCGGCCGCACCAAGCGCGGGCTGGGCAATCTCCGTTCGCGTCAAACTCTGGTTTGCTTCCTGCTCCTTCTGGGGAGTGAACGTGGAAGGCGGAAAAATGTAGCGGCTGAGCGGTTTTTCGAGATGCC
>Ga0066903_100001054_pt1 | contig 19340 bp, 12 predicted proteins | sample PanSoiMetaGPlot1_FD_67491 | JGI IMG/M metagenome (GOLD analysis project Ga0066903, IMG submission 67491) | Tropical forest soil microbial communities from Panama analyzed to predict greenhouse gas emissions - Panama Soil - Plot 1 (version 2) | ecosystem: Environmental > Terrestrial > Soil >... | reverse complement strand
CCGCCGAACGGCGTCACTATCCGGCAGATCTTCTGGCCGTTGATCGTTGTGTCCGTGAATGGCGTTGGCGCCGAGAGGACGCCGGCACCGCCCGGCGCAATGTTGCCCGGCAGGCTCGCCGCCACCGCACCCGGGGAATCGACGTTGAAGCAGGCGTCGTTGACACTGCGTCCCGTGTCGACGCCGCCGCCGAATTGCAGGGCCGACGCGAGCCGCGCCGAGAAGCCGACGTTGAAGAAGTCGTTCACGCGCGACAGCGTGCCGTAGTTGCTCGCCTGGGTAATGACGCTGTTGACCTGCCCGAACTTCGCCGGCGAGATGTCGTACAGCCCGCACACCTGGTAGCCGCCGCCGCCCGGCAGCCGCGAATCGAGCGGCGCCGTGATGCAGAACGACGAGAAGTCGGACGGGGACACCAGGACGTTGTCGGTCACCAGGTGGCTGCCGAACCAGTTGCGGTAGTAGCCGCCGGTGATCGACAGGCGCGGGGTCAGCTCGTGCTGCACCTCCATTGTGTAATCCCAGTTGTAGCCGCGCGCGCCGTAGCCGTGCAGCGCATCGTCGGCGTACCGCGTCGTGACGTTCAGCCCGCCGAAGTTCTGGTTCTGCAGCGGCCCGCACTCCCCGTTCTGGCCGCGATTGGCCAGGTCGCAGTCGGGAATGTAGTTGCGGTTGATATCGGTCCACGTGCGGTTGACCGAGTTGATGGAGGTCTGAACGGGGTTGTTGTTCTGCGTGATGGTGATCGCGGCTTTCGATACGTAGCGGCCGAGCGCCACCTTCAGCGCCGTCCGTCCGTTGCCGAACAGATCGATCGCCGCACCGAACCGCGGATCGAAGTCTTTCCAGTTGGGCACGTCCTTCACCTCTGCGAAGTCGCGTGCCGGCACCCACCCGTTCGGCGTGGCGTCCACGTGCTCGGGCGGCACGTAGCCGTTGAAGTACTCGAAGCGGACGCCGTAGGTCAGCGTCAACCGCTGGAACGTCCACTGATCCTGCGCGTAGAACCCGAAGTCCTTGTTCTGCGCCTCCAGGCCGTAGGGCGTCGCCCACTGATTGAGGCTGACCGGCACGCTCTGGTTGAACACGTAGTCGACGTTGGTGGTGCCGAGCTCCGCGTTCAGTTCGAGGTAGCTTTGCTCGAGCTGCATGCCCGCCTTGAACGAGTGGCTGCCGGTGACGTACGAGGCCGAGAACCGCTCGCTGAAGCGCGGCACGAGCTGCTTGTTGTAGTAGATGGGGCCGAATGTCGGCGTGCCGGAGTTGTACCGCATGCCGGTCGACTGTTCGAAGATGGACACGTCGTTGACCGTCACTTCGGGCTGTCGATAAATCGGCCAGCTTCCGTCGGCGCGCCCCACGCCCGCCTCGAGCAGCAGCCTGCTCGTCAACGGCGAGCTCCAGGTGCCCTGATAGAGGCCGGCGGGCTTGAGGTTGTAGCTGAAGTACGCTTCGGGCGCGTTCAGCGTGCCGCTGGCCGTCAGCGCGGGGCAGTGGCAATCGCGCTGCGGATCGACGAACACGTTGAACTTGTTCTTCTCCGAGGCCCGCCACGTCATGCGCAGGGCCTTCGACTCGTACCATTCCTTGGCGTACGCCGGGCGGCTGGGGTCGGGCGTGTAGAAGGGCGTGTGCTGCGTCAGGTTGTAGAACTTGTTGGCCGCCTGCCGCTCGTTCCCCCATTCGCGGAACGATCCGAAGAACCACAGCCGATCCTTCTTGATCGGCCCGCCGAGCGTGAAGCCGGCGTCGTAGATGTAATTGAGGCGGTTGACGCTCTTGAGCCCGCGGGCGATCAGATCGTCGCTCAGGTTGTCGCTCATCAGGTTTTGATTGGAGTACAACCCTGAGACGCTTCCGGCGAACTTGTTGCCGCCCTCCTTCGGGATCATGTTCACGATGGCGCCGTCGGCGTTGCTGTCGGCGCCGATCCCGCTGGTGGTCATGACGAGCTCGGTGACCGTTTCCGCGTTGGCGTTGTAGCCCTGATTGCCCGACGCGTGCTGGATGCCCATGCCGTCGAACTGGACGTTGGTGCCGCCCTTGCCGTGATAGGTGCCCCCAATCTGGCCGCTGTACGCGCCGGTGACGTCGAAGCCCTCGTTGCCGCGGAAGCCCGGCGTGAGCGCGACGAGGTTGTTCAGGTTCTTGACGCTGCTGGGGAGCACGTTGAGCAGATCACTCGAGACGATGGTCTGCTTGCGCGCGTTACGCGTGTCGACCAGCGGGGAGCTGCCGCTCACCGTGATGGTCTCGGTGAGCGCGCCGATCTGCATGTCGACGTTGACGGTTGCGGTGAACCCGGAGGTGAGCTCGATGCCTTCGCGCTTGAGGCCGCTGAAGCCGCTCAGCGAAAACGTGACGCTGTAGGTGCCGGGCCGCAGGTCGACGATGTTGTAGCGGCCGTCCGCGTCCGTCACGCCCGTCCGCGTGCGTTCAATGAGGGCAGGACTCGACGCTTCAACGCTGACGCCAGGCAGCACGGCGCCGGATGCATCGCGGACGATCCCCGCAATTCCGCTGGCAAACGCCTGCTGCGCCGAAATGTCCGGCGGCGAAAACAGCGCGGCGGCCACGCACAGGCCCGAGATGACGACACTCGCGCGTATCATGAAGTGCCTCCTTCCAGCATCCGAGCTGCCCCGATTGACGACCGGTTGTCATGATCTGGCGATAGAGGTCCTCCGTCCGAGGGTGAGGTCGCAGACTCTGCGGCGTTCTTGTTTATTACAAGCCGCGAGGAGGGTCAAGAAATCGTAAACGCTGGGCTAGACTCTCTGACCGTGTAATCTCTGCCGCTGATTAGGACCCTGGACGGCGGCGTTGAAGAGTTGGAGATCTGAAGAGTTGAAGAAATGACTGGTGGTGGCGGCATGAACCGCTGGACGCGCGACGAGATGGCGGCGCGCGTGGCGCGCGACATCCCCGAAGGGGCGTACGTGAACCTCGGCATCGGCCTGCCGACGTTGGTCGCCAGCCATCTCCCGAAAGGCAAGGAGGTGTTTCTTCAGAGCGAAAACGGCATGCTCGGCATGGGACCGCCGCCGTCCCCGGGCGAGGAAGACGGGGATCTCATCAACGCCGGGAAGCAGCCGGTGACGCTCGTGACTGGAGGCGCCTTCTTCGATCACGGCAGCTCGTTTGCGATGATTCGCGGCGGGCACATCGACATCTGCGTGCTGGGCGCGTTTCAGGTGTCGGTGAGCGGCGATCTTGCAAACTGGCACACCGGCGACCCGGAAACCATTCCGGCCGTGGGCGGCGCGATGGACCTCGCCGTAGGTGCGGCGCGCGTGTTCGTGATCATGGAGCACGTGACGAAGAAGGGCGAACCCCGGATCGTCGAGCGGTGCACCTATCCGCTGACGGGCGTGCGGTGCGTGCAGCGCATCTACACGGACCTCGCCGTGCTCGACGTGACGCCGTCCGGCCTTGTGGTCGTCGATCGCGTCAACGGCCTGTCGCTCGACGAACTGGCGCGCTGCACACCTCCCCTGTCGCGTGCTCATTCGCGCTAGAATGCGCGCACTTGTCATCACTGACCCCGGGCATACGACTCGGGCCGTACGAAATCCTCTCCGCGCTTGGCGCCGGCGGGATGGGCGAAGTTTATCGTGCGCGGGATACGAAGCTGAATCGCGACGTCGCGATCAAGATCCTGCTCCCGGCCGTCGCGAACGACCCTGATCGCCTCACACGGTTCAGCCGCGAGGCACAGGTGCTCGCGTCGCTCAACCATCCGAACATCGCTCACATCTACGGTCTCGAAGACGCCGGCGACGTGCGCGCGCTGGTCATGGAGCTGGTCGAAGGACCCACACTCGCCGATCGGTTGACGCGCGGCGCGCTTCCACTCGACGAAGGCCTTCCCATCGCGAAGCAGATCGCCGAGGCGCTCGAAGCCGCGCACGAGCAGGGCATCATCCACCGCGACCTGAAACCCGCCAACGTGAAAGTGCGCCCGGACGGTACGGTCAAGGTGCTCGACTTCGGACTGGCGAAGGCGATGGACTCAGCGGGCGCCTCCAGCATGAGCGCGATGATGTCGCCGACGATCTCGATCCACGCCACGCAGGCCGGGATCATCCTGGGCACCGCGGCGTACATGTCTCCCGAGCAGGCAGCCGGCAAGCCGGTCGATCGGCGCGCCGATCTGTGGGCGTTTGGCGTCGTGCTGCTGGAGATGCTGACGGGCCGCCAGGTCTTCGTCGGCGAGACGGTGTCGCACGTCGTCGCATCCGTCCTCAAGGACGCGCCAGACTTGACGACGCTGCCACCGGACACGCCCGCCGTGATTCGAAGACTGCTACGGCGGTGTCTGCAGAAGGATAGGACTCAGCGGCTGCAGAGCGCGGGAGACGCACGACTCGACATCGAAGAGGCCGCCAGCGAGCCGTCGGGAACGACGCCGGCAACGGCGATTCGCACGGTGCATCGCACGCGAGAACGGATCGCCTGGAGCGCAGCGCTGGCCGCCGTGGTGGTGGCCGCGCTCGTCATCGTGCGTCTGCGCGACGCGCAGAGAGTCCAGCCTTCCGAAATGCGCGTGGAGATCACGACGCCCGCCACGTCGGCGCCGTTGGATTTCGCCCTCGCACCAGATGGCCGCAGCCTGGTGTTCGTGGCGTCGGCCGGCGGGACACAACGCCTGTGGTTCCGGCCGCTCGACAAGGCCGACGCTCAGCCCCTGACCGGGACCGACGATGCGACGCTTCCGTTCTGGTCGCCCGACAGCCGATCGGTCGCCTTCTTTGCGTCGGGCAAACTCAAGAAAATCGATATCAGCGGAGGCCTGCCGCAAGTGCTGGCAACCGCGGCCATCGGCCGCGGCGGCTCATGGAACGCTGACGGGACGATCCTGTTTTCACCGCTGGCCGGCATCGACCCCATCATGCGCATTCCGGCGACCGGCGGCAACCCGACGCCTGTGACCCGTGCCATCCCCGGTCACGCCAGTCATCGATTCCCTCAGTTTCTCCCTGATGGACGACGTTTCCTGTTCTACGTTCAGAGCAATCCTGACGTGCAGGGCATCTATCTCGCGTCGCTCGATGGAGGCGAGGCGAAGCGATTGACGGCGGCTGACACCGATGGCCTCTTCCTCAGACCCGACCGTTTGCTCTTTGTGTCGCAGGGACGACTGGTGGCGCAGCGACTTGATCTCACCCGGGGCGAGGTCCTCGGTAGTGCGGAAACGCTGGCGGATCACGTGGCCCAGAGCGCATTCTTTCACGGCGCGTTTTCCGTATCAGACGATGGACGGATTGCCTATCGCGCAGGCGGAGAGCGCACGCAGCTCGTGTGGTACGACCGCACGGGCAAGCTGGTGGCACAGGCGGCCCCACCGGACACCCAGGGCCTTCTGGCTCCTGAACTGTCGCCCGACGGCAACCGTGTCGCGGTCGATCGTACGGTGGAAGCGAACCGTGATGTGTGGTTGATGGATCTGATCAGAAACAGTTTGACCCGCTTCACCTTCGATCCGAGCGTCGATGGCTTTCCCGTCTGGTCGCCGGACGGGAAACGGATCGCGTTCGAATCGACACGCCACGGTCGTTACGGCCTCTACGTCAAGCCGTCGAGCCTCGTCGGCGCGGAAGTGGCGATAGGCGACTCGCCGAATAACCGATGGCCCCTGGACTGGTCGAAGGATGCGCAGTTCCTGCTGTACCACGAAGACGATTCGAAGACCGGTTCAGACGTGTGGGCGCTGCCCATGACGGAAGGTGATCGCAAAGCCATCGCCGTAGCCAATACGCGGTCCTGGGAATTGACCGCGGCATTTTCTCCGGACGGACGCTGGGTGGCGTACGACACGAACGAGTCGGGGCAATTTCAGATCGTGGTCCAACCGTTTCCCAACCCGACCGGAAAATGGCAGATCTCGACAGACGGTGGAACGGCGCCGCGATGGGCCCGCGACGGGAAAGAAGTGTACTTCGTCAACGCGGAAGGGAAACTGATGGCCGCGCCCGTACGGATCGCGGCATCCTCATTCGATTACGACGCGCCCGTACCGCTGTTTCAGACACGCATCTACAACAACGTGTACAAACAGCAGTATGCAGTGGCCGCCGACGGCCGGTTCCTCATCAACCAGGTGATGGAGGAGGCGTCCCCCACGCCCATCACCCTGTTGCTCAACTGGAAGGCCCGCTGATTCGGCCCGGCTCTTGCCTCGCCCGTGCTCAGAGCGGACGAGACTCGAACAATGGCGTTACCACCGGCGTCAGCCACTTACAAAACCGAACCCGGCGGCTACAGATCTGAAGGCGCACGCGGGCCGAGCCCGAGCGCCCCGCCACGCCCGACGGTCGAAATCGTACGTCCGGACTGGCTCGGTGGCGTCGAAGACTTCCTGCAGTTGCTCGCGCGTGCCGTGCGCCAGTTTCACACGTACCCCGAAACGAGCCCGCTCTGCGCCGAAGCCGTGGCGGCCGCCCACAAGGCGCTGGCCTCCCTGGAGCGTTTCGATCGCCTGGTCCTCCGCGTCACCGTACGCGACCTGATCGTCAGTGACGGCGCCGTCACCGACGAGGTCACGATCGGGGCCGGAACGATCGTCGAGCACGAGCTCGTCCGCCGGCTGCACAAGGCGCACGTCGCCGTCCTCGACGTCGATCGCGCGGCCTCGGCGCGCGATCTCACGAGACTGTGCACCGACATCGTGCGCAGCGAGGATCTGGCTTCATCGAAGACGACGTTTGCGGAACTCCTCGCCGAGCACGGTCTCGAAACCATCACGGCACGCACCGCACATCGGCCCGAGGTCCTCGACGTCGGCGCACGGCCCGCCCCCATCTGGGATCTGGTCGCGCGCGATCGGGCGCGCAGGGACGCGGCCGCGGCCGGCGGCCCCATTCAGTATCTCTATCCCCCCGAAAAAGGATGGGTGCGCCTGGAGCCGGGCGCGGCGAACGATCCCGTCTCGCTCGTCGACCTCGCCGTGCTCGTCGACGATCCGGCCGACATCGCGACGATGCTGCTGCGACTCACTGACGACGACCCTGAGCCTGGCGCACGCGACCAGGCGCTGCAGCAGAAGTTCGTCGACGTGGCCACGCTGTTCGCGGCCCTCGACGGCCACCTGGCGCGCGTGATGTTCGCCAAGCTGGCGCGCGCCGTCCTCGCCATCGAGCCACAGCGCCGGAACGACCTGCTGCGCCGCACGATTCTGCCGGGCCTGCTCGACGGGCGCGCCGACGGCGCCGTGCTCCGCGACTTCCCCGATCCCGATCTGGCCGAGTCGCTGTGCCTGCTCCTCGAGCTCGAGACGGCCGCACCCGAGGTGGTGACCGCGGCGCTTTCTCGGCTCGACCTCCCCAGTGAACGTCGGGAGGCCGTGGTCGCGCTGGTTGACGAACGGCTGCGAAACGGGCCGTCCTCCCGGGGCGACGCGTCGCGCGATCAGCCGATCGATCGGCTTGCGCGACGGCTCGTGTCCGTGGATGCCGGGTCCAGCAAAAGCTACGCGGAGTTCGCCGCGTTCGATCTCTCGATCGGCGACCAGGCGGCGGCCGCGATTGCCGCGGTCGGCCCGGCCATCGAGCAGACCGACCTGCTCGCGGAGCAGCTCGACTTCCTGTGGAAACTGGTTCGGCTCGAACCCAATCCCACCGTCGTCGAAGCATTCATGCGCCGCGCCGCTGCCCTGCTCAGCGATCTCGCCCGCGACGGACGCGGGCGCGACCTGGCCGCGAACGCATCGCGCTTTCGACAGCTCGCCGCCTCGCTGAAACGAAGCCGGCCCGACGTCGCCGACGCCATCGGCGCCACACTCACCGGTTTCTGCCAGAGCCGCGCGCTTGCGCTGGTCGACCTGCACGAAACGGGCGACGACGGGCGCGAGACCGCTGCGCTGCTGGTCGAGGCGTTCGGCGACGCGCTCGCACCGAGCTTCGTAGCGCTGCTCGACGATCCGTCGGCGCAGTCCAGGACGCGCGCCATTTCGACGCTCCTGTGCGAGCACGCCACCGCGCTCGCACCCGGGCTCGCGGCGCGGCTCGGCCAGTGCGGCGTCGGCGCGACGCGGGTCGTCGTTCGCGTGTGCGGATTCGCGGGCGCGGGCTACGAGGTGGCGGTCGCCGAGCAACTGTCCAGTGAAGACGAACAGACGCTGCGTGAGGCGCTGCGGGCGCTGGCGCGCATCGGCTCGCCGCGGGCCGCGTCGCTGGTCGGCAAACAAATCCACGAGGGCAGCCCGATCGCCCGGGCGGCTGCCGAAGAGGCGCTCTGGCATTTCCCGCGGGCCCCCATGCTCGTGCAGCTTCGCGATCTGCTCGGCCGCCGCGAGTTCGTGCTCGAGCATCCGCAGGTAGCCACCCGGCTCATCGATCGAGCCAAACAGGCGGGAGCCGAGGGGCTCGACGGCATCCTCGAGGAAATCGAGGCGCTGCGCTTCCGATTCTGGAATCCGGCCGTGCTTCGCGTCGCCTGGAAGGCGCACGAGTTGAGAGGACATTAGGTCGATGTCGACGACGCCCGCACGGGTGCCTGCTGCGCTCGACCCGCTGGCCGTGCTGAAGGGGTTCGCGAGCCTGCGGAAGCTGACGGGCAGCTACCCCGCCGGTCATCCGACCATCTCGCAGAAGCTGGCGGAGCTGGACGACGCGATCGGCGGCCACCTGCGCACGCATCGCGAGCTTCGCATCGACGTCATCCACGGCGGCGTGTACCTCGACGGCGTGTCGCACACCAAAGACGCGCCAGGACACGCCTCGATCATCAACGAGCTGGGCGACCTGGGCGTGGACAGCATCCAGATTCGCGAGGGCGTGCAGCGCGACGAGCTGCTGGCGCTGGCCGAGTGCCTCTGGCGGTGCGAGCGATCCGCCACCGAGCCCATCAACGCCGAGCTCGAAAAGCGGAACGTCCGCTCGATCAGCCTCGGGAAGCTCGTGCCGCTCGACACGCGCTGGCGCGCGCGGCAGTGGCCGGACGCGCCCACGGGGCCGCTCGATCCCGACTACGCCGAATCGCTGGTCAAAGCCGAAGAGGCGTTCGACAGCGTGACCTCCGGGAAGCGGCTCGATGCGGTGACGGTGCGTGATCTGGTCCAGCTGCTCATCCATCGCGTGGCGCGCAGCCACGCCGCGCTCGGCCACATCCTCGCGGTCAAGCAGTACGAGAACCTCACGTACTGCCACTCGGTGAACGTCGCGCTCCTCAGCCTGCTGATCGGACGCGAGGTCGGTCTCAACGAGGCGACGCTGGCGGCGCTCGTCGAAGCCGCGCTGCTGCACGACATCGGCAAAACGCGCATTCCGCTCGAAATCGTCAAGAAGCCCGGCGCGCTCGACAAACGCGAACGCCGGATGATCGAGGCGCACACGACGTTCGGGGCAGAGATTCTCGTGCAGACCGACGGCCTGCGGCCGTTGACCCCGATCGTCGCCCTCGAGCATCACCGCGGCATCAAGGGCACCGGCTACCCCGACCTGGGTACCGCGACGCCGCACATCATGAGCCAGATCGTATCGGTGGCGGATATCTACGAGGCGATCACCGGCGCGCGGTCGTACCAGAGTCCGACGGCGCCCGAGCATGCCTGCCTGGTACTCGCCCGGCTCGCGGGCGAGAAGCTGAACACGGCCCTTGTGAAGGCGTTCGTCAACGCCATCTCGTTCTTCCCCATCGGATCGCTCGTGCGGACGAGCGCCGGCGACGTGGGCGTGGTCCTCGCGGTCAACGTCGGCGATCCGCTGCATCCGGTCATCGCGCTGGTCGACGAGCGGTTTGCCGATTCGCGCGGGCAGGTGGACACCAGCGCCCGCGACGCCGCCGGCGCCTACCAGCAGCACATCGTCGAGACGCTGCCGCCGCCCGAGCACTTCGATGTGCGGCGGTTCCTGCCTGCGGCCACCTGCTGACGGGCCTTCAGGCTCTCCCCGCGAACTCGCGCGTCTCGGTGTGGACCTTTACCTTGTCGCCTTCCTTGACGAAGAGCGGCACGCGAATCTCCAAACCCGTTTCGAGCGTCGCGAGCTTGGTGACGCCGCCGCTGGCCGTGTCGCCGCGGACCCCGGGCTCCGTGTAGGTGACTGCGAGCTCCACATGCGGCGGAAACTGCAGACCGATAGGGTTGCCGTTGTAGCGGTGAATCTGGACGAGCACGTTGTCCACGAGCAGGAGGCGGTCCTCCCCGACCACCTCGGCGCGTAGCGTGAGCGTTTCGAACGTGTCCTGGTCCATGAAGTGGTAGCTGTCTCCGTCGCCGTAGAGATAGGACGCGCTCACCTGCGCCAGGTCGGGCTCGTTGAACTTGTCACCCGCCTTGAAGGTCTTGTCGAAGACCGCCCGCGTCAGCAGGTTCCGCATCTTGAGCCGCACGAGGGTCTGCCCGCCGCGGGCCGTCGGCCGGGAAATCTCGACGTCGAGGCAATGGTACGGTGCGCCCTCGAACTCGAAATACATCTTGCGCTTGATGTCGATCGCTTCAATAAGAGACGCCATGGGTCCGCGACAAGCGTACTCGAATTGCAGAATTGCGGGATTGCCGAATGGCAGGAAGTTGGGGCTCAGCGCGCGGTGCAGGGTTCGGGATGCCATCCCGTCGCGTCCGGCCTCGAAGCGATCGAAGTATTCCTTGACGAGGGTCTGTTCGCTGTACGGCACTCCGTTCTTGCGCAGGTAACCCGCGCGGAGATTGCGCGGGGTCACCTCGAGCGTGCGCGACCGGGGACCGCGTCCCCCGCCGCCAAAGTTGACGGTCGGGAAGCCGCTCGTCAGAGCCGCTTCCCATGGCGCGGACGACTGTCCCTGCCACGACGGCGCGCTTCCGCGAGGAGCCTCGCCGGTGAAGCGCAACAAGCGCGTCTGCTGCCCCGCATCGGTCTCAATCTTCAACGGTGTTGTCGTCCTGTCACGTGATGTGCAGGCGACCCGGCACCCGCATGATGGCGGCGGCGCGTACGCCTTGCACTGAAGCCCCGCGGCCTCGTCCTTGGCCGGATCCCAGGCATCGATGAGCTTCCTGGCGGCAGGGCTCGTCGGCACGCTGGCTGCGTCGCCCTTGAGCGGCGTCACCATGCGCCAGCGCCAGTCCTCGGTCACGACCGACACCCAGTAGCCGGTCAGATCGATCGGCGCACCGGCGCACCCTCCTTCCCCGATTTCGGAGGCGCCGGCGGCGGTGGTCCGAACTGCGCGCGCAGTTCGACCCCCACACCATCGTGACCGCGAACAATGCGACGACTCGCGCGCATTTCATCGGCATACGGGCGGACCTCCGAGGCGGGTACGTCGATCCGACACGCGCCTTCGGCATGACCGTGTGCTCGCGCTGAGCGAAGCCCGGTGCTAACATCCGCCACTGCAGGATGAAGCTCGATTTGCTCCGTACTTGGCGATTCAGCCGCACGGCGATCGGGCTGGCCGCCTGGCTCGCCATGGTGGCTTCCGCGGCGGGCCAGTGGGCCAGGATCCCGACGTCGAACATCCCCCGCACGCCTGACGGGAAACCGAACCTGCTGGCGCCGGCGCCGAAACAGCCAGATGGACGACCGGACTTGTCCGGCGTCTGGTCTCCGACCGACAACAAGTACGGACGCGACATCGCGGCCGATCTGAAACCGGACGACGTGCCGTATCAGCCGTGGGCGAAGGCGCTCTTCGACGAACGGAAAACCGGGTTGCATTCCCGGGAGGACCCCGACGCGAACTGCCTCCCGCAAGGCGTGCCGAAGGTCAACGCCATCGCGTATCCGCAGAAGTTCATTCAGCTCCCCGGATCGATCGTCATCGTGTACGAGGCGTTCAATCTGTGGCGCCAGATCTTTCTGGACGGCCGCCAGCCCGTTCCCGATCCCAATCCGACGTGGCATGGCTACTCGACCGGCCGATGGGACCACGACACGCTCGTCGTCGACACGGTGGGGTTCAACGGCAGAGCGTGGCTCGATCAGCTGGGGCGGCCGACCACCGAGGCGCTGCACGTGATCGAGCGCTTCCATCGCACGACCTTCGGGCACATGTCGATTCAAATCACGATCGACGATCCGAAGGCGTACACGCGACCCTGGACCGTCAACCAGGAAGTGCATCTGCTGCCGGATACGGAGCCGATGGAGTTCATCTGCAACGAGAACAACCGCGATCTCGAGCACCTGCCAGGGACATCGCGGCGGTAGACCTCGACTACTTCTCGAAGCGCGCCGAGTCCTTCTCGTTCTCGCAGATGTTTTCGATCAGCTCGGTGTCGGGCTGCAGCGTGAAGTGCAGCGTCACCGTCCACGCCTGCGTGTAGGCCTTCAGGTCGTCGATGGTGACATCGAGATCCAGCCGGCCGAACGACGGCCGCCGGAAGCGCTCAATCGTACGCATCGCATCGGAATGCGGGTGGCCGCTGTCGTCCAGCCAGCTCTTGTCGTTGAATCCGCGGGTCTCGACGACAAACGCGTCGCCGTCCCACCGGCCAATCGAATAGCCGAACCAGGCGGGGTTCATCTCGGCAGGATGCGCGCGGCCGTCGGTGAAAATCTGCCGGTACTTCAGGTACTCCTCGAAGAGCACGAGCGTCAGCCCCGGCACCTGGACGACCTTGAACGGCGACGCGGGCAGCATCGCGTCGGGCACGGAGTGCGGAAGACAATGATCCGAGGGCCGGCCGGCGCCGAGCTGCTGGTACCGCCGCTGCGTGAAGAGTGCTGCCGATTCGGGCCGGAAGGGGAATTCGAATCCGGGCGGCACGTAGTACTCGAGCCCGGTCAGTCCGGTGCCCGACGGCGCGTTCGGCGGTCTCGCGATCTGCCAGATACCGGAGAGATCGGGTTTGCCGTCTGCGGCGCGCGGCGAAGGCGCCGAGAGATCGGGCTTCCCCTCTCTTGTTCGCGGCGTCCCGGGGAGCGGCAGGTGCAGCCACTGCGCGGAGCCAGCCGCCGGGAAAACCACGACGCTCACGAACAGCACAAGGGCCGCCTTCATCTGGAGACCGGTGGATCTTATCGCGATTGTATCTACTACAACTCTAGTTGACAGACCGGCGGCGAACTACTATAAGTCTAGTTGAAGAGGCGTCGTGGACATCTCGCTCACCGATCGCGAAGCCGACATCATGCAGCTGCTGTGGGACCACGGTCCGTCGGTCGTGGCGGAAGTGCGCGGGCGGCTGAATGACGAGCTCGCCTACACCACGGTCCTGACCATCCTGCGGACGCTCGAGGCCAAAGGGTACGTCGGCCACGACGAAGAAGGGCGAGGGCATCGCTACTTCGCGGTCGTCGAGCGGCAGGCGGCCCAGAAGAGCGCCCTGCGCCATCTGACGAGCAAGCTGTTCAAAGGATCGTCGGAACTGCTGTTTGCGCACCTCGTCTCCGATCGACGGCTTCGTCCCGAGCAGATTCGACGCATGCGGAAGCTCCTGGACGGAAAGTCCCAGAAGGAGAAGCCCTGATGCTGGCCTGGATGCTCTACGTCGTCGTGGTGACGGCGCTGCTGGGCGCCGCCGCGCTCGCGGCCGAACGCGGCGCACGCCTGCACCGTGCGCCGAGCCGATGGCTGTGGATCGCGGCCATCGTCGCGTCGCTGCTACTGCCCACAGCCGTCGCGTCGGTCTCCATTCAGATCCCCAGCCTCATCAGTCCAGCCGTGTCGCAGAAGGTCATCGCGCTGCGCGAGGTCACGTCCGCGCGCCTGTCGCCTCAGACCTGGACGCCGTGGATCGACGGCAGCGGAGTGAATCCTGTTGCGCGCCGCAACACGGATCAGCTGCTGGAGCGCGCGTGGCTGGCCCTCTCGATCCTGATGGTCGTTGGGTTGGCCTTGTGCGCAATGCATCTCTCCGCGAGAAAACGCCGATGGACCACCGGCGTCGTGGGCGGGACGTTCGTGTACGTCGCGGCCGACGTGGGGCCAGCCGTCGTCGGCCTGTTTCGTCCGAGCATCGTCGTGCCGGCCTGGCTCACCCAGGTGTCTGCCGAAGAGCAGGCGGTTGTCATCGCACACGAGCAGGCTCATCTCGACGCCAGGGATCCGCAGCTGCTGACCGTGGCGTTGTGTCTCCTGGTCTTCATGCCCTGGAACCTGCCGTTGTGGTGGCAGCTGCGGCGCCTGCGCTGCTCGATCGAGGTGGACTGCGACCGGCGCGTGCTGAACACCGGCCACGATTCCACCGACTACGGAAAAACGCTGATTGCCGTGGCCCAGCGGCAGTCGGCGTACATCGGGGCGGTCGCCGCCATGGCCGAATCGTTTCTCGAGCGGCGCATTCAAATCATGGTTCGCAAACCGGCCAGGTGGTGGCGGGTGTCGACGGCTGCGCTCGCGTGCGCGTCGCTCGGCTTTGTCGCCGTGGCCGCTCAGGTGGGGCCGCCCAACGCCACGAGCGGCATTCGTGAGCGCCGCGCGATAGCGGTGGACGCGGCGGTGCTCGACGCCTACACGGGCTATTTCCGGCTGGGGGAGTCCACAAGTTTCATGACGATCACCCGCGAAGGCGATCGTCTGTTCGCGCAAATGACCGGGCAGCCGAAGGCCGACATCTACGCGGAGAGCCCGACCGAGTTCTTTCTGAAAGTCGTCGACGCGCAGATCAGCTTCGTGACAGGCGCACAGGGCGACGCGACGGCGCTCGTGCTCCATCAGGCCGGCCTGGACATCACCTTGACACGCATCGACGCGGGCGTCGCCGACCAGTTGACGGCCGCCGTCGCCGCGAAGATTCAGAGTCAGATTCCGACGCCAGGCAGCGAGGCGGCTCTTCGACGCCTGCTCACCGGGTCAACCGACCATGTCAGCCCCGAGCTGGCGCGGATCATTGAAAAGCAGCGGCTGCAGGCGCAGTCCATGATGACGGCCCTCGGCGCGGTTCAGTCCATCGAGTTTCGGGGTGTCGGCAATCAAGGGTGGGATGTGTACGACGTGAAGTACGAGCATGGCACCCTTCAGTGGCGCCTTGCTCTCTCCTCGAACGGCATCGTCACCGGCGCGCTTGGCGTCGCGCTGCCGTAGATCGGAACGAACACATGAAGCACACGCTCATGACGATCGCGTTCGTGGTGTCGGCGCACGTGGCCTGCGCGCAGAACGTGATTGGCGACTGGCAGGGCACACTCAAAGCGGGCCCGGCCGAACTCCACATCCGCCTGCACGTCGATCAGGGCGACGGCGGCTTCAAGGCGACGATGGACAGCGTGGATCAGGGAGCCACGGGCATCCCGGTCACGTCGTTCAGCGTCAAAGACGGCAAGGTGACCTTCACAGTGGACGTGATCCGCGGCGCTTACGAGGGCACGGTCAATGGCGACGCCACTGTCATCGACGGCACCTGGTCGCAAGGCCTCAGCCTTCCGCTCGCGTTCACACGCACCACCCGGCAGGCAAACGGCGATGCCGCGAGCGCGCGCCTGGTGAAAATCGACGCGGGCGGCCATCGCCTCAACATGCTGATCGGTGGTCAGCTGTCGCGCTCGTCACCAGCCGTCGTGCTGGAAGCGGGATTCGGTGGAAGTGGCATCGCCGCGTGGACACCCGTCCATCCGGAGATCGCGAAATTCGCGCAGGTCGTGTCGTATGACCGGGCGGGTTTGTCGCAATCGGAGCCGGGTCCGACGCCGCGTTCCGCCAAACAGATTGCGCTCGAACTGCACACGGCGCTCCGAAACGCCGGCATCAACCCTCCGTACGTGCTGGTGGGACACTCGCTCGGCGGTCCCCTGGTTCGCGTGTTTGCAACGATGTACGCGGCCGACGTCGCAGGCATGGTCCTGGTTGATCCTGCGCACGAAGCGATCAGAGATTGGACGAAGCTCCATCCGCCGCCGAACCTGAAGGAGCAGGAAGCGCAAATCGCGCAGGCGCCACAGGGACTGCGTGACGAATACGCGGCCTTCGATCTCATCTTCGACCAGGCCCGCACCACGAAGTTGCCGCGTATCCCCGTGACCGTGCTGACGGCTGCGATGCTCGATCCCGGCACAGACCGTGACATGAAGAAGATCTGGATCGAGACTCACAAGGCGTTTGCCGCCTCCATTCCGGACGGCGTCCATGTCATGGCCGAGAAGAGCGGTCATTTCATCCAGATGCAGGAACCTCAACTCGTGATCGATGCGATCAGGCGCGTCTGGGAGACGGCGCGCAGCCGGAAATAGCCGACGTGAACGCCATCGAGATTCGCGGCGTCACGAAGTCGTTCGGCAGCGTCCGCGCTGTCGACGATCTGACGGTGACTGTTCCCGCCGCATCCACCTACGGGTTCATCGGTCCTAACGGTTCGGGAAAGACGACGACCCTGCGGATGATCCTGAACATCCTGTTGCCCGATTCGGGCACCATTGCGGTGTTCGGCCAGACGGGCACCGCAGCCGCGCGCGATCAGGTCGGCTACCTGCCGGAGGAACGAGGCTTGTACAAGGCGGTGAAGCTGCGATGGCTCCTGCGATATTTCAGCCGCCTGAAGGGAAAGTCCGGACCGGAACAGGACGCGTACATCGACGGGTGGTTGACGCGGCTCGATCTCGCAGCGTGGGCCGACAAGCGGATCGACTCGCTGTCGAAGGGGATGGCGCAGAAGGCGCAATTCATTGCGGCTCTCGCCGGGCGACCGTCACTCCTGGTTCTCGACGAACCGTTCTCAGGCCTCGACCCGATCAACCGCGACGTGCTGAAAGATGCCGTCCTGGAGCTCAAGCGATCGGGCATCACGATTGTTTTCAGCACACATGACATGAGCGTCGCCGAGCAGATGTGCGATCGCGTGTTCATGATTTTCCGCGGGCGCAAAGTGCTCGACGGATCGATCGACGAGATTCAGGCGACGTACGGTTTCGACACGGTTCGTGTTCGGACGGATGGCGGCGCGGAGGCGCTGGCCGGCCTGTCCGGCGTCGAAAGCGTCAACGACTTCGGCCGCACGCAGGACGTCCGACTGAAGGGCGACCCGCAGGCCTTCCTCGCCGCGCTCGCCGGCCGCACGCGCGTCCAGTACTTCGAGGTGGTCCGTCCATCGCTCCACGATATCTTCGTGCGAATCGCCAGACCGGAGGCCGACGATGCGGTGGCGTGAGCGACTCTTTGTCGTCGCGGCCGCGGAAGTGGCCATGGCCGTCCGCGGCAGGGCGTTCATCATCGGCATCATGTTCGCGCCTGTGATGATGGCAGCGGCCATCGGATTCCAGCGCGTGTCGCAGAATCGGATCGACAAGGAGGATCGCCGGTTCGCCGTGATCGACCACAGCGGTGTGCTCTATCTGCGCATCGCCGACCTCGCCCGCGAGTGGAACGAAACGATCGCGCGGCGCGGCGCGAGCGGCCTACGCGAGAACGACACGGCGGCCTCGCGCATACTCCCGGAACCGGTTCAGCCCGCGGGAACCGAAGACGACGTCAAGCGAGCCCTGGTTGATCGCGTCAAACGCAAGGAATTGAAAGCATTCATCGAGATCCCTGCCGATGTCCTGCGCGGCGGGCCCGATTCCCGCGTCCGTTACTACTCGAACGATGCGACCGAGACGACGCTGCCGCGCTGGGTTGAAACGAACGTGACCCGCGCCGCCCTCACCGAACGGTTCAAGGCGTCGAGCCTCGATTTCGCCGAAGCGACGCGGCTCACGCGACAGGTCCCGATGTCGCGCCTCGATCTGCCAACCTGGGATGAGCGAGGGGTGGCCAGAGAATCTGCCGTGGATCCCGCCCGCGCGGTCGGCATCCCCATCCTGGCGATGCTGCTGTTGTGGTTCGCTGTGCTGGGGAGCGCGCCTCCTCTCATGCAGGGCGTGCTCGAGGAGAAGCAGAGTCGGACGAGCGAGGTCATGCTGGGTTCGGTGACGCCGTTCGAGTTCATGGGCGGCAAACTGCTCGGCTCGACGACCGTGTCGCTGATCGTGGCGGGTGTCTACATGACATCCGCGTTCATCGTCGCTCAGTGGCTCGGGTATGTCGACGTGATCGGGGTACGCCTGATCGCGGTATTCGTCACCTACGTCATCGCCGCGGCGCTGCTGTACGGATCGGTCTTCATCTCGATTGGCGCAGCCTGCTCTGATTTCAAGGACAGCCAGGCCATGATGATGCCGGCGATGATCCTGATCATGCTGCCGGTGTTCGCCTGGCCCACTGTGCTTCGCGCGCCGACGGGTGCGCTGGCGGTTGCCATTTCGCTCATCCCCACGGCGACGCCGTTCATCATGCTGCCGCTTTCGACCAATCCGCCGGGGCCACCGGTGTGGCAGCAGATCGTGGGCCTGTGCCTCACCATCGCGACGGCGGTGCTGTTCGTGTGGGCCGCCGGCCGGATCTTTCGGGTCGGCATTCTGATGCAGGGCAAGTCCGCGACGCCGGCCGAGATGCTGCGCTGGGTCCGGAAAGCGTAGCCCTACTTGATCGACAACCGCTGCGCCTCGGCGCAGTCGCGCATCACCTCGAAATAGCGCAGCACCGTCGGCGAGTCGGCCTCGTACGGATGCTTCTCGCCGGCAGCGCGAGGCAGTTGTGCGAGGCGGACGCGATCGTAGGCGCGATCGAACTCGGTGTGGTTGGTCATGACGACGGTGGCACCGGCCGCCTGGGCCACCTCGCTCATCTTGCGCTGGCTGTCGCGGTAGATGGCGAAGTTCGCCGCCTGCCGTGGGAAATTGAACGCGGTGCCGCCCGAGTAGGCGACGGTCAGCGTCCGGCCCGCGTCCTTGACCGGGAAGAAGTACGACAGCGTGCCTGGCGTATGGCCGGGCGTGGCGATGATATCCACCGTGGTATCGCCGAGCCTCAGCATGAGCCCTTCAGGACCTACGGCGATGTCGCGCTTCGGCACGCCACCCGGTGCGGAGGCGGGACGCTGCAACGTCGAGTCCCAGTCCGCGGTGCCCATCACGATCTTCGCGCCGTAACGGCTTTGCAGCAGCGCCGCGCCCTGGTCGTGATCGCCGTGCGCGTGGCTAATCAGCACGTACTTGATGCGGCGCGGATCGAGGCCGAGCGTGTTCAGCCCTTCGACGATCTCCGGCTCGATCGCGTAGTCGAAGAGCGTGTCGATGACGATGATGCCGTCGCTCGTGGTGAGCGCCCAGGAGGAGTGGATCTTCGTGCCGATGAAGTAGAGATTGTCGAAGACCTTATAGGGACGCGCGTACCAGGTCGAGCGATCGGGCACGACGCGAGCGGCTGGCGCCGCACCTCGAGCACCGCCGCCAGCTGCGCCGCCACGACCGAGATTGTCGGGCGCGACGCAGATGCGGGCGAACGTGCCAGCATAGTCGAGACCTGCGGCGCGCTTCGCCCCGGCGACGAGGCTCTCCGGAGTTGCCGGTGCCGGCTCCTGCGCGTGTCCGGTGATCGTCACGGCGCTCAAGAGCGTCGCGGCCGCCAATCGTTGGAGTCTCATGGTGCAGCATTCTGCGCCAAACGCC